>Ga0302046_10002097_pt1 | contig 18719 bp, 14 predicted proteins | sample RVTome_11_FD_200261 | JGI IMG/M metagenome (GOLD analysis project Ga0302046, IMG submission 200261) | Soil microbial communities from uranium-contaminated site in the Upper Colorado River Basin, Wyoming, United States - RVT147D111 (version 2) ...
AATGAATAATGAAATTGCGGTTGGTCTCGATATTGGGACCACCAAAGTCTGCGCCATCGTTGCATCTCCAGATGAGACCCACCCCGGGAAATTGAATATCCTCGGGATTGGAAGGAGTACTTCCGACGGCCTTACCCGGGGAGTCGTGACCAATATTGAAAAGACTGTTCGATCGATTCAGATGGCTGTCCAGGAAGCTCAGGCCCAGTCCGGCGTCAGTATCGGCGCAGTCACCGTTGGGATTGCCGGTGATCATATTCAGAGCTTCCAGAGCCGCGGCGTTATCGCGATCAGCCGCCCGGACAACGAGATAACTCAGCAGGATGTTGAACGGCTCATCGAAGACACCAAACGTGTGGCTCTTCCGTCCGATCGGAAGATCATTCACGTGATCCCTCAACAATTTATTGTCGACGGACAAGATGGAATTTACGACCCGGTTGGCATGTCAGGCGTCCGTATGGAAGCTGTGGTGCATATCATCACCGGCCTCGTGACTGCAGCGCAGAATATCTACAAATGTGTCCAAAGATCCGGCATTCAGGTTAACGACATGGTGCTCGAACCGCTTGCGTCGAGTTATGCAGTTCTGGATGACGAAGAAAAAGAAGTGGGCGTTGCGCTTCTGGATATTGGTGGTGGGACAACCGACCTTGCGGTTTTCGAGGAACGCACCATTCGTCATACAGCCGTTATCGGTGTCGCAGGAAAAAAGGTCACCGACGACATCCGCAAAGGATTCGGCATTCTTACGGAACAAGCCGAAAAACTCAAAATCGAACATGGATTTGCATTCATGCCCGCTATCGCCGACAACGGTCCGATTATCCTCCCGGGCATCGGCGGCCGGCCCCCGATCGAAATCGACAAGAAGCTGCTTTGCCAGGTGATTCAGCCGCGAATGGAGGAAATCCTCGAAATCGCCGCGATGGAAATCAAACGGTCAGGCTACTCGAAGCATCTCTCTGCCGGCGTGGTGTTGACCGGAGGCGGCTCCCTCATCAAGGGAACGGCCGACCTGGCCCGCGAGGTTCTTGGAATGCCTGTGAAAATCGGAATCCCCACAGGCTTCAGCGCCGGGCTCATCCGCGAGATCGAAAACCCCATCTATGCCACCGGTGTCGGCCTGGTCATTCATGAACTGAAGCACCGTGACCGTTCGGCCATCACAGCTTCGATGCGAAATGGCAAAGGCAGGGGGTCCATGAAGAACATTTTCAACAGGATGAAAACGTGGTTTGATGAACTCTAAGTGTATATAACGTTTCCATGTTCAACATTCCCAACTCATACAGGGAGGACATACCGTGATAGAACTCGATACCTTCAGTGACCGCGGCGCAAAAATTCGGGTCATTGGTGTCGGTGGCGGTGGAGGCAATGCAGTCAACAGCATGATCGACAAAGGTCTGGTCGGCGTTGATTTTATCTCCATCAATACCGATCTCCAGTCTCTCGAACGCAATAAAGCGGCGCACAAACTTCAAATCGGAAAAAACCTGACGCGCGGTCTCGGCGCGGGAGCCGACCCCAGCGTCGGCCAGCGGGCGGTTGAAGAGGACCGCGAGGAAATCGCCCGCTGCATCTCCGGAAGTGACATGGTGTTTATCACCGCCGGACTTGGCGGCGGCACAGGAACAGGCGGGGCCCCCGGTGTGGCAAATATTGCCAAGAGCATGGGCGCCCTGGTCGTCGGCATCGTCACGCGACCATTCAACAGTGAAGGCAAGAAACGCACAGGTCAGGCAGAGTGGGGAATTGAGGAGTTGAAGAAACAGGTCGATACGCTGATCGTCATTCCGAACCAGAAGCTGCTCGATATCATCGACCGTAGAACACCACTCCTCGAAGCCTTCGAGATTGCTAATCAGGTTCTCTACAATGCAACCCGAGGGATCTCTGAGGTCATTACGGTTCCCGGTCTGATCAATGTCGATTTCGCCGATATTCGCGCGATTATGCGCGAAATGGGCGATGCGTTGATGGGAACCGGTGTTGCATCAGGCGAAAATCGGGCTGTCGAAGCTGCAAACGCGGCCATCTCGAGTCCTCTGCTGGAAGGTGTCTCAATTGCCGGAGCGCAGGGGATTCTGGTGAACATCACGGGCGGACCGGACCTGAGTCTCGTCGAAGTGGACGAAGCGACAAGCATTATACACGAGGCCGCAGGCGACGATGCAAATGTGATCCTCGGAACAGTCATCGACGACAACCTGAAGGAAGAGGTGATGGTGACGGTGATTGCGACAGGGTTTAACAAAAAAGCTGTAGGTCAGAAGCCCATGAAATCGGGTGCAAAGCTCGTTGATCGGATTCCCTCAGGTCCTTCCGAACTGCAAAAACTCGACGAACCCTCCTTCATGCGACGAGGGGTCGAATTGCCGTTTAACGCGATAAAGGAAAATTCCGATGAAAAGGAGAAGATCGACAAGTCCGATCCCGACAAACCTGCATTCTTAAGAAAAATAATGGACTGACGCCGCTCGCGGTTAAAACGACGCGAAGCCCTCTCCCGTTCTCCCGGACACTCGTCACGGTGTGTCCTCCCTGGAACGGGAGAGGTGTATCGCTGTCCATGGGTGGATTTTCCAGGGGAAGAAAGAAGAACCAATGATCAATCCGAAGGAAGACATCACCAAGCTTCCGGGGACAAAGAAGTACTTCGCCATCGGGGAAACCATTGTGCGGGAGGGAGAACCCAGTAAGGGGTGGTTTGTACTTCTCAATGGTAAGATTGGAGTCGTGAAGAGAGATCTTTCAATAACAGAATTGTCGGAGCCCGGTACCGTCTTCGGGGAGCTCGGATGCTTCCTCGAGGTTCCCAGAACTGCAACCCTTCAGGCCCTGGAACCTTCTTCACTGTTGCATGTGCATCTTGAACTCGACGACCTGATCGAAAACCACCCTGCTATTGTTAAAAAGATCCTTGTAAGTCTGGCCGACAGGGTCGCTCATACCACCGATGCCTGGTGGACGGTTTCTGCAACGAAGAAGCGCTGAATCCCTCCTTCCAACCCAATTCCGTTGTAGGTGTGACTCTCTCTGGTATCAAATTCAGAAGGGCCCTTTGTTCCCTCTAACTTGAACAGGAAAATTGTCCCTCTTGATATTGGCTCCAAACATTCTTACGTTGCAAAACATTGAATAAGGAAATGGAAGAATGTCTCTTTGGGGGCCCCTCTTAAATGATAGCAGAAGACGTCCTACCGACAAAAAGCCAGAGGATCAGCGCGGTGAATTCGAAAGAGATTATGATCGGACCGTTTACTCGTCTTCCTTTCGCCGCCTAAAAGACAAGGCGCAGGTTTTTCCACTTGAGCGTGACGATTTTGTTCGGACGAGACTGACTCATTCTCTAGAGGTATCGAGTCTCGGAAGGTCTTTCGGCATTGACGCCATAAAATCACTTAAAAATCTAAACAAATTAAAGGGTGGGGATGTCAAAGAGTCGGATGCAGCTGCCATTCTCTCAACTGCCTGCCTTCTTCATGATATCGGAAACCCTCCTTTCGGTCATTTCGGTGAGGAGTCGATTCGATCTTGGTTTGCAGAGAACATCGGAAAATTTGGCGCCTCTTTACCTGTAAATGAAAGAAATGATTTTTTGATTTTTGAAGGAAATGCTCAAGGTCTGCGGGTCATTTGCTATACACAGTGTCTCGGGGATGATAAGGGGTTAAATCTCACTTACGCGACTTTGGCTAGCACCATTAAATATCCTTGCGATTCCAACAGTATTAATCCTTCTCCAAAAAGTCGATCAAAATTTGGGTTTTTTCAAAGCGAGAAGGCAATTTTTCATGAGATTCAGACGGCGACCCAGCTCCGTGGGAAAAGGCATCCCCTCGTTTTTCTCGTGGAAGCAGCCGATGACATTGCCTATTCTGCAATTGACGTAGAGGATGCCCTGAAGAAGAAATCTGTTTCGACCGAGTTGTTCCTTCAATTCTTGACCGATCATCGACAAGAATCACTAAAAACATACTTTCTTTCAGAAAAATCTCGATATCTATCTGACGGCTGGGGAGAATCATTAGCGACTACCATGGCCATTCAAAGGTTTCGAATAGAGGCCACGGGAATCATGTTCCGTTCTTGCATTGAGACCTTTTGCAACAAGTATGACGAAATCATGAGCGGTGCTTTCTCGGATGACTTGATCAGCGCGTCTTCTTCTCGAGAACTATATCTCACTTTGAAAACTTTTGCAAAGAAACATGTATATTCTTTGGAAAACGTTCTTACACTCGAAATAGTTGGTATGAAGGTCATTCACGGATTGCTGGATATTTTCGTGCCGGCTGTTCGAAGTGGGAACCGGACAAATCTGGCTAGCGCCGATGGCAAGTTGTTTGCTTTGATCTCGCCAGGATTGAAGCAACTTGTTAACAAGTATGGCGACATAAATCATGAGTCTGACCAACTTCATCTTGTCGTTGATTATATAAGCGGCATGACAGATAGTTTCGCCCTTAGCGTTTATCGTAGGCTAACCGGAATAACCCTGGATGGGATTAGCTAGTATGTATGACAGCCACATTAATGCAAACGAGGTTAAAGGTTTTGTTCGAGACTCGTTCCGCGGTCACGAAGACGCTTTCGATCTAATGTTCTCAAAGGGTCAAGTTCTTGCTTTTGGAGGCGTCCCCCGGGATCTTTTGTTCTTTGAAAAGCCTACACGTGACTTAGATCTAGTAGTTACCGGTTTGACAAATGATTCATTAGCAAAAATTTTTAGTCGGATTTTGATTAGGCGAACGCGGTTTGGGGGTCTTCAATGTTTGTTAAAGAGGAAGAGATTTCTTGATATTTGGTCTTTGGAGGAAACCTGGGCTTTTAAAAAACGCATCCTATCACCAACAATTGAAAACCTTCCGCTTTCGGTTTTCTTGACAACCGATGCCGTGGTTGTAGATCTAAAGACAGGGCGTCTTATTGAAAGCAATTTTATTACATATACTTTTGAGAAGCGTAGGATTGAAATAGTCCTTGAAGAAAACCCTTTCCCGGCTTTATGCGTCCTTCGAGCTTTTGTGCACCGCAATAAATATGATCTTGGTTTGTCTGATCGACTTCAGCATTACATTCATGACTTTGTGATCAACTCTGACGACCCAATATCTCAAGTTGTTGCTGCGCAAAAAGCCCATTATTCCCACGACATCCTTCCCAAGTCGCAATTGAGTGTTGAGCTTAGGCATTTCAGCCGCCGACTAAAGAACGTTATATGATTGCTTCTTCGTTGTTCACTCTCCTTCCGTTGTGAATCACACCGTGTTTTTCTACATTGCGGAATGACCCTGCGTTTTACCGTTCTGCTTCTTATACTCTTTGCCACAAACGTCTGTGCCCAGCGGGTGGAAAGCCAGTTTCGCATCGCCCGGCTCAAATACAGCGGGGGCGCAGATTGGTATAATGACCCGTCAGCGGAAGTCAATCTTCTGAAATTCGTTCGGGAAAACACGGCGATTGACACAGACCCGCGTTATCAGTTTGTTGACCTCGTAAGCCGGGACCTTTTTTCCTACCCATTTCTGTTTATGACGGGGCATGGAAATATCGTTTTTTCCGATCTCGAGGCGCAACGTCTCCGGGAATACCTCCTCCGGGGGGGCTTCCTTTATATTGATGATGATTATGGCCTCGACCGTTCTGTTCGGAGGGAAATGAAAAAAGTATTTCCCGGCCAGGAATTTGTCGAATTGCCTTTCAACCATGGCCTGTTTCGGGCACATTTCAATTTTCCCGCCGGCCTGCCAAAAATACATGAACACGACGATAAACCCCCGCAGGGATTCGGCCTTTTCCATCGCGGCAAATTGGTCGTTTTTTACACCTATGAGTCAAATCTCAGCGACGGCTGGGCGGATCCTGAGATCCATAATGACCCGGAGGAGATTCGCCTGGAGGCACTACGGTTCGGAACAAACATCGTTGTCTGGTCGTTAATGAAGTAAACTACCACCGCCAAAGGCGGTGGCTTTGGAAAAGCATTTCCCTCGCATCACCATAAATGGTGACGCTTGTCGAAGAAATTCCGGTAAACCGGAATATCATCCTTTTACCATCCTTCAGGATGGTTTTTTCGGCAAGCGTCCCGCTTCAGCGGGATGCGAGCAGGCAAAGCCAATATTTCCATTACCACTGCCATAGGCAGTGGGTTTCTACATCAGACTAAAGGCTGCGTTAACCGAGGGCTGTAGATAGTGAATCGTCCCTCGGTTTGTTACCCAAGAACTAATAACTCATCCGCTTTGAGTTTCTCATCAGACGAGAAGGCAATAACTTCCTTTGTCAACCATAACGGACATACAAACCCGGCTCGCTTCTGTTCGCAGAAAACTCCTCGCTATTGAGTTCCGCTCATTGATATTGCGTGGCATCTCTCTGATTGCGGGAGTTGCCACCGTGGTCCTTATCCTCGAGGTCCTCTTTCGATTTAATAGTTCTATTCGCACGATGGCATTTATCGCTGCGATAATTTTGGTGGGGGTCGTTTTTGTCTGGTTCTTCCTTCGTCCTCTTTTGAAACGTCTCGGGTTACTTGCAGTGCCATCCGATTCAGAGCTTGCTCACCTTGTGGGAAATGCCTTTCCGCAGGTTCATGATCGTCTTCTGAACCTTCTTCAGTTACAGGAGGAAAGGAAAAGAGGAACGTTGTACTCCGCCGAACTCATTGATGCATCCTTTCAAGATCTCGCAAGAACCGCTTTTTCACTCGATTTCACAAAGGCAGTCGACGCCGAACCACTTCAACACTCTTCGAAATTCGCAGCTGCAATTCTTGCTGTGTTATTCTTTCTTGTTGTGCTTTTTCCCGATTCGATTGGAAATGCGGGATATCGCCTTCTGCGGTTTGATCAGGATTTCGTCCCACCTGCCCGCTTCATATTTCACGTTGCACCCGGTACGACGGAAACCATTAAAGGAGAAGATGTCCCGGTCTCGGTGAAAGTTGTGCCCGTCAGTCCGCAAATGATCCCGAAAAAGCCCCTGTTGCTGTACAGTAAGCCGGAGGAGCAAAACGAATTCGAGGTTGCCCGGATCAACGGTGATTCTTCCGGTTTCTTCAAGACATTGCTCACCGGTCTTCGTGCGTCAACAGACTACTATGCTGAATTTGATGGATTTCAAAGCGAACGCTTTCGCATTACGGTCATTGATCGTCCTCTGGTTCGATCGTTTCAGGTTCAACTCGATTTCCCGTCCTACACCCGGCAGCCGTCAAGAATCCAGGAGGAGTTTGTCGGTGATATTACCGCTCTTGCCGGCACCCGAGTTCGTGTCACGGGAATGTCGAGCAAGGATCTTGAAACAGGTTTGTTGCGATTCAAGAAAGGCGCCAACACTCCCTTGACAATTCAGGGTTCCAGATTCTCCGGTCAATTTATTGTCAGCACAGATTCAGAGTACGCTCTGGAACTGACTGATAAAAGCGGATTGAGCACCACCGATCCACTTTTTTACAAGATCACTGTCATTGCAGACGAATACCCCGTGGCTTCTCTTGTGGAGCCGGGACGCAACGTCGATATTGCCGGTTCAAGTTCGCTTCCACTCTTAATCGGCATTCGCGATGACTTCGGATTTTCACGGTTACGGATCGGATTCCGCCTTATCCATTCTCGCTACGAACAACCTGCGCCAACTCACCGGTTTCAGGAGATTCCCTTCCGCATCGGCACATCAACACAGGCGGAAGTTCCCTACCCATGGGATTTCTCCGCGTTGAAACTCGTTCCTGAAGACGTCGTCGAGTACTTTGCAGAAGTATTCGACAATGATGCTGTCACCGGACCAAAAAGCACCCGCAGTCAGATGTTCCTCCTGAGACTCCCTTCGCTCGAAGAGGTCTTTACCGACCTCGACAGCGGTCATGAAGAAACTTTCGAGGATCTTCGAAAAACGGCAGAAGAAGCCAGGGAACTCAAGCAGAGTCTTGAATCCATTCAGGAAGACTTTAAGAAAAACAAGGATATTGATTGGCGGCAACAAAAGAAGATGGAGGAAACTGCCAGAAAATACGAAGAGGTTCAGAAGAAGCTCCGGGATGTCCAGGAACGACTCGAACATATGACCGGGCAAATGCAGGAACAGAATGTGCTCTCGCTGGAAACGATGGAGAAGTATCTCGAACTGCAACAACTCTTCGAACAGTTGAATTCCGCCGAGCTTCAGAAGGCCATGAAACAACTCCAGCAGGCGATGCAGAATGTTAACAAAGAACAACTTCGCCAGGCGCTCGAACAGATGACGTTTTCAGAAGAGCAATTCCGCTGGAGCATCGAACGAACGCTCGATTTACTCAAGAGAATTCAGATAGAACAAAAGCTTGACGAAGCGCGTAAACGCGCAGAAGAGTTGCTCAAAATTCAAAAAGAGCTTGAGAGCGCGGCGGAAGAGGCCGGCGATCCGCATCAGGCGAAAGAAATGGCAGAAAAACAGCAGGATCTGCAAAAACAACTTGACCAGCTGAAACAGTCGGCTCAGGACGTTCAGAACCGAATGGAGGAATTTTTTACAGAGATGCCCGAGGAGGAACTCCAGGCGGCTATTAACCGGCTTGATAGTACGCAGGCAGATGAATCCATCCGAAAGGCGGCGAGTGAACTTCGGTCAGGAAAGGGCGAACAGGCCCGAAAGACACAGGGTGAAATCCAACAAGCGCTTCAACGGTTCAATGATGACCTCGCACAAATCCAAATGCAGATGCTCCAAAAGCAACAACAGTACATCCTGAATGAATTGCGGCGGGCGATAAAGAACTTACTTGAGCTTTCCGAACGGGAAGAGCGTCTTAAGGAGCAATCGCAGTCTGCACCCCAGAATTCTCCTCAGCTGCGCCAAAACGCCCAAGATCAAATGCGCGCTCTGCAAGATCTGCAGAATCTTGTTTCCTCGCTGCAGGAATTGTCAAAGCGCTCATTTGCCGTTACTCCCGAAATGGGAAAAACCATTGGCGATGCTTTCATGAGGATGCAGAGCGCCCTCAAGGCCCTGGAAACACGCAGCGGGGGAACCGCTTCTCAAGAACAGCGCATGGCAATGGAATCGCTCAACAAGGCGGCTATGGCGGTTCAACGGTCCATGCAGGAAATGATGCGGTCGGGTGGGCAGGGCGGCGGCGGATTAATGGGCCAGCTTCAACAGATGGCGGGACGGCAGAGATCGATCAATATGCGCGCACAGGGCCTTGAAGAGGCAGCGCGCCTTGCCTCGGAACAGGAGGCGTTGCGGAAGGCGCTCGATCAGTTAAACGCTGAGGCGCGGGCAAGCGGAGAACAACAACGAATCCTTGGAGATCTTGACCGCATTACACAGGAAATGAAAGAGGTGGTCGAGGATCTTGAACAAGGAGAAGTAAACCCGGAAACCGTTCGGAAACAAGAACGGATTCTTTCCCGGCTCCTCGATGCTTCCCGCTCGGCAAAGGAACGGGATTTTGAAAAGAAACGAAAAGCGCAGACGGGGAGGCAAATTGCAAGACCCAGGCCCGCGGATCTCGACCCTTCAACCCTCGAAGGAAAGAGCCGGCTTCGCGAAGATTTACTGAAAGCGCTCGAACACGGCTACTCGAGAGACTATCAGGATCTCATCCGCAAGTATTTCGAAGAACTGCAGAAAGACGAGATCCGTTAAGCACGCCCGATTCCGCATTCGCATTCGCCCTTCCGAGAAGGGATTTCGGGAATAACCACCCGCCCCACCGCAGTTACTCGGCTAGCTTAAACCTGATTGGAATTGTGATTCGAGCCTTTACCGGCTTCCCCTTCATGACTCCGGGGGAAAATCGGACCTGTCTGACGGCATGCTGCGCCGCTTTGTTAAGATCTTTCCGAACCCCTTTCGCGATCGAAGTACTTACCACGGTTCCTTTTTCATCGATGTAGGCAACAACATGAACTGTTCCTTCTACCCTATCGTTTTTTGCGGATTCAGGATAGGCAATCAGTTTCATAATGGCCCGGATCCCACCGACCGGTCCCGGAAATTGGTCCATGTTCTGAACAAACTCTTTCAGTGAGGGGTCAACCGATTGTTCGCCCTCCTTGTTTTCCATTGATGCTGCCGCTTCGCGCAGCGATTCAGCGAGTTCTATTGCCTCTCCGCGCGTGAGATAGCTGCTCACGGACCAGAAACCCTTGTTGTGGCCCCAGTTGTCTTCGAGAACGAGAAGTATGCGATCGGGATGCGCTTTTGTGTTTAGTGCGCGCCATTCCGCTTTCTCAGGAATCACGATCGCACCCGCGCTCAAGGGATAGTTGCCTGTGTACACAGTGTGCTTCTCGGCTTCCCCTTTGACGCTCATGCGAAAACGAATGGGAATCGACACCCGGACCTTGACAGGTTTTCCTTGTCGTTGACCCGGCTCGAATTTCGTTTTCGTGATTGCGTCGGCCGCCGCCTTATCGAGCGCAGGATGAACTCCCTTGACAATTCCTGTTCGGATTACAGTTCCGGTCTCATCGATGAATGCCTCCACGTAAACGGTGCCTTCAATTCCGGCTCTTCTCATTATTTCCGGATAGTGTACGTTCTGTTGAATCGTTTGAATGCCTCCGATCGGCTGAGGCATGTTCTCCACCACAACATAATAGACTGTGTCCTGCCCCGCGTTCAGGCGGGCGGAAGTCTCCGAGGCCTCGGCAATTGTCTGGAATGCCCCCGCCTGGGCATGAAGAATCCCCAGAAGAATAAACGTTGTGATGGTTTTCATCGAATTGCCTTATTGATTGATGGAGTTGTCGTTTGGATTTGCTCCCTGCACCTCAACGGTCGGCAGGCTCATCACGTACACCACGCGTTCCTCCTGACTTGCGGCCGGTCCCCTGAGCCAGAAAACGGTACTGATGAGAAGTGTCGCAATCACAATCAGGGAGGTCAATCCGAGAGCCGTCGCAAAGGACACGTTGATTCTCCTGCTTGCAAAACTGCGCCTTTTTCCTGACGCCACATTTTCGGTCGACTTTTTGGTTCCTTGAACTGATAACGCTGTGGTAATGGTCTCAAAAGGTTCGGTAACCGTTGTGCGGGCAAGGAGGACCTCGTCGAGGATCTTCGATCGGAGTTCAAGCGAGTCTTTGAGAAAATCACGACATTCTCCGCATGTACTAAGGTGCCGGAACAGTCCTTCCGCGTCGCTCTCTCTCATTTCGCCGTCAATATACTCGCTCACAAGCTCCCGGTATTCGTCGTGTTTCATCATGATTTCTTTCCAAAATATGGTTTCAACGTTTTGACCAATGCCTTACGGGCCTTGAACAGTCTGGATTTCACCGAGCTTTCACTGTCTCCTGTCACCGCGGCGATTTCTGTGTATGACATTTGTTCATATTCGCGGAGGACCAGCACTTCGCGATATTCACTTTTTAGCAGCCCGATCATGTGCTGAACGATTTCCGTTGTCTCTCCGGTTACGACATCTTCATGGGGAGATTTGCCGTTCCACACATCATCAGCCGTCAACTGACCGTTCCGTCGGGTTTTTCTGAAATGCTCAAGAACTTCGTTTCTGACAATCGAGAAGAGCCATGCCCTCAGTGAGGATGCCTCCAAAAGGCCTCCAACGGTCCTCCCGGCTTTCAAAAACGCCTCTTGGGTGCAATCCTCGGCCTGGTCGGAATTCTGAAGGAGCTTCAAGGCAAAGCGATATACCCTGGGACGATATCGGGCATAGAGCTCTCCAAACGCCTCCCGGTCGCCCGCTTTAAACCTTAGTACAAGCTGATCATCGGTTGACGGATGCACCTGTTTTCCTGATCAATGTTTCCGCAAGATTCGGGTCCGGATGTCGATTTTGGCGGGCCCAGAGCGACTAATAATCAGAGTCCGGCCGATATTTTGTTTGGGACCTTTCATGGAAGATGCACATTTGGGCAAATAGTTGCTCTCTCGTGGGATCGAATGTTCAGTTTCTACCGACTGGCTTCCTGCATTCACCGAAATTTCATCGAAACTTGCGAAACCTCGGTGTATGTTCTCCGTGTCATACTTAAATCGATTTTTTTGTATCTTTCGTTTTTTCCTGATTTGATCCTTGACTGAACGCCTCGACATGTCGGAAAATGAAACTGCGGATCTCTCCTCGTTGCGAATAAACCGGACAGAAACCTCCGGTTTACCCCCTTCCAAGGCACGGTTTTATACGCGCTTGGGAATGGGAGTAGTTGTTACCGCCGTGGCAGCTGTTGGTGCCGTTCTGATTCGAGGTGCCCTCGATTCAGCTGTCGAAGTACAGCTTACTACTGTTTCCTATTCATCCCCCTCACAGGCAAGCGCTGTGCTGACCGCGAGCGGTTATGTCGTGGCCCAGCGAAAAGCCGCCGTTGCATCTAAAGCAACAGGACGACTGGAATACCTGGGTGTCGTGGAAGGCGATAAGGTCGTCAGAAATCAGGTGATTGCTCGAATTGAAAATTCCGACATGCAGGCACAATTGGATCAGGCACGTGCGAACCTGAAAGTCAATGAGGCGGAGTTGTTTGATGCCAGGCGAACCCTCGATCGTGTGAAAAGCCTGGTCGAGAAAGGACTCTCACCTCAAGCGGACCACGATGCTGCTGAAGCGCGTTTTCGGCGAGTACTTGCATCTATTGATGCAGCGAAAGCGGCCGTTACGGGGGCAGAAGTAAATCTCGAGAATACTCTTATCCGCGCTCCCTTTGACGGCACGGTGCTCACCAAGAATGCCGATGTTGGAGAGATGGTTGCCCCCATGGCCGCAGGTGTCGGTTCCCGGTCGGCCGTTGTCACTATTGCCGACATGTCTTCTCTTCAAGTGGAAGCTGATGTGTCGGAATCTAACATTCAACGCATCCAATCCGACCAGGTGTGTGAAATCACTCTCGATGCTTACCCGGATGTTCGCTATGCGGGGTTTCTCAGCAAGATTGTGCCAACAGCTGATCGTGCAAAAGCGACAGTGATGGTCAAAGTTGGATTTCGTTCGTACGACAGCCGCGTGCTGCCTGAGATGAGCGCTAAGGTTTTGTTTCTAACGAATTCTCCGACATCTGACGAGTCGACTGCCAAGCCCATCCTTACGGTGAATTCTTCGGCCGTGGTTTCTCGAAACGGCAACAATGTGGTTTTTACCGTCAATGAAAACCAGGCAGTCGAGGTTTCTGTCCAGACGGGCAGAACAATGGGTTCCCTTGTTGAGGTGCTCTCCGGCATTTCGGCTGGTGCAAAGGTTGTCCTGAAGGTGCCCGACGAGCTTCGCGACGGTTCTGCATTGAAAGTGAAATAATCAAGGAGCTGCAATGCCATCTATTATAGAAGTACAGAGCGTCTCCAAATCATACTGGCGTGACAGTTTTGAAGTGCCCGTATTGAATAGCATCACGCTTTCCGTGCCCGAGGGGGAATTCCTCGGTCTGATGGGACCCTCGGGGTCCGGCAAGACAACGCTGCTTAACCTTATCGCGGGGATCGACAAACCGAATGGGGGATCTATCACGGTCGCCGGAACAAATATCGCTGCGCTGAGTGAATCCCAACTTGCAAAGTGGCGCTCGACGCATGTAGGTTTCATTTTCCAGTTCTACAATCTCCTCCCCGTGCTCACTGCGTACGAGAATGTGGAACTCCCGCTACTTTTAACATCGCTTTCCAAGGCTAATCGCAGAAAGCATGTCGAGGCGGCTCTAAGTGTTGTCGGCCTGTCAGACCGAATGGATCACTATCCGAAACAGTTGTCCGGTGGACAGGAGCAAAGAGTAGCTATCGCACGTGCCATTGCAACCGATCCGACAATTTTGGTGGCAGATGAGCCGACCGGTGATCTTGATAAACATTCCGCCGAGGAAATTTTGACCCTTCTGGAACGCCTCAACAAGGAGTTTAAGAAAACCATCGTTATGGTTACACACGACCCGCGGGCCGCTGAACGCGCCCACGTTGTCCGACATCTTGACAAGGGCGAGCTTAAGTGAGGATATCACAATGAAAGTTTTGAAGCTTATCTGGAAAAACTCGATGCGGCATAAGCTCCGCACGTCATTGACGATTTTCGGTATCGCGATCGCTGTGATTGCCTTCGGCTTTCTGCGCACCGTGGTCACTGCCTGGTATGCGGGCGTTGAAGCATCTGCTGCCAATCGCCTTGTGACCCGTAATTCCGTGTCGTTCATCTTTCCTCTCCCCTATGCCTATCGCGACCGGATTGCGCGCATTCCGGGAGTGGAAACCGTCAGCTTTGCCAACTGGTTTGGCGGAGTTTATATTGACAAGAATCGGTTTTTCGCCCGCATGGCGGTTGACGCCGGTACAATTTTGGACGCCTATCCCGAATTCCGGGTTTCCCCTGAACAATTCGATGCGTTTCTCAAGGAACGCAATGCCTGCATCGTGGGGGCGGATCTCGCCCGACAGTATGGATTCAAGATCGGCGATATCATTCCGATGGATGGCGATATCTATCCCGGCAAATGGGAGTTTGTTGTCCGCGCAATCTATCAGCCACGAGATGAAAAAATTGACGGAACACAGTTTTTCTTTCACTGGACGTATCTTAACGAGCGGATGAGGGCGGAAATGCCCGGCCGGGCCGGCGAAGTCGGGTGGTATATTATCAAGATCGCCGACCCGGCTGACGCGGCTTCCATTTCGGGCCAGATCGATGAAATGTTCGTGAACTCACGGGCGGAAACGAAAACAGAAACAGAAGCCGCGTTTCAACAGAGCTTCATTCAGGGAACCAGTCTGATCATCAATCTCTTTAACTTTATTTCTTTCGTCATCATTGGTATTATCATGCTTGTGCTCGGAAATACCATGATCATGTCCGCCCGCGAGCGTACAAAGGAATACGCTGTTCTGAAAACCCTTGGGTTCTCAGGCCAACATATCGTTGGGTTGATTGCCGGTGAATCCATGATTATCTCGGTGCTTGCCGGGGGACTTGGATTGTTGCTGACTTATCCTGTTGTTGGAGCGTTTTCACTGGTCGTCCCAAAATCCTGGTTCCCGGTGTTTTATATCGAGCCGTCAACCATTGTGCTTGCCGGTACGGCGGCTCTTCTGGTCGGTATTGCCGCAGCTTTTTTCCCGATTCAGCGAGCCCTGCGAACAACCATCGTAGACGGCTTACGCTTTGTCGGCTAGTTATGGCACCATGGTTGCCGAAACGCAGTGATACAATGATTCAATGTCTTCGCGGTTTATTTCCGAAGGTCTTCTATGAAAATTCCCTTTAAGTACATCTTCCGCAGCCTCTTCACCCGCCGGCTCACAACAGCGATCACCATCGTTGGTGTTGCGCTCGTTGTGTTCGTTTTTGTCGCGGTTCTTATGATGGCCAACGGTATCACGCAAACGCTCGTTGCAACGGGATCTGATGACAACGTGCTGATCGCCCGTAAAGCCGCGAACGGGGAAATCTCCAGTATCATTACAAACGATACCTACGGCGTTATTGCGGCTCTGCCTCAGGTTGCCCGTGACGCGGACGGAAAATCTCTGATCACCGGCGATCTGGTTGTAATCATCAACCTCGAAAAAATCGGCACCGAGGGCGGCATGAGTAATGTTACTGTCCGGGGCGTCTCCACACCGGTCTTCCAACTCCGCCCGCAAACGAAGATCGTCGAAGGCCGAATGTTTTCAGAGGGAGCAAGAGAGGTTATTGTGGGATCCTCGATCGCCCGCCGTTTTGAGGGCGCCCAGGTCGGGAACACGATTCGATTTGGCGGGGATAATTGGCTGATCGTTGGAATGTTCGATACGGGAGGAAATGGATTCAATTCAGAAATGTGGGGCGATGTTCGCCAGCTCCAAAGTGCGTTTAGTCGTGAAGGCGCCTACTCCACCGTCACGTTCCACCTTGGCTCCCCGGATCAGCTCGATGCCGTCAAAGCTGAGTTTGAACGGGATAACCGGCTTCAGGAATTCGAGGTTAAAACAGAGCAGCAGTTTTTCGCGGACCTTTCCGAATTCATGTCGATCTTTTTGAGCGCCCTCGGCATTTTCATTACGTCGTTCTTCAGTGTCGGCGCAATGATTGGAGCAATGATTACCATGTATGCCGCCGTTGCAAACCGAACGGTGGAAATAGGGACATTACGGGCTCTTGGATTCAGGCGTCGAAGCGTTCTGGCGGCCTTCTTGATTGAATCTCTGATTATTTCATTGACAGGCGCGGCGATCGGATTATTCCTTGCCTCCTTCTTGGGGTTCCTCCAAGTTTCAACGCTCAATTTCGGATCGTTTTCAGAACTTGAATTCTCATTCGCTCTTTCAGCAGAAATTATCTCTGCGGCGGTTGTTTTCTCCCTGTTTATGGGTTTTGTCGGCGGATTTCTTCCCTCAATCCGTGCTGCACGGCTCAATATCGTCAACGCTCTTCGCTCTGCATAATCACGGGGAGAGGCCAACAACATCAGCCCCCTTGAATTCTTTTCCGGCATCTCCTATCTTGTTTAGACGGCGGATTGAAGTAACCGTTCACTGTTTATCGTTTCTTTATCTGCCGAAGCCTCGGCGTAGGCGGACCGTTCACCAAGTTTAACCTCTGCAATGTTCTGGCTCCAACTCGTCTCCAACTTCATCAAGATTCTTCGTGCGGGACAAACTCCCAGGCAGATCGCCGGCGGATTCACGTTCGGCGCTCTCGCCGGATTTTCCCCTGTTCTGACACTCCAGGGAATCGCTCTTTGGCTGATTATTTTCACCCTTGATGTTAACCTGTCGGCTGCGTTGCTGGCATTTATGCTTTCAGCGCTTGTTGTATATCTTCTTGACCCCGTTTTTCATGAGCTGGGCTATTTCTTTCTTGTCAGTCTCGAGGTCCTGAGGCCCTTCTGGACCGCGCTGTACAATGCCCCCCTCGCACCCCTAACGCGCTTTAATAATACACTTGTTCTCGGGAGTCTCGTTGGCGGTATTGTGTTATCACCGGGCGTGTACTTTGGAATGAAGAGTTTTGTCGTTGCGTACAGAACCCACATTGGATCCCGTTTCGAGAAGTGGAAAATCTATCAGGTCCTTAGCAAGAACGCCTTCGTGAAGTGGTACCGCAAGATCCGCGATTTGGGAGTGTAAGATGAGAAAGAAATTCGTCTATATCGTTCTGGTTCCCGCGTTCGTGTTTCTAGCCATTCTTTATTTCTTCCTTGATGGGTGGGTTGAGTCCGGCCTCGAATTTGCCGGAGAGTCTCTTGTCGGCGCAAAAGTGGAAATCGACGACCTTCGCCTGACGCTCATTCCGGTTGGCATAGAGTTTTCCCGGCTTCAGGTAGCAGATCCCCGAGACACGTGGACAAATACCGTTGAAACGGGATCGGTGGCTTTTGCAATGGATTTTGACCAACTCCTGCGGGGCAAATTTATCATTGAAACCATGGAGGTGAACGAGCTGATCGTGGGAACAAGGCGTTCAACCGATGGTTCGCTTGGCCGACCACCGCCGCCAGAATCCCCATTTTCTGATTCCACGCAGTTTGGCGCGCCCCTTGCGGCACAGAGTGGCAAGATTGCCAAAGAAAAAGAGGCTGCAGCACCGATGTTTGACTTGAGCCTGCTCAGGGCTCAGCTCAATGTCGACAGTCTTCTTGACACGAAGAATCTGCGATCCGCACGGCATCTCGATTCCCTGGAACGTCAGATCAATCAGGCGAGTGAGCAGTGGCGGGCAGCTTTGGCGGACATCGACCGATCGCGTGCCAGGGCGGCTGAGATTGAGCAGATCGTAAAGGGTATTAATGTCAACGAGCTTAAAGGCATCGACAAGATTGTAGCCGCGATCAAGAGTGTTTCTGAGGCCTACGGGGGTGTGAAGGAAATAACGGAAACCTTCACCACACATAAGCAATCATTGACAGAGGGGGTCAATCGGTTGAGTGCATCGGTTCGAAGCATTGATGATGTTGTTCGAGAGGACTACCAACGGCTTGTTGCTGCCGCCAAATTGCCCGATGTGGGCATGCGCGGGCTTGCCGAGCTCCTTCTTGGGAATGATGTCCTTTCTGAGGCGAACAAGTACCTCGCCTGGGTGGACTTTGCCAAGCAGAATATCCGCAACACAAGTTCAAAACCGGAAAACGAAAAGCCGTCTCGTTCGGTGGGCCAGACGATCCATTTTTCTGATGACCAGACACATCCAAAGTTTTGGATCAAGAAGATCCTTGTTTCGGGCGGAACGGACAGGGAACGCAATCCCGAGTATTTTTATGCAATGGGGGAAATTCTGAATGTTGCCTCTGACCAACGAATTACCGGAGTGCCAATAACGGTCGATTTAACGGCAGAGCAGGGCCGGGGAACGACTGCTGCCTTTACGGCTTCATTGGACCGCACAAAGGATCTTCCTGTTGATACCTATAAGGCCACCCTCAACGGCGTGCCAATTTCAGCTATGCAGCTTGGGCGTTCAGACTTTGTCCCATCGAAAATCACCAATGCGCGGGCAGGCTTTCTTGTCCAGGCCATCGTGCCGGGAAACCGATTTGATGCCGACGCCCAAATCGCTTTGCGTGGAATAACGGTCCAATTTGAAAGGGATCCGCGGAATACTGTCGAGCGGCTCGTACGGGACGTCCTTCGATCGATCACGGAGTTTGGCGTTAAGATTCGATTGTGGACCGAGGGTGGCCCCCTCAAGGTCGCTTTCGAAACAGACCTGGATAACCTCCTTGCTGAACGTACGCGGAGGGTTATTGGGGAGGAAGTGACCAGAATTCGTAATGACCTGAAAGCAAAGCTCGATGAAAAAATTCGGGCGA
>Ga0302046_10002098_pt1 | contig 18709 bp, 14 predicted proteins | sample RVTome_11_FD_200261 | JGI IMG/M metagenome (GOLD analysis project Ga0302046, IMG submission 200261) | Soil microbial communities from uranium-contaminated site in the Upper Colorado River Basin, Wyoming, United States - RVT147D111 (version 2) ...
ATCCAGGGTTGGATCGGCATCGCCGCCCTCCGGCTGGCGGAGCAGGAGAACTGTCTCGCCGGCCACCACGCGCGATCGTGCATCTTCCCGCTTCGGGGCAGCGGGGTTCACGAGGTCGAGCGCGGCGCGCGGCGCGCGGCCCAGGCCTTCGGAAACCAGCTCGCCCTCGAGCCCGGGGATCTCGGGGCGCGATGGCTGCTGAACCTCGCGTACATGGCCTCCGGGGAATACCCGCAAGGCGTGCCGCAGGAGTGGCTGCTGCCTCCGGAGCTGTTCGCGTCGGAATACGACATCCCGGCGTTCCCGGACGTCGCGCCGCACGTGGGCGTGGATGTCGTGGGCCTCGCCGGCGGCAGCATCATGGACGACTTCGACGGCGACGGGAGGATGGATTTGCTCGGCTCCTCCTGGGGCCTCCGCGACCAGCTGCGTTTTTTCCACAACGACGGCTCGGGAAAGTTCGTCGACCGCACCGTGGCGGCGGGTCTCGAGGGCGAGGTCGGAGGGCTCAATCTGAGCCACGCCGACTACGACAACGACGGCGATCCTGACGTTCTCGTGCTGCGCGGCGCGTGGCTGGGCGAGGCGGGCCTCCATCCGGAGTCGCTGCTGCGCAACAACGGGGACGGCACGTTCGACGACGTCACCGAGGACGCGGGGCTCGTGACCTTTCACCCGTCCCACACGGGCGTATGGGCCGACTTCGATCGCGACGGTGATCTCGACCTGTTCATCGGGAACGAGGAGCGCTCTCAGCTCCACCCCCACCCGTCGCAGCTCTATCGCAACGGCGGCGACGGCTCGTTCGAAGACGTCGCGACGGCCGTGGGTCTCGTCGATCTCGGGTTCGTCAAGGGGGCGGCGTGGGGAGATTACGATGACGACGGCGATCCCGATCTGTACGTCTCGCGCTTCGGCCAGGACAACCTCCTGTTTCGAAACGACCTCGAGGGAGCCGCAGTCCGATTCACGGACGTCACCGCTACCGCGGGGGTCGCCGGGCCGCGGTTCAGCTTCGCGACCTGGTTCTGGGACTACGACAACGACGGGCGGCTCGATCTGTGGGTCGGCGCCTGGGACGGGTCCAGCCTCGCGAGCGTCGTGGCCGAGTACGTCGGCTCGGAGAGCGACGCGGATCTCCCGAGACTGTATCGCAACAACGGCGACGGGACGTTCGAGGACGTCACCGCTCGCGTGGGATTGGCGCGCGGCGCCCAGACCATGGCCGCGAACTACGGGGATCTCGACAACGACGGCTTCCTCGATCTGTACCTCGGAACCGGCGGCCCGGACCTACGGAGCCTCATACCGAACCGCATGTTCCGAAACGACCGCGGCCGGCGCTTCCAGGACGTGACGACCTCGGGAGGCTTCGGTCATCTCCAGAAGGGGCACGGCATCTCGTTCGGCGACATCGACAACGACGGCGACCAGGACATTCACGCCGTCATGGGCGGGTGGTTCACCGGCGACGTCTACAACCGGGTGCTGTTCGAGAACCCGGGCTCCGCCAACCACTGGGTGACGCTGGTCATGGAGGGGACGCGCTCGAATCGCTCCGCCGTGGGCGCCCGGATCAGGATCGAGGTCGAGGACCAGCTCGGGGCGCGGGAGATCTTCGCCACCGTCTCGACCGGAGGCAGCTTCGGCTCCTCGACGCTGCAGCAGGAGATCGGACTGGGCTCCGCGACGCGCATCGAGACGCTCGAGATCCACTGGCCCTCGGGAGCGCGCCAAGCGTTCCGGGACCTCGACGTCGATCGGGTGCTCGCGATCCGGGAGGGGGATCCGGACGCCGTCCCCGTCTCGCGGGACCGCGTGCGACTCGATCACGGCTCCCACTGACGCCCGACCGCGTGCCACCCCCACACGAAAAGGGCGGGCCGCTCGGCCCGCCCTCGATGGCGAAAGGAATGCGGCGGCGCGTCAGCGGATCAATTCGACGCGATCGCCGGGGTGGATCTCCTGGACGGAGTAGCTGACCTTGGTGGTCGAAGTCCCATCCTCGACGGTGAGCACGACCGTCTGGCCCAGGTTCATCCGCGGCAGGTCGCCCTGCGGCCGGAAGATGGTCATGACGTCACCGGGCTCGATTCCGGCCTCGTCGCCGAGATCGACGTAGATCACGTGCCCGGTGCCGACCACGTTGACGCCCATGTCGCCGCGGCGATCCCAGCCGAGAGAGTTGTCATCGTCCTTGAAGGCCACGACGTAGCCCTCCGGACCTCCCGACGGCGTGACGTCGTAGCGGTCGAACGGCGGCATGTACGAGCGCGCGGGGATCGGGATCTCCACCCACGTGACGAGCTCGTCGCTCATGTGGACGTCCGAGCACGAATCGGTGATGAGCGCCGTGGAGGTGTTGTCCTGGACCGCCAGGACCCGGACCTTGCCCAGGCGCACGATGAACGCGCCGAGCGTGTCTCCCGTCACGGGGTGGTGGACGTCGCGCGCCTTGCGGATCACCCTCCACTCCGAGCCGGGCGCGATCCCTTGGTTCCGGCCCTTGCTCAGGTAGATGACGTTGCCCTGCGCGACGTGCTCTCGCTCAGTGTCGCGCCCCGCGACCCAGAGTTCCGAGTACTGGTGATCGGTGGAGATGTACCCCGAGCAGTCCACGTCGAACGGATCGCCCACCGGTACGAGCGGCGGCGGCAGCTCTTCGGCTTCCGCTTCCTCGACCTCTTCGGCGGGCGGCTCCTCGACGACCTCGCCCTCTTCTCCCTCTGCGGGCGGCGGACCTCCGGGGGGAACGACGGTCGGCTTGCCGGGCACCACCAAGGGGTCGCCGGGGTAGATCCAGTGGCTGTCGAGGATGTAGCGGTTCTTGTCCCAGATCTGGGGCCACAGGTACGGGTCGCCGAGCCATTGCCCGGCCAGGTCCCACAACGTGTCCCCCTTCTGGATGATGTAGTCGCTCGGGCCCGGCTCTGGCGGATTCCACGGGGTCCAGTGATCCCCAACCAGCTTCAGGTTCGACGGTGGCCGATGGCCGCTCGCCGGATCAGCGGAGATGGGCGCCGGGACGACGAGCAGCCCCGCGAGCAGCGCCACCGCGACCGCACCGGTTCTCTTCATGAGTGACTCCTATCCATCGCGCGGCATTTTTCAAGGCCCATCTTATGAGCGAGATCGTTCAAGTCAAGGAGTTCCGTGCAAAATATTCAAGCTCTAGTTGAACTTCCCCGGGGAAGCTCGCTTTTTGACCCCTGCACGGAAGCCCTCCGCGCCGGGGCAAATATAAGGCCGACAACCCGGATTTCAACCTTGGGGGCCGGAAAGCCCCGACCGATTCGCCGAATCCCCAGAAAACCGATAGAAATCGAGACTCGTGCGACCGTACCGGGCGGTCCGGTGCCAGGCCACGCCCTTTCCCGGGGCTTCCGCCCGGGTCGTGCGGCGGTCTCTCTGGAGGACGACCTGGGAGTCGGAGACGAGCACCCCGGCAACCGCGAGCGCCGAGAGCAGTCGCCCTCCCGGGGCATCGTGATAGGGAGGGTCGGCGAGCACCAGGTCGAACGGGCCTCCCACCGCCCCGCGCTCGAGCAGCGGTAGGGCGCCGCCCGCGAGGATCCGACAACGACCCGCGACCCCCAGAGCTTCCGCGTTCTGCGCCAGGATGGAGCGGACGCGGGCGTCGATCTCGACGAACGTCGCGTGGGCCGCGCCGCGGCTGAGCGCCTCGAGCCCCAGGGCACCGGTCCCGGCGTAGAGATCCAGGACGCGGAAGCCGTCGAGCCTCTGCCCGAGGATGTCGAACAGCGCCTCGCGGACCCGATCCGGGGTCGGCCGGACGAGCTCCCCCGGCGGGACGCGGATGCGCCGGCCTCGCAGCTCGCCGGCGATGATGCGGAGCCGTCCCCGGAGCAACGGGACTACCGCGACTTGGTGCGGGTGGCGACCGTCAGGCCCTCGGCGCCCGATTCGCGGATCAGGTCCATGATCTCGACGACCTTGCCGTGGGGCGTCCCGGTGTCGGCGCGGAGCACGACGATCTTGCGCTCGGCGCGCGCGAGCGCGGCCCGCAACAGGGGGCCGAGCTGCTCTCCGGTGACCGTCTCGTCTTCGAAGACCAGACCGCCGTCCGATCCGAGGAACACGGCGATCTCGCGAATCTCTCGCTCGGTCGAGGCGCTCGACTCCGGGAGCTCGAGCTTCATGCCGGAGGTCTCCAGGAAGGTCGTCGAGACCGCGAAGAAGATCACGAGCAGGAACACCACGTCCACGAGGGGCGCGATGTCGATGCCCACACGCCGCTGGGCCGACCTCTGGAACCGCAAGGCTGGGGCTAGTCCGCGGCCGCGGCCTGACGGCGGGTCGGCGCGTCGAGGTCGGCCGTCGCCGCAGCGGCGGGAACGTCGCCGTAGACGCCGCGCAGCACCCGGAGGCTCTCGCGCTCCAGGTCGGTGACGATGGCCTCGGCCTTTCCTTGGAAGTAGTTGTGCGCGACGAGGGACGGAATCGCGATGGTCAGCCCGGCCGCGGTCGTGATCAGGGCCTCGGAGATCCCGCTCGACAGCTGGCCGGCGTTGCCGGTGCCGGCCTGGGCGATGGTCTTGAAGACCTGGATCATCCCGGTCACCGTGCCGAGCAGCCCCAGGAGGGGCGAGATGCCGACCACGGTGCCGAGCGCCCCGAGATAGCGCGTCAGCCGCGTCGTCTCGTGCCGGCCGGCGTCCTCCACCGCCTCTTTCGCCACCGACTCGCCCTTGGCGGCGACCTCGAGGCCGGCGAGCACGATGTTGGTGTAGATCCCCGGATGCTGGCGGCAGATCTCCATGGCACGGTCGGCGCGGCCCCCTTCGACGAGGCCCGTCACGCGCTCCACCACGGTCGGGTCGAGGATCTTCGAGCGCCGCAGGTTGATCGCGCGCTCGAGCACGATGGCGAGAGCGACGAACGAGCACGCCACGAGCGGCCACATCACGGGACCGCCCGCCTGGAAGATCTGGATCACGGACATCGCAGCATTCTAGCCCTTATTCCCGGCGGGCGCCCTCGAGCGCCTTCTCCGCGGCCGCCTCCGCCCGGCGGTTGCATCGCCGCTCGCCGCACTCCCCCGGCCTCGCTGCGACGGCGCGCCGTGCCGGCGCCGACCGTGCGCCGCGCCCCCGGCTCCGCGCCCCTCGGGCAACGGCTCGTAGGGGAAGCCCTCGAGCGTCACGCGCTCCACGCGGAATCCCAGCAGGCGCTCGATGTCCGCCACGGCTCGCCCGTCGTGCTCGGTGACGAGCGAGATGGCCTTCCCCGTCCGATGCGCGCGGCCGGTGCGGCCGATGCGGTGGACGTACTCGTGCGGCTGCTTGGGGACGTCGAAGTTGACGACCAGATCGATGTCCGTGATGTCGAGGCCGCGGGCCGCGACATCGGTGGCCACGAGGACGGTGAACTCCCCTTTGCGGTAGGCGTCCATCACGCGTTCTCGATTGGCCTGGGACAGGAGACTGGAGAGCGAGGCGACTTCGTGCCCGCGGCGCCTGAGCTGCTGCGCGAGGGTCGAGGTGTTCTCGCGCGTCGCGGAGAACACCAGCGTCTTGAACGGGCGCTGCACTTCGAGGATGTGCAGCAGCAGCTCGACCCTCTGGCGCTCTCGAACCGGATAGAACGCGTGCGCGACGCTGTCCTTGATCTGCGTGTCCGCCGTGCCGACGCGAACGCTCTTGGGATCGAACATGTAGCGCTGCGAGAGATCGCGAATCGGATCGGGGATGGTCGCGGAGAACAGCACGGTCTGCCGGCTCATCGGGGCCCGGCGCAGGATCGCGTCGACGTCGTCGATGAACCCCATGTCCAGCATGCGGTCCGCCTCGTCGAGCACCATGAACCGCACCGCTCGCAGACTGAGCCAGGCGGAGTTCAGGAAGTCCAGGAGCCTTCCGGGCGTGGCGACCAGGATGTCGCAGCCCTCGGCGAGCGCCTTCTTCTGATAGCCGCTCGACGTGCCCCCGTAGGCGAGGACGGTGCGCGCGCCGAGCGGGACGCCGACTCGCTCGGACTCTCCGGCCACCTGGATCGCCAGCTCGCGGGTGGGGCAGACCACGACCCCCTGGGGGTCGTTGCGGTTCGGGATCAGCCGCTCGAGGATCGGGACCAGGAACGCCAGCGTCTTACCGGTTCCGGTCTGGGAGATCCCGATGAGGTCGGATCCTTCGAGCAGCGGCGGGATGGCGAGGGCCTGGATCTCGGTGGGCGTCTCGTAGCCCGCGTCGCGGAGCGAGCGGACGAGCGCCTCCTTCAAATGGAAGTCGTTGAAACTCCTGGACATCGGACCGTGGATTCTAGCACGCCGCGGCGCGGTTTCCCCCGCGAGCCCGGCTCGGGTCGCGCGCATGGGGCGTGCGAGCCGCAGACAAGGAGCGAGGGGAAGGTGATACCCGATATCTCCGACGACGAGCGACGCGGTATGCGGCCGCAACCCCCATGCGCCCTCCGGGCTCCGGCGGCGCGGGGCCATCTGCGGCGTTGCCGCTCCTCGAAGATAGCGGGTATCGCCTTCGTCGCGGCGCCTTGCATCTGGCCTCGCGGCGTCCGGAACGCGACCCGGAGGATTACTCGGACGGGCTCCAGGGCGCCGGTCTGGCGAGGGCGAGGATCTCGTCGTCCTCCAGCAGCCTGCTCGATCGCTTGGCGGCATCGAAGATCCTCGAAACGACCTCTTCGGTGGTCTCGATGCCGTGCTGCTCCAGCCAGAACACGACGTTCGAGCGCCCGCTCATCGGTCCGACGCGAATCCGCTGACTGAACCCGAACTCACCGGCGGGGACTCCCGAGTAGACGTGGTCCGCGAGCCACAGGTCGCCGCGCTTGTAGGCCTTGATGACCGCCGAGGCGTGGACCCCGGTGGCTGTCTCGAAGGCGTCGGTGCCGACGACCGGATAATTGGAGGGTATCGGGACCCCCAGCGCTTCGGCGACGGCCAGGCAATACTCGCCGAGCCGCGACAGGTCCCGATCGATCCACCCCAGCAGCTTGAGGTTGACGAGCAGCAGGTCGATCTCGGCATTGCCGCTGCGCTCCCCCACCCCCAGCGCGCAGCCGTGAACCCGGGTCGCGCCGGCGCGGTACGCCGCCAGGCAGTTCGCGAGACCCATCCCGCGGTCCCGGTGCCCGTGCCAGTCGATCCCGACGTCCGCGCCTCCCGCGCCGTCGAGCACCTCGCGCACGAAGCGCACCAGCCGCGCCGTGCCGTCGGGAGTCGCGTGACCGACGGTGTCGGCGATGCACACCCGTGCCGCCCCGTGACGCACCGCCTCGCCGTACAACTTGCGCAGCGTGTCGGGACGGGCCCGCGTGGTGTCTTCGGTGACGTACATCACGGGGAGTCCCGCGCCGACCGCGCGCGTGATCGCCTCCTCGGATTGGCGCAAGAGGAAGTCCTCGTCCCACCCTTCCGTGAACAACCGGATCGGCGACGAGCCGATGAACACGCAGGCCTCGATCTCGATACCGACGGCCTGGGAGATGCGCACGATCGGATCGACGTCGCGGATCACGGTGCGCGCCGCGCAGTTGGGGCGAATGGAGAGCCTGGCGTCGGCGATCTCGCGGCACAGGGCCTCGACGTCCGCCTCGGCGCGCGGGCCCGCGCCCGGCAGGCCGACGTCGGCGGTGTCGATCCCGAGATCGTCCATGAGGTGCAGGATCTCGAGCTTGGCCTCGATGGGAGGATCCGTGACCGAGGGAGACTGCAGGCCGTCGCGCAGCGTCTCGTCGTCCAGCATCACCGTCGCGGGACGGTCCCCGCGGGCGAATTCGCCGCCGGCGTTCCAATCGTGGATCAACTGATCGCGCATGCGCTCGCTCCTCGAGCCCATCTTATCAGCCCCCGGACCGGCGGTCGTGGCGGGCCGGTCGGGTGGTGATTCAGAAGTACCCTTCGCTCTTGAGCCAACCGAGGTAGCGCCGCATCGTGCGCACGTCGCCGTCGGCGATGAACCGCGCGTGCACCGTTTCCCGGGTGCGCGGGAAGTCGGACGGCAGCGGCGGAAGGATGACCTCGGTCAGGGCATCGACCGCCGAGTCGTCGAGCGGGTAGCAGCCCGAGGGCGCCTCGATGGCGATACCCGTGACCTGACCGTTGCGCTCGATGGTGAACGTGATGCGGTTCGCGTGCTCCAGGATCCAGCTCCGATTCTCGTATCCCCAGCGCTCGAACGCGTCCGCGGTGACGTACAGCCGATTGTGCCAGGCGCGCCAGATGGCCATGTAGATCTGACGCGCGTAATCCGTCCAGTCGAAGTCGCGGCTCTCGAACTCGAGGTTGCCGAACCCGAATCCCGTGGTGGGGAAAGGAGGGAGGTCGGGAATGTTGAGCCCCCCTTCGGAGTCCCCGTCGGATGGCGGCTGGCGCAGCGTGCGGCCGAAGTCGCGCAGGGCGTTCTCGAGGTCGAAGCGCCGCCGTTCCCTGGCCGCGGCCTCGGACGCGCGCGTCGATTCCGCCCCGCCCTCGGACTCGACCCCGTCGCCCGGCACGTCGAGCCCTTCCCGCTCCCGGTCTCGAATCTGGGCCTTCGGCTCCGCGACCGCAGGAGGAACGGGCGGGGCATCGACCGCCACGGGGGGGGGAGGCGGCGATTGCTGCGAGCGCGCCGGGGCACGGAACGGCACCTGCCCCTTGGGCTCCATCGTGTCCGGCTCGGGAGCGATCGGCGTGAGATCGAATTGCAGCGTGGTTTCCTCGACCCTCGGCGGCTCGGTCTGCGCTCGGATCGGGATCATCCACGCGACCACGACCAGGGCGAGATGCAGCACGACCGACACGATCAGTGCCGCACCCAATCCGAACCTGGCTCGCTCTTCGCGCATCACCGTCCCGCCCGAGGCGCCCTGCGGCTCATTGTAGGGGCAAGGGACCCCCGACGCCCGTCATCCCCCGGGCGACTCCATGGAACGCGCGTCTCTCGCTCTGGAAGTCGCACTCTCGGACCTCGGGGTGAACCCGGTTGGTGAGCAGGATGTAGGTCTCACGGCGGGCGGGATCGAGCCACAGCGACGTCCCCGTGAATCCCGTGTGCCCGGGGCAGGGATGAGGAAGCACGCCGCGGGCCGCGTTCGACCCGCTCGCGAGGACCATGCCGAAGGTCCGGTGCCCGCCGGCGGCCGTGGGTTGCAGCAGCCGACGTCGCGCGCGGACGCCGAGCCCGAGACCTTCCCCCGAGAGAATCGCTGCGGCGATGGCGGCGACGCCGGACGCGGTTCCGAACAGGCCGGCGTGTCCGGCGACTCCTCCGAGAGTGTGGGCGTTGACGTCGTGGACCGCGCCGCGAATGACCTCGCTCCGCCACCCGAAGCCGATCCCCGCCTCCCCGGCCCGCCGGCGCTCGTACTCGTTGCCGCGCTCGGTCGGAGCGGCGCGGTCGAACGGATGCCCCGCGGTGCAGAACCCGATGTCGGTAAGACCGAGCGGACGGACGACGCGCTCCTCGAACAGCCGCTCGAGCGTCGATCCCGCCGCCCGCTCGAGCGCCGCTCCGAGCACGATGTACCCGAGGTCGGAGTACACCTCCCCGGAGGACGGAGCGAGCGCAGGCACGGCCGCGATCCGCGCGACGAAGTGCTCGAGAGTCGAGGCCTCGAGGTACAGGGGAAGCCACGCCGGCAGCCCGGCGCGATGGCTCCCCAGGTCGAGCAGGCTCTTGGAACCGTACGGGGTTCCGGCCAGCTCCCCGAGGAACGAAGCCGCGGGCGCGTCGAGCGCCAGCGCGCCGTCCTGCTCCAGGAGCGCCGCGACCAGCGCCGTGCACAGCGGCTTCGTCAGGGATGCGAGATCGTAGGGCACGTCCTCCCGTGCCGGCTCCGAGGCGGGCACCCGCGCCGCCTCGCCGACGGCTCCGCGCGACACCACTCCCGCGGCGCTCGCGACCCACCACGTCGCCCCCGGCATGACTCCGGCCTCGACGCGCGCGCTCGACCACGACGCGATCGGATCCCGCCGCTCGCCCACTTCAGGAAGCCATCGACTCGTCCACCGCGCGTCGCAGTCGCAGGGCCAGCTCGAGGACGCGACGACCGTGCTCGCCGTCGACGGGCGGCCGCGAGCGGCTGCGCACGGCCTCGACGAACGCCGCGATCTCGAACCCGAGCGGCTCGCCCGGCTCGACCGGCAGGTGCTCGTGCTCGATCGACGGCGCCCCGTCCGCGCCACGGACCAGGGCGTAGCGCTCCACGGTGCGCTCCACCGCGTCGCACGCCAGGTAGGTCCGCGGCTGGAAGACGCGCACTCGCCGGACTCGCTCGACCGAGATCCGGCTGGCGGTCAGATTCGCGACGCACCCGGACTTCATGCGGATCCTGGCGTTGGCGATGTCGAGCTTGTCGGTCAGCGCCGCCACCCCCACGGCGTCCACCGACACCGGATCGGAGCCGTCGAGGTACAGGATCAGATCCAGATCGTGGACCATGAGGTCGAGCAGGACGTCGATGTCGGTGCTGCGCGCCGTGAAGCCGGCGAGGCGGTGGACCTCGAAGAACTTCGGAGCGTGGACGGCGCGCGCCAGGGCGACCACCGCTGGATTGAAACGCTCGGTGTGGCCGACCATGACCAGTCGACCCGTCTCGACGGCCGCCGCATTGATCGCGTCGGCGTCCTCGAGCGTGGGCGCCATGGGCTTCTCGACGAGAACGTCGACCCCCCCGCGGAGGAGGGTCTCCGCCACCTCGCGGTGATGGAGGGTCGGGACGGCGACGCTCGCCGCCTGGACCTTGCCGATCAGCTCCCGGACGTCCCGCAGCGCCAGGCAGCCGTATTCCGCGGCGATCGCGGCGGCGCGCTCCGGATCGCGATCGACGACCGCGACCAGCCGTGTGCGGGGCAGCGCGGCGTAGAGCCGGGCGTGGTGGCGCCCGAGGTGCCCGACGCCGACGACCCCGACTGCGATCTCGTCCGTCATCAGGAGGCCCAGCTCTAACGACAGATTCCGCGCTCGGACGTGCGAACGAACTCGACGAAGTACCGCACCTGCTCGACGCTCCCCAGCTCGCGCTCGACCTGCGACAGCGCCTCGTCGAGCCTGAGCTTGGAGCGAAACAGGATCCTGTAGGTGCGCTTGATCGCGTCGATGACTTCCTGCTCGTAGCCCTTGCGCTTCAGGCCGACCAGGTTGATCCCGTAGCTCTTGGCGCGGTTCCCGACCGTCACGACCCACGGCAGCGCATCGCGCGTGACCACCGAGTATCCGCCGATGAACGCCTCGCGGGCGACGCGGCAGAACTGGTGGACTCCGCAGAATGCTCCGACGAACGCGCCGTCGGCGACGTCGACGTGGCCCGCCAGCGTCGCTGCGTTGGCGAAGATCGTTCCGTTGCCGACCCGGCAGTCGTGGGCGACGTGGGTGTAGGCCATGAGGTAGTTGTCGTCCCCGAGCGTCGTGACGCCGTGGCCCTTCGGGCTGCCGCGGTGCAGCGTGACGAACTCCCTGATGCGATTGCGTGCGCCGACGACCAGCCGGGTGGGCTCGTCACGGTAGGTGACGACCTGCGGCGGGCCGCCCAGGACCGCCATGGGCGAGACGGTGTTGTCGGGACCGAGGACGGTCCGGCCGTCCACCGTCACGTGCGATTCGAGAACGCAGCGATCGCCGATCTCGACGTCGGGCCCGACGACGCACCCCGGCCCGATGTGGACATCCGCCCCGATCGACGCCGAGGGGTGCACCCTGGCCGAGGGGTCGATGCCGCTGTGTGGCACGGCGCTACTCCCGGTCGACCATCGCGGAGAGGATCTCGGCCTCGGCCGCGACCTCTCCTTCCACTTCCGCGACGCCTCGCATGAGGCAGGCGCGCGGGCGCAGCCTGAGCACCTCGAGCGTCAATTGCAGCCTGTCCCCGGGGATCACGGGCCGGCGGAATCGAGCGCCGTCGATCCCGGTGAAGTACACCAGCTTGGTGCTGCGGTCGGGCACCGCCTGGAGGATCAGGACCGCGCCCGCCTGGGCCATGGCCTCCACGATCAGGACGCCCGGCATGACCGGAGCGCCGGGAAAGTGCCCTTGGAAGAAGGACTCGTTGAAGCTGACGTTCTTGATCGCGACGATCCTCTTCCCCGGCTCCATCTCCAGGACGCGGTCGAGCAGCATGAACGGGTAGCGGTGCGGCAGGCTCTCCAGGATCCCTCGAATGTCGAGCACCGTCATTCCTCGCCGCCGGGGGGCGAATCCGCCGCCGCCCCGAGCCTGTTCTCGAGAGTCTCGAGACGCTTCTCCATCCGGCGGAGGCGCGATCCGAGCTCGGGGAATCGAGCGAACAACGCCTGCGCGCGCTTCCACGTGCCGTGAGGGACGGCGGGGATCCCCGCGACGAACGAGCCCGGCGCCAGGTCCTGCAGGACGGCCGACTTCGCCGCCACGATCGAGCGCTCACCGAGCTCCAGATGGCCGGAGACTCCCGACTGCCCCGCGAACGTGACCCCGGCGCCGACGCGCGTGCTGCCGGCGATCCCGGTCTGGGCGGCCAGCAGGCATCCCGCGCCGATCCTCACCCCGTGGGCCACCATGACCAGGTCGTCGATCTTGGTACCGGCGCCGATGACCGTCTCTCCCAGGGTCGCGCGGTCCACCGCGCTGTTGGCACCGATCTCGACATCGTCCTCGACGACGACGCGGCCGACCTGCGGGATCTTGCGGTGGCTCCCGAGCGTCGTGGCGAAGCCGAATCCGTCACCCCCCAGCACGACGCCGGCGTGGATGCGACAGCGGGCGCCGACCTCGGTCCGAGGATAGAGCACGACCCGCGGCATCAGGACGGTGTCGTCGCCGATGCGGCTCGCATCTCCGATCACGCATCCCGCACCGACCGAGACGCGATCGCCGAGCACGACGTCCTCCCCGACGACGGCGAACGGACCGATCTCGACCTCTCGGCCCAGACGGCACGAGTCCGCGACGCGCGCGTCGGCGTGCACTCCCCCGGATCGTCGGGGCTCGGGATGGAAATACTCCAGCAGCTCGGCCAGCGCGACGTACGGCTGCGGCGCCTCGAGCAGGTCGCGGTCGCGAAGCTCGGTCCCGGGACCCACGAGCACGGCTCCGGCACGACTCGCCTCGGCGGCCTCTCTGTAGCGCGGATGGGTGAACAACGACAGGTGCTCCGGGCCCGCTTCTTCGAGCGTCGCCAGTCCCACGACGCGGCGCTCCGGATCGCCGACGACACGACCCCCGACGCGTTCGGCGAGATCCTTGAGACGCGCGCCTCGTGTCATGTCGCTTAAGCTACCACGCGCGGGAGCCCGCCGTCCCCGATTGTAAAAAAGGGGGGCAGACCCCCTGTCGACATCGGCGCTGACCGGGTGCGGTCAGTTTCCGTCGCCGGCGTCCGCGGGCGCGGCGGCCGCCTCGGCCGGGAACATGCGATTGAAACGGTCGACGATCGCGGTCGTGACGTCGGAGTTCTTGTCGGCGTAGGCCACCAGCGAGCTCTCGAGGATCAAGGCGAAGCCTTCTTCGCTCCCGAAGTTCTGGATGACCGCCAGCAGCTTCTGCTGGAACAGCTCCTGGGCTTCCGCGACCTCCATCTGCATCTCGCGGGTGGCCGCCTCACGCGTCTGGGTGAGCTCGAGGGCCTTGCGCTGGATCGATTTCTCGAGCTCCGCGCGCTTGTCGGCCGAGAGCGACAGCGCCTGCGTCGTCAGGCGATTCTGCATCTCGCTCAGCTCTTGCTCGATGGCGTTGATCTGGGCCTGCTTCGTGGATCGAAACGACTCCAGGCGCGCCTGCACCTCCCTGCCCTGCGCGGTCTCCTCGGAAACCCGGGCCGCATCGAAGATCCCCAACTTCTGCTGCGCTTGCGCGGAGGATGCGATCCCGAGTCCGGCGACGAGCGCCACGGACCCCGCGAGCGCTCGCGAGAATCGATGTGCTGCCATGATCAAAAGCTCCTTCCGATGGCGAACGTGAAGCTGCTGGTGCTATCCAAAGGTGACTCCGCAATCGGTATACCATAGATCAAACGCAGGGGGGCCGGGAACACCGGCAGGATGAAACGCATCTCGACCCCCGCGGAGACGCGGACGTCGTCGAAGCCCCAGTTCGTATCCTCGAACAGCGCGTTCCCGGCGTCCACGAACAGCGCCATCTCGAACTGCTCGTTGAGCGGATAGACGAGCTCGGCCTGGAGCAGGTAGAAGCGGTCGCCGCCCAGCTCCACGAGATCGTTGACGTCCAGCACTCCGTTGAGGTTCTGGTCGTATTTGGTCACGTCCAGTCCCACCGGGTCCCGCGCGACGTCCAGGATCTGCCCGAGGTCGTTCGCGGTGCATTCGCCCGCCGCGACCGAGTCGACCCGGCAGAAGTGGACGAAGCGCCGCGGGGTGATGGTCCGGGTCTCGAAGATCCGAGGCCCGAACGTGTCGCCGCCGATCCAGAAGCGCTCGAAGCGCGGGAGACCGTCGACGGTCGCGACGTCCGCCGTGGTCCCGTCCTGCCACTCCCGGGCCCAACCCAGCCCCCCGTGGAACGCGAGGTACGACTTCCGCATCGCCTTGCGGTAGCCGACGTAGTTCAGCACCGGCTTCAGGAACGACGTGTTGCCGCCGAGGGGTCCGCCGGCGATCTGCATCTGGGCCTGCAGGGACCAGCCGCGATTGGGCCGCAGGGGGTTGTTGACGCGGTTGAAATTGTAGGACGGCGTGATGCTGGATACCTTGCTCACGGCGTCGATCTGCGCCTGCGCCGTGGTGAACTCGGTGGAGGTGATCCTCTCGTAGTTGTAGTTCAAGCGCACCGTCGAGAACACACCGACCTGCTTCCCGAGGACGATCCCGAATCCCTCTCCCGAGCTCGTGAGATCGTTGCCGTAGTCGATGTCGCGGCTGAACAGGCTGAAGCCCAGCGTGTACGGCTTGTTGAGGAACCACGGCTCCACGAACGACAGCGCGTAGCGGCTCGAGCTGCCGCCCACCTGGAGCGACAACGAGAAGATCTGGCCGCGGCCCATGAAATTGCGGGTCGAGTACAGTCCGGTGAAGAACGCCCCGTCGGCTCCGCTGTAGCCGCCGCCGATCTGGATCTGGTTTCGGCCTTCCTCGATGACCGGTACGGCGATCTTGACCTTGTTCTCGCCTTCCTGCGGCTGGATGACCGGCTCGGCCTCCGCGCGCACGTACCCGAGCTGGTTCATCTTCTGGACCGAGATGTCGAGCTTCGTGCGGCTGAACAGGTCGCCCTCGTTCAGGACGAACTCGCGGCGTATCACGCGGTCCTGGGTCGAGTTGTTCCCGGAGAACTCGATGGTGTCGACGTAGTACGGCTGGTCCTCGACGATGGAGATCTGAACGTCGGCCACCGGCTCGTCCTCGTGACGCCGGATCTGACGGACCACGTTCGCGTACAGGTAGCCGCGGTCGCCGTACATCCGCGTGATGCCGTCGATCCCCATTCTCAGGAGACCGTTGCTGAGGACCGCGCCCTCCCGCAGGGGCACCCGGGCGAGGATCTGGGGACTCTCGAACACGGTGTTGCCCTCGACCGTCAGCTCTCCGGTCTTGTACTGCACGCCCTCGGTGATGAACACGGTGAGCGCGACCCAGCGCTTGGCGGCCTTCGGCAGCATGTCGGACTGGGCCTGGTCCACCTTCTTCGCCGCCTTGTCGACCTTGGCCCTGGCCTTGTTGCCGCGCTTCAAGTGCTTCGCCTCCCAGGCGTCCTCCTCGTCGGGAGCGAGGTCGGCGGGCGGGGTCTCCGCGACGACCGCCTCGTACTCGCTCTGGGCCTTGGCGAGATCGTCCTGGGCCTCGACGTACTTCTTCATCTGCTTGGCCGAGGGTTCCTGCTCCTCCGGCTTGTCCGGCTCCTTCCCGTCGGCCTTCTTCGACGGGATCACGTCCACGACCGGGGGCTTGATCTCGACGTCCAGGTACCCCGAGTTCTGGTACAGATCGCGCACCGCCCCGACGTCCTGGTCCCACTTCAGCGGGTGGTACAGGCTCTTCGACGACCACGGCCAGTACCAGCGGTACGCCTTCGTCAGCGTCAGCTCCTTCTTGAGCTGGCGGTCGCCGTACAGCTCGTTGCCGATGAAGTCGATCGAGCGGATCTTGGTCTTGCCGCCGGGCCGGATGTAGAAGAACACCGACCTCGACGTGTCCTGCTCCTCCCCGCGCAGCTCGTGGCTCACCTGGGCGTCGACGAAGCCCTTTTCGCCCAGGAAGTCCCGGATCGTCGATTCCACCTCGTAGATGCGCTTCATGTCCAGGGGCCGTCCCAGCTCCAGCGCGACCTCTCTCTCGGTCAGACGGTCCTCGATCTGGGTCTGGGTCAGGACCTTGTTCTCCTCGTAGGTCACGGAGCTCAGCGTGGGGCGCTCGACGACCTTGACGATCAGCGCCTTTCCCCCCTTGGGAGCATCCTCGGCCTCGACGGTGATCTCCGAGAACAGCCCCAGGTCCCACAGCGCGCGGTAGCGCGCACGGATCTGGGCGGGGTCGTAGGGCGCGCCGGGCCGGATGCCGAACGCCTGGAGAAACGCCTCCTCGCTCATGCGTCCGAGCCCCTGGACGATGACCTCTTCGACGGTTCCGGTCTGGGCTGCGGCCTGCGCGACCCACAGCATCGCGCCGCAGGCCACGACCAGCGCGAGAGTTCGTCGGTGGCTCAATGCATCGGCTCGCTCATGGTCGCGGCGAAGGTCCCCCACGGGCCGGCGCGGACGGCGAGCGGCCATTCTACTTCGGGGAGACCGGACGCGCCCGGGTCGCGCTGTGTCCACCCCGCACGTTTTCGGGGCGGAGGCCTCAGGCGGACGAGGTCTGGAGCGGGGAGCGAAAACCCAGCCGGTCCTCTTCCAGGAAGATCTCGATGAGCCCGCCTTCCGGGAAGCGGCCCTGCAGCAGGGCCTCGGAGAGCGCGTCTTCGATGTGGCGCTGGATCGCGCGCCGGAGGGGCCGCGCGCCGTAGGAACGATCCCGGCACGTGGTGCGCACCAGCCACGCGGAGACGTCGGGCGACGCGTCGATCTGGATTCCGCGGTCGCTGAGACTGCGATTGAGCTGCCGGATCATGAGCAGCGCGATCTCCTCGAGCTGGATCTCGTTGAGCGCGCTGAACACGATGATCTCGTCGATGCGGTTGATGAACTCGGGGCTGAGCGTGCGCTTGACCTCGCTCATCACCATGTCCCGGCTGTCCTTGGTCGCCTGGGCGGCGTCGTCCCCCTTGAAGCCGAGCTTGCTCCCGCCGGTTCGCGAGATGTGCTGCGATCCGATGTTCGACGTCATGATGACGAGCGCGTTCTTGAAGTCGACCGTTTCGCCGTAGGCGTCGGTGATCTGGCCGTCCTCGAAGACCTGCAGCAGGATGTTCAGGACGTCGGGATGGGCCTTTTCGATCTCGTCCAGCAGGATCACGCTGTACGGCTTGCGCTTGATCCTCTCGGTGAGCTGGCCGCCCTCCTCGTGACCGACGTATCCGGGAGGCGATCCGATCATCTTGGCGATGGCGTGCTTCTCCATGTACTCCGACATGTCGAATCGCACCAGCGACCGCTCCGAGCCGAACAGGAACTCGGCGAGCGTCCGCGCGACCTCGGTCTTGCCGACGCCGGTGGGGCCCAGGAACACGAACGAGCCGATCGGGCGGTTGGGGTTCTTGAGGCCCGCCCGCGAGCGCCTTATGGCCCGCGCGAGCGCGGAGATCGCCTCGTCCTGTCCGATGATGCGCTCGTGGAGGCAGGTCTCCATGTTGAGGAGCTTGTCCATCTCCTCTTCGGCGACCGACTGGATCGGGATCCCCGTCCAGCGCGCGATGACCTCCTCGACGTCGGCGCGCCCGACGTCGAGGATGCGATTGCACTCGTCCTCGTAGCGCTTCTTGTACTCCTCGTGCCGGCGCCTGAGCGTCACTTCCTGGTCGTGGAACGCGACCGCCTCGTCGAAGTCCTTGCGCGCCAGGGCGCTCTTCATGCCGTCCACCGCCCTCTTCAGCTCGCGCTCGATCCTCTTGACCTCGGAATACGACGTGCGCTTGCCGAGCTTGACCCGCGCCCCGGCCTCGTCGAGGACGTCGATGGCCTTGTCCGGGAGGAAGCGGTCGGAGATGTAGCGATTGGACTGGAACACGGCGGCGAAGATCGACTCGTTGTCGAAACGCACCCCGTGAAACCGCTCGTAGCGCTCCTTGATGCCCTCCAGGATGTGGATCGTCTCCTCCTCGGAGGGCGGGCGAATGGTGATGGGCTGGAAGCGCCGCACCAGCGCGCGGTCCTTCTCGATGTACTTGTGGTAATCCCGGGGGGTCGTCGCGCCGATGCACTGCACCTCGCCGCGCGACAGCGTGGGCTTCAGGATGTTGGCGGCGTCGAGCGAGCCTTCGGCGGAGCCGGCCCCGATCAGCGAGTGGATCTCGTCGATGAAGATGATGACGTCGTCGGAGCTGGTGAGCTCGGTGATGATGCCCTTGAGCCGCTCTTCGAATTGGCCCCGGTACTTGGTTCCCGCGACGATCAGGGACAGGTCCAGCGCCAGCAGCCTCTTGCCGAGGAGCGACGGCGGCACGTCGCCGTCCACGATTCGCGTCGCCAGACCCTCGACGATCGCCGTCTTGCCGACGCCGGGCTCCCCCAGCAGCACCGGGTTGTTCTTCCTGCGGCGCGACAGGACCTGCACGACCCGCTCGAGCTCCGACTCGCGGCCGATGAGCGGGTCGAACACCCGGCGCTGAGCCATCTCGGACAGATCGCGACTGAACTCGTTGAGAAACGGCGTTTCCTTCTTCTTTTTGGG
>Ga0302046_10002099_pt1 | contig 18707 bp, 18 predicted proteins | sample RVTome_11_FD_200261 | JGI IMG/M metagenome (GOLD analysis project Ga0302046, IMG submission 200261) | Soil microbial communities from uranium-contaminated site in the Upper Colorado River Basin, Wyoming, United States - RVT147D111 (version 2) ...
CCGCACCGCCTTGATGCTCTCGACCGCCAACCGCCTGCAGGTGGTGACCATCACCTCCGCCGAGGCCGGCGAGGGGAAGACGACCACGGCCGTGAACCTGGCGGTCGTCATGGCGCAGCTCGGCCGCCGGGTCCTGCTGGTCGACGCCGACCTGCGCAAGCCGCGGATCCACCGGATCTTCAAGCTCGCCAACCGCTGCGGCCTAGTGAGCTACCTGACCGGCTCGGCCCAGTCGGAGAGCGCCATCCAGAGCACCGAGATCGCCGGTCTGCAAGTGTGCAGCTCGGGGCCGACGCCGCCGAACCCCTCGGAGCTGCTCGCCTCGGAGCGCATGGCGCGCTTTCTCGAGACGATGCGGGAGACCTACGACTTCGTCATCGTCGACTCACCGCCGATCCTGGCCGTCTCCGACGCCATCCTGCCGGCCTCGCGCTCCGACGGCGTGGTCCTCTGCTTCCGAGCCAACACGATCCATCGGGAAGCGGTCACCGAATGCCGCCAGCGCCTCGCGCTCGCCGACGTGAAGATCCTCGGCGCGGTCTTCAACCGGCAGCGACCGACGGGCGGCGGATATTACAAGTCGTCCTACCACTACGACCAGACCTATGGCGAGCCGTCCGAGGCCGACTCCGCGGCCTGAACGGCCGTCCCGGTGATCGACCTCCACATCCACGTCCTGCCGGGTGTCGACGACGGCCCGCAGGACCTGGACGAGTCCGTGGCCATGTGCCGCCTCGCGGCCGACGACGGCTGCACGGCGCTGGTCGTGACGCCCCACCAGCGGTGCCCTCGCTGGTGGAACGACGACCCCCGGGGTCTCGAGGCTTCCCTGCGCCGGGTCTCCGAGGCCCTGGATCGCCCCCTCGACCTGCGCCTCGGGGCCGAGGTGCGCGTCGACTCCACCCTGCTTTCCGAGCTCGACCGGCACCCGGAGACGGGCCTGCTGCCGCTGGCCGGCTCGAGATATTTGCTGGTGGAGTTCGACCGCCAGGGGCTCGGCCCGGAGCCGGAGCCGATCGTCGACGAGCTCCTGGCGATGGGCTGGCGTCCGATCGTCGCCCATCCGGAGTTCGTGCCCCAGCTGGCGGACCACCTCGACCGCGCGGCCGCCCTCGTGGCGACGGGTGCCCTCCTCCAGATCACCGCCGCCAGCCTCGAGGGTCGCTTCGGACGCCTCGTCAAGCGCTGGGTGGAGGAGCTCCTCGATCGCGGGCTCGCCCACTTCGTGGCCAGCGACGCGCACGGTACCCGATGGCGGCCCCCGGGTCTCTCCGCCGCGCGCGAGATCCTCGAGCGGAGGTGGGGCGGCGAGGCGGCCCGGGCGCTGACCGAGGAGAACGGACGCGCCGTCCTCGACGACCGCCCGCTCTGAGGCCGGAGGGCGGCTTGGCTGCGACCGACCCCGATGCTAGCTTTGGCCGGTGAGACAGCTGCCCCTGCTCCTCGCCGTCGCCCTCGCCGGTCCGGGCCTCGCCGCGCCCGCGGACGCGATCGACCCCTTCTACGAGAACCTTCTGACCGAGGGTCAGCTGGCGTTCGCCCGGGGGGATGACGCGGGTGCGTCGAAGCGATTCCGCATCGCCTGTTTCGGCCTCCTCGAGGAGCCGGCCCGGCTCGCCGACTGCCGGACGCGGCTGGCCCTCTCCGAGGCGCGGCTGGGGCATCGTGAGGAGTTCGAGAGCGCTTTCCGCCAGATCCTGGAGCTCGAGCGCCGCTTCGGCGCCTACGCCGAAGCGACGATCCCCGCCGACCTGCGGTCCACCTTCGAGCAGCAGGTGGCCCTGTGGATCCCGGAAGAGCTGATTCGGGGGGTTCCGGTCTTCGAGTCGGTGGTCAGGAAGCGCGTGCTCGACCGCCTCGCCCAGCTACCTCCGAACCAGATGAAGATGGAGCTCGAGCAACTGGCGACGGCCGAGCCGACGGAGCCGCGGTGGCCGCTCGAGCTGGCGCGGCTGGCGGTGGCCGAGAGGAGCTGGCTGCCCGCGCAGGAGTGGGCCGGGCGGACCCTGGCGCTGGCGGCAGGCCACGACGAGGCCCTCTGCCTGCGCGGCCGCGCCGCCGCCATGGCCGCACGGTGCGCGGAGGCCCTCCCCGACCTCTCCCACTGCTCCGCCCCGCCGGAGGACCCGCGCCTCGTGGAGGACCAGCTCGGCTGCCACCTCGCGCTCCAGGACTTGGACGGGGCGGAGGGCTTCATCGCCTCCCTGCCGCCCGCCCTGCAGGGAAGCCGCACCGTGCGCCGGGCCGGCAAGGCGCTGGCCAAGGCGCGCCAGGCGGCGGAGCGCGCGGCGGTCTTCCAGCCGGTCGCGGCGAAGGACACGACGGCACCGTCCGAGGAACCGGCGAACGGCGAGGCGGGCGCCGAGGCGGCGGAGCCCGGAGAGATCGGTCAGCTCCGCACGAGCCTCCTGGCGGCCGACGACTACGGCACCCTGTCCGAGCTCTCCCGCCGCGCCGCGGAGCTGGCAGAAGCCTCTCCGGACTGGGTCGAGGCGCAGCGGTTGGCCGGTGAGGCCGCCTACCGCACCTCGCAGTGGGAGAGGGGCGTGCACTTCCTGCGGCGCGCGCGGCTCGACGACGAAGCCCCGCCGGCGCTTCTCTTCTACCTGGCCGTGTCCCTCTTCGAGTCGGGCCAGCCCGGGGAGGCCGCCGTCGTGCTCGAACAGGCCATGCCGCGGCTCGAGAGCAGCCCGCTGGTGCGGTCCTATCGCGAGCGGATCCTGGGGGGCGACGGCTGAGCCCGCCGAACGGGCTTTGTTGACGTGACGGCCCCCGGCACCGTATGCTAAGGCGTATCGCTTCCGGTCTGTCTTTGGGGGTTTCGCACAGGGTATCGGCTTCAGGGGGGAAACAATGCGGCGTCATGTTCTGTGTTGGATGTGTGGATGTCTGTTCTGGGCGCTGGCGGCGGTGGCGCAGACCGTCGATGTGGAGCAGCTGGAATGCCTGCCGCTGGAGGAGAACGCGGCGATCACGGCTTCGGTCGGCGGCGCCGAGGCCGGTAGCAGCGTTCACCTGTTCTTCCGTCGGCTGAATCCCGTTGGAGGCTTCTACTCCGTTCAGGCGCACCCGGCGGGCGGAGGCGGATACTGGACGACGTTCCCGAAGCCCGAGGACCGCGAGCAGCACGAGCTCACGGACGACTGGTGGGAGGTGCTCGAGGATCGGGACTGGATGGAGGGCCACGATCGCGACTGGCTCGAGAACTGGCTCGAGGACCAGGAGTACGAGGCGGCCGAGTACTACATCGCGGTCATCGGCGTCGACGGCAGCGTCGCGGCCCGCTCCGACACCCGCTTGGTGGAGGTGCGGGAGGACGACGACTGCGACACCGAGGAGCTCGACCGGATGCAGCAGGGCTGGGCGCAAAACCTGACCATCGGGGAGACCACTCCGGAGCAGCAGGGCGGACCCGTCTTCCACTGGCTCTGCGACGGCATCGTGACGCGCATCAACTCCGAGGGCATCTACCGGGCCGACGAGTACTGCCGGGCCTGCGTCGTCGGGTACATCCCGATGGCCGCCTTCGCGGCCGGCGTGATCAGCGGCGCGATCATCGAGCACGATCCGCCGTTCATTCCGCCGCCGCCGCCGCCGGCCTCGCCCGTGCAGCCCTAGTGGCCGCAGAGATCGTCGCGAGATCAAAGAGGCCCCGAGCGTTTCCGACGCCGGGGCCTTCGTCTCTCCCCTCCCTGCTGGAAGCGGCCCCCCGATGACCGAGGCCGGCCGAGCGCTGGAGCTGCGGCATCGCATCCTCGAGCGGCGGGCGACCGTCGCCGTCCTCGGCCTCGGCTACGTCGGGCTGCCTCTCGCGCTGGCCTTCGCCCGCCGGGGCTTCCCGGTGCTCGGCTTCGACGTCGACGCGGCGAAGGTCGAGCACATCAACGCGGGACGCAGCTACATCGGCCACATCGATGCTGCCGAGGTGCGGGAGCTGCGCTTCGCGGCCGCCTTCGAGGCGACGGCCGATGCCGGACGGCTGGGTGAGCCCGATGCCCTCCTCCTCTGCGTCCCGACGCCCCTCGGTGAAGACCGCGAGCCCGACCTCGGCTACGTCGAGAGGACGGTGGAGCTCGTGGCGCGCACGCTGCGACCGGGCCAGCTCGTCATCCTCGAGTCGACGACCTACCCCGGAACCACCCGGGAGGTCGTCGCTCCACGGTTGGCGGCGACCGGTCTCGTCCTCGGCGAGGAGGTCTTCGTCGCCTACTCCCCCGAGCGCGAGAACCCGGGCTCGGTGGAGCAGACCCTGACCCGCGTCCCCAAGGTGGTCGGCGGGCTCGACGCGGCCTCGCTGGAGCTCGCGACCCTCCTCTACGGCGCCGTCGTGCCGCAGGTCCACGCCGTCTCCTCCCCCGAGGTCGCCGAGGCCTCCAAGCTCACCGAGAACGTCTTCCGGGCCGTCAACATCGCTCTCGTCAACGAGCTGAAGGTGGTCTACGAGCGACTCGGCATCGACATCTGGGAGGTGCTCGACGCGGCGGAGACCAAGCCTTTCGGCTTCATGCGCTTCGACCCCGGCCCCGGCTGGGGCGGGCACTGCATTCCGATCGACCCCTTCTATCTCAGCTGGCAGGCGCGGCGCCACGGCACGCGCACGCGGTTCATCGAGCTGGCCGGGGAGGTCAACATCGAGATGCCGCGACGAATCGTCGACCGGCTGGAGGAGGCCCTCGGTGGGACCCTGAGGGACAAGCGGGTACTCCTCCTCGGCCTGGCCTACAAGCGCGACGTCGGCGACCCCCGGGAGAGCCCGGCCTTCGAGATCCTCTCCCTGCTGCTGGATCGCGGAGCGGAGGTCGGGTACCACGACCCCCTGATCCCGCGCGCACCCTCGATGCGAACGTGGCGCGACCTTCCCGCCCTCGAGTCGCGGCCCCTCGACGAGGCCACCCTGACCGCGCAGGATGCCGTCGTCCTGGTGACCGACCACGGTGGGGTCGACTACGATCTCGTGCGGCGCCACAGCCGGCTGATCCTCGACACCCGCGCGGTCTACCCCGCCGATGCCCCGAACGTGGTGAGGGCCTGAGCCGTGAGCCGACCTTCGCCGGGCGGCCTCGTCGCCATCTCCACCTCGTCCTTCGCCCGCGCCGATCGGCGGCCGTTGGAGCGCCTGGAGGCGGCCGGCTTCCGCGTGCGCCTGAGCTCCAGGGGTCGGCGCCTGCGGCCGGAGGAGACCATCGACCTGCTCCGCGGGGCCGTGGGTCTGATCGCCGGCACCGAGATCCTCGACCGCGAGGTGCTGGCGGCCTGCCCCGATCTGACCGCGATCTCGCGCTGCGGCGCCGGGCTCGACAACGTCGACCTGCGGGCCGCCGCCGAACGGGGGATCCGCGTGGCGCGGGTGCAGGCCGTCCACGCGGAGGCGGTGGCCGAGCTCGCCCTGGCCGGCATCCTTGCCCTGCTGCGCCACCTCCCGGCCGCCGATCGGGGCCTGCGCAGCGCTCGCTGGAGCAAGCCGATGGGACGGCTGCTGGCCGGCAAGACCGTGGGCCTGGTGGGGCTCGGGCACGTCGGCAAGGCCCTGGTCCGACTGCTCGCCCCCTTCCGGCCGGGGCTGCTGGCGACCGACCCGAGCCCCGACCCGGCCTTTGCCGCTGACCACGGCGTGGAGTATCGTCCCCTGGACGAGCTCCTCCGCGCGAGCGACGTCGTCAGCCTGCATCTCGCCTACTCCGAGCCGGTCCATCACCTGCTCGATCGCCGTCGATTGGCCCTGATGAAGCCAGACAGCCTGCTCGTCAACACAGCACGGGGCGGCTTGGTCGACGAGGCGGCGCTGGCCGAGGCGCTGCACGACGGGCGGCTGGCGGGAGCCTATCTGGACGTCTTCGAGCACGAGCCCTACCAGGGACCGCTCACCGGGCTGGACAACGCGCTGCTCACGCCCCACATCGGCTCCTATGCGTCGGAGGCGCGGGCGGCGATGGAGATGGAGGCCGTGGAGAACCTCCTGGAGGCGCTGTCGTGACGCGGACGGTGGTCACCGGAGGGTCGGGCTTCCTCGGCAGCCACATCGCCGACGCGCTCTCGGAGCGCGGCGTGGACGTTGTCGTGCTCGACCGCGAGCCGTCCCGCTGGCTGCGCGACGAACAGCGCATGGAGGTCGGCGACCTGCTCGACCGCGCGGCCCTCGACCGCGCCTTCGAAGGAGCCGACGTCGTCTTCCACCTGGCGGCGCTGGCCGACCTCGACAGCACCCACGAGGCGGCGCTCGCCACCGCGCAGAGCAACGTGCTCGGGACGGTGCAGGCGCTGGAAGCGGCCCGCCGGGCCGGCGTCTCCCGCTTCGTGTTGGCGAGCACCGTCTACGTCTACAGCCGTGCGGGCGGCTTCTACCGGGTCAGCAAGCAGGCGTGCGAGGCCTACGTCGAGGAGTACCAGCGCCAGAACGGCCTGGCCTACACGATCCTGCGCTACGGCAGTCTGTACGGACCGCGCGCCGACTCCTCCAACGGCGTCTACCGTCTGTTGCGGCAGGCCGCCTTGCAAGGACGAGTCCGCCTGGTCGGCCACCCGGAGGACGTGCGCGAGTACATCCACGTCGAGGACGCCGCCAGCCTCTCGGTCGACGCCCTGGGCGGCGAGTTCGTCAACCAGCATCTGACGATCACCGGCCCCCATCCCACCCGTCTGAAGGACCTTCTGACCATGTTCTCGGAGATCCTCGGCCGCGAGGTCCAGACGGAGTGGATGCCTCCACACTCCGGCGGCGAGGACGTCCACTACAGGGTGACGCCGTACTCGTACACGCCGAAGCCGGGCCGCAAGCTGACGGCGAGCTGCTTCGTGGACATGGGACAGGGTCTCCTGCAGCTGCTGGACGTCCTGCACTCGGAGGAGGACGCGGCACGCGGGGACGCCGGATGAACGCCGCCATCGTCACCGCCAGGGCGGGCAGCAAGTCGATCCCCGACAAGAACGTCCACCCGGTCCGAGGAAGGGCGCTGCTCTCCTACCCGATCCTCGCGGCCCACGCCGCCGAGCGTATCGACCGCGTCTTCGTGTCCACCGATGGCGACGCCATCGCCCGGGCGTCCGAGGAGGCCGGGGCGACCGTCATCGAGCGACCCGAGGAGCTGGGCGGCGACACCGTCAACCACGGCGACGTCATCCGGCACGCCGTGCGCTGGGTCGACGAACGACATCCCGGGCTCGCGAACGTCGTCCTCCTGCTCGGCAACACGGTGATGATCGACGGCGCGCTCATCGATCGCTGCCTGGCGACGCTCGACGAGCGTCCCGACCTCGACTCGGTGATGACGGTCTGGGAGGCGGCGGACGACCACCCTCTACGGGCCCTGGAGATCACCGACGCCGGGCTCCTCGGCCCGTACGGCGACCCGGGCAGGCAGGTCTCCACCGAGCGCCAGTCCTACCCCAGGGCCTATTACTACGACCAGGGCGTCTGGGCCTTCCGCAAGGCGTGCGTCGAGCGCCGGGACGGGCCGAGCCCCTGGTGGTGGATGGGCAAGCGCTGCGCGCCGGTGGTGCGCAACTGGGTGACGGGGCGGGACGTGCACACCCGGCTCGACCTCGCGTTCGCCGAGTGCTGGCTGGAGCGGTTGCCGGAGATCGAGGAGCTGTGAGACTGCCCAGCCCCCCCTGTGCGGTGGTCTTCGACTTCGATGGGGTGATCATCGAGTCGGTCGAAATCAAGGGCCGGGCGTTCACGAGGCTCTTCCCGGACCGTCCGGACCTCCACGACGCCATCCGCGCCCACCACGAGGGTCACCTCGGGATCTCTCGGCAGGAGAAGATCCGCTGGATTCTCGAGAGCCTCCTGGGACGGGAGCCCGACCCCGGGACGATCCGCGAGCTGGCCTCCCGCTTCTCCGATCTCGTGCTCGAGGAGGCCGTCCGCTGCCCCGAGGTCCCCGGAGCCCGGTCGGCCCTCGAAGCGCTCGGTCGCCTCGGGGTCCCTGCCTTCGTCGCCTCCGGCACGCCCGAGGGCGAGCTCCGCGACATCGTCGCCAGGCGCGGCCTCGACCACCTCTTCGACCGGGTCCTGGGCTCCCCGGCGACGAAGCCGGCCATCCTGCGGTGGATCCTCGAGGAGCGCGACCTGGCTCCCGAGGCGGTCGTCATGATCGGTGACGGCGCCACCGACTGGGAGGCTGCCGTGGCCGCGGGCGTCCCCTTCGTGCTGCGTCGCACCGTCGCCCAGCCGAGGCTGGACGGCGCCGATCTGATCCGCGTCCCGGACCTTCGACCGTTGGCAGAGGAGTGGGCCCGGCTGGCCGCGGTGAAGGACATCGGAGGGTGAGTCACCGCACGGCCGCATCGGTCGCGGTGCGCCTCTCACGCCTCGTCGCGTTCCTGGCCCCCGGGTGGTCGGCCCGTCAGCTGCGCCGGCCCGTCCTGCTCATCGGCTGCGGACGGAGCGGTTCCACCTTCCTCCACCACCTGCTCGCCGCTCACCCGGAGATCGCGGCCTACCCGAACGAGGCCAATCGGCTCTGGTTGCCGGGCGCCTATCCGTGGAGCGAGGAGCGAGCGCACGACGTGCCCTTCTGGCGCGATCCCCGCGGGTTCACCTCGTCCGCCGCCGCCCGGCGGCCGCCCGGCTGGGCGCAGCTCCTGCGAGCCCGCTTCGGCGCCTACCAGCGGCTCCGGCGCAAGCCGGTGCTCCTCAACAAGAGCGTGATGGTCCATTTCATGCTGCCGGACGTGCGCCGAGCCTTCCCGGAGGCACGGTTCGTCCATCTCTTCAGGGACGGCCGGGCCGTCGCCTTCTCCTACGCCCGTCGGGTCGAGGCCGGGAAGCCCGACGAGGGCGAATCCGACCGGCTGCCGGCCCGGGAGCGCCTGCTCGCCTTCGGCCGGTACTGGGCCGACTCGATGATCGAGATCGACGCACAGCGGGCGAGCGCGGAGGCCACCGGCCACCCCTGGCTCGAGCTCGGCTACGAAGAGCTGTGCCGCGATCCCCGGCCACTGCTCGACGCCCTGTGCCGGCACCTGGGCGTGGCCCCCCGTTCCCTCGTCGAGGCCGACGGCCTCTCGTTCCGCAACATGAACCGCAAGCATCGGGAGCACCTCGACGAGGACCTGCAGAGGGAGCTGCGAGGGGCGGCGAGCCGAGGTCTGGCCCTCAAGGGCTACGCCGAGGGCGGCCCATGAGGAGGACCCTGTCGCGTCTGTATCGTTGCGAAACCGGTCATGGGAACGATTGACTCGAGCCCCGGCCGGCGCGCGGTCAGGGGGCTGGCACTCAGCCTCTCGGCCACCGGCGCCCGCTCCGTGGCGCAGCTCGCCACCCTGCCGATCCTCGCACGGCTGCTGAGCCCCACCACCTTCGGGCTCCTGGCCGCGGGAATGGTCACGGTCCGGCTCGCCGAGCAGACCACGCAGCTGGGCATCGGACCGGCCCTGATCCAGCGCGCCGACGTCACGATCGAGGATCGACGGGTGGCGGCCACGGTGAGCGTGCTGCTCGCGATCGTCGCGGCCGGCGCCGTCTGGCTCTCCGCCGACCTCGTCGCGGCCGGGTTCCGGATGCCCGCCCTGGCGCCCGTCGTGCGCGGGCTCACGGGCCTCTTCCTGCTCAACGGCCTCGCCGTCGTGCCGCTGGCGATGAGCCAGCGGAGACTGAGCTTCGGCGTGATCACGGGGGTGGAGACGGCGGCGTTCGTCCTCGGATACGCCGTGACGACGCCCGTCCTCGCCGCCCTGGGTCTGGGCATCTGGGCCCTGGTCGTGGGAGCGTACCTGGAGAGCTGCCTCCGGCTCCTGGGGCTGGCCACGCTCACCGGAGACCTCGACTGGCGTCCGTCCTGGGAGCTCTCCCGGCTCCGCGATCTCCTCCGCTTCGGTGTCGGTCTCACCCTGGCCCAGCTGGCCGGCTTCCTGTCCCTGCAGGGCGACAACTTCGTGGTCGGTCGCTGGCTCGGCGCCGAGGCGCTCGGGTTCTACGGCCGCGCCTACAGCCTGAGCGCCAAGCCGGTCAACCTCCTCGGCTCGGCCGCCCAGCGGGTCCTCTTCCCCGCCTTCTCCCAGGCCGTCCGTCTGGGCGAGGCCGCACAGGCCGGCTTTCGGATCGCCCTCCGGGTCACCGCCCTCCTGTCCCTGCCCGCCGCGACGGCGCTCTTCCTCCTCGCCCCGGAGATCGTCCGGGTCCTGCTGGGAGCCGGCTGGGAGGAGGTCGTCGCCCCCCTCCGCTTTCTCGCGCCGCTGGCATTCCTGCGAGCCATTCAGAAGATCACGGCCGCCGCCGTGCAGGCGGCGGGGGCCGTCTACCACCAGGCAGGGATTCAGGCCCTGTACGGGACGCTCGTCATCGTCGGCGCCTGGATCGGCCGTCCGTGGGGCCTCCGAGGGGTGGCGGTCGCGGTCACCATGGCGGCCTCGCTGCACCTGGTGTTGATGATGGGGCTCGCCCTCCGGCGGCTCCGGGTGTCCCTGCTCTCGGCCCTGCTCAGCCTGCTGCCGGCGGCGGCCACGGCCGCCGTGACCGGCCTCGTCCTGTGGGCCCTTCTCCTCCCGGCTCGGGGCGCTGGAGGGTCACCCTTCGGCGTCCTCGTCCTGGGCCTGGTGCTCGTCGCCGCCGTCGCCCTGGCGGCGTGGACGGGACGCCGGGCGCTTCTCGGCGCGGACTGGCTCCTGGTTCGCGCCGGGGCGGCCTCGACCTCCTCCACGAAGGAGCCATGAGACGCCTCCTGCCGAGCCTGCGCATGCGCTGGAGGGGACGCTCCTTCCGTCTTCCCCGGGCGTGGTCCAATCGCCTGCTGCGAGGGATCGGCCCGCTCGTGCGGGGCGAGGTCGTCAACGTGTCCGGGTGGCGAGACGAGGACAAGCAGGGCCGGCGCTATCGCGACTACTTCCCCAACGCCTCGAGCTACACGGTGACCAATCACGCGGGCGACCGCGGCCTGGCGGACAGCGAGGACGTCACCGACCTGGCCCTCGACCTGACCGGCCCCCTCGATCCGGCGCTCGCCGGGCGGTTCGACGTCGTCTTCAGCCACACCACGCTCGAGCACGTCTTCGAGGTCGAGATGGCCTTCGCCAACCTCTGCCGCCTCTCCCGGGACCTGGTGATCGTGGTCCTGCCTTTCGCCCAGGAGGTCCATCACGAGGCCTCCTACGGAGACTACTGGCGCTTCACGCCGATGGGCCTGCGGGCCCTGTTCGAGCGCAATGGCCTCGAGGTCGTGTTCGAGGGCGCCAGCCCCTACCGCAACGCGGGCATCTACCTCCTGTTCGCGGGGTCGCGCACGCCCGGGCGATGGCGCGCGGAGCTGCCGGCCTGGAGCCCCGTCGAGGTCCTCGGCGGTTGGATCGGGACGACCTGGCCCCAACGACTCCGACACTCCCTGCGACGCGGCCGCTCCGACCGGGAGGTGCGGTGAGGCTGCTCTATCTCTCCGGCTCGTACTTCCCGTCGCGACGTGCCTCCAGCATCCAGGTCATGAGGATGTCCGGCGCCCTGTCCCGCGCCGGCCACGAGGTCCTGGTCGTCGGGAAGAGATCGCGCTCCCGCCAGGAACCGGGCGTGGAGGACCTCTTCGCCTTCTACGGCGTGGCTCCGTCCTTCGAGGTCCGGTCCCTGCCCAGGCCCGCAGTCCGGGGAGGTGGGCTCCTCTTCCGCCACGCGACGGCCCGCCTGGTGCGCCGGGAGGGGGCCCGGTTCGACCTTCTCTACTGCCGAGACGCGGTGGCCGCCGCGATCGCTGCAAGGGAAGGTCATCCGTTCCTCTTCGAGGCCCACGAGCCTCCGGCGAGCCCGCAGGCGCTGGAGAGCTGGCGACGGTTCCTCGCCGCCCCTTCCTGCCGGCGTCTGGTCACCATCTCCGCGGCTCTGCTCGAGCATCTGCGCGAGCCCGACCTCGTCCCCGAGGCCCTCTCGACGACGGTGGCGCACGACGCCGCCGATCCGATGGACGGATCGGGAACGGACGGCCCACCCCTGGCGGGCGGCCCGGGAAGCCGCATCGGCTACGTGGGGCAGCTCTATCCGGGGAAGGGCGCCGAGATTGCCCTGCGTCTGGCGGCGGAGCTTCCCGACCTCTCGTTCCACATCCTCGGCGGCACGGAGGAGGGCCTCGCCAGGCTGGCGACGCGAGGTCCGCCGGCCAACGTGACGGTTCACGGGTTCGTGGCACCGGCCGAGACGCGCTCGTTCTATCGCCGCCTCGACATCCTCCTGCTCCCCTACCAGAGGACGGTGCGAGGCCCCACCGGCCGGTCCAACCTGGCACCGTGGATGTCGCCGCTCAAGATGTTCGAGTCGATGGCCTCCGGCAAGGCGATCGTTGCCTCGCGCTTGCCGGTGCTCGAGGAGGTGCTCCGGCACGGAGACAATGCCCTGCTGGTGCCTCCGGATCGCCTCCGGGCCTGGGAGGAGGCGATCCGGAGCCTGGTCGAGGATCCGGACCTGCGCGCCTCGCTCGGCGAGCGGGCGCGGTCCGACCTCCTGGCCGGGTTCACGTGGGACTTGCGCGCGGAGACCGTGCTCCATGGGCTCTGAGGCTCCAGTCGACATCCTCCTCACCCGCCCGACCCTGGGCGAGGGAGGAGCGGATCGCGTGACCGTCACCCTCCTGCGGCACCTTTCCCGGGCGAGGTTCCGGCTCGGCCTCGCCTTGATGCGCGCGGAAGGGACCCTGCTCTCGGAGGTGCCAGGAGACGTCGTGGTCCACGACCTCGCCGCTCGCAACCTCTGGACCGCCGCCGGTCCACTGACCCGGCTCCTGCGCGAGCGACCTCCCGACGTCCTCTTCGCCACCTGCGGCGGGATGAGCGTGCCGGCGGTGCTGGCGGCCCGCCGGTCGGGCTTCCGGGGCCGTATCGTCCTCTCGGAGCGCAACGGTCTTGTCCGGGACCAGCCGCGGTGGAAGAGCCTCCTGCTGGTCGCATTGAAGCGGCGCCTCTACCGGCATGCCGATCTGGTAATGGCCGTCTCCGACGGCGTCAGGGAGGATGCCGTCCGCCGGCTCCGCCTGCCGCCGGGACGCGTGATCACCGTCTACAACCCGGTCGTCACGCCGGACCTCGACCGCCGGGCGGCCGAGAGCCTGGAGCCGCCGTGGAGCCACCCGGACCCACCCGTCGTCCTGGCTGCCGGCCGCCTCGTGCCCGCCAAGGGTTTCCATTCGCTGCTCCGGGCCTTCGCCTCGCTCCGCAGCAGGCGGCCGTGCAGGCTCGTGATCCTCGGCGAGGGCCCGCTGCGTCCGAGCCTGGAGGCGCTCGCCTCCTCGCTGTCGATCGCGGACGATCTGCTCCTGCCCGGCTTCGACGCGAATCCCCTGCGCTGGATGTCGCGCTGCTCCGTCTTCGCCCTCTCCTCTAGGTTCGAGGGCCTGCCGGGCGTCCTGATCCAGGCCATGGCGTGCGGCGCTCCCGTGGTGGCGACCGACTGCCCGTTCGGTCCCGCGGAGATCGTCGAGGACGGGCGGAACGGCTTCCTCGTTCCGCTCGGAAGCGAGGAAGCGCTCGCCGCGGCCCTGGACCGGGCCCTGTCGCTCGACCCCCGGGCTCGCCGCCGGCTGAGCGACGCCGCCCGCGCCACCGCGGAGCGCTTCCGGCTCGACCGGATCCTGCCGCTCTACGAACGCGCGATCACCGGCGCGCCGACGGACGGCTGGCCGATGCCGGCCAGGAGCGCAGGAAAGTGAAGCGAGTCGACCTCTACATCTCCAACGACCGTCATCATCCGGCGATGCTGCTGCCCGTCGCCCGGCACCTGGAGCGCGCGGGCTGGCGTACGAGGCTGCTCTCCCTGTGCGAGCTGCGCGGCCTGGCCACCCCGTCTCTCGCCGAAGACGAGACCGCGCTGGAGTCGGTGGTTCGCGTCTTCCCACCGGGCCTGCGCCGCTCGCCGTCGACGGGTGGCGGGCCGGTGACGGGCGAGGGCGGACGCACCCGGCGCCTGCTGCGGGAGCTCGTCTGGCGCCTGCTGCTGGCTCCGAGGCTCGCCCGCCTGCTCGCGACTCCACCGGCGGTTGCCGTCGTCCCCAACGACGCGGCCTTCCCCTACGACCGGATCGTCGATCTGCTGCGGGCCCGTGACGTCCGGGTGGTGCTGGTGCAGGAGGGCATCCGCTTCGACCTGCCCGCGGAGACCGAGCGCCGGTACGGAGCGGGCGGCGCCGCCATCATCGCGGCGTGGGGGGAGAGCTCCCGGGAGTACTTCCTCGCCGTGGGCGCCGATCCCTCCACCATCCGCCTGACCGGAAACCCCCGGCTCGGCCCTCCCCTCCCGCGCCCCGAGCACCGAAGCCCCGCGCCGCCGGTGCTGCTCACCGTCACCAACCCGGTCGACGACCAGGGGCTCTGCTCTCCTGCGCAGAAGGTCGAGATGATCCGCCGCCTCGTGGCCGCCCTCGAGGAGGAGCTCCGCGGCGACGGCTGCCGCGTGGTCCTGAAGCTCCACGCGCGGGAGTCGGAGGGGGAGTACCGGACGGCGCTCGGCGAGCTCGGCGGCCTGGTGAGGTTCGAGACGACCCGGCCGCTGCCGGAGCTCTTCGCCGAGGCGAGCGCCGTGATCGTGATGGCCTCGACCGTGGGCCTCGAGGCCCTGCGGGCGGGGCTGCCGCTGGGAGCGCTCGAGATTCCGGGCCGCGGTTTCGTCCACGACTACGTGGATTGCAGGGTGGCGACGCCCATACACTCTACGCGAGTGGCGGCGGACGTCCGCGCCCTGCTGGACCGGCGGGGCGGCGGCGAGGCGATCGAGCGCTACCTGGCCCGGACCCTCGCCGACGTCGCCGATAGCGGACGTCTGATCGCCGAGCTCATCGAGGAGACCGCCCCGTGACTGCGCGCGACTCGACGGCCGAGGTTCAGGTGTGGGGGAGTCTCCCCCGACCATGGATCTGGGTCCTGAGCCTGCTGACCCTCTCCGCCTTCCTCACCCAGGTGAAGCTGCTGCCGGGACTGCGCAACAACCTCGGGCCCTTCGAGCTGCTGGGCACCCTGATGATCCTCGGTGTCTTCCTCGGACAGGCTCGCAGCTCTCCCTGGCATCCCCTGACGTGGGCCGCCATGGGCCTGCTGGCGGTCGGCGCCCTCTCCCAGATCAACATCACGTACGCGGGTGTCGGGGCCGGACTCGTCTACACGGCGATCCTCGCCTTCTTCGCCTCCTTCCTGGCCAGCTGGGACTCGCTGGTCGTCCGCTACCGCATCCATCCCGTCGCCATCATGCGGGTCGTCGCGTGGACCGCCCTGGCGGTGAGCCCGTGGATCGTCTCCCAGACCATCGAGGATCCGTATCTCCTCACCGAGGAGGTCGGACCGTTCCGCAACCGGGCCCATATGGGCAACTACATGCTGACCGTGTTCTGGCTGGCCTTCGCCTACACGCAGGTCCCGCGCCTCCCCCGTCTCGAGCGCTTCGCCGGGTACCTGAGCGCCGCCGTCAGCCTGTACGCGATCGCCGTCTCCGGGCGACGCTCGGTCTACCTCTCGCTCTTCATCGGCCTCTTCGCCCTCGCCGCCGCCTTCCTCGTGGCCGCGCGGACCCGTCGCGGCAGGGCGCTCGTGGGGATCGTGATGGCTCTGGGCATGGTCGTCGGGATGTACAGGGTGGGCTCCCGCTGGATCCCGAAGCTCGAGTTCTTCCAGGTCCGGGTCAACGAGATCGACGATCGGTTGAGACAAGCGCTGATGGCCGACGACGACCGGGTGGCGCGCGAGACCTTCGCCTACACTCAGCTCGAGGGAGTGAAGGCGGGGTTCTCGGCGCACCCGGTCCTCGGTACCGGCTGGGGAGGCTTCTTCCGCTCGCAGTACTCGTTGGACCGGCACGAGATCCACAGCACTCCCCTTCGCTTCCTGACCGAGACCGGCCTGGTCGGACTGGCCCTCTACGTGGTCTTCATGGCGGTGCTGTTCCGCATCACGATCAGACTCTTCCTGGCCCTCAGGACAGGGCCCTGGGGCCAGATGGGCTTCACGTTCCTCGTGGCCCTGTCCAGCATGTCGGTCAGCTACCTGTACAACAGGCACATCACCGAGCGGACGTTCTGGCTCTTCGTGGTCGTCCTCATGGCGGTGGACCGGGCCCTCGAGCAGGAACGAAGCCAACCGTCGACGGCCAGAGCTCGGACTCCCGGCTCGGGCCGTCGGCTGGCTCCGCCGGCCCACGGACAGCACGTGGCGCAGTGAGCCCGGAAGCCCGGGCCGCGGACGGCCCGAAGATCCTCCTCGCCACGACCCATCCGCTGACCGCGCACCGCCTGATGCGGGGACAGCTCGCGGAGCTCCAACGGAGGGGGTGGCGCCCCACCCTGCTGAGCTCTCCCGGCGACCTGCTCGAGGAAGTGGGCCTCGCGGAGGGCATCCCCGTCGTGGGGATCGCCATGCGCCGCGAGATCGCACCGCTTCGCGATCTGCGCGCCTTGTTCGCAGTTCGGGCCGCTCTCGCCCGGCTCGCCCCGGCGATCGTCAACAGCGGCACCCCCAAGGCCGGGCTCCTCGTCACCGCCGCGGCGGCGAGCCTGCGACATCCGAGACGGGTCTATACGCTCCGCGGCCTGAGGCTGGAAACGGCGCGCGGGTGGCGGCGCGTCCTCCTGAGCGCAACCGAGGGGCTGAGCTGCCGACTGGCGCACCACGTGGTGTGCGTCAGCAGGAGCCTGCGGGATCGAGCCGTCGAGGCGGGTATCGCCCATCCGGCCAAGCTCCACCTGCTGGCGGACGGATCCTCCAACGGCGTCGACGTCGAGCGCTTCGCGCCGCCCGACGCCGAGCGGCGGCGTCGGTCGCGCGCGCGCCTCGGGCTGTCCGAAGGAGGTCCGGTGATCGGGTTCGTGGGCCGCTTCACACGGGACAAGGGCATCACCGATCTGGTCCGGGCGTTCGATCGCGTCCGAGCGTCGCACGCCGAGGTGCGGCTCGTCCTGGCCGGGGACTTCGAGACCGGCGATCCGGTCCCCTCCGGGATCCGTGACCGCATCCGCCGTGAGCCCCATTTCGTTCATGCCGGATTCGTGGACGAGCCGGCCGAGCTGTACGCCTCCTTGGACCTGCTGGCGTTCCCGTCCTACCGGGAGGGCTTTCCCAACGCACCCCTCGAGGCCGCGGCCTGCGGTATCCCGACCGTCGGATACGCGGCGACCGGCACCGTCGACGCGGTCGTGGACGGCGAGACCGGCACCCTCGTGCCGGTCGGGGACTCCGGGGCCCTGGCCTCGGCCATCCTCCTGTACGTCGAGCAGCCCGCGCTACGCCTCCGTCGAGGCGAAGCGGCCCGCCAACGCGCCGTCGCCAGCTTCCGCCGCGAGCGCTTGTGGGAAGAGTGGGACAATCTGTACCGTCGGCTCCTGAACGAGAAGAGAGCATGAGCTGGAGTGCCACCATCGGCCGCGGCGGCCACTACCGGCGCTGGGGCAAGCGCCTGCTGGACCTCGGGCTCGCCCTGCCGGCGCTGCTGCTCGCCGCTCCCCTGCTGGGGCTTCTGGCCCTCGGCGTGCGCCTCTGGCTGGGTGCTCCGGTCCTCTACCGGCAGGGGCGTCCCGGCCTCGCGGGCCGGCCGTTCACCGTGCTCAAGCTGCGCACGATGCACGAGGCCCGGGACGCGGCCGGGCGGCCGTTGCCGGACTCCGAGCGCCTGACGCCCCTCGGTCGCTCCCTGCGCCGCACCAGCCTCGACGAGCTTCCCGAGCTCTGGAACGTCTTGCGCGGCGAGATGAGCCTGGTGGGCCCACGGCCGCTGCTCCCCGAGTACCTGCCCCTCTACAGCGCCGAGCAGGCTCGGCGGCACGAGGTACGGCCCGGCATCACCGGTTGGGCACAGGTGCACGGGCGCAACGCCGTTTCCTGGCAGGAGCGGCTGGCCCTCGACGTCGAGTACGTCGATCGCTGCTCCTTGGGGCTCGATCTGCGGATCCTGGCCAGGACACTCGTCCTGGTCGTCCGGGGCGAGGGCGTGAGCGCCGTCGGGCACGTCACCATGCCCCGCTTCAAGGGAGGCGGCGATGGAGCCTAGGGCGGGTCTGGTCCTCCTCGGTGCCGGTGGGCACGCCAAGGTCCTCCTGGCTACTCTCCAGGCCGCCGGTCGCGAGGTCCTGGAGGTCCTCGACGACGACCAGGCCCGCTGGGGGACGTCCCTGCTCGGCTGCCCGATCTCCGGACCGATCGACGGCAACACGCTGGCGCCCGGCCACCCGGCGATCCTCGGCATCGGGGACAACCGCGTCCGTCAGCGGCTGGCCGGCCTCGACCTCTCGTGGCTAGAGGTCGTCCATCCGGACGCGACCGTGCATTCCAGCGTCCTGGTGGGCGACGGCTCCGTGGTCTTCGCGGGAGCCGTGATTCAGCCCGAGGTGACGCTCGGGCGCCATGTGATCGTCAACACGGGGGCGACGGTGGACCACGACTGCCGCCTCGGCGACTTCGCCCACATCGCGCCGGGGTGCCACCTGGCCGGACAGGTGCGGGTCGATGAGGGCGCGCTGCTGGGGATCGGCGCCGCGGTCGTCCCGGGCGTCAGCATCGGTGCCTGGGCCACGGTCGGCGCCGGGGCCGTGGTCCTCCACGACGTCGCCGCGGGGAGCGTCGTGGCGGGGGCTCCCGCGCGGGTGCTGGGCAGCAGCCGATGACCCGCGTGTACCTCTCCCCGCCCCACCTGGGAGACCGCGAGATCGAGCTCGTGCGGGAGGCACTCGCCTCCAACTGGATCGCGCCCCTCGGCCCCCAGGTCGACGCCTTCGAGCGGGAGCTGGGCACCGCGGTCGCCGTTCCCCACGTCGCCGCCCTCT
>Ga0302046_10002102_pt1 | contig 18700 bp, 16 predicted proteins | sample RVTome_11_FD_200261 | JGI IMG/M metagenome (GOLD analysis project Ga0302046, IMG submission 200261) | Soil microbial communities from uranium-contaminated site in the Upper Colorado River Basin, Wyoming, United States - RVT147D111 (version 2) ...
GGCGCTGGCGCGAGTCGCGTGGGAGGCAGCGGGGACGTCGGCCAGGACCGAGCGGGCCGCGAGCGCCAGGAGGGAGAGGGGGACGAGGGCCAGGGCCAAGCTGCGGTGCATCATGTCGAGCGGGGTTCCGTGGTGAGTCGTGGGCGTCGTCCGGGTCGGCTCCGCGGCCGCGGCTTCGCCGCGCGCCGAGCTTCGCCGAGGAACGTCGGGTACGTACTCTAGTCGCGCGGGAAGGTCGTCGGACGGATTTCCGACCGGCGGACCCTCGGCAGCGAACCCCGCCTCTTTCGAACGGTACCCCATCCCCACAGGAGAGGATCACTTCCTTGGATGCCCGAGCGCACGGCGAGGAAACGCACGACCTGACCCACGTCCGCGCGCGCGGCGGCGAGCGCGGGAGAACGGAGGCCAGTATGGTCGACGTAAGCGAAAAGGAGCCGACGCGACGCAGCGCCACCGCGCGCGCGGTCGTCGTGTTCCCTCCGGGCGTGCTCGCGGCCGTGCTCGCGGGCACGGGTCCCAAGGGACCGATCGAGGAAGTCGCGCGGGTGGCGGGGATCCTCGCCGCGAAACGGACCGGAGAGTGGATCCCGATGTGCCATCCGCTCGCGCTCGATCACGTCGAGATCGGCTTCGAGAACGATGGGGACGTGCTGCGGGTGACCTGCCGCGCGACCTGCTTCGGCCGTACCGGGGTCGAGATGGAAGCGATGACCGGCGCGAGCGTGGCGGCGCTGACCGTCTACGACATGACCAAGGCGCTCTCGAAGGGGATCCGGATCGAACGCGTCGAGCTGCTCGAGAAGACGGGCGGTGCGTCCGGCACCTGGCGTGCAAAGGACGCGTAGCCGGCCACTTTCCGAGACGCCCGGTTCAAGTACGCCCGCGTCGTGCTCCGAGGAGCGAGGCCGATGGTCGCCGGTCGTCACGACTCGCGGCATGGGGAAGTTCCGCGGCCCGAGGAGCCGCGCCGAGGTGGGAAGGTATGGACAGCGCTTCACTCACGGGGGCCCGGCAAGGGGCACCGCTCTGGGACGCCGCACACCGGCAACAACGCGTTCAGGTCTTCGGTGCGAGCCGCGCCGTCGGTCGCGAGCTCACTGCGGAGCTCCTCCGCCACGGCCATCCGGTGGGGTCGCTGCAGCTCTTCGGCAGACGACAGGCCGCGTTCTCCTGGGGCGGTGAGCAGCTGCGCGTCGAGACTCTGCCGGACGTGCCGCCCCCGGCGGAGCTGGCCTTCGTCTGCACGCCGCGCGACCTCGGTCGGGACCTCGTGCGCGCGCTGCTCGCGCGCGGCACGCGGGTCGTCGACCTGTCCGGCGCCGCCGCCGAGGACGCCTCCGTGCCCTTCGTGGTCGAGTCCGTCAACGGCGACGAGATCGGAGCCTTCAGCGAGGTCGTCGCGCTCCCGAGTCGTTCCGCGATGCCGCTCGGGCGCTTGCTGTGGTCGCTCGAGCGCGAGGTCGGACTCGAGGAAGTCGACGTCTTCGCGGTAGTGGCCGCGGCCAGCGAGGGCGCGCGCGGAATCCTCGCGGTGCGCGAGGAGCGAGCGGCCGCGACGGCCGGCGAGGAACCGCGCGAGTCGCATCGCCGGCTCGGGAACCTGCTGCCTCCGCGTGGCGAGGAAGGCCACGAGATCGAGCGGCTCGTGGCGCAGGACATCCGCCGGATCCTGAAGCGTCCCGATCTGTCCCTCGACTTCCTGGCCATGGAAGGAGACGCGGAGCGTTGCGACGCCTTCGCGGTGAAGGCGAAGCTGCGCGGTGCGCTCGCGCCCGGGGACGCCGCGGCCCTGTTCGCGAGGGAGCCGCTGGTGCTGGTGGATCGCTCCAGCGCCGGACCGGCGCCGGCCACGTGCTCCGGCAGCGACCGGGTGCACGTCGGGCGGATTCGCGCGGGCTCCGGTGGGGCCCGCTCGCTATGCTTCTTCGCCGTCGCCGACCAGATCCGCGCCGGAGCCACTTCGGCCGCCCTGCGAGTCGCCAGTCGACTCCCCGCGGGCGGCTGAACGGGACCGGAGGGGGTCACGCGGCGACCCTGGTCGCGAGAGACCGTCCCCCGTCCCACCGTCCCCCGCGCTCGGCGCGCGCATCGGCCCCGATGGACCTGAACGAAATCCGCAAGCTCGTCCGTCTGATGGATCGGGCCGAGCTGGTCGAGCTCGAGATCGAGGATCAGAAGGCCGGCGTGCGGGTGCACCTGAAGCGTGGGGACAAGAAGGAGGAGGCACAGCCGCAGGTCGTGCAGTACCTCGCCTCTCCGCAGGCGGCGCCGGCGGCTCCGGTCGCGCCGGTGACGGTCGCTCCCGCGACCGGCGCTCCCGCACCCGAGAGCCCCGGGCTTCCGGCCGGAGTGGAACCCCTGAAGAGCCCTATGGTCGGGACCTTCTACCGCTCGAGCTCGCCGGACGCGGAGCCCTTCGTGGGGCCGGGCTCGAAGGTCGACGTGGACACGGTGCTCTGCATCATCGAGGCGATGAAGGTTATGAACGAGATCAAGGCCGAGACGAGAGGAGAGATCGTCGAGGTCCTGGTCGAGAACGGCGAGCCGGTGGAGTTCGGACAGCCCCTGTTCCTCGTCAAGCGAGGCTGAGCGCGCGATGTTCCGTCGCGTCCTGATCGCGAACCGCGGCGAGATCGCACAGCGCATCCAGCGGGCCTGCCACGAGCTCGGCATCGAGACGGTGGTGGTGTACTCCGAGGCCGACGCCGACGCGATCTACCTGCGACATGCGGACGAGACGATCTGCATCGGCCCCGCGCGCAGCTCGATGTCCTACCTCAACATCCCCGCGATCATCTCCGCGGCGGAGATCGCGGACGTCGAGGCGATCGTTCCGGGCTACGGCTTCCTGGCGGAGAACGCGCACTTCGCCGAGGTCTGCCAGTCCTGCAACATACAGTTCGTCGGTCCGGCCCCGGAGACGATCAAGGCGCTGGGCAACAAGGCCAACGCGCGCGAGATGGCGATGCGAGCCAACGTCCCGGTCGTGCCCGGCTCGGACGGTCCCGTCGAGGACGAGGATGCTGCCCTGCGGTACGCACGGAAGATCGGCTACCCGGTCATCATCAAGGCATCGGCCGGGGGCGGCGGACGCGGCATGCGCGTCGCCTCGAACGACCCGAGCCTGATCAATTCGTTCCACGCGGCGCGGTCCGAGGCCGAGCTGGCCTTCAAGGACGGCGCCGTCTACCTCGAGAAGTTCCTCGAGAACCCGCGGCACGTCGAGATCCAGATCCTGGGGGACCGCTACGGGAACTTGGTCTGGCTCGGCGAGCGCGACTGCTCGGTCCAGCGCCGCCACCAGAAGCTGATCGAGGAGTCGCCCTCGCCCGCGATCGACGCCGAGACGCGCGCCCGGATGGGACAGGCGGCGCTGAACATCGCGCGCGAGTCGGGCTACCACAACGCCGGCACGGTCGAGTTCCTGCTGGACAAGAACGGCGACTTCTACTTCATCGAGGTCAATGCTCGCATCCAGGTCGAGCACACCGTTACCGAGCTGGTGACCGGCATCGACCTCATCCAGCAGCAGCTCCTCGTGGCGTCGGGAGAACGTCTGGCTTTCGGGCAGGAGGACGTGAGGTTCAGCGGCCACGCCATCGAGTGCCGGATCAACGCCGAGGACCCGGATCGCGACTTCCAGCCCTCCCCCGGCCGGGTCGATCTCTTCGTCCCGCCCGGAGGGCCGGGCGTGCGCGTCGACAGCCACTGCTACTCGGGCTACTCGATCCCTTCCCACTACGACTCCATGATCGCGAAGCTGCTGGTGCACCGCGGCGACCGGCGCCAGGCGATCGCCACGATGCTCCGCGCCCTGAACGAGTTCGTGATCGAGGGGCCGAAGACGACGATTCCGCTCCATGGGCGAATCCTGACCCACTCCGACTTCCGCGCGGGCGAGCACGACACCGGCTTCGTCGAGCGTTACTTCTCCAGCCACGCACGGATCAAATGACGCGTTCCCTCCTCCCGCTCCTGTGTCTCGTGCTCGTCGCGGGCTGTCGCACGCAGCAGCGCATCGCCGGCCCCCTGTGGCTCGCCGAGGAGGTCGAGGCGGTCCCGCGGCTCGGAGCCGCCCCGATCGCGACGGTGCTGCGCCATTCCGGCCCGGTCGACGTGCGGCGGCCCGGTGCTCCCGACGGCTACCGCCTGTCCTACTACCAGAAGGAGGCGCGCGTCCGGTCCGGCGCGGAGATCGTCGTCGGCCCCGGTGGGCGCGCCGAGCTCCTGTGGGAGACGGATGCCTCCTCGGTCGTCCTGTTCGGCGACGCCGTCGCCGTGGTGGGGGATCCGGAGCGCGACGAGCCGATGGTGCGCCTGCTGAAGCTCGTGGCCGTGCAGCTCACGCTGACGTCGGAGGACAAGATCGTCCTGCCCGGCGGTGCGGAGTTCTGGAGCGAGCCGCTCGAGACGACGCCCGCGCTGGAGGACCTGTTCCAGGCGCTGACTGCCGGCGGCGCGAGCACGCCCGGGCCCGCGGGTCCCTTCCGCCTGGAGAGCCAGAGCGACTCGATCGTCCGCGTGAAGAACGAATCGCGCGCCCTGGCTCGTCTGCGCTACCGCGACGTCGAGCTGGTGCTCGCGCCGGGCGACGTCATCGACGTCCCGATCCTCTCGACCGGCACGGCGCCGATCACGCGGCGCCCGGACGTCTTGCGGACGAACGTGGAGGGTCTCCTGATCGAGTCGACCGGCGCGATCGAGCCGGTTGCCCAGGCCGGCGGAGTGCGCGTACGCGCGCTCGAGGCGGGGGAGGTTCGCGCCGGCGGCGTCCGCGTGCGACTCTCCGCCGGCGAAGAGGTCGTTTTTTCCGGCCTGGGGAGCGAGAGCGGCGAATCCGCGGCCCCGCCCCAGGAATGACGGCGGGTCGGTCGATGCTCCTGCGCCAGGTCCCCGCCCTGCTTCCCCGTCCCGACCCCACCGCGCTACGCTCGACACCATGACCAAGCCCCGCGCGCTCATCACGGGAGGCGCAGGCTTCCTCGGAAGCCACCTGTGCGACCGCTTCCTGGCGGACGGGTACGAGGTGATCTGCATGGACAACCTCCTCACGGGGGATCTGCGCAACATCGAGCACCTGTTCAGCGACGCGGACTTCCACTTCCACCACCAGGACGTCACCGAGTTCATCCACGTCGTCGGGAAGCTGGACGTGGTGATGCACTTCGCCTCGCCGGCGAGCCCGATCGATTACCTCGAGCTCCCGATCCAGACCCTCAAGGTCGGCTCCCTGGGCACGCACAAGGCGCTGGGCCTGGCGACCGCCAAGGGCGCGCGCTTCCTCCTGGCGTCGACCTCGGAGTGCTACGGAGACCCGCTCGTCCATCCGCAGCACGAGGAGTATTGGGGCAACGTCAACCCGGTCGGCCCGCGCGGCGTGTACGACGAGGCCAAGCGCTTCGCCGAGGCGATGACGATGGCATACCACCGCCGGCACGGGGTGGAGACGCGCATCGTGCGCATCTTCAACACGTACGGGCCGCGCATGCGCCTGAACGACGGCCGCGCGCTGCCGGCCTTCATGTCGCAGGCCTTGCGTGGAGAAGACCTGACCGTCTTTGGCGACGGCACGCAGACGCGCTCGTTCTGCTACGTCGACGACCTGGTCGAGGGGATCTGGCGATTGCTGCACTCGGACGAGGTCATGCCGACGAACCTCGGCAACCCGGCCGAGATGACGATCCTCGAGTTCGCGCACAAGGTGCTCGAGCTGACGGGCTCGAGGTCGCGCATCGTGCACCGCGAGCTGCCGCAGGACGACCCGCAGGTGCGGCAGCCGGACATCTCCAAGGCACGCCGGATCCTCGGCTGGGAACCGCGCGTGGACCTGGACGACGGGCTGCGTCGAACGCTGGCCTACTTCCAGGATCGCGTCGAGAGGCAAGGAGCCCCGGTCTGAGGATGTGCGGGATCGTCGGAGCGTTCCAGCGCGAGGGCGCCGTCCTCGATACCCTGATCGAGGGGCTGCGCGTGCTGGAGTACCGCGGTTACGACTCGGTCGGGGTCGCGGTCGTGCAGAACGGCGCCATCGCCGTGCGGCGCAAGGCGGGGCGCATCGAGGAGCTCGAGCGCCTCCTCGCGGACGGGAGCCTGGCAGACGTCTCGGTCGGGATCGGTCACTCGCGCTGGGCGACGCACGGCGCGCCGACCGACGAGAACGCGCACCCGCACGCCGACGCGTCCGGCCGGCTGGTGGTCGTCCACAACGGGATCATCGAGAACTACCAGGACCTGAAGGCCGAGCTGGTCGCCGGCGGAGTCACGTTCCGCTCCGAGACGGACACCGAGGTGCTCGCGCACCTGATCTCTCGCGAGCTGGGCGACGACCTGGTCGCGGGCTCGCTCCCGGACGCCGTCCGGCGCGCGCTGGCGCGCGTTTCGGGCTACTACGCCATCGCCGTGCTCGCCCTCGACGGTTCCGGGCCGCAGATGGTGTGCGCGCGCGAGGGGCCGCCGTTGTGCGTCGCCAGCACGCCCGTGGGCGCCTACCTGGCCTCCGACGTCCTGGCGCTCCTGCCGAAGACGCGCGACGTGGTCTTCCTCGAGGATGGGGACATCGCCGAGCTATCCCCGGGAGCGGTGGTGGTGCGCGGCCGCGACGGCGCACGGCTCGTGCGGGCGCCGCACCGCATCGAGTGGGAGGCCGAGGCGGCCGACATGGGGGGCTACGCGCACTTCATGCTGAAGGAGATCCACGAGCAGCCGGACGTCATCGCGCGCTGCATCGTGGACCGCGCGGACCACGCGGCCGGGGACGTGCGCCTCGACGGCGAGCTCTTCTCGGACCAGAGTCTGCGCGCCGTGCGGCGCGTCCAGGTCCTGGCCTGCGGCACCGCCCTGCACGCCGGGCTCGTCATGCGCTACCTGTTCGAGGGGCTGGCGGGGATCCCGGTCGACGTCGACTTCGCGTCGGAGTTCCGCTACCGCGACGTGCCGCTCGAGGAGGGCACGCTGGCGGTCGGGATCTCGCAGTCGGGCGAGACGGCGGACACGTTGGCCGCCCTGCGCGCGGCCCGCGCGCGCGGCTGTCGTCAGCTCGCGATCTGCAACGCCCAGGGCAGCACCATGGTGCGCGAGTCCGACGCGGCGGTGATGATCAAGGCCGGTCCCGAGATCGGCGTGGCCAGCACGAAGGCCTTCGTCGCCATGATCGTCGCCGGCTACCTGTTCGCGCTGCGCGCCGGCCGGGCTCGCGGGCGCCTCTCTCCGGAGGAGGTGCGCGGACGGCTGGAGGAGCTGCGCCGGCTCAAGCCGGCGGTAGAGTCGCTGCTGGCGCGCGAGACGGTCGCGCGCGTGCGCGCGCTGGCGGAGGCCCTGGCGGGTCAGAAGGGGTTCCTGTTCCTCGGCCGGGGGATCAACTACCCGATCGCCCTGGAGGGGGCGCTCAAGCTCAAGGAGATCTCCTACATGCACGCCGAGGGCTATCCGGCGGGCGAGATGAAGCACGGTCCGATCGCGATGATCGAGCCCGAGCTCGGCGCGGTCGTGCTGGCTCCTTCCGACGGCGTGGCCGACAAGATGCGCTCGAACATCGAGCAGGTCCGCGCGCGCGGAGGGCCGGTGCTGTGCGTCGGCAGCGACCGGGCGAGCCTCGACCTGGCCGACGAGGCGATCGTCGTGCCCGAGATAGGCCCGTGGCTCTCCCCGATCCTCAACGTCGTCCCGCTCCAGCTCTTCTCCTACTACGTCGCGCTCCGGAAGGGCTGCGACATCGACAAGCCTCGCAACCTCGCCAAGAGCGTCACGGTCGAATAGCGAATGAAGGTCCTGGTCACCGGAGGAGCCGGCTTCATCGGCTCGCACGTGGTCGAGAAGCTCCTCGATCGCGGCGAGGACGTGACGGTCCTCGACAACTTCAACGACTTCTACGACCCCGCCATCAAGCGCGAGAACGCCGCGGCGAATTCCGGCGCCAGGCTGGTCGAGGGGGACATCCGCGACGGGCGCCTCGTGCACGAGCTCCTGGGCGTGGAACGCTTCGAGGCAGTGATCCACCTGGCCGCCATGGCCGGCGTGCGCCCTTCGCTGGCCGATCCGTTGCTCTACGGCGACGTGAACATCCGCGGCACCCAGACGCTGCTGGCAGAGCTCCAGGACGCGCGGACGAAGTTCGTGTTCGCCTCGTCGTCGAGCGTCTACGGCGCGAACGAGCGCGTGCCGTTCGAGGAGTCCGACGACATCCACCGGCCTGTCTCGCCCTACGCGGCCACGAAGCGGGCGGGCGAGCTCCTGTGCTTCACGCACCACCACCTGTACCGGACGCCGATCACCTGCCTGCGGTTCTTCACCGTCTACGGACCACGGCAGCGGCCGGAGATGGCGATCCACGAGTTCGTGCGCCGCTGTCTGGCGGGCGAGCCGATCCCTTTCTTCGGCGACGGGAGCTCGCGCCGCGACTACACCTACGTCGACGACATCGTCAACGGCGTCCTGCGCGCCCTGGACCGTTGCCGGGGCTACGAGATCTACAACCTCGGGGAGTCCCAGACGGTCTCGCTCTCCGAGCTGGTCTCGGCGATCGGCGCGGTGACCGGAACGAACCCCGTCCTCGACCGCCAACCGATGCAGCCGGGCGACGTACTCGTGACCTATGCGGACGTCGACAAGGCGCGTCGGATGCTCGGGTACGAGCCGACGACGCCGCTCGCAGCAGGGCTCGAGCGCTTCATGGAGTGGTATCGAGCCACGCGGCTCACGGGCGTCCGGCCCGGCTGATAAGGTATCGCCTCCCCTGCGACGGCAGGGTCGCCACGGGCGCCGCTCGGCGGCTCCTCACCCTCTTCCGCACGAAGCCACATGAAGGGCGTCATCCTCGCCGGCGGTCTCGGCACGCGGCTCCATCCGCTGACCAAGATCACGAACAAGCACCTCCTGCCGATCTACGATCGGCCGATGATCTACTATCCCATCGAGGCGCTCGTGAACGCCGGGATCACGGACATCATGATCGTGACCGGCGGCAAGAAGTCCGGGGACTTCCTCAGCCTGCTGGGGAACGGCAGCGACTTCGGCCTGAAGCACCTGAACTACACCTACCAGAAGGGCGAGGGCGGGATCGCGGAGGCGCTAGGGCTGTGCGAGCACTGGGCGGCGGGCGAGGAGATCTGCGTGATCCTGGGCGACAACATCCTCGAGAAGAGCATCGCCAAGGGCGTGCGTGACTTCCGCGAGCAGGGCCGCGGCGCGAAGATCATGCTGAAGGAGGTTCTCGACCCGCAGCGCTTCGGCGTGGCCGAGCTCAAGGGGGACCGGGTCGTCGCCATCGAGGAGAAGCCGAAGAACCCGAAGTCGAACTTCGCCGTCATCGGCATCTACATGTACGACGGGCGCGTCTTCGACGTGATCAAGACGCTGGAGCCCTCCGACCGCGGCGAGCTGGAGATCACCGACGTGAACAACTGGTACATCCGCGACGCGACCATGACCTTCGAGGTGCTCGACGGTTGGTGGACGGACGCGGGCACGTTCGACTCGCTCCTGCGCGCGGCGAGCATGGTCGCCGAGGGCGGCGCGAACCACGCCGAGCCGAAGGGGTGAGCCACGGTGCGCTGCACGGGCCGGTCCTGGTCACCGGAGCGGCCGGGATGCTCGGAAGCCAGTTGCTCCTCACCGCTCCGGAGGGGATCGAGCCGATCGGCACGGACCTGGCCGAGAGCCCGGCGGGGAACCCCGAGGTGGCGCGGCCGGGCGTCGACCTGTCCGACACGGCCTCGGTCGAGGCGCTCCTGAACGAGCTCGGGAGGGTCTCCGCCATCCTCCATCCGGCCGCCTTCACGGCCGTCGACCGCGCGGAGTCGGAGGAAGCGCTCGCTCGCAGGGTGAACGCCTACGCCGCGGAGAACGTCGCCCTGGCCTGCGCGGCGCGTGGCATCCCGATGGTGCTCGTGTCGACCGACTTCGTCTTCGACGGACGGAAGCGCAGTCCCTACCGGCCCGACGATCCGACCTCGCCCCTGGGCGTCTACGGCCGGACGAAGCTCGAGGGCGAGGAGCTGGCCCGCGCCGCTCACCCGGACGGGCTGTGCGTCGTACGGACCCAGTGGCTCTACGGTCCGCGCGGAACCCACTTCCCGGGCACGATGCTGCGGCTGGCGGCGGAGCGGGACGAGCTGCGCGTCGTGTCGGATCAGGTCGGTTCGCCGACATCGACGCTGGAGTTCGCGCCGGCCCTGTGGGACCTGCTGCGGCTCGGTGCGCGCGGCACGTACCACGCGGCCTGCGAGGGGCGGGCGTCCTGGTACGACCTCGCGGCCCTTACCCTGCAGCTCGCCGGCAAGGACACGAAGGTGTCGCCCTGCACGACCGCGGAGTTCCCCCGGCCGGCGCCGCGGCCCGCCTTCAGCGTGCTCGACTGCTCGCGCACGACCGAGCTCCGCGGACGAGCGCTCGCGCCCTGGCGCGTGGCGTTGTCCGATTACCTCTCGAACCCGTGACGCGCCCCGCGCGCGAGGACAAGTGATGACGCGGACGATCCTGGTCACCGGCGGCGCCGGCTTCATAGGCAGCAACTTCGTGCACCTCTTGTGCGCCGAACGGCCGGACTGGCGCATCGTCAACCTCGACGCCCTCACCTACGCGGGCAACCTGGAGAACCTGACGGCGGTCGAGGAGCGCGCCGGCTACGCCTTCGTCCACGGGGACATCACGCGTGAGGAGGACGTGGAGCGAGCCTTCGCGACGTGCGAGGGAGAGGTGCAGGTGGTCCACTTCGCCGCGGAGAGCCACGTCGACCGCTCGATCCTCTCCGGGATGCCCTTCGTCCAGGCCAACGTGGCGGGCACCCAGGTGATGCTCGACCTTTCGCGCAAACACGGGGTCGCGCGCTTCGTTCACGTGTCGACCGACGAGGTCTACGGCAGCCTCGGTCCGACCGGCTACTTCACGGAGAACACGCCCCTCGCGCCGAACTCGCCCTACTCGGCCAGCAAGTCGGCCTCCGACCTCCTCGTTCGGGCGGCGGTGCACACGCACGGGTTTCCGGGAGTGATCACCCGCTGCTCGAACAACTACGGGCCCTATCAGTTCCCGGAGAAGCTGATCCCGTTGATGATCGCCAACGCCGCCGAGGACAAGCCGCTCCCGATCTATGGGGACGGTATGTACGTGCGCGACTGGCTCTACGTCCAGGACCACTGCGAGGCGATCCTGCGCGTGCTCGAGGAGGGGGAGGACGGCGAGGTCTACAACGTCGGCGGCCACAACGAGTACAAGAACCTCGAGATCGTCCGGCTGATCCTCCGGACGCTGGGGAAGCCCGAGAGCCTGATCACCTACGTGAAGGACCGCCCAGGCCACGACCGCCGGTACGCGATCGACGCCTCCAAGATCGAGCGCGAGCTGGGCTGGAGGCCGCGCTTCACCTTCGAGCAGGCGCTCCCCGAGACCGTCCGCTGGTACCAATCCCATTCCCTTTGGTTGCAAAGGGTTAGGAGTGGTGCATACCGTGAGTACTACCGCCGACAGTACGGATCGTAGCGCCGCCATCAACCCCCCCCGGCGGGGGGTCGATAGTCCGAGGCGCCCCGGCTCGTGCTCCGCGCGCGAACCCCAGCAACGGAGCGAGACCCCAGGATGTCCCCGAATCGTCGTCGTCTGAGCGTGATGCTCGTTGTCTGGGCGGTCCTCGCTCCGTGCTTCGCGAGCTTGTCCGGGTGCCTGTCGGCGGGCGCGGCCGACAAGCGGATCCTGCAGCACCTCAACCAGGAGGGGTTCGGCAAGCGCTACGCGGGCAACGCGCAGGAGCAGAACTACGTCACCATCGGGGACCAGATCCAGTTCTTCGATTCCTTCAACGACGACGTGCGCGGGACGGTGGAGGTCGACATCGACGGCACGATCCTCCTGCCGCAAGCGGGCTCGGTCTTCGTCGCCGGGATGACGCGCAGCGAGCTAGAGAGCTTCCTGACGCAGAAGCTGTCGCCCTACTTCGCGCAGACCGACGTGCGCGTGAAGATCAAGACGGGCGGGCAACGCGCCTACTACGTCGTCGGGGAGGCAGCGGAGGGACGCAAACGCTTCGAGGGGGACCTGACGATCTTCGAGGCCGTCATGGCGGCGAAGCCCAAGGAGTCCACGGCGAACCTGGGTCGCGTCCGGTTGATCCGGGCCGATCCGCGCGACCCTCTGATCATCGAGGTCAACGTGGCCGACATGTGGCGCAGCGGGGACTCGACCTACAACGTCTCCATTCAGGAGTACGACATCATCTACATCCCGCCGACGCTCCTGAAGCAGCTCGCGGACGTCGTCTCGGCGATCATCGTCCCGGTCGTGTCGCCCCTGCGCACGATCTTCCAGACGCTCTTCTACGTGCAGAACCAGGGGCGGTTCCAGAACTTCCGGGGAGGCGGCTTCTAGCGCCATGGCAGACGGAAACCCGAGCGGACAGATCCAGGAGTTCCTCCACGTCCTCAAGCGCAGGCGCTGGCAGATCGTCTTGCCGGCGCTGTTCGTGCTGACCTTCGGCACCTGCTTCGCGGTCATCATCCCGAAGAAGTACGTCGTCGACACGCGCATCATGGTCAAGGAATCGCGCAACCCCTTCGACCAGGGCCTCAGGAACCGCAACGAGTCGGCCACCGGGCGCGAGATGGAGAACGTGGAGAGCCACATCATCCACTTCAACCGCATCGAGCGCATCGTGGGGAAGGAGCTCATCGACCAGTGGAAGGAATACGACCGCGCCGACCTGAAGAAGCGGGCCGAGATCCTCGACGCGATCATGGAGAACCTGAAGGTCGAGAAGGTCGCCAAGAACAAGGAGATCGGCTCGACCTACTTCGACATCACCTACAAGGACGTCGATGGCGCGCGCGCCCAGGCGTTCCTCACGCAGCTCAACACCGGCTGGATCGACGACATCATCGACAGCGACCTGAAGGACCTCGAGGCCGAGCTCGACGTCCTGCAGAAGGGGAAGGAGGCTGCAGACCGGGCCTTCGAGGCGGCGAACTCGAAGTACATCGAGCAGGCCAGACTGCTGCGCGTCAGCCCGTCCCTGCCGCCCGACGCGACGGACAAGAGCGGCAGCTCCTTCATCAATTTCGACCACGACATGCTGGGCTCGTACCTGAAGGCCCAACAGAACAACGAGACCGACACCGCGCTCGCGAAGGAACGGCTCGCCAACCTGAAGAAGTCCTTCGACAACGAGCCGGACATGATCAAGGTGCCCGTGCTGCAGGAGGGCACGCAGTTCCGCGCGGAGATCCTGGCGGCGGAGAAGTCTCTCGACGGGCTGAAGGCCAAGCTCTCGGAGATCACCGCTCTCCACTCCGAGTACACGAAGACGAAGCTCCTGATCGAGAAGCTGCAGCAACGGATCGCCGACTACGAGGCGAAGGAGATCGAGGTCTCCGAGGTGCTCAGGTCCGAGCGCAACCCGCGCAAGGACGAGCTCCGCAAGGAGGTCGACGAGCTCGGTCGGCATCTGGCGGAACTCGAGCAGGAGAGCAGCCGGCTCCAGGAGAAGATCCGCGAGTACCAGCAGAAGGTCGACCGCGGCGCCGAGGAGCACGGGCTCCTCTCCACGCTCTATGCCTCGAAGAGGAGCGCCGAGAAGGACCAAAACCTGGCCGACGAGCAGTTGCGCCAGAAGGAGTCGGCCATCCTGCTCTTCCGCGAGACGACCGGACGCCTGTACGAGGTCGTGAAGCCGCCGCGCGCCACGGATGCTTCGCGCGAGCCGAGTGCCATGCTCCTGATCGCCTTCGCGCTCTTCGCGGGCGGCGCGCTCGGCCTGGGCATCGCCCTGGTCGCCGAGTACGGCCGCAATTCCTACCGCACGGTCTCCGAGCTCTCGACCGTGATGACCGTGCCGGTGCTGGGCACGATCTCGGGCATCGTCACCCGCGCCCAGGCGCGGCGCACGGGCCTGCGTCGTACGGTGGTCGGCGTGTCGAGCGCCGTCATCCTGCTCGGCGTCGCCTGGATGACCTTCACCTGGTACGACGAGGAGCGCAGGGACCAGCTCCCCGTGTCCGTGGTCCAGGCGATCGACGACTTCCGCCTGCTCCTGATGTAGGCGACGCGGCGGTAGAGCGGGCGACGACACCACGACATGCGCGACATCATCGTCTCCCTGATCATCGTCGGGCTGTTCCCGGCGTGCTACCGGAGACCCTTCGTGGGCCTGTGCATCTTCACCTGGCTCGCGTACATGCGCATCCAGGACCTGACCTGGGGCTTCGCCAAGGACCAGCGCTGGTCCTACTACGTCGCGATCCTGATGCTCGCCGGGTACTTCACGATGCCGCGCAAGGACAAGCGCTTCTTCCTACCCGACCCGCGCTGCTACCTGATGATCCTGCTGGCCGTCTGGGTCGGCCTCGGCGTGCTGTTCTCGGAGACCATCACCGCTTTCGGCCTGCAAGCGCAGCTCGGCGGTTACCTCGAGTTCGTCAAGATCATCGGTGTCGCGCTGTTCACGACCGGGATGATCCGGAACAAGGAGCAACTCCGGGTCGTGCTGTGGATCATCGCGCTCTCGCTCGGGTTCTACGGGGTGAAGACGGGCATGGTGGGCGTCTTCACGCTCGGGTCACCGGTCATCTCCGGTCCGGGCGGGCTGCTGGCGGACAACAACGACTTCTCCATGGCCATGGCCATGGCGGTGCCGATGCTGTTCCACCTGGGGTGGACCGAGCGGCGTCCCGAGCTGCGCAAGGCCTTCTGGTTCTGCGTACCGCTCAGCGCCTTCACCGTGATCCTGACCCGCTCGCGCGGCGGCTTCCTGGCCATCAGCGCTGCCATCGGGATCCTGATCTGGCGCTCGAAGAACCGGGTGATGGGCATCCTGATCGGGCTGTTCCTGGGCCTCGCCCTGATCGCCTTCGCGCCGTCGGACTTCAAGGAGCGCCTCTCCACTCTGAAGAACCCGACCGAGGAGGGCTCGGCGGCGAGTCGCATCAAGGCCTGGGGCATCGCCACGCGCATGGCCCTGGCGAACCCGGTCTTCGGCGTCGGCTACCGGAAGTTCCGGCAGCACTACAACGACTACAACCCGAACCCGACGCCCTACGAGCTGGCCGGCAAGGGGAAGATCGTCGCGCACTCGAGCTACTTCCAGATCTGGGCCGAGTGCGGCACCGTCTCCCTGATCATCTACTTCGTCCTGATCTTCTCCTCCCTGTGGACCTGTGCGTCCGTGCGCAGGATGGCGCGCACGCGCTACTACTCGAGCTGGATCATGAACTACGCCACCATGTTCGAGGCCTCGCTGGTCACGTTCATGGTCGGCGCGACGTTCCTCAACCGCGCTCACTTCGACCTGTTCTACCAGTGGGTCGCGCTGATCATCGTCTTCGGGAGGATCGCGCGCGCGGAGATGCGCGACGAGGGCAAGCACCCGATGCGGGCCGGCACACGCGGCGAGATCAAGAACGTGCGTCGCACGGGATTCGCGCCCGTGAGCGGGAGCGACGCGGACCGGAGCCGCAGGCGGTTGATCCCGCGGGGCGTCTGATGTGCGGCTTTGCCGGGCTCGCGCTGGAGGACCGCGCCGCGCGCGTGTCAGAACCGCTGCTGGCGCGCATGACGGACACGCTCGCGCATCGCGGGCCTGACGACCGGACATTGCATCTCGCCGGCCCCTTCGGTCTCGGTTTCCGCCGCCTCTCGATCATCGACCCGGCCGGTGGGCGCCAACCGCTCTTCAACGAGGACGGCGACGTGGTCCTGCTGATGAACGGCGAAATCTACAACTACCGCGAGCTGCGCGCGGAGCTGCTAGGTCGCGGACACCGGTTCCGCTCCAACTCGGACGCCGAGGTCCTGGTGCACCTGTACGAGGAGCACGGCGAGGAGCTGGTCGAGCGCCTGATCGGCATGTACGCCTTCGTGCTGCTCGATCGACGCGACGGCCGCGAACGACTCGTGCTCGGGCGCGACCGGCTGGGGATCAAGCCGCTCTTCTGGGCTTGCACGGCGCAGGGGCTGGCGTTCGGCAGCGAGGCGAAGGCCGTGCTCGAGGCTGCCTGGACCGCGCGCGAGCTGCGCCCCGAGGCGTTGCTCGACTACCTCGTGCAGGGCTACGTCGGTGGCGAGGAGGCGGCCTGGGCCGGCATCCGGCGCTTGCCGCCGTCCGGGCTCCTGGTCTGGGAGCCGGGCGGCGAGCCGCGCGTGCGTCGCACCTGGGACCTGCCGACGGAGGCGCTCGCCGAGCCCGCCGGCGACGAGGAGATCCTCGCGCTGCTCGACACGGTCGTGCGCGACCGGTTGATCGCGGACGTTCCCCTGGGCGCCTTCCTCTCCGGCGGGATCGACAGCACCGCCGTCGTCACGAGCATGAAGCTCGTGACGGGCATGCCGCCGGTCGTGTGCTCGGTGGGGTTCGAGGAGCGCTCGCACGACGAGCTCGAGACCGCACGCGCCACCGCGGCGCGGCTCGGCGCCGTGCACCACACCGAGATCCTGCGAGCGGACCCGACCCTGGCGGTCGAGACCCTGCCCTGGTTCTTCGACGAGCCCCACGCGGATCCGTCGACGGTGCCGACCTACCTGGTCTCGAGGATGGCGCGCGAGCACGTCACGGTCGCGCTCTCGGGCGACGGCGGCGACGAGACGTTCGCGGGCTACCGGCGCTACGTCCACGACCACGCCGAGAACCGCCTGCGCCGGAACCTCGGCCCCCTGGGGCGTGCGGCCGTGCGCGGCGTGGGCGCCGTGTATCCGCGGCTCGACTGGGCGCCGCGCTTCCTGCGCGGCCGTACGTTCCTCACGAACGTGGGCGACGATCCGGCGCGAGCCTACTGGCGCAGCGTCACGCGCCTCGACCGCGCCGACGCCGTCGCGCTCCTGCAGGCCGACGTCGCGGCACGTCTGGTCGAGCACGACCCCTTCGCCGCATTCGAGCGGCACTACCGGCGTCCGGCCTTCGACGATCCGCTCTACCGCGCGCAGTACGCCGACTTCCACACCTACCTGCCGGACCAGATCCTGGCCAAGGTCGACCGCGCCTCCATGGCGGTCGCGCTCGAGGCGCGCGTCCCGCTGCTCGACCACCGCTTCGTCGGCCGCTTCGCGCCGCTGCCCGCGCACCAGAAGGTGTCGGGCGGCCGCGGCAAGCACGCCCTGCGCGAGGCCCTGCGGACGCGCGTCCCGTCGGACGTGCTGGACGGGCGCAAGCGCGGCTTCGACACGCCGCTCGCGGCCTGGATCCGCGGCCCCATGCGCGCCGCGGTGGCGGAGGCGATCGAGAGTCTGCCGGCCGAGTGGTTCCGCCGGGATGCGCTGCGCGACACGCTGCGCGCGCACGAGTCGGGCCGGCGCGACCACGCGCGCCTCCTGTGGAGCCTGCTCGTGCTGGAGCACTGGCGTCGACGCCACGGCGTCCGCGGGCTGTCGGCATGAGGATCGCCGTCCTGACTTCGCTGTATCCCTCGCCGCCGCGACCGTTCGAGGGGATCTTCGCCGAGCGCCGCTGGCGCGGGATGGTGGCGCGCGGCCACGCGGTGCGCGTCACGCAGCCGCTCCCGTTCACGCCCGGCCCGCTCGCGCGCGGCGCATGGGCGGAGATCCGGAGCATGCCCGAGAGCGAGACGCGTCACGGCATCGAGGTCGAGCGCCCGCGCTACCTGCACCTCTTTCGCAGTGCGCGCCGCAACGCGCGCCGCTTCTCCCGCGTCGGAACGCGGCGCGTCCTCGCACGCGAGCGGCCCGACGTCGTGGTGTGCGACTACGCCTGGCCTGCGGCGGAGGCGGCGCCGCTCCTCGCGCGCGCCGGAGTGCCGTGCGTCGTCTCGGGGCGCGGTAGCGACGTCCTGCAGGTCGCGGGAGAGGCCGGGCTCGGCGCGGAGCTCGCGCGTTGTCTGCGCGCGGCGTGCGGCTGGTGCGCGGTCTCGCGCGACCTGCTGGCCGTGATGGACGAGCTGGCCGGTGCTCCGGGGGTCGGCGCGCTCGTCCCGAACGGGGTCGACCTCGACGCGTTCCCGCTCGGCGACACGGGGCTCGATCGGAGCGACGCGCGCCGGAGGCTCGGGCTGCCGGCGACGGGCGCGCTCGTGCTCGTCGTCGGACACCTGATCGAGCGCAAGGACCCGCTGCTCGCGCTGGACGTCGCCGCCCGCAGCGGGGACGAGCTCTCCTTCGCCTTCTTGGGCCGCGGCCCGCTGCTCGAGGCCTGCCGGCGCCGTGCGGCGGAGAGCGGTTTGTCGGACCGCGTTCGTTTCCCGGGGGAGGTGCTGCCGGAGGCGCTGTCGAGCTGGTACCGCGCGGCGGATCTCCTGCTCCTCACCAGCCGGCGCGAGGGCCGCCCGAACGTCGTGCTCGAGGCGCTCGCTTCGGGACGGCCGGTGCTCGCGACGGAGTCCGGCGGGACGGGAGAGCTGCTCGGCCCGTGGCGCGAGCGCTCCCTCGCCCGCACGCGCGACCCGGAGGAGCTCTCCCGTATGCTGCGCGCGCTCCTGGCCGATCCGCCCGCGCCGGCTTCCCTGCGCGCTTCGGTCGAGCCCCTCTCCTGGGGCGCGAGCCTGGAGGCGCTCGAGCGCTGCCTCGAGCGTGCGACCACACGCGATCCGAGTTCGCGATGAAGCTCCTCTACCACCACCGCACCCAGGCGGAGGACGGACAGGCGGTGCACGTGCGCTCGCTCATCCGTGCGCTGGAGCAGGACGGCCACGAGGTCGCCGAGGTGGGTCTCGTGCGGCACGCCGGTGGCCCCGTGGACGGCGCGGAGTCCGCCGAGGAGAGCCGCGCGCGC
>Ga0302046_10002104_pt1 | contig 18693 bp, 13 predicted proteins | sample RVTome_11_FD_200261 | JGI IMG/M metagenome (GOLD analysis project Ga0302046, IMG submission 200261) | Soil microbial communities from uranium-contaminated site in the Upper Colorado River Basin, Wyoming, United States - RVT147D111 (version 2) ...
CCAAATGGCGGGGTGGGGTTGCCTCTTTTTGCCGGACGTGGTGGCTCCGGCCGAGATCCCGCCCCAGTTGGCGGCCTTCAAACGGCAGCAGTTTCGCTGGGCCAAAGGTTCGATTCAGTGCCTCAAGAAGTTGGGCTGGCGTGTACTGCGCGCCCGGTTGGCCTGGCCGGTGAAGCTGCAGGCGCTGGTTCATCTCAGCAGCTATCTGGTTCACCCGCTGATGGTACTGTTGACCGTGATTACGCCGATCCTGATCATGACCGGCGCGACGGCCAAGATCCGTTTTCCATTGATTTATTTGAGCCTGGTTAGCCTGGGGCCGCCCCTGCTGTATTTGGTGGCCCAGGCTGGTCTTTTCGGGCGCAATTGGTGGCGAAACTATAAGGCCATGCCCCTGCTCGTTTTGCTCGGCAGCGGTATCGCCTTGAGCAATACCAGGGCCGTCGTCGAAGCGCTATTGGGCGTTGGCAATGTATTTCGGCGGACGCCTAAATTCAACCTCAAATCCACCTCGGACCGCTGGCAGCACAGCGCCTATCGCTTACCCCTGGATGGGTTGGTGATTGGCGAACTGGGGCTGGGGCTTTATTCCCTATGGGGAGCCTGGTTTGCCGCGACGAATGGGCAGCAGTTTGCCGTGCCCTTTATTTTGCTGTACGCTTTTGGTTTTGGTTACGTTGGCTGGCAGGGTCTGTGGGAGACCCGCACGCAGTGGCGGCCATGGCTTGAAGCTCGCTTCCGCCGCCCGACCCGCCGGGCGAGCAGTAGTAAGCCGGTTGGGGTGGAACGTTAGGGCTTTTGCTAGCCGTGCCGGCGCACAAAGTTGGCGATGCGCTCCAGAGCCTGTTCGATTTTCTCATAAGCAGTGGCGTAAGAGCAGCGCACATAGCCCGCTCCACCAATGCCAAAGGAGCGGCCCGGAATGACGGCCACCCGTTCCTCATCGAGCAGACGCTCGGCAAATTCGGCGTCATCCATGCCGGAACCCCGCACCGAGGGAAAGGCGTAAAACGCGCCCCGTGGTTCAAAGCACCGTAGCCCCAGACTGTTCAAGCCATCCACAATCAAACGGCGGCGGCGATCATAACGCTGGCGCATGTCTTCTACAGCGGCTTCGCCCTCTGCCAAAGCCACCAGAGCTGCCTCCTGAGCCACCGTTGGGGGCGACATGATCGTGTACTGGTGGATCTTTTTCATCGCGCCCAGGATTTCAGGCGGAGCAGCGGCATAACCCAGCCGCCAGCCGGTCATGGCGTATGCTTTGGAAAAGCCACCGAGCAGGATCGTGCGTTCCCACATGCCGGGCAGTGAGGTAAAACAGACGTGATCAATGCCATAAACGAGCCGGTCATAAATCTCGTCAGAAATCACCAAAATATCGTGCTTTTGGGCGACACGGGCGATGGCTTCTAGCGTGTCGCGCTCGAGGACAGCGCCGGTGGGGTTGTTGGGATATCCGATGAGCAGTGCCTTGGTGCGGCGGGTGATCGCCGCTTCGATCTCTTCGGCGGTGACCTGGAAATTATTCTCCACCCGCGTGGCAATTGGTACCGGGGCGCCGCCGGCCAGACTGACCTCGGCCGTATACGAGACAAAGCAAGGCTGGGGTACGATGACCTCATCGCCGGGATTGAGGATCGCGGTCAGGGCCAGATACATCGCTTCTGAGACACCCACCGTAATCAACAATTCCAGAGCCGGATCGTATTCGACGCCATACAGCTTTTCAAGGTGTTTACAAATGGCGGTGCGCAACTCGATGGTGCCGCTGTTGGAGGAATAGTGGGTGTGTCCGGCTCGCAGGGAGGCCACCCCCGCTTCGAGGATGGGTTCCGGGGTCACAAAATCCGGCTCGCCGATGCCCAGGGTGATGACATCATCCATGGTCGCGGCAATGTCGAAAAACCGCCGAATGCCCGACGGCGGAATTTGCTGAACTCGATTTGAAATAAATGATCGCATAGGTGGATTTGAACCAATAATAATAGGGTCTTCAGAGCCCGGCGACCGGCTGCCGCCCGACCATAAAGACCCTAATTATGGGATAGTTGTGATCAATTGTCAATTGTTAACGACCTGGTCCAGCAATTCCAAATTTGGCCATCAAACCTGACAGGTTTTTTCTAAAACTGTTATTTCAACGATAATTTGTCCGGTCATCGTCGCATTTCGGCTTCATCTCTGTCCAAAAACCTGTCAGGTTTCGCTCAAGCAACTCAAATTTGGAATTACTGTTTTAGCCAGGCCTGGTTTGTTTCTAAAACAGCCGCCGCTGCTCAGGCTGATCAGGCGACGAAAGGCCCAGGTGTTCGTAGGCATGGGTGGTCGCCACGCGGCCCCGGGGCGTGCGGTCCAGAAACCCCAACTGGAGCAGGTAGGGTTCGACCACGTCCATAATGGTGTTGCTCTCCTCGCTGATGCTGGCCGCGATGGTTTCCAGCCCGACCGGGCCGCCATTGAATTTCTTGATGATCGAGAGGAGCACCTTGCGGTCCAGATCATCCAGACCCAGCGGGTCGATATTGAGCAAGCTCAAGGCCTCCTGGGCCACGTCCTGGGTGATGACCCCCTCAGCCCGAACCTGGGCAAAGTCGCGCGCCCGTTTGAGCAGCCGGTTGGCGATCCGAGCCGTTCCTCGCGAGCGCCGGGCAATTTCCATGGCGCCGTCCGGCTCGGTGGTCACATTCAAAATCGAGGCTGACCGGGTGACAATTTGCTGGAGTTCTTCGGTAGAGTAAAACTCGAGTCGAAAGATCGCCCCAAACCGATCACGCAGGGGTGAAGCCAGCAAATCCAGACGCGTGGTCGCTCCCAGGGCCGTGAACCGGGGCAGCTTCAGGCGAATATTACGGGCGCTGGGGCCTTTGCCGATGACAATGTCGAGGGCGAAGTCCTCCATGGCGGGATAAAGCACTTCTTCGACCACCCGCCCCAGGCGATGAATCTCATCGATGAAAAGCACATCGCCCTTGCGCAGATTGGTCAAAATAGCAGCCAAATCGCCCGCTCGCTCGATGGCCGGACCGGACGTGATTTTGATGTTGACTCCCATTTGATGGGCAATAAGGTTGGCCAGCGTGGTTTTACCCAGACCGGGTGGGCCGTATAGCAAGATGTGATCCAGCGCTTCATCGCGCTGTTTTGCGGCCTGGATCAAGATTTGGATATTCTCTTTGACCATTGACTGGCCAATATAGCCGACCCAATCTGTGGGCCGCAAACCGGTATCGATCTGCTTTTCGGTCGGTTGCAAATCAGGTGACATAGATCGTTCATTCATGATACCGGATTATACCACACAACCCTGGCCGTGCCTATCCGAACGGCGATTGGAGGCGCCTCCCAATTTGGCTCAAATGGAGAGCGTTGACTCGTTCTCGGCTAACAAAAATCTCCGTAGTACCTATGACCCGGTTGACGTATTGGCATAAACATGGTATAAATCTGCGATAATTTAACAAAGCAATCTTACATAAAATGATGGGGGCCGGAGGTATTCGGTATTGAATTTAAGCAGTGTATTCTGAGCCAAAATGCCTGTGACAAGTTTGCATAACCACCCCGATCACTACCTGTGGGAGAATAGATAGATGGCCAAAAAAGTAACCAAAGCGCAAATGACTGTTTTGGAAAAACAGCGGGACCAAACCGTAACCGAGTTGGAACATTTGCGTGAAGAACTCAAAGCTGAGTTCGAGATGGACGATGTCGACGACATTGCTTCTGACCTCGTGGAACGAGATAAGATGCAGGCCCTGATTTTTGCGCTGGAACGGCGGTTAGAAGATATCAACCACGCCATTCAACAGGCTGAGGAGGTTGGTTACGGCATTTGCGAAAAGTGCGGCAAGGTGATCGATCCGGAGCGCCTGGAAATTTTTCCGGAGACAACGCTTTGTATCGATTGCAAGCGCGAAAGCGAGCGCCGTCTTGTCCGGACTTAGCTAAAATAACTCCCTGGTTTTGCCTGGGCAATGCCGTGTTGTCCACAAAACAAGGAAACAAGACGAACCCTTCTCGATCAAGTCTTAGTCGAATTCAGCCCAATTTGGAACATACGAAGAGGCGAGAAATTTTTTCTCGCCTCTTTTTATACCTGTCTAACGCCAATCGGGTTCTATTGCTTGCGGCGCAGCCACAAACCGGCTCCGGTCAGGCCCGCACCGGCCAGGCTCAACAAGAGGTAAGGCAGCGCACTAAGGGGAGCGCCAGACTGTGGCAACGTAGCCGGCGCGTCCGAAGGAGCGGCAGCGCCTATCTGCGCAATTCGGCCTGAACCGCTTTCGGGATATTGAGCCGCAGTGATGACCCCGCCCAGCACCTCGACGATATAGTCACTCAGCGCTTGCTGGTAGCTAACGCCCAACGGGGTAAAGGAAGCGTCGCGGAAGGGGTATTGATCACCGCCGCGAGCCAGGAAATCGATTGTAGCAACATTGACCGCCGGCGCTCCGGAAACGACCGCCCCATTTTCGACAATGGCTGTGCCATCGTCCAGGTGGATCTCCTGGACACGCGTGCCGGGCGTGCTGACACCACCGCTCTCATCCAGGGCTTGAGGCGTACCGGCCAGGTCGTATACTATCGAAAAGCCGGCAATTTGAGTAAAGCGTCCACCGGCTGTTTCCACTTCGGCCACGCCATTTTCCATGAGCTCTTTGAACTGCTCTGGCGGGATATTTTCAACAACCGCGACATAGTTGGCGAACGGCGCGATATCAAACGTATTCAACTCGGTAAAGTCGCCGGCCGGGATCAGGTTGTTGTTGCGGATACCGCCCCCATTTTGCATGGCTACTTGAGGGGCGCTGACCCCAAATTCGTCCGCCAGTTGGGTGGCCTGCCAGAGTAAGGCATCGGCCAGCAAATTGCCTTCGTTGGTTTCCATCGTCCTGACGCCGGGCTCCCGCCGCCCTTCGAGCGCGACTTCTGAGGTGGCGATGACATTGTTGGCCAGATCTGAGACAAAATTGCTCACCGGGTCGACGACCTGGGCCTGAATCTCAGGATCGGGCGCAACGGCATCGGGATTGTCGCCGCCGGCTACCCGGGCCAGGCTGCTGTTCTCATCGACGGCGGTCACATTGCCTTCGGCATCAAAGGTAACAATCAAGCGCCCGACATACTTGTAATCACCGGCGGTCGTGACCACCGGAATCTCAGCCCCGTCAGCCCCGGTCGCCAGCAGGGGATAGGGGCCAAACGGCTCCTCATCGCCGGGAACGAGCACGTCGCCTTCGTTAGCCAGCAGTTCATCCCCGCCACCCGCAATCATAATATCGACGCCGCTCAGTTGGGTGGCCAAGTCGAGATCCTCCTGAACGTCCTGTAAGTGGCTGATGACAATGATCTTGTTGACGCCGTTCCCCTGTAAGGCATCGATCTCAGCCTGAATGGCTCCGGCCACATCCGGGCCAACCCGGACGTTGCGCGGGCTGGAGATATAGGGAATTTGGGGCGTGGTTGCGCCGACCACGCCGATTTGTTCGCCAGCTTCGTCGACGACCAGGCTCTTGACAATGTCACCCTGATCAACCAGCGCCTGCAACCTCGCTTCGCCGCTAAAGTCCAGGTTGGCGCTGACAAACGGCAGCCGTCCATCAAACCCTTCGATAAAGTCGGCCAGCAGCTCAGGCCCAAAGTCAAATTCGTGATTGCCGATGGCCATCGCATCGTAACCGATGGAATCAATGGCGATGGTATCGTAAAAAGGAACGCCTTTTTCCTGGCTGGCGGTGAACTCAGGCCCGGCCAGGAAGTTATCACCGGACGACAGCAAAATCACACCTTCGTTCCCGGCCCCGGAGATGGCTTCAGCCCGCAGATTCTCGACCAGGGTGGCAAAGCGAGCCACCCCGCCGAAATCGATAATCTCACCGCCAGCGTTGAGGAGCTGCGACTCCCCGTCGTTGTTGTGCAGGACGGTCAGGGTGAACTCGCCTCCCTGAGCGTTAACCGGCAGGGCACTGAAAATCAGTACCAGGATCAGGGTTAGCAGCACAAATTTTGGATGCTTCTTTTTCATAGCTCTAGCCTCCTTTGCAATGAAACGATTTTAGGTTTGTTAGGTCCTGCGGATTATAATCAGCTAGTCAACACGTCAGCATTTCAGTTTGTCAGCACTTCAGTTATTAACTGAAGTGCTGACCGGCTGACTAACTTGCGAACAACCCATCATAAAATAACGATTTCAAGTAAAGTGTGGGTTAATTGGATGTTAAGAAAGATTTAAGCCGGGTTTAAAGGTGTTTAATAATGATAGCAGGTCGAGTTTGAGAAACGTTTGTGAGGTAAGGGAGCAGCCAGCTATTCGAGAACCGATCTAACCAATTGCTTGTCAGAAGTAACTCAATTATATCGCAACATTGGTCTGCTTGGCAAGAATCGGTTTTTAGGGTCGGTGTGCTGAAAAAGTTCTTGTTTTTCATTAGTACCCGGACGCGTAAATAGGCCGTCGGTTACACCCCCCTCGATCCCCCGCTCGCGGGGGGAGGTTGGAGGGGGTAGCCCTGGGCTTATTTACGCCGCGATGTACTAGGCAAATTGGCTTAAGCCTTTTTGCTTGTCGCGGGGATAATGTTATAATTGAGTTACTATGGCAACACATACAGACTCGTATAAACAAACAGCGATCCCACCCTTCCTGATCAATATTTTTGTCACCGGCCTGACGGCGATTTTTCTTTTGGGTGGCGTTTACATCGGCTATCTCTTTTACAGTACGGTCAGAACGGCGGTCGCCAGCACCAGGCTGCCGACACTGCCTTACGTTGATTTATCGCTGCCCCTGGCGGCTTTGCCGATCAGCGGCAATGACGATCTCCCGTTGATTCTGCCCGTGGTCCGTGGCGGCGCTTCGGGCGCGACTGGTGTCACCGGCGTCCCTCTCCCCGATTACGAGCGCAAAGAACGAGTCAACATTCTGTTATTAGGGATTGATAAACGCCCGGATGAGGTCGTGGCCCGCACAGATACGATGATTCTGGTCACCGTCGATCCTAATACAAAGACGGCCGGCATGCTGTCGATCCCTCGCGACTTGTGGGTTTCCATTCCAGGGTACAATGAAGACCGGATTAATAAAGCCTATTATTTTGGCGAAACGAATGCCTACCCCGGCGGTGGACCGGCCCTGTCCATGAAGACCGTTCAATACAATCTGGGGGTCCCGGTTCACTTTTACGTCCAGGTTGACTTTGATGGTTTCCGGCAGATTGTCGATACGCTGGGCGGCATCGACATTGACGTGCCGGAAACGATTGACGATCCCGACTTTCCTGACAACAACTATGGGTATGATCCTTTCTACATTCAAGCCGGGCAGCACAATTTGGATGGGTACAATGCGCTGCGGTATGCTCGCACCCGGGCGACCGCCGGGGCAGACTTCGCCCGGGCCGAGCGGCAGCAGGCGGTCCTGCTCGCCATGAAGGATAAGGCCTTACAACTCAACATGATTCCCAAAATTCCCGAGTTGTGGAATACGATGGCCGGGACCGTTGAAACCGATTTGCAACTGGTTGACATCGTAGAGCTATCCCAATTGGGTGATGAGATCGATCCGGCTGGTATTCAATCTATCGTGATCGACAGTAAGCTGACGTACGACTATGTTGTGCCCGAAACCGGAGCTCAGGTCCTGATCCCGTATCGTGATAAAATTGGGGCCGTAATCGATGAGATGTTTGCCGAGACCGAACCGACCCCGGCTGAAGGTCCAACCCAGGCCGAGATCGAAGCCGCTCAGACCGCCCAGGCGCAGGCCCGAGCCCAGGAAATTGAAACCAACGCGCAGCGTCAAGAAGAATTAAAAGCGTTTCTGGCTCAAGAAGGCGCGACTCTGGTCGTTCAAAACGGAACGAATATTTCCGGGCTGGCTTCCCAAACCGCATCTTACTTGCGGCAGAACGGCTTCAACATTCTTCAATTTGGGCTGGCCGATAACAGCAGCTACCCCCATACGGTCATCGTGGTCTATAACGAAAGCAAGGTCTATACCCTGCAGGTGCTGGCGGCTCTCTTCGAAGTCGATGAAGAGAATATCCGGCGCAGTCCTAACCTCAAGAGTGATGTCGACTTCCGGGTGATCATCGGCAGCGATTTTGAATTATCCGGTGAGCCTCACTCATTGGCGCCTGACGAGTAGCCAGATCTCAACTGAACATTTCGATTTATCCGAACACCTATCCACTCAATGGATAGGTGTTTTGTTATGAATGGTATATAGCTTGTCAGCCAGTCAGCACTTCAGCTTGTTAGCACTTCAGTTATTAGCTGACCGGCTGATGCGCTCCCTACAGCGGTGTGGCAGTAAGCCTCTGGGCATCATCTCGCTTGTGTTATTGTAGTTTTTATCTATAATGCGTTAGCATCATCATTATGGGTTAACACTCAGGTCGAGGTCCTATCTTCTTCAGTTCACCAGCAAACAGAATCTTCCAGTAACTGTAGTTACACGATGAGCCGGTTTTTGCGTCATACTAACTCAAACCGCAGTAACAAGGCCAGGACGGAACATTTCTAATCGTTTCTACACGCGCCAAGTTTTTGCGGTTTATTTTTTCAATTCATCTGGAGAATATGTGCAGACCCTGGTACATCGCGGGTAAATAAGCTCAGGGCTACCCCCCTCCAACCTCCCCCCGCCAACAGGGGAGGCTTAAAAAGTCCCCCCGCTCGCGGGGGGATCGAGGGGGGTGTAACCGGCGGCCTATTTACGCCTCCGGTACTAGGGTCTTGTGAGCCCACTTACTCACGAGCCTGTTTTTTTCAAAGGTGGCAAATCGGCCTGAAACCTTATTCGGGCTAAGGTGTTTATATGGTTGATTATCGTTCGATGTTTGATTTGAATGGGAAAGCGGCCCTGGTCGTGGGCGCGGGCAGTGGGATTGGGCAGGCTGCGGCGGTGGGGCTGGCGGCGTTTGGAGCGCGAGTCTACTGCGCTGATATTAATGCTCAGGGCATCGCCGAGACGGTAAACATGGTTCAGGACCAGACCGGGCAAGCCGAAGCCGTGACGCTCGACATGCGCGACGCCCAAATGATAGCCGAAACCGTCGCTAAACTCGACCCCATTGATATTTTGGTCAGCACACCCAGCATCAACGTCCGCAAGCCGATGCTCCAGATTAGTGAAGAGGAATTCGAGCGCGTTATCAGTCTGAATCTCAAGGGCACGTTTTTGCTCATGAAATCTGTCGCTCAAGGGATGGCCGAGCGCGGGCAGGGCAGCATCATCGTTTTTTCCAGCATCCGGTCGGTCGTGGTCGAGCCCGGACAATCAGTTTACGCAGCGACCAAAGCCGGCATCACCCAGTTGGTTCGCACGCTGGCCGCCGAATTGGGTCCCAGGGGGGTCCGGGTCAACGCCATCGCGCCCGGTATTGTGGAAACACCGCTCACCCAACAGATTACAAGCCAGCCTGAATGGTATCAAGCCTACGGTAACAAAAGTGCTTTGCAGCGCTGGGCGCAGCCGCACGAGCTGGTAGGTATGGTCGTCTATCTCGCCTCTGAGGCCAGTTCCTATGTCACCGGTTCGTTGATGTTTGTCGATGGGGGCTGGACCGCCATCGATGGGCGCTATACGCCGCCGCTGTAAGGAGCGTGTCAGCCGGTCAGCTTATCAGCCAGCCAGCTAGCCATCAGCAAATAACGAAAATCTGAAGTGCTGAAATGCTGATGGGCTGACATGCTAAAGGAATTCGTTGTGGCTCCGATCATTCGTCTCGAAAATGTTCACTACAGCTACCAAAGCGAGACCGATCAACCCGTTAAGGCCCTGGACGGGGTCAACCTGGCCGTTCAGCCCGGCGAGTATCTGGTGATTGTCGGTCACAATGGGTCCGGCAAATCGACGCTGGCCAAGCATCTGAACGCGTTGCTGCTGCCGGCCGAGGGCGAGGTCTGGGTCAAGGACTGGAATACCACAGACCCCCGGCACGTGCGCGATATCCGCTCGACGGTCGGCATGGTCTTTCAATCGCCTGACAACCAAATCGTCGCCACCATCGTCGAGGAGGATGTCGCCTTTGGCCCGGAAAACCTGGGATTGCCCCATAGTGAGATCGTCAGACGGGTCGATTGGTCGCTGGACCAGGTGGGGATGACGCCGTTACGCCATCGAGCGCCACACCTGCTCTCCGGTGGGCAGAAACAGCGGGTTTGCATCGCCGGCATGCTGGCCATGCGGCCCCAGGTGCTGGTGCTGGATGAATCCACGGCGATGCTGGACCCGCTGGGCCGCCGCGAAGTACTGGATATTGCCTACCGGCTCAACAAAGACGAGGGCGTGACCCTGATCGCGATTACCCACTATATGGAAGAAGCCGTTGCCGCCGACCGGTTGGTGGTGATGTCGGAGGGCCGCATCGTATTGGAAGGCACGCCGCGCGATCTGTTTGCCCAGGCCGGACGCTTGCGCGAATTACAGATCGATGTACCGCAAGTCACCCAACTGGCCGCCGCTTTGAGCGAGCGCATAGACGATTTTCCAAACGACATTTTGACCGTCGCCGAGTTGGTCGATACGATCCGGCAGCGTGTTTCGCCCCGAGACGGTCGACCGGCCCCGGCCGGCGCCGCCGAGTCGCCGGCGCCGCCGCTGCCCGAACGGATCATCGATATTAAAGATCTGACTTATTATTATATGTACGACACCCCGCTGCAAGTCAAGGCGGTGAGCGGCATCAACCTGGATGTTTGCCAGGGAGAGATCCTCGGTATTATCGGTCATACCGGCTCGGGCAAATCAACCGTCATTCAACATTTTAACGCCCTGCTGCTGCCGCACGAGGGGCAGGTCACCATTTTTGGCCAGGATGTGCGTCAGAACGGCATCGATGTCAAAAGCATTCGGCGTCGCATTGGGCTGGTGTTTCAATTTCCCGAAGCCCAGCTTTTTGAGCATTACGTAGGCGATGATATTGCCTTTGGGCCGCGCAATTTAAAACTTTCCAGGGAGGACGTCCGGGCCAGAGTAAAACAGGCCATGCAGTCGGTGGGCCTTGGCTTCGAGGAATTCAAAGACCGGATCACGTTCGGCTTGAGCGGCGGCCAGATGCGGCGCGTCGCCCTGGCCGGTGTGCTGGCCCTGGAACCGGAGGTGCTGGTGCTGGACGAGCCGACCTCGGGCCTCGATCCCCAGGGGCGCAATCAACTCCTCGATCACATCCTGGAGCTGCATCGCACCGAAGGGCTGACCCTGGTGCTGGTCTCGCACAATATGGAGGAGTTGGCCAGGGTGTGTGATCGCATCTGTGTTATCAGCGAAGGTCGGGTCGTGAGCATCGGTTCACCCGCCGAGGTGTTTGGCCGCCCGGCCATGCTGCGCGAGTTGAGCCTGGGCGTGCCGCCCGTGACCGACGTGATCGATCAATTACACCATACCGGCGTACTCAGCAATCCAACCACCGTTCTAAACGTGGATCAAGCAGTCGAACTCCTCGTCCACCTCTTCGAGGCAGAACCGGGCAAGGTAACGGATTAAAGTGTAATGAGCCAATTTGAACTGCTGCGCAACGTCACTATCGGTCAATATATTCCGACCAATTCGGTAGTTCACCGGCTCGATCCACGGGCCAAGATGCTGGGGGCGGCCATGATTGTGTTGACCGTGTCCTTCATCACCAAAGTAGTGCCGATTCTAATCATGTTTGCCATGATCCTGTTGATTGCCAATATCTCACGCGTGCCGCTTAAATACATCTTGCGCGGCATTCTCTTAGGATTGCCGATTTTGGTGCTGGTCTTCACTATCCAGCTTCTGTTCCAGGGTTGGACCGAACCGGTCGGGCGGATTTACCTGGAATGGGGCTGGCTGCGGGTGACGCGCTTCAGCGTGCAACTGATCACCGTTGGGATTCTGCGGATTCTCTGTTTTATCTTCATTACCAGCCTGGTCACGATGACCTCGACGGTTACCGAACTGACCCACAGCGTCGAAAAGCTGCTCAACCCATTCCGCCGGTTTGGGGTGCCATCGCACGAACTGGCCCTGATTAACATGATCGCCTTGCGTTTTGTGCCGACCTTGGCCGAAGAGATGGAGCGCGTGATGAAAGCCCAGGCCAGCCGCTGCGCCGATATCGATGGCAGCCAGAAGTTCTGGCGACCGGACAAAGCAGCCAGGGCCTATCTGCCGTTGACCGTGCCGCTCTTTATCAATGCCTTCCGCCGGGCCGAGGATTTGATCCTGGCCATGGAAGCGCGCTGCTACATTGGCGGGGATGGCCGGACCAAGTATGTGGTGCTCAAAGGCAGCCGGCGCGACGTCGTGGTTGTGGCCGGTACAGTGGTCTTCTTTTTCTTGATGGTGCTGGTTCCCTGGCCATCCGCCCGCAGCGTGCTGGCGTTGGTCGGGCTGACCGGGTTGTGATCGAACCATGCTATCTTCGCTCGAACGAAACGTAATCAACCTGATCGACGATGACGAACTGGTGCGCTGGGTGCAGGACCTGACCCGCATCCCCAGCGTCTGGCGTCCCGGAGCCGGTGTTGGCGAGGAGGCCGCGGCGCGTTGGGTCGAAGCGCGCTGTGAGGCGATGGGCCTGGAGACGCATTTTCAAATGGTCGAGCCGGGCCGTCCGAACGTCATCGCCTTATTATACGGCCGGCAGTCCGGGCCAACGCTCATGTTCGAAGGCCACACCGATATCGTGACCGAAGGGGACCCGGCCTTGTGGACCGATCCGCCTTTCAGCGCGACCATTCGGGAGGGCCGCATTTATGGCCGGGGAGCGAACGATATGAAGGCCGGTCTGGTCTGCGCCCTGATCGCGACCAAGGCCATCAAAGCGAGTGGGATCGAGCTCAACGGCACTATTCTGATCGGCGCGATCTGTGATGAAGAAGGCCGCATGATCGGGATCAAGCATTTTGTCGCCCAGGGCTGGGCCGATCGCGTCACGGCGGCCATCATTTGCGAGCCGGAAGAAAATCATCTATGCGTCTGCCAAAAAGGCGTGATGTGGATTCGGGCCGTCATCCATGGCGTCATGGCGCACGGCGCGATGCCGCTGTCCGGCGTCAACACGGCCTATCCCACGGCCCGGTTTCTAACGATGGTTCACAGCCTGGAAGAACGGTTGATCGCCCGGCATGGCCGGCACGAGTACCTGGGCCAGCCCAGTATCACGCCGACCATCGTCCAATCGCCCAACGTGGGCGAGCCTCAAAACAACGTTATGCCCGGCTCGAGCGAGGTCGTGCTCGATTTCCGTCTTCTGCCTGACCAGAACCCGGACGAACTGGCCGGGCAGATCGAGGCGATGCTGGTAGCGACCACCGCCATAGACGACCGTCTGCGCTATACGATGAAAGTGCTCGAGGTGCGGCAGCCGACCGACACGGATATAAACGAGCCTGTCGTGACCACCCTGGCCTCGGCTTACCGGGACCTGGCTCAAGCCGAGCCCATTTACGGCGGCGTACCCGGCTCGACGGACGGCACCATTCTCCATGCCCGCAAAGGGATTCCCGTGGTGACCTGTGGCCCCGGCGCGATTCATATGCCCCATCAGATCGATGAATGGGTTAGCATCGACGAGATCAAGCTGGCCGCTCGCATGTATGTGGTCGCCGCCATGCGATATTTGGGCGTCGAGGCCGAATGATTGTGAAAAGGAGGTGAAGCGTCGAAAAACAATCGTTTCTATCAATCAATGATGTCTATTTTTTCGATTAAATCTATGGAGGGTTTTCACAATGCAAAGCACAGCAAGTGGTAATCTATTAGATACCAGAAAAATCGTCATCACGGGTGTGTTGGCTGCTATAGCGATTCTGCTGGGGGTGACCCGGTTGGGTTTCATCCCGGTGCCGAACCTGTCAGGAAACGCGACCATTATGCACGTGCCCGCCATCATTGGCGGCGTGATGCAGGGGCCGGTGGTCGGGCTGCTGGTCGGCGGCATCTTTGGCATATTTAGCTGGCTTCAGGCCACGGTGCCACTTTTTAGAGACCCGCTGGTCGCCGTGCTGCCCCGCCTGTTTATCGGGGTGACGGCTTACTACAGCTATGTCGCCACCAAGAAGTCAAATGAATATGCCGCCCTGATCGTGGCCGGGATCGTCGGCACGCTGACCAACACCGTCCTGGTACTCGGTATGGCCGTGCTGCGAGGTTATCTCCCCATGGCGGCCATCCCGCCAATTATCCCGCAAGCCATCGCCGAGATCATCATCGCCGTGATCATTACCGTGGCCGTGGTCACCGGCTGGAAACGGCTCGAACGGGGCAAGGGCGGCTCGTCCGTATAGCAAGAATTCTGGCTTATTAACTAATCAAAAAAGATCGGTGATTGCCACCGGTCTTTTTGATTTGCCCTAGCCTTGTGAATAGACTATAATGTCTATCGTTAACAATTTCATCATCTTCTCGGGGGCTCGGACAAACCGGGCTGAGATATCTCCTTGCGCTGCTGTGGGGATGACCGATCAACCTGATCCGGATAATGCCGGCGGAGGGAGTGAGCTGAATCGAGCATAGCAAAAAGCTAAACACCCTCCCCGGAGGGTGTTTTTTTATGGCTCGAATCGTTATCTTTGCCAACGGCGTCTTAACCCAGCCTGACCGGCTGCGGGCTCAGTTGCGGCCCGCTGACCGCATTTTCTGCGCTGACGGCGGCACACGGCATGCTCTGGCCTTGGGCCTGACGCCGGAGGTCATCATTGGTGATCTGGACTCGCTGGAGCCTGAGTTGGTTGCGGAACTGGAAACATCCGGGGTTGCTATTCAGCGCCATCCGGTCGACAAAGACCAAACGGACCTGGAGCTGGCCCTTGAACTGGCCGTGGCCGGACAGCCGGACGAAATCTTGCTGGTCACAGCCCTGGGCGGCCGGCTCGATCAGATGCTGGCCAACATGCTGCTGTTAACCCGCCCTGGGTACGCTTCGGTCAAACTCACCCTCGCCGATGGCCCCCAATGGGCGACGCTGCTCCGCTCCCACCAGGCCGAGATTATCACGGGTCAGCCGGGCGATACGCTCTCGCTGATTCCGCTGACGCCCATCGTGACGCAGGTCACCTTGAGCGGAGTAAAGTGGCCCCTCGAGCAGGCGACCCTGTCATTGGGCAGCACCTGGAGCATCAGCAATGAGCTGGCCGGCCAAAGCGCCAACGTCCGGATTGGGGAGGGTCTGGTTTTGGTCGTCCGCTTAGAACACCCAAAAGAATAGATGCCCGTGGCAGGGAGATTGGGCATTAGAGATTGGCGATGGCTTGATCCTATGAAAACTAATATTTTATGAGTCCTGACCTGGCCAGGTCAGAACCAAACTGAAATCAACCATGAAGAACATGAAGGGCATGAAGTTTCTTATTCTTCATGGGGTGTGACCAAATGAGTTGGCAATGGCGACAACACGACAACGAATGGGAGAAATCCGCGAATTACCGGTCATTTAGAGAGGCTTAGGCCATTCGTTCCTTTCCCCAATTCGGTGTCGTGTTTTGGTTCGACTCATTTTGAATGCACCCATCTTCATGCCCTTCATGGTTGAGCATATTCTTGCCCAAAAATCAAGAATTGAACTGCAAAGGTACTAAAATCAAGCATATCGTGAGGAGGATTTGTAACAATGAAATGGTCTCATACTTTTAGATTTCTGTTTAGTCTGATCTTATTAGCTCTGGTAGTGACGATTATGGCCTGTGGCAGTGCGGCCGAACCTACCCAAACAGACACGCAGGCCGAGACCGTCGAGGAAAGGGCGGTCGGGGCAGAGTCGCCGGCTGAGGCCGCAGCGCCCGGTACCATCACCTTGATGAGTCACGACAGCTTCGATGCCGGCGAAGAGGTTATCGCCGCGTTTGAGGAGGCCAACAATGTCAAGATCGAATTCCTGCGTTCCGGGGATGCCGGCGCGGCGCTCAACCAGGCCATTCTGTCCAAAGAGAATCCGCTGGCCGACGTTTTCTTTGGCGTGGACAACACCTTTCTTAGCCGGGCCCTTGAGAGCGGCATCTTTGAGCCGTATGAGTCGCCGCAGTTGGCCAACATTCCTGACGACTTGAAACTGGACCCGGACAATCGCCTCCTCCCGGTGGATTATGGCGACGTGTGCCTGAACTATGACAAAGCCTGGTTTGTCGAGCAGGGGCTGACTCCGCCCGGCAGCCTGGAAGACTTGCTGAAAGATGAGTACGCCGGTCTGACCGTGGTCGAAAACCCGGCCACGTCGTCGCCCGGCCTGGCCTTTTTGATGGCGACGGTAGTCCATTTTGGTGATCCTGGCTATCTGGATTATTGGGCCAGCCTGGTCGAGCAAGACGTGCTGGTGGTCGATGGCTGGACCGAAGCCTATTACGGCGAGTTCAGCCGCTACGAAGGCACGCGGCCCATCGTGGTCAGCTACGCCAGCAGCCCGCCGGTCGAAGTCTATTTTGCCGAAGAACCTCTGGAGGATGCGCCAACCGCCTCGGTCCTGGGCGATCAAAGCTGCTTCCGGCAGATCGAGTTTATCGGCATTTTGGCCGGGACCCGCCAGCGCGACCTGGCCGAGAAACTGGTCGATTTTCTCCTGAGCCGGGAATTTCAAGAAGATATTCCGCTGAAAATGTTCGTCTTTCCGGCCAATCAAGATGCTGCTCTCCCTGATGTCTTCCAGCAGTACGCCGAACTTTCCCCGAATCCGGCGATCTTGCCTCCGGCTGAGATCGCGACCATGCGGGAAGCCTGGATCGAGGCCTGGACGGAGACGGTGCTGCGTTAGGTGCGTTTATAGTAGCTACTCAAGCAACTTTTTACATTCTGGGCAAGAAAATGTTCAACCATGAAGGACATGAAGACCATGAAGAATAAAAAACTTCATGCCCTTCATGGTTAATTTCAGTTTGGTTCTGGGTTGTCCGGGTTAGGGATTTGACAAGCTGTCAGCTCTCCAGTATAATCGGGAAACGTTTCCGAGGCCAACACTGAGAAACAAAGGAGTTTTTACCTTGCCCGCAACTATCCACGATGTGGCCAAACGGGCCGGTGTTGGCATAGGCACGGTGTCCAGTGTGTTAAATAACAGCCGTCCCGTTAACGAGGCCACTCGTCAAAAAGTATTGTCGGCCGTCGATGAATTGGATTTTATTCCAAACCCAAGCGGGCGGCGCTTATCTATGGGGAAAACCCACACTATCGCCGTGGTGATTCCCTTTTTCACACTCGCATCGCAAGTCGAACGCCTGCGTGGCGTGATGTCCGTCATTGCCGAAAGTGACTACGACATTAACCTTTTCGCCGTCGAGACAGTCCCTCAACGCAACCGAATATTCCAAACGGTTCCACGCCGAGGCCGGGTGGATGGTTTGCTTATTTTTTCGCTCAACCCCACCGAAGCGGATCTGCGGCGCATCCGGCGACAAGACATCCCAACGGTTTTAGTCGAAACATCGCATCCTGATTTGCCCCATATCTTTCTGGATGATGTTGTCGGCGCGCAAACAGCGGTCAAACATCTGATTGAGTTGGGCCACCGCAAGATTGGTTACATCAGTGATCACCTGGACGACCCATTCGGTACCAACTTGAGTCGAAATCGTTATCTGGGGTATGGCCGGGCCCTTGAAGCGGCCGGCATACCACTGAACCCTGACTATCAACGCCAGGGCTGGCACAGCCGGGAGCAAGGCCGGCTGATGACGTTCGAAATGTTAAACCTGCCCGATCCACCTACGGCTATTTTTGCCTTTAGCGACGAATTCGCCCTGGGTGTGTTAGAGGCGGCCCGTGACTTAAATGTCGATGTCCCTGGCGATTTATCCGTGATAGGCTACGATGATATCGAACTGGCTCGCTTTGTCCAATTGACAACGGTGCGGCAGCACCTGATCGAGTCGGGAATCCAGGGTGTTGAATTATTGTTTGAAGCCATCAACACTCCTGACATTATCCCAACGCCTCGTCAAATGTCAACGGAATTAGTTATCCGAGCCACAACGGCTCCGCCCGCCCGGTAATTGCCCGGCTGGCTTTTGATCCTATGTCGAAGGATGAATTTTTAGTTAGATCGTTCTTACGCAATCCATGTTTTGACAAACTGACCTTAACTATAATATAATGGGAAACGTTTCCGACCCATTACCAGACAGAGTTGTTTTAAAGCTATGGCAGCAATCTCCAACTTAAGAACCGTATGACCTCAAACTGCCTTGACGGGGGATAGCGCCTCAATCGTCCGTCGTCCCTCTCATTTATAGTGCAGAACAACTCGTCATCTCGATAATAAAATAGCGATGTTGCCAGGCTATCCTATGGAAGGATTCTGACTGTTCAGATTAGCAGCTCAAACGCCCTCAATATCGACCTTATTTTCAAAGGAGGTGATTATCACCAGCGAGACTAAACCCCTTTCGCTTAAGCGTATATTTCTATTAAAAACGAAAAACGGTATTGTTTGTCAAAGTATTTAAGGAGGAAAGACAAGTATCATGAAAAAGAATTTATGGTTGTTACTCACTCTGTTCGCGGCCTTGACCCTGTTCCTGGCCGCATGTGCCGGTGGCGAGGAGGCGGCTGAGCCCGCGCCCGAGCAGCCAGCCGCGGCTGAAGAACCGGCGGCTGAAGAGCCAGCGGCCGAAGAACCAGCCGCTGAAGAAGAGGCTATGGAAGAACCGGCCGCCGAAGAACCGGCCGCTGAAGAAGAAGCCATGGCCGGTGGCTCTTACCTTGAGCGTGCCATGGCAGGCGAATTCAGCGGGACG
>Ga0302046_10002108_pt1 | contig 18678 bp, 16 predicted proteins | sample RVTome_11_FD_200261 | JGI IMG/M metagenome (GOLD analysis project Ga0302046, IMG submission 200261) | Soil microbial communities from uranium-contaminated site in the Upper Colorado River Basin, Wyoming, United States - RVT147D111 (version 2) ...
GAGAGCTGACAGAGAACGAACCTGGAGCCCCGAGCGTTCTCGATCACCCTGTGGTGAACGCACGTGGCACAGAGGCCGAACTCGTTCGGATCGATCCGCACCGCCGCAACCTGCCGTTACATGGCAATCCTCGCAAGGTTACATTTCGTTTCTATGACTGAAGTTACGTGTGTGCGCTGCGGGCAAGAAAGGCCGCGACTGCCTCACCCGCCGTTGCCAAACGAGCTGGGCAATCGACTGTACGACTCGGCGTGTCAGGAGTGCTGGCAGGCCTGGCTCAAAGAGCAAACGGCGATGATCAACCACTATGCGTTGAATCTGTTGGACCCGCAGGCCAAGAAGTTTCTGACGGAGCAGACGGAGACGTTTTTCTTTGGCGCCAAACAGCAATAGTGACAGCGCGGTGCGCATTCACCTCACGGTGAACGGCGAGCCAACGGACGTCCTCTTCGCCTCCCACAAAACCCTCCTCGAGGTCCTGCGAGAGGATCTCCGCCTCACCGGGACCAAGCACGGCTGCGAGTTGGGAGAGTGCGGCACCTGCACGGTGCTGATGGACGGCATGCCCGTGTTGTCCTGCCTGGTTCTCGGGCAGGCGTGCGAGGGACGAGCGATCAAGACCGTCGAGGGCATGGCGCTCGGGCCGCAGCTGCATCCGCTCCAGGAGACGTTCGCGGAGTTGGGCGCAGCGCAATGCGGGTACTGCACTCCGGGGTTCCTCCTCACCGCGGAGGCGCTGTTGCAGGAATCGGCGTCACCGTCGCGTGAGGAGATCAAGAGGGCCCTGGCGGGGAATCTCTGCCGTTGCACGGGATACTTGAAGATCTACGAGGCCGTGGAGCTGGCGGCGGCGCGCATGCGGGGTGAGGACGCCCAGGCCGGCGAGGAGACTTTGTATGGGCGCACCTGACGAGAAGCCGCCGCTTCGAGTCGTTGGTCGTGCGCAGCGCAAGGTTGACGCCACGGCCAAGGTGACCGGACGCACGGTCTTCGCGGATGACATCTTCCTGCCCCGTATGGTGTACGGGAAGATTCTTCGGAGCCCACACCCCCACGCCAGGATTGTCTCGGTCAACACCAGTGCAGCTGAGGCGCTGCATGGAGTGCAGTGTGTGTTGACGGGCCAGGATACGCCTACGCCGTTCGGCATCCTGCCCGTCAGTCAGGACGAGCATGCACTCTGTCCGGATAAGGTACGGTTTATCGGTGACCCCGTAGCCGCGGTGGCCGCCGCGTCCGAGGACGTCGCCACCCATGCGCTGGAACTCATCGACGTCCAGTACGAGCCGCTCGATGCCATCGGGTCGATCAACGACGCGATCGAAAAACCTGAGCCACGAGTCCACGATTACGGGACCGGTGGCAACATCCACAAGACCGTGCATCTGGAGTTTGGCGACGTGGAGGAAGGTTTCGCGGCATCCGACCTCGTCCGCGAGGATCTGTTCTTCTACGAGGGGAACACGCACCTCCCCATGGAGCAGCACGCCGCCGTCGCGGACTATTCGGCGGACGGCAAGGTGACGCTGTGGAGCTCGACGCAAACGCCGCACTACGTGCATCGTGCACTCGCCAGAGTGTTGGATCTGCCACCCGCCCGCATTCGCGTCATCGCGTGTCCCAACGGCGGCGGCTTTGGCGGGAAGAGCGACCCGTTCAGTCACGAGATCGTAGCGGCCAAGATGGCCATGCAACTCGGCCGGCCGGTCAAGATCACGCTCACGCGCGAGGAAGTCTTCTACTGCCACCGCGGCCGACATCCTGTGTTGATGTGGGTCAAGACCGGTGCGGACAAGACGGGCCGCATCAAGGCGCTGCATTTCAAGACGGCGCTGGACGGAGGCGCATACGGGTCGTACGGCGTCGCCAGCACGTACTATACGGGCGCATTACAGACCGTCACGTATGAGGTCGAGCGGTACAAGTTCCAGGGCCTACGGGTATTCACGAACAAAGCGCCATGCGGACCCAAGCGCGGCCATGGCACACCGCAGCCCCGATTCGGCCTCGAGGTCGCGCTGGACAAGGTCGCCGAACAGCTGCAGCTCGATCCCGCTCAGATGCGACTGGATCACCTCGCTCCCGCTGATTCCGTCACCGCCAACTATCTCAGGATCTCCTCGATGCAGTTGGGCGAATGCATCGAGAAGGTCGTCGCGGGCTCGGACTGGAAGAACAGGTTCAGGAAACTGCCATACGGACGCGGCGTTGGGATCGCGTGCTCCAGTTACCTGAGCGGCGCGGGATTGCCAATCTACTGGAACAACATGCCGCACTCTGGCGTGCAGCTGAAGTGCGATCGGGGTGGCGGCGTCACGGTCTTCTGCGGTTCTACGGACATTGGCCAGGGATCGGACTCGATCCTCGCGTATATCGTGGCCGAGGTGCTGGGGATCGACCCGCTGCGGATCGCGGTGGTGACAGCGGACACCGATCTCACGCCGGTCGATCTGGGCAGTTACTCGAGCCGCGTGACGCTGATGAGCGGCAACGCCGCACTCCAGGCAGCCGAACGCGCGCGGGATATCATTGGCAGAGCAGTTGCCAAGGAACTGGATATCCCGCAGGCTCGATTGGTCTTTGCCTGCGGCCGCGTCTTCGACGCGGAAGATCCCGACCGGGGCGTTGACTGGGCTAAGGCGGTGTGCATCGCGGAGGGCGCCGTCGGGACCATCGGAACCGTGGGCTCCTACACCCCGCCCCCCAGTCCGGGCCGGTATCGGGGGGCCGGGGTGGGCCCATCGGCAGCTTATTCATACAGCGCCGCCGTGGCCGAGGTCGAGGTGGATCCCGACACCGGCATCGTCACGGTGCCGACCATCTGGATCGCCCACGACGTCGGGCGCAGCATCAACCCCGTGCTCGTCATGGGACAGGTGGAGGGCAGCGTGTATATGGGGTTGGGCGAGGCCCTGATGGAGGAGATGGCGTACCGCGAGAATCGCCGAGTCGTGCACAAGATTCCGAGTCTCCTCGAGTACAAGAGCCCCACGACGCTGGAGATGTGCGACGTCGTCACCTATCTCGTAACGCATCCCGATCCCAACGGCCCGTTTGGCGCCAAAGAGGCCGGTCAGGGGCCGCTGCTGCCCGTGATGCCCGCCGTGGCGAATGCGGTCTACGACGCGGTTGGTGTGCGCATCGACGAAGTGCCCATGACGCCCGAGAAGGTGCTCCAGGCCCTCAAGCTCAAAGCGCGCGGCAAGGAAGGACGCTACGGCCCCACGGCGTTTCCGGAGATCGACTGGGAGGACCCCATCCGGGTTCGGCCTCCATGGGCGGGGGGCGACGGGTCGGCGCTCAAAGAAGGGGCGGTTGGGGCCGGCGGTGTCCGCGTACCCGCGCGCCACCCGGAACGGCAACACTGACATGCTGCGTCTCACACCATTCCGGTATCTCCAACCGCAATCGGTCGAGGCCGCGCTTCAGATGAAGGAGGATGCGGGTGCCGACGGCATGTTCGTGGCTGGTGGCACGGATCTGTATCCCAACATGAAGCGCCGGCATCAAGATCCCAAGATCGTCATTTCTATTGCCCACCTTCCCTCATTGCGCGGCGTGCGCAATGGAAACGGGTTGACCCTGGGTTCGTGCCTCACGCTGAGGGAGCTGATTCGCAACGAGCAGATCCAGGCCATGTATCCGGCAGTCGCCAAGGGTACCGCGCTCATCAGTACGCCGGTGCTGCAGAACATGGGGACGTTGGGGGGCAACCTGTGTCTCGACACCCGCTGCAATTACTACAATCAATCCTTCGAGTGGCGGAAGGCGATCGATTTCTGCATGAAGAAGGACGGCGCCATCTGCTGGGTCGCGCCCAGCAGTCCCCGTTGTTGGGCAGTGCAGTCGAGTGACCTGGCCCCAGTGATGGTCGCCATCGGCGCCGAGTACTCGCTGGTCGGCTCGGCTGGGGAGCGGGTCGTGCCGGCGGATCGGTTCTACCACAACGACGGCATCAACTATCTCACCAAGCAACCGCATGAGTTGCTGACCGAGATCCGGCTGCCGGCCCCTGGCGACTGGTCAGCGACATATTGGAAGCTTCGCCGTCGCGGTGCGTTCGACTTTCCCGTCCTGGGAGTGGCGGTACGCATCGACTGGGACGGTGATGTCGTGCGGGATGCGCGCGTAGTTTTGGGAGGCGTGGCCAGCTACCCGCAAGGCGTCCTCGAAGCCGCGGAGGCGATCGTGGGGACGAAGCTCGAAGATGACGCTATCGCGGCCGCCGCCCAGGCGGCATTCAAGCCCTCCAAACCGATGGACAATACCGATTACGGTTTAGCGTGGCGTAAGGAGATGACGCGTCATTACGTCCGCGGAACCCTCCTCGAGCTCCGACAAACCCGGTAGCCCCTCCGCGGCCTGTTGAACGAAGGATTCTTGGTACGTGGGCGGTGCGCACGAGCGCCGAGAGCGTGGTATTCAAACCGATGCATAGACCACAAACCACACTACGAACCACACACCAGTGTCATAACTTTAACAAAGATAAGGAGATAGCAGCGCCTTGCACGAAAGCAAGCAATATGATATCATAGTGGTAGCCCCCTCAGCCAGGAGCCGTTCCGTGATCCAGGAAATCAAGCGCGACGTGCCATCCGGGTATACTGCACTGGCAGCGCTCCTCCTCCTCACCGCCTTGTTGGTCTTTGGATTCTATCGGGCGATACAGGCAGAGTCCGCTCCACAGATCGTCACCCTCGTTCTGCTGGCCATTGTCCTGTTCGTCCTGTGGTTCGGGTTCTTTCTCGTCAATCCCAATGAGGCGCGGGTGCTGTTGCTGTTCGGCAAATACGTTGGGTCGGTCAAAACCACCGGGCTCAAGTACTCCAATCCGCTGTACACGAAGAAGCGCGTCTCGCTCAGAACACGGAACTTTGAAACCGGTCGCTTGAAGGTAAACGATCGGGACAGCAATCCGATCGAGATCGCGGCCGTCGTGGTGTGGAAGGTGGTCGACTCCGCGGAAGCGCTGTTTGAGGTCGACGACTTCGTCCAGTATGTCACCGTACAGAGTGAGGCGGCGGTGCGCACCCTCGCGTCACAATATCCGTACGACGTACACGAAGAGGGCGTGATCGCGCTCGCCAGCCATCAGGACGAGATCTCCGACAAGATGTTGGAGGAGATTCAGGCTCGGCTCGCCAAGGCCGGCGTCCACGTCATCGAAGCGCGCATAAGCCACCTGGCCTACGCGCCGGAGATTGCCTCGGCCATGCTGCAGCGCCAGCAGGCCAGCGCCATCATCGCCGCGCGCCAGAAGATCGTGGAGGGCGCCGTGGGGATGGTGGACATGGCGCTCGAGCATCTGGAGCGAGACAACATTGTCGCCTTGGACGACGAGCGGAAGGCCGCGATGGTGAGCAATCTGCTGGTCGTTCTCTGCGCGGATCGGGCACCGCAACCCGTGGTGAATGCCGGTTCCCTGTACCAATGACCCGTTGTCACCCGTGCCGAAACGCAAGCCCTTCCTGTTACGCATCGATCCCGCGGTCCACGAAGCCCTAGAGCGGTGGGCCGCGGACGAGCTGCGGAGCGTCAACGGGCAGATCGAGTTCATCCTCCGGCGCGCGCTGGCGGACGCTGGCCGCGCGCCGTCTTCCCGGCGGTCACGACCAGGAAGTACTGACGAAGCCGATTGAGCTCAGCGCGAACGTATAAATTGCTGCAGTTGAAGCAGATTCCTGGCACGCCGAGACATCTAGCCAATTAGCCACAGAGTTCAGAGAGGAACTCTGTGGTTATTGGCCGGTAGTCAGCGGTTTAGCTAGCGTCACTCGCCTCAGCCGGACCGGACGCCTCCGCCGGCTTCGCCTCTCGGCCCAGATTCGATATCTCTTCTCGCGTGCGACGGAGCGCCTCGACGATCTGACGCCGGATCTCGTCGTCATCTCGGCGGCGCCAGGCGGTACGGTAGACCTGACCCACCAGCTTGCCGACCTCTCGAATGACATCCGGCATCGGATCCCCGACCAGATCGTCGACCATCTCCTCTAACCGCTCGAAGATGTCCTCGACCGTCGATTTGTGCTCTTCGAGGAACTTCCGTCCTTCGTCGGTAATGGCATAGACCTTCTTGCCCTCCCGCTCCTCGCTGCGAACGAGTCCTTCGTCCTCGAGCCATTGAAGCGTGGGGTACACGGTGCCTGGCGATGGCTTGTAGCAACCGTGAGACTGTTCCTCGAGCGCCTTCATGACTTCGTAGCCGTGCATTGCCTTGTCCCGCAGCAGCTTGAGGATCACGTACTTCATATCTCCGGCCCCAAACCACTGCCGCCGCCCGCGGCGCCGTCCGGGACGGCCGCCCGGCTCGCCCCACCAGAACGGGTCGAATCCAAAGGCCCAAGCTCCACGTCCAGACATGATATCCTCCAGGTAAGACCTATCGTGCTGATATTACGTGACGATATATCTTACGATATATCGAGGCTTGGCGCAAGAGAATGGAACTCGGCTAGTGTAGGTGTTTTCTGAAGGACACGGAGAGGCAGGAGAGGCAGCTGAGGCAGGAGAGGCAGAAGTGGCAGGGGGGGCGGCAGGGGCAGGAGGGGCCGGGGGGGCAGAAAGATCGCTGCCTCTTCTGCCTCCCCTGCCTCAGCTGCCCTGCGAGAGTCGGCCGGCGTAGTCGGCCGACTCTCGCTCAGAAGTTGTACTCGAACCGATTACGCTGCCGAACGCCCATATCCGGGGCGGCGATCGTGACCGTCTGCCGGCGCTGGTCGCGCATGATGTCGATGGTGATCTCTTCGTTCGGTTCGTACGTCCTCAAGATCCTCAAGGCGCGTGAGGGGGAGGGAACATCGCGGCCATTGATGCTGAGAATCACGTCTCCGGCATGCAGTCCGTCGGCGTGCTCCGGCGCTTTGATGACGAGTAAGCCCTCTGCAGTGCCGAAGTAGCGTCCCAGGCCCTCACTCACTGTCACCAGCTCCATGTCCGCCCAGGGGCCGGCGATCAACGTGACGACGCCGGCACCATCAGCATACGGCGTCACCTCGAGGTTCCCGCTTCGCCCGAAGACTCGTATCCGATTGTCACCCCAATTGACCTCGGGCAACCATTCGACCTCCGGTTCCACCCGGCGCAAGGTCACGTTCACCGTGCGCTGCTGTCCGTCGCGTACGTACTCCACCGTGACTTCCTCGCCCTCTTCGATCTCGCGCACGAGATCGACCAACTTACGCGCAGGCTCCGATTCATCCGGACCCGCGGGCGGATAACGGCCGGTCAATGGCTCACCATTCAACCGGGTGACGATGTCGCCGGCGACGAGACCGGCGTCATCGGCCGGCCCGCCCTCCACCACGGACGTCAAACGCGCTCCCATGGCGTCCGTGTCTTCGTCGGCGCGGGTCTGCACGGTGACGCCCATCCGGGCGCGATTGCCGGTCAGTGCCAGCACCCGCGGCACGTTGAACTCGAAGACGGAACGGTCGTTCCCGCGTAATCGACCGAGTTCCCGTTCCACCTCGCGGAGCTGGCTCTGCAACTCCCGCATGCGCTCCTCGAGCCGGCGTCTGTCCTCGGTGGATTGACCGCTTGCGGTCGCGGCGGCCCCCGCGAATGCCATGCCGGCCAGCACAACTGCTCGTGTCCAGTTCTTCATGAGTGTCCTGTTCCTTTTCTTCCGGCGCTTGTCCATCAGAAACCGACGTATGTCGATTTCGTGGCGTGCACCTTGACCAAAGTATCCATCAACTCGATTCGCTGGCGCCACAGGTCTAACATCTGTTCCCTCGGCACTCGCACCATGCGCACGTCCGCGATACGCGCGTCAACGTCCGAAATGCGATCCTCTAACACCGCGACCGCCGTGGCAACGCGTCCGTTCATCACCCTTGAATCGGGCTCGAAGGTCTGCAGCATGTCTTGCAGGTTCTGCGATTCTTCCATGAGCGAGACCAGTCGGTCCTCGGGCTGCGCCGTGACGGCGGAGACGAGCTGGCTCAGCCCTACCGCCATCGCGATGGAAGCGGCGGCGGCCAACGACGTCCATGCCGCCAACACCCGCCGCCTGCCGCGACGCTCCGACTCAAAGCGCTCACGAACGGCCGACCATCGATCCCGCGGCGGCTTGAGCGCGGACAATGCCTTGAGCGCGGCGACCCGCTGGTGCAACCGATCCAGCTCGTCGCGGCACTCTTCGCAATCATCGAGGTGCCGCAGCGCCGCCCGGGATCCTTCACCGTCCCGAATGGCCAACAGCTCATCTATCGTGCAGTGTATGAACATCATGTCGACTCCTCACCGAGCCACGTGCGCAACCGCGCATGGGCACGAGACAATTGCGACTTCGAGAAACTTACGCTCTTGCCCATCAGCTCGGCTATATCCTCGTGCGTGTATCCTTCGACATCGTGCAGCCACACTACGGCCCGAGACGTGTCCGTGAGGCGCATCAGCGCCGCCTCCAGATCGAGTCGCAGCGCCACATCCGGCCTCGCCGCACCGGGCGCAGCCTCTTCGTTGAACTCGTCGGCGTCCCGGTACTTGGCGCGCCGGAGTTTCATGAGGGCCTTCGACGCGGCGATCCGCTTGATCCAGGCGGTCAGACTCCCCGGCCCAGCCCCGCGAAAGGTGCCGATACTCCGGCAGACCTCCAGAAACGTCTCTTGCAGGACATCCTCGGCATCCTCTTCCGTCCGGCAGATCCGGCGGGCCAGGGCATATACGACCCCATGGTACGACCGGTAAACGCCCTCTAAAGCGTTGATATCACCAGACTTAGCGCGCGCGATGGCGACATCGTCGAGGACAGCTGTCATCGTCTCGGTCATGGCATTTGGAAAGATGCCCAATTTGCCGCTTGGGTCGCAGGGTCGGGTTCCGGCTGCTTTATCGGATAACCCAACTTCTGGGGACGGTTCGAGGCCGGAGCCGGCTCGCGGGTTAACCGCAGAGAGCGTAGAGAACGCAGAGTTTGTTGATTTAGTCGAGCGCCTCTCCGTTCGTGAAGGGTGTTGACTCCCAGTGCACCGCCGTTCGCCCGTGTTGGTCGCCCTGGAAAGCATGGAGTCGTCGGGTCGCGATGCCAAAAAGCAACTCCTCTGCGGTCTTTGCGCGTTCTGCGGCTAATCTCCGGAAGACACCGGTCGCGCGCGAATCTCGAAGCGGTGCTATCCAACGTTCCCCCTTGGGGAGACTGGCGAAACTAGGGCGTCAGGTGCTTGTAGAGCACTCGGATCATCCGGTAGGCCGCCGGATATTCATCCGTTGTGAACGCCACTGTGGTGTAGTCGACGCGCCGCACTCCGGGGATGCCCTCGGCGATATCGGCGTACAGGTGCGACGTGAATTCCATTTCGACCTCAAACGGCGTCTCGACGGTCGGGATGAAGCGCGCGCGCCGCATGCGCAACGCAGCTGATACGCCGCGCTGGATGGCCGCCTGCGCGGAGTCCGGAAGCATGGTGCGCACCGCGTTGTCCCAGATGCCCGTCTTCACCGCCTGCCCCTCCACGGTGCGGATCAGATCACGAATCTGCTGAACCGCCACCACGTCGCCGCTCACAAAGACGACCGGGACGCCAAACCACGCGGCAAACATGGTGTTGAGACCACCTTCGCCCAAAGAAACACCATTCACTCGGACGTCGCCGACGCGGCCGGATCCCGTGTGTGCGGCAAAGCTGCCCGCACTGCCCGCTCGTCCGTGATAGCCGATGAAGACCACCGCGCTGATCGTAGAGTCCAATCCCTCGACCATTCCGTACGGCTTGAGAGAACCGCGGAGCAACGTGACGCGCGGGTCCAGTTCATCCTGGAGGAGATTCGCGTGAGTGCCATGGGCGTCGTTTACAATCACGCTGGTCGCCCCGCCCTCGAACGCGCCTCGGACCGCAGCGTTCACCTCCGCCGTCATCAGCCGGCGACCGATCGGATCGTCGGTGGCACTGAGCCCGGCGATGCCCTCCATGTCGGCGGAGATATACACGGTGAGCTGGGCAGCCGTGGGGACCGCGCACCACGTAGCCAGTGAGAGAGCGAGCAGACCGGTGCGCATGGGTTCGTCCAGGTGTAGTGTGGTGGGGTCGCGCTTCCACGCGAACGTGTTCCCAAAGTCTACACGGTGCGAACCGGTCCGCGAGATATCGTGGCGGGCTGGCTCAGGAGTCCGGACGATTGAACATGGCCCACCCGATGAAGGTGGGAACGACCGCCCAGGCGATCAACGATCCCGATGAAACAGCCACCGTCCCGGGCACGCCCAAACTACTCACAATACGCTGGCCGACCGGTCCCAGGATACTGAGATCGGGATCCAGGACGCTCAGAATGCCGATGCGAAACGCCTCGACGGGATTGACGAACGCCCACGCCACTAAGACCTGAGAGGGCAGTCCCCAGCGGATGAACGCCGCCATGATCCCGAGGGTGCCGAGGGCGACGAAGAACAGCCAGAGGATCATGCCGATCGTCGTGGCCTTCAGGCGCGATCGCACGGATGCCGTGAGCAGGAAGCCCAATGCGACAAAGGCGAGGGCGAGCAACACGACAAAGAGGAACAGCGCGATCACGACAGCGGCGGGCACGCCGCGAACCACGGCCACCGCAGACGCGGCGCCCAGTCCGATGGCGATCGAGAGACAGACCGCGCCGGCCGTGCCCAACCACTTCCCCCAGAACACTTCGCCGAAGGAAACGGGTTGCGACAAGAGGTACTCGAGCGCGCCGGACTCTCGCTCATCAGCGATAGCGCCGACCGCGGGGATCAATGCCATCAGCGGCACAAAGAACAGCGAGAGGTGCACGAGACCAGCCAGCGACTTGGCATAGCCACGATATCCGTAAATGATGGCGTCTCCCAAGCCGAAGGTCGCGACGGCCATTCCTCCGACCAGAAAGATGGCGGCATACGCGATGAACCACCGGGCGCGAAACGCGCTCGCGAGTTCCCGCTCGAGAAACAGACGACCGGCCGCTCTCACGTCGCGCCCCCCGGTTCGAGCAGACGCTCCAGATGTTCCTCCAATGTCGGGCCCTCTATCCAGAAGTCCTCGATGGTGAGTCCCTCCGCTCGCAGCTGATGCACGACGTCCGCGCCGACGCCGCGGGAAGCGGACACACCGAGCACCCCGTTCGAACCGATCACGAGTTCAACACGGTCTAACGTCTGGAGGCGTTCCTGCGCCCGATCCCGGTCTTCGCGCGGGATCCGGAGCCACACCGTGACGCGATCGGAGATACGGCCGGTCAGCTCGTTCAATTGCCCATCGAACGCGAAGCCACCGCCGTGTAGCACGAGCACGCGCTGGGCCACTGCCTCGACGTCCGCCAACCGATGTGACGACAGAATGACGGTCGTATCCGTGGGCACTTCGCGCAGCGCCCGGAGAAACTCCCGGCGCGCCCGGGGATCGAGGTTTGCCGTGGGTTCGTCGAGCAGGAGCACGTCAACGCCGGCCCCCAACGCAAGACCGAGTAGTACTTTCTGGAGCATGCCGCCACTCAATGCGCGAACCGGCTTGTCGCGCTCGGCCTCATTGTCCAGTCCCACCACCTTCAGGTAGTCCGTGACGCGGGTGGGATCCGCGCCGCGCAGCTCGGTGAAGAAGTCTATGGTCTCGCCCAACGTCCCATCGAACTGCGGCGCGCGCTGAGGCACGTAGCCGATCTTGGCGCGGGCGGCGCGCGGCGTTTTGCGTACGTCCGCGCCCCCGACCGTGAGTTGACCCGTGAACCGTGTGACGCCCAACAAGCAGCGAAATAGCGTCGTCTTGCCGGCCCCGTTCATCCCGATGACGGCTACGCGCTCGCCACGGTCGATCGACAATGACACGTCGTCCAGAACGATGTGATCTCCGAACCGCTTGCACAGCCTTCGTCCGACGATCATGTCCGCCATCGCGGCCGGCTCCATCGACGCGCCGCGAACGCGGACATCACCGACAGCACTGCGAACGCCGCGCCGAGCGGCGCGGAGGGACGCGTCGTCTGGTCAGGTGGCACGTTTGGCGTGCCCTCGTTCCGCCGATCGAGGCGCGGAGAGGAATCGATCACGACGGGCTCTGGTTGCAGGAGCGGAAATGCTCGACCGACCGCGTTCAACACGACCGTGGCCGGACTCAGCTCGTACAGACGCAGTCCCTCATGCTCGGCCATGAGGTCATCAGAAAGGCGGTCGTGGCGGAACGGCGTGTCGCCGCGCGCATCATCATTCGCGTCGAACCCCGCGTATTCACTCCAGTAATTCTCCCGCCATGCGTTGCGCAGCGCCGATCCTCCCCCCGAGACGGCAACCGGTTGCACGTTGTCCAGGAACGTATTGCTCACGAAGTGATTCCGCTGGACCGACGGCAACAGGGAGACCCCCACGTCGTTGAACGCCACGAGGTTGCCTCGGAACTGGTTAACCGCATCGCGATCGGTCGGGGAGTTGTCGAGGGCGATACCGATTGCGTTCTTGACCATCACGTTGGCCGTGGCCTCGATCCGGTCGGTGTCCTTGAACGCCAGCCCCTTGCCGGACGCCCCGCGGGAGTGCGCGAAGACATTGTGGTGGAAGGTGATGTCGGACGAGTACATCAAGAAGCCACCGACGTGATTCCCCAAAAACTCGTTATCCTGAAACCGATTGCGGTGACTGTACATGAAATGCAGTCCATACCTGCTGTCTCGCACACGGTTGCGGCGCACGAACGTGTCGTTCGAGAACCAAATCACGAGATCACGCACCCTGCGCAGTCGGTTTCCCTCGATGCTGCCGAAGTGACTGTACCAGAGCCTGATTCCGTCGCCGCGTCTGGGCACGTCGAGCGGTTTGCCCTCGATCACGTTGTCGATGATGCGAACGCTATCGCTCTCCTTGACGTAGACGCCAAACAGCACGTCCTCCAACACATTGCCCTCGATCACGGTCCCGTCCGCCGCCGTGATCATGACGCCGGCGTCCTCCGTCACGAGCCGGTCTCCCGAGGCCCGGATCGTGAAACCGTTGAGCGTGGCGCGTGCCCGTACGTGTACGACAATTCCCGTTCCGCCACCATAAATCACCGCTCCCGGGTCGCCCAACAGCGTCACAGGGGTTGTGATCTCGAGGTGTTCTCGATAGAGGCCGGGACGGACGCGAATCGTATCGCCCGGCGCCGCGGCGGTAACAGCGGCGGTGATGGTTGGATAGTCACCGCCATCGGCGCCCACAACGAGGGTGTGGCCCTGAGCGATCAGGACCGCGACGGCCACCAGCATTACGTCGATGGCGATCGCCGCAACCTGCGCCATTCCAGGAAGAAGACGACGGGGCCCAACGCGGCGGCGATGCCCATGAGAATGGCACCAATGGCCGGCGCACTCGTTACGGAGAACTGTCCGACCTGCGTCACCCCGAGAAACTTGGCGGAGAAGGGTGGGAGTCTGAGCGGCGCCGTCGGATCGAGATTCTGTCCGAACTCCGCCAGCCAATGCTGCAGCGTGTTCAACATGACGACACCGAACAACACGAAGTCGAGGTATCCCAGCGCGCCCAACGCCATCCGGCCCACCATGGCCGCAAGCAGGGACAATCCGAGAAACCGAAGAATGAAGAACGGAATGAAGCGGAACTCCGGAAACTCACCGGGCTCGATCTCATGCATGCCGATATAGTGATTCAGCAAGTTGACTTCTTGCAGGTCACCGGAAACCGTCGTGGGATAGATGGTGAGCTCCAGCCCGTTCGGGTACTGGGGCGCGCGCAGCATGATATTCCAGGTCGGCAGGAAGATGCATGGGAGCAGAACCAGTGACGCGATGACCACGAGCACACGGCTCGTGCTCGACAGCTGGCTTTGAAAGAGCGTTGAGAGCTTGTCCATCATGGGCTCGAATCGTCGCGGTGGCGTGGATGGCCCCGGCCGCCCAGTGGCGGCCGGGGTCGAGAGCGTCGCGGGTTAGCGCGGTTCGACGAGGAGGTACCCGGTCATCTCGAGGTGCAGCGCCGAGCAGAACTCGGTGCAGTAGTACGGAAAGACGCCGGGTCGATCCGCGGTGAACCGCACCTCCTGCGCTTCGCCGGGTTCGAGGCTCAAGTTGACGTTATGCTTGGCGATCGCGAATCCGTGCGTTGCGTCTAGGGCTTGCTCGACGTTGGTGATATGGAGCGTCACGTTGTCGCCCTGACGAACGCGCACGTACTCCGGATTGAAGTGGCTCCGAATGGCCGTCATATAGACGTCCACATTGTTGCCACTCCGAACGATCCGCTCTTCGCCGGGCTGCGCGGCGTTCGGATTCCTCGCCATCTGTCCGGGATCGTAGCCGATCTCGGGATAGGTCTGGAAAGGCTGCAGCTTGTCCGCGCGGATGATTTGGGCGTAGTGCGGTTCACCGATGCCAATGGGCATGTCGTAGAGCAACTGCATCTGGTCGCTCTCGATGTCAATCAGCTGGAAATTTTGGGGCAACAGCGGGCCGACGTCATTGAACCGGTCGATCGCCCATTTGTTGAGCGATACCAGGTAGCGGCCGTCCGGACTCCGGGTATCCCCTTCCGCCGTGGCGATGTGCCCGACGTTGTAATGGACGTCGATCTTCTCGACCAGTTCGAGCGGATCCAGACGCCATTTGGCGACCTGCGTGTCGAGGAAGAGACTCGTATACGCAAACCCGTCCGCGTCGAACTGGGTGTGAAGCGGTCCCAGACCGATCTCCAGCTGGCCCTCGACGACGTCGTCGAACGCGATGATAGGGAATCCATATGCGTCGGTACCGGAGAACTGCTGACTATTGATCGCGTTCTGAATACGTTCCCAGGAGTACACCGTCACATGGGGATCCAGTTTCCCGGAGATGATGATGCGTGTGCCGTCCGGCGTCACGTCGGCACCGTGAGGGCTCTTGGGTTCCGGGATCAGGTACACCAGGCCGGAATCGATCGCGGTCTGCATGGTGATGATTCGCTGGCCGCGTTGCGTGCGCGTCGGACCGGAGGCCGCCACTTGCGCCGCACGCTCCCAATTGATGACCTGGAGGTAGTCCATGTCATTGCGCGAAGCGCCGGATTCAAACGGCGGATTGCCGTCCTCGATTCCGCCCAGCGCCATTTCCGTGTTGAACGTATTCAAAAACGCCCAACCCTCGGACGGCCCCTTGCCGGCGTCGGCCAGATCCTGCCAATACGGTGGTAGTTCGATCGAGAACGTCTGGCTGTCATCGAACCGGCCGCGGTCCATATCGAACTTGTGCAACGTCACCAGGCCACGGTACACCTCTTCATACTGATCCACATCGGCATAGTCCTGCCACAGCGGCACGGCGTACTGTGCCCCCTCAATGACGTACTCGGTGTTTGGCGTCACGAAGGCACCGCCATGATTGGTGCCCATATTGGGATTCGTGACCATCTGCTTGGTCTCGAAGTCCCGGAGATCGATCACGGCGATTCGAGGATTGGCCTTGTCGTTGATGAACAGATAGCGACCGTTGTAGTCCCCGTTCGTCTCGGAGAGCGCCGGATGGTGCGTGTCGCCCCACGTGATATCACGCCCCTCCATCTGCCCGGTGGCCATAAGAGTTGTATGCTCATGAGCGCCAGTGGCGTAGCCCTGCCATGGCTCCGGCGTGAACACGGCGATGACCTTGAGCAACCGCATCGACGGAACACCGATCACCAATACCTGCCCGGAATGGCCGCCCGATCCGAACATGATGTACTCGTCCATGCGGCCTGTCGGCTGATACGTCTTGACGGCGGCGACGATGTCCGCGTCCGTAAGACCGCGCGCACTGGCGATGGATCCGATGTCGGACGACCCGCCGGCTCCCGCGCACGCCTGAAAGATGGCGACGGCGCCGACGGCCGCGGCGGCGGCGGCCAATACGGTGGTTGCCAGTCTGTTCTTACGCATTGGAACTCCACTCCTTGACTGAGGACCCGAAAGGGTAGGTCACTGACTGTCTTCGCGGCGCAGATACTCGTAGAGGGCCCGAGCTTCCTCCGCCGTGATGCCCTGGTTCGCCATGGGCGTCATGTATTCGGCAAACAGCTGCCGCGCGAGGGAATCAGCGCGGATCATGGAATCGGGATTCTGAATCATGGATAGGATCCAGCCGAATTCACGGCGTTCCGTGACCTCGGACAGATCAGGACCCACCAATCGGCCTCCACCTACCGTGTGACACGTGGTGCAGGCACGAGTGCGGAACAGCTCCTGCCCGCGGTCCGCCAGCGCCGAGTCTAGGGGACCGGTGGGGGCTTGCAGGGCCGGCGTGCTGCGTGCATCGCTCCCACCGGCCGGTTGGCTATCCGGTTCATCGCCACCGGCACCCTGCTCAGCAGAGCAGGCGATGAGCGAGCAAATGACGGTCACTGCCGCGTAGCGTGCTGTATATCCAAGGAATGCTGAGCGTATCACAAGAACCCCGTGCGTGAGACTCGAAAATTCGCTGGGTCCGACCCGCCTCCGTGCGAGCCCGTTCAGCGACAGGATCCTACCTGGTCATTGTTCGCAATGTTCTGGTGTTTTTGTGAAGGCATCCTCAGAATCTGGAGACTGAGGACGATGGCCGGCCAGCACCCAAACCGGAGCCAGCGGGGCTGAATACCCCTGCCGACAAATGACGACGCGGTTTGTAACAGGTCAACCTGGGTGGATTACCTAGGGGATCCATCGGAGGGGAAGGGGCCAGCCCAAAAGCTGACCCCGGGGCAGCTCACACGACGATGTTGATCAGGCGATCCTGAACGTAAATGACTTTACGGACTGGACTTCCGTCAACGTGACGCTGCACGTCCGGATCAGCCAGGGCACGCTCGGTGGCTTCACGCTCTGGCAATCCGCGGCGCACGGTGAGGCGGGAGCGGACCCTGCCATTTACCTGAACGACCAGCTCGACCTGTCGCACCTCGGCGAGACGGGGATCAAACACGGGCCAGTCGGCATCGAAAATCGAGGATCCGTGCCCAATCCGTTCCCAGCACTCCTCGGAGAAATGGGGTGCGAACGGTGCAATCATGAGGAGGAGGGGTTCGACGACTGAACGGGCATGAAGCGTCGACTCGCTCTCCGAATCCCGGAGCACCGTGACGTACTCGCTGACGGCGGCAATCGCGGTGTTGTAATGGAGACTCGCGACATCGTCGGTCACCTTGCCGATCGTCTGATGCAGCTTACGGACAACGTCTTCCGTCTCTTGGCCGCCGCCGTCGGTGGCGATCCGGTCAACGATGTGCCAAACCTTGTCCAAGAGCCGGCGCATGCCGACAATGCTGCTGTCCTGGAAGTCTCCGCCTTCTTGATAGGGACCCATGAACATCAGGTACATGCGGAACACGTCCGCGCCCCACTTGTCGATGTAGTGGTCGGGCACCACGACATTGCCGCGGGACTTGGACATCTTGGCGCCGTCCCGAACGATGGTTCCATGGGCGCGGAAGCGTTGGAAGGGCTCTTCGAAGTCCAACAGCCCAAGATCGTGCAGCACCATCGTGACGAACCGCGCATACAGCAGGTGCAGCACGGCGTGTTCGTTCCCGCCGATATACTGCGCGACGGGCAGCCATTTGCGCGTCAATTCGGAATCGAACGCGCGATCGGCGAAATCCGTTGACGGATACCGCAAAAAGTACCATGCCGAATCCAGAAACGTGTCGGACACATCCGTTTCCCGGCGCGCCGTCCTGCCGCACGTGGGACACGGAACGCGGTACCACTCCTCATGGCGGGCGAGGGGCGAGACGCCGCTCTCATCCGGCCGATAGTCATCGATCATCGGCAGGAGGACGGGCAGATCCTTCTCGGGCACGCCAACCGGGCCGCAGCGATCGCAGTGGATGATGGGAATCGGCGGTCCCCAATAACGCTGCCGGGAGATGCACCAGTCATGAATCCGGAACTGCGTTTGCCGCTTAGCTGCGCCCTTCCCGTCCAGCCAGCTGACGATTTCGTCGAACCCGTCCCGGCATGACCTCCCGTTGAACTGTGCGCTGTTGACCAGGGTCCCGTCCCACGTGGCCAGCGGGAGGTCGCCCTCGTCACCACCGGCGGCTTCGATCACACGGATGATGGGAAGGCTGAACGCTTGCGCGAACTCGAAGTCGCGTTCGTCATGTCCCGGTACCGCCATGATGGCGCCGGTACCGTATTCCATCAGCACGTAGTCCGCCACCCAGATCGGGATGGTTTCTCCAGTGGCGGGATTCCGGGCGTAGGACCCCGTGAACACCCCCGTCTTCGTCTTGCCACCCACCTTGCGAGATACGAGATCCTGCTGCCCGGCCTGGCGACAGTACGCCACGACCTCCCGGCGCTGCTCCGCCGTGGTCAACCGTTCGACCAGCGGGTGCTCGGGAGCCAGGACCAGATACGTCGCGCCGAAGATGGTATCCGGCCGGGTCGTGTAGACACGGATCACGTCCCCGCTCGGCGTATCGAAGGACAATTCCGCGCCTTCGGATTTGCCGATCCAGTTGACCTGCATCGCGCGAGTCGTATCCGACCAATCGATATGACTCAGGTTGTCGAGCAGGCGCTGCGCGTACTTGGTGATCGTGAAGAACCACTGCTCCAGGTACCGCTGATGCACGAGCACGTCCGGATGGCGCTCGCAGAATCCGTCGATCACCTGTTCGTTGGCCAGCACCGTCTTACACTCGGGGCACCAATTGACCGGCGCCTGCTTGCGTACGGCGTGCCCGGCGTTGAACAGCTGCAGAAAAATCCATTGCGTCCATTTGTAGTATTTGGGATCAGTCGTCTGCAC
>Ga0302046_10002109_pt1 | contig 18677 bp, 17 predicted proteins | sample RVTome_11_FD_200261 | JGI IMG/M metagenome (GOLD analysis project Ga0302046, IMG submission 200261) | Soil microbial communities from uranium-contaminated site in the Upper Colorado River Basin, Wyoming, United States - RVT147D111 (version 2) ...
TCTCACCAGGTTTCGTCGCGAGAGCGTGGAGGCGCCTGTGCCGCAAGGCCGCACGGACCGAGGCGCCCGCAGGCATACTCGAGCAGTATGTCGAGGACGCCGAGGGAGTACGGCCTTGCGGCGCGGGCGCATCCGCGCTCGCAGCAGAAAGCTGGTGAGACATGCAGGCTAGGCGACGGCATCGCGCTCCGCTTACGGGAGCGGGCCGAGCATGTCAACCAATCACGACAGCTCGGTTGACGACTGTGCGCCGCGCGTCTCGAGCCCGGCGAGGAAGCGCTCGATCTCGGCGAGCACCCGCTCGCGCTCGCAGTCGACGGTGACGACGTGGAAGCTCTCGGCGAGCAGCACCAGCGTCTTCTCGCGGCTGCCGAGCGCGGCGTGCAGCGCGCGCGCGCCCGCGACTGGACAGGTGTGGTCCTGGAGCGCGTGCACGACGAGTGCCGGCTGGCGGACGGCCGGCGCGAGCGCGGCGGCACCGTGCTGGAGGTGGAGCAGGTTCAGGAGCGCACGCAGCGGCACGCGCCGGTAGCCGGGATGCATGCGCCGCACCTCCGCGTCCGCGATGTCGCTGCCCGCCTTCGGAAACCCGAGCGGGCCGAGCAGGCGGCGGACGGTCGCCAGGCGGGCGTCGACCTCGCCGAAGAGGCGCAGGGGACGCCGCAGCCAGGGCGCCACGCGCCGGATCTCCATCGCCGGCGACAGCAGGACGACGGCCGCCACCGTCTCGGGCCGCTCGGCGGCGAGGCGGAGCGCCAGCAGCGCGCCCATCGAGAGGCCGATCGCGACGATCCGCGGCGTCGCCGCGGCGAGCGCGTCGGCCCCCGCCTCGGCCGAGCGATACCAGTCGCGCCACGAGGTGACCGCCAGGTCCTCGACGGCGGTGGCATGCCCGGCGATGCGGCTCACCCACAGGGGGTGGCGGCCGGCCAGGCGCTCGGCGACCGGTGCCATCTCCGCCGGCGTTCCCGTGAGGCCGTGGATCAGGAGGCAGCCGAGGCTGCTCGCGCCCGGTACGACCTGCTCGACGTCCACCACCACGTGAGCGGGCGGGCGGACTGCTAGACCGCGCCGGTGATGACGTTCGGATTGACGCTGATCTCGGCGCGCTGGCGCAGCATGTCGCGGTAGGCGTCGAGCGTCTGGATGCGGCGGCGCGAGAGCGCCGTCGAGCGCAGGGCCGCGCGCTTCTCGGCGGTGAGCTCGGCGCGATCGGCCGGGAGGCGCTCCTTCAGGACGACCGCGGCCGCGCTTTTCGGCAGCACGTAGGCGTGGGAGGCGACCGGCGCCTCGGCGGTGAGCACGAAGAGGTCGCGGATGATCGGGGCGCGATCGAGCTGGGTGAGGGGATCGGTGCGGCCGATCGGGCCGGTCTCCTCGACCTCCAGCCCCGCCGCCGCCGCGGCCGTCGCCAGCGCCGCGACGCCGCCACCCTCGCGCGCGGCCGCGAGCAGGCGCTCGGCCTCGGCCTCGGCCTGGTCGCGCGCGCGCTCCTTGCGGAGGAGGTCGACGATGCGCGCGCGCTCGTCCTCGAGCGGCTCGATCGTGCTCGGCGTCTTGCCGAGCACCTTCACCAGGTAGTACGGGGGCTCGGCACCCTCGACCTCGCCGACGCCGCCCTCGTCGAGCGCGAGCGCGCCGGCGACGAGCGCCCCGCCCGTCACGTCGGGCACGGGCTCGCCGGCGGCCGTTGGCGGCACCGCGACCACCGCGAGGCCGCGCGCCTCCGCGAGCGTCTCGAGGGTCGCGCCCGCGCGCGCCTTCTCGAGATCCTCGGCGAGCGCGTCGCGGGCGCCGCCGTCGGCGCCGCTCTCGCGGAGGGCGCGCACGACCTCCGCGCGCGCCGCGGCGAGCGGCCGCGTCGCCGCCGGCAGGTGCTCGTCCACCTTGAGGATGTGCAGGCCGCGCGGGGACTCCACCACGTCGCTCAGCCCGCCGGCCTCGAGCGCGAACGCCGCCTCCTCGAGTGGCCCCTCGAGCGTGCCGCGCGCGACCAGGCCGAGGTCGCCGCCGGCGTCGGCGGTGAGCGGGTCGTCGGAGTGCTTTGCGGCGAGGGCGGCGAAGTCGGCGCCCGCCTGCAGCTCGGCGAGCACGGTCGCGGCCTCGGCGCGCGCCGCGTCGCCGTCGTCGGCGGGCACGGCGACGAGGATGTGGCGCAGGCGAACCTGCTCGCGGGTCTCGAACTCGACCCGATGGGTCTCGTAGTAGGCCTCGATCGCGTCGTCGCTCACCGGCAGCCGGTCTTTCAGGGCCGCCGGATCGTAGGCGACGTAGGCGAACGCGACCTTCTCGGGCACCCGGAAGCGCTCGCGGTGCTCCTCGTAGTAGGCCGCCACGTCGGCGTCGCCGACCTCGACCTCGGCCTCGAACCGCTCGGCCGGTATCTTCACGAAGGCGACGTCGATCTTCTCGTTCTCGAGGGCGTAGAGGTCGTCGACCTCGCGCTCGCCGACGTACAGGCCGTCGGTCAGCAGGCTCTCGAGCTTGCTGATCAGGATGGCCTCGCGCTGCGACTCCTCGAACTCCGTCGGGCTGATCCGCGACGCGCGCAGGGTGGCCAGGTAGCGGGCGCGGTCGAAGCGGCCGCCGTCGTGGAAGGTGGGGATGTTGAGGATCGCGTCCCGCACCTCGTCGTCGCTGACGCTGAAGCCGAGGCGGACGGCCTCCCGGCGGAGCAGCATCGTGGTCACCAGGTCGTCCAGGGCGCGCTGCTCGAGGTTGAGCTGCTCTACCACCTGCGGGGTGAAGTTCTCGCGGTAGATGTCGCGGTAGGTGCGGTGCAGCCGCTCGTAGGCGACGGTATAGGCCTGGGCGGTGATGGGCTCGTCGTCGACCATCGCGGCGACGTTGACGCGGTCGCCGCCGACCATGACCCCGACGCCCCAGAAGCAGAAGACGACGATGATCATCCCGAACACGACCTTGATCGCCGTCGAGCGCGCGTTCTTGCGCATGTATCCGAGCATGCGCGGCGGAGTGTAGTGCGGGGCGGGGGTGAACGCAACGCGCAAATAGCGGCTTGCCAACGCGCCCGATGACCCGTAAGTCCTTGCTCTGTGGGGTCAATTCTGGTAACCGTCGGGCACGCGGTGGGGGGCGGGGTCGTTTCATTCCATCGGCGAGTTCTGCCTGCATCACGATCACGGACATAAGGCGGTTGTATGGTTCTGAATTCGCTCTGGGGAATGTTCTCCAATGACCTGGCGATCGACCTGGGCACGGCGAACACGCTGATCTACGTGCGCGGGCAGGGTATCGTGTGCAACGAGCCCTCGGTCGTCGCGGTCCAGAAGGACGCGCGCGGCGCGCGCAAGGTGCTGGCGGTCGGGGCCGAGGCCAAGCGCATGCTCGGCCGCACGCCCGGCAACATCGTCGCCATCCGGCCCCTGAAAGACGGCGTCATCGCCGACTTCGAGATCACCGAGGCGATGCTCCGGTACTTCATCCAGAAGATCCACAACCGGAAGACGCTCGTCCGGCCGCGCATCATCATCTGCGTGCCGTTCGGCATCACCGAGGTGGAGAAGCGCGCGGTCAAGGAGTCGGCGGAGTCGGCCGGCGCCCGCGAGGTCTACCTCATCGAGGAGCCGATGGCGGCCGCGATCGGCGCCGGGCTCCCCATCACCGAGCCGACCGGCAACATGTGCGTCGACATCGGCGGCGGCACCACCGAGGTCGCCGTGATCTCGCTCGCGGGGGTGGTCTTCTCGAAGTCCGTCCGCGTCGGCGGCGACAAGATGGACGAGGCGATCGCCCAGTACATCAAGCGCAAGTACAACCTGCTGGTCGGCGAGCGCACCGCGGAGCTGATCAAGATCACCATCGGCTCGGCCTACCCCACCGACGAGATCCAGACCATGGAGATCAAGGGCCGGGATCTGGTCGCCGGGGTGCCGAAGACGGTCGAGATCTCCGACGAGGAGATCCGCGACTCCCTGCTCGAGCCGATCAACCAGATCGTCGAGGCCGTCCGCATCGCGCTCGAGCGCACGCCGCCCGAGCTGGCGTCCGACATCGTCGACAAGGGCATCGTGCTCGCCGGGGGCGGCGCGCTGCTCCGCAACCTCGACGTGCTCTTGCGGGAGGAGACCGGGCTCCCCATCATGCTGGCGGACGATCCCCTGACGGCGGTCGTGATGGGCGCGGGACGCGCCCTGGACGAGATCAATCTCCTGCGGGACATCTCGATCCAGTAGCGCCCGCGGCCGCATCCCGCAGGAGCCATGATCGAGTTCGTCTGGCGAAATCGCGTTCTCTTCAGCTCGGGCTTCTTCCTGCTCTGCTCCCTCGGACTGCTGTCGGCCAACGCCGGCCGTCCCGGCCGGGTCGATCCGCTCGGCGCCGCGTTTCTCGAGATCATGGCGCCGCTTCAGCGCGTGACGACCACGGCGCTCGCCGGCGCCCGCGATCTCTGGACCGGCTACGTCCGGCTCGTCGGGGCGGCCGCCGAGAATGTCGGCCTGCGTCACGAGCTGCGCGCGTGGGAGCAACGCGCTGCGCGCCTGCGCGAGCTCGAGCGCATGAACCACCGGCTGAAGCGGCTCCTCGGCCTGCAGCGGCGCCTGCCGGCGCCGGCCGTGGCGGCCGAGGTCGCGGCGCGCGATGCGACCGTGCTCTTCGAGAGCCTGGTGCTCGACAAGGGCGCCCGGCACGGCATCGAGCCCGGCATGCCGGTCTTGGCGCCGGAGGGCATCGTCGGGGTGATCGCGGCCACGAGCGCGCACGCCGCGCGCGTCCTCCTGCTCACCGATCCCAACAGCGGTGTCGACGTCCTGGTGCAGCGGACGCGCGTGCGCGGCATCGTCAGCGGACGGCTCGAGCAGGCGGCGATCCTCAAGTACGTCGGCCGGGCCGAGGACGTCCGCGCCGGCGACCGCATCGTCACCTCCGGGCTCGACGGCGTCTTCCCCAAGGGCATGCCGGTCGGCCGGGTGACGCGGGTCTCACGCGACGATCCCGGGCTCTTTCTCTACGCCGAGGTCGCGCCCGCCGCGGACACCACGCGGCTCGAGGAGGTGCTGGTCGCCGCGCCCGGCGGCGGCGCGATCGCGCGCGGCGGCCCGACGCTCCTGCCGCGGGCGGTCGGACCGCCCGATCCCGCCACGCTCGGCCTGATGGGGCCGCCGCGGCCGGCGAGGCCGGGCCGGTGAGCCTCTACCAGGCGGCGCACGCCTCCACGACCCCCGGCCTCGGCTTCGAGCTCCGGCTGATCGGCGTCTACGTGCTGGCCGCGGTCGTCGCGCTGCTCCTGCAGACGACGGTCCTGCACCAGCTCACGGGGGGCCGCGTGATCCCCGACCTCGTGCTCGTCCTCTGCGTCTACCTCGGGCTGCACCAGCACGACGTCGGCGGCGCGACCGGCGCCTTCCTCCTCGGCTATCTCCTCGACAGCTTCTCGGGGAGCGTGGTCGGGCTGAACGCCTTCGCCATGACCAGCGTCTACCTGGTGGTCTACCTGATGTCGCGGCGCCTGTGGATGGACAACGTCCTCTCCGCGGTGGCGATGGTCTTCCTCGCCACGTTCCTGAAGGGCATCGCGGTCACGGTCGCCCTCGCCGCGTACCTCTCGATCCACCGCGTCTCGCTCCACGCCGCGCAGACGCTCCTCGCCGAGGCGCTGCTCGCGGCGGCGCTGACGCCGGCGGTGTTCGCGACGCTCCGGCGCGCGCGCCGCCTCCTCGGGGTGGCGTGATGCCCGCTCCCCTCGTCACCAACCGCCGCGAGATGCCGACCGAGTTCCGCCGGCGCCTGGCGATCGCGGTCACGATCGTGCTCGTGGTCTTCGGCCTCACGTTGGTGCGCCTGTGGCGGCTCCAGGTGAGCGAGGGCGAGCAGTACCGCTCGCTCTCGGAGAACAACCGCATCCGCCTGAAGCGGGTGCGGGCGACGCGCGGCGTGATCCTCGACCGCCACCGCCAGATCGTGGTCGACAACCGGCCCTCGTTCGACCTCGTCCTCGTGCCCGAGGACGCGCAGGACGTGCCGCGGACGCTCGCGGTGCTGACGCGCCTGCTCGGGCCGGAGGTCGGCGACCTCGAGGCGCCGGTCGCGGCCGCCCGCAACCGGCCGCCCTTCGAGGGCATCGTGCTGGTGCGGGACCTCGACTGGGAGAGCACCGTCAAGATCGAGACCCACCAGTTCGAGCTGCCGGGCGTCTCGGTGCAGGTCGGACCGCGGCGCACCTATCCCTACGGCGAGATGGCCGCGCACCTGCTCGGCTACGTCGGCGAGGTCAACCCGCGGGAGCTGCAGGACCGGAGCGGCTACCACCTCGGCGACCTGATCGGCAAGGCGGGCGTCGAGCGCTACTGGGAGGACTACCTGCGCGGCGTCGACGGCGGCCAGCAGGTCGAGGTGGACGCGCTCGGCCGGAAGCTCAGGGTCCTCTCCGAGGTGCCCGAGACCCCGGGCAACAACCTCGTGCTGACGATCGACCGCGAGCTGCAGCGGGCCGCCGAGCGCGCGCTCGCGGGCCGCGAGGGCGCGCTCGTCGCCATCGATCCCCGCAGCGGCGAGGTGCTGGCGATGGTCAGCCGCCCCGCCTACGATCCCAACATCTTCGCGCGCGGCATCCGGCGCGACGAGTGGCGCGCGCTCACCGAGGATCCCCTGCGCCCGATGGGCAGCCGCGCCATCCAGGGCACGTACCCGCCGGGCTCGACGTTCAAGATCATCATGGCGGCGGCGGCGCTCGAGGAGGGCGTGATCACCCCCTTCACCCGCATCCACTGCGGCGGCGGCCTCTTCTTCGGCAACCGCGTCTTCCGCTGCTGGCGCCGCGGCGGCCACGGCTCGGTGAACGTCCACGACGCCCTGGTCCGCTCCTGCGACGTGTTCTTCTACCAGGTCGGGCAGCGGCTCGGCGTCGACACCATCGCGGAGTACTCGCGGCGCTTCGGCCTGGGGGCGCCGACCGGCCTCGGGTTCGCGCACGAGGCCGAGGGCATCATCCCGAGCCAGGACTGGAAGCGCGAGCGCTTCGGCGAGCCCTGGTACCCGGGCGAGACGCTGTCGGTCGCGATCGGGCAGGGCTACGTGACGACGACGCCCCTCCAAATGGCCAACGCCGTCGCCGCGCTCGCCAACGGCGGCACGGTGTACCGCCCGCGCGTCGTCCAGCGCGCCGAGACGCCCGACGGCACGGTCGCGCACGAGGCGCCGTCGGCCGTGCTCGCCGAGCTCGGGCTCAAGAAGACCACCATCCTCCAGATCCGCGACGCCCTTTTCGGTGTGGTGAACGCCGCGGGCGGCACCGGCACGAAGGCGCGCCTCCCCGAGGTCGAGGTCGGCGGCAAGACCGGCACCTCGCAGGTGACGCGCCTTGGCCCGAAGCAGCCCGACCCTCGCAAGATCCCGCGCCGGTTCCGCGACCACGCCTGGTTCGTCGCCTTCGCGCCCGTGGCCAGCCCCGAGATCGCCGTCGCCGTCCTGGTGGAGCATGCGGGGGAGGGCGGCGGGCGGGTGGCGGCGCCGATCGCGCAGGCCGTCCTCGCCCGCTACTTCGGGCTCGACGAGGACGACGACACGGTGATGGACCGGGTGGCCGCCTTCACCGACGAGCACGACCATGCGACAGTTCGACCGGCGCCTCGCCTACCACTTTGATTGGCTGCTGCTCGGCCTGACGCTCTTCGTCACGGCCGCGGGCATCGCCACCATCTACAGCGCCACCGCGAGCGGCGGCGGCGGCTTCATGCGCAATCCGCTGGTGGTCCGCCAGGCCCTCTACGGTGCCGCGGGCCTCGTCGGGCTGCTCGCCGCGGCGCTCGTCGACTACCGGCGAATCGAGCGTAACGCCTACGTGGTCTACGCCCTGATTCTCGTTCTCCTGCTCCTGGTGCCGCTGGTCGGCACCACGGGCGGCGGCGCGCGCCGCTGGCTGAACATCGGCTTCGCCTCGCTGCAGCCGTCCGAGATCGTCAAGGTAGGGCTGGTGATCGCGCTGGCGCGCTACTTCCACCACGCGCGCGCGACCGGCGACTGCAGCCTCCGGGACGCCCTGCCGGCGTTCTGCCTGCTCGCCGTGCCGGCCGGGCTCATCATGGTGCAGCCCGACCTCGGGACGGTGGTGCTGATCAGCATCGTCGCCTTCAGCGTGCTCTTCTTCTGCGGCCTGCGCGTGCGCGCGATCGCGGTCCTGGCCGCGCTCGGCGGCGCCACCGTCCCGGTGCTCTGGAGCTATCTCAAGCCCTACCAGCAGCAGCGGGTCCTGACCTTCCTGTCGCCGGAGATGGACCCGCTCGGCGCCGGGTACCACGTCATCCAGTCGAAGATCGCGATCGGCTCGGGGCAGTTCTGGGGCAAGGGCTTTCTCGACGGCACGCAGACCAAGCTGCACTTCCTCCCCGAGCAGCACACCGACTTCATCTTCTCGGTGTTCGCCGAGGAGTGGGGCTACGCGGGCGCCGTCGTGCTGCTCGCACTCTACGCCCTGATGATCCTGCGCGGCCTGCAGGTCGCTGGGCGCGCCAAGGACCGCTTCGGGGCGATCCTCGCCTTCGGCGTCACCGCGATCGTCTTCTGGCAGGTGGCGATCAACGTCGGCATGACCGCCGGGGTGCTGCCGGTGGTCGGGATCCCGCTCCCGTTCTTCAGCTACGGCGGATCCTCGCTCACCGCGATGATGATCGGCATCGGCCTGATCATCAATGTGAACATGCGCCGCTTTCTCTTCTGATTTCGCCCCCGTGCGCGCGGCGCCTGCGGCGCCGTGCTCCGATGGGCGTCGCGCCGCGAAGCGCGGTTCGCGGCGCTCCCGCGTTTTCCACAGCCTCCCCGCCCCCGTCACGCACTGCCATGCGCTCGCGGGGTTTGTCCACTCCGATGAGCGTCGGGCCGCGGGACGCTGCGGGCCTTCCGCCTCTAAGCGAGGACCTTGTCGATGGCTTGGACGAGCTTGGCCTTGGGGACGGCGCCGACGATCTGCTCCTGGACCTGGCCGCCCTTGAGGAGGATCAGGTTCGGGATGCCGCGGACGCCGAACTGCGCGGGCGTCTTCGGGTTGTCGTCGACGTTCATCTTCACGACCTTGAGGCGCCCGGCATACTCGCCGGCGAGCTCCTCGACGATCGGACCGATCGTGCGGCAGGGTCCGCACCACGGCGCCCAGAAGTCGATCAGGACCGGCACGGCCGACTGCGCCACCTCGGTTTGAAAGCTGTCGTCGCTGACCGCCTGCAGATCTGCCATCGCGCTCGCCCTCCCGTGGGCTCGGCCGTCGCCGAGATCGTGTGCTCTGTGTAACCAATGGCGGGGGCCCATGCAACGTGACGTCCGCCCGCTTTTGCCCGCCCGCGCGCAAAGGGCTATGGAGTTCGCATGCGGGCTGCGCCCCGGACGGCTGCCGCGACGCCCCTCGACGCGGTGCGCGCGCTCGGTCCGTCGATCCGCGCCGCCGCCGACCGGACCGAGCGCGACCGGCGGGTTCCGCCCGAGGTCGTCGACGCGCTTGCCCGGGCCGGCGTCTTCCGGCTCTGCGTCGCGCGCGCCTACGGCGGCCTCGAGGCCGACGTCGCGACCCTGCTCGCGACGCTCGCGGCGGTGGCGGAGGCCGACGCCTCGACCGGCTGGTGCGCGATGATCGGCGCGACCTCCGGGCTGGTGAGCGGCTATCTCGCGCCCGCCGACGCGCGCGAGATCTACGGGCGCGATCCGCTGGTCGTGACCGGCGGCGTGTTCGCGCCCAAGGGCAAGGCGGTCGCGGTCGCGGACGGCTACCGCGTGCGCGGGCGCTGGGCATTCGCGAGCGGCTGCCAGCACTGCGCCTGGCTGCTGGGCGGGTGCGTGGTGTTCGACGACGGCACGCCGCGCCTCCTCCCGCGCGGCATCCCGGACGCGCGCATGATGCTGTTTCCCGCGGCCGAGGTGGAGATCGTCGACACCTGGACGGTGGCGGGCCTGCGCGGCACCGGCAGCCACGACATCGCCGTCACCGACGTCTTCGTGCCCGCCGGCCGCGCGGTGTCGTTGACCACGGACGCGCCGCGCGAGGCCGGGGCGCTCTATCGCTTCCCGGCCTTCGGCCTGCTGGCGCTCGGCATCGCCGCGGTGGCGCTCGGCAACGCGCGCCGCGCCCTCGACGAGATCGGGCTCGTGGCGTCGGACAAGACGCCGACCGGCAGCCAGCGGCTGGTCCGCGAGCGCGCCGTCGTCCAGGCCGCGCTGGCCCGCGCCGAGGCCGGCCTGAGGGCGGCGCGCGCCTTTCTCGCCGAGGCCGTCGCCGAGGCCTGGGACGAGGCCGCGCGCGACGGCGCGATCGCGCTGCCGCGGCGCCTGGCGCTCCGGCTGGCGGCGACGCACGCCACCGAGGCCGCGACGCGCGCCGTCGACGCCGCCTGGGAGGCGGGCGGCGGCACCGCGATTTACGCCGCGAGCCCGCTCGAGCGCTGCTTCCGCGACGCGCACGTGCTGACCGCGCACGTCATGGTCGCGCCCGCCACCTGGGAGCTCGCCGGCCGGCTCCTGCTCGGCGTCGACACCGACACCGCGATGCTGTAGGCGGGCGGGAGACGGGCGGCCGTGACGAGCGACGACTTCGAGACTTTGCAGCTCGATCGTGAGGGCGCCGTGCTGCGCGTGCGCATCGCGCATCCCACGAGCGCGGTGAACGCGGTCGACGAGCGCCTGCACCGCGATCTCGCCGCCCTCTTCGCGCGCCTGCGCCGCGAGCGTGAGGCGCGGGCGGTGGTGCTGGTCGGCCGTCCGCGCGCCTTCTCGGCGGGCGGGGACTTCGCCTGGTTCCCGACCCTGCAGGACCCCGCCCGGCTCGACGACCTGCGGCGCGACGCCAAGCAGCTCATCTGGGACCTGCTCGACGTCGAGCTGCCGATCGTCGCCGCCGTGAACGGCCACGCGATGGGCCTCGGCGCCTCGATCGCCCTCCTCTGCGACGTCATCCTCATGGCCGACACCGCGACCATCGGCGACCCGCACGTCAAGGTCGGCCTCGTCGCCGGCGACGGCGGCGCGGCGATCTGGCCGCTGGCGGTCGGTCCCGCGCGCGCCAAGCAGTACCTGCTCACCGGCGACCCGCTCTCGGCGGCGGAGGCCGAGCGCATCGGGCTCGTGAACCGCGTCGTGCCCGCGGCCGACGTCGAGCGCGAGGCGATGGCGTTCGCGGCCCGGCTCGCGGCCGGCGCGCCGCTCGCGGTGCGCTACACCAAGCTCGCGGTCAACAAGCTCGTGAAGGACGCGCTCAACGTCGCCTTCGACGTCTCGACGGCGCTCGAGCTCGTCACGTTCAAGAGCGAGGACCACCGCGAGGCGCTGGCGGCGCTCGGCGCGAAGCGCCCGCCGGTCTTCAAGGGACGATGAGCGCCCGCGAGCCCCTCGACGTCCTCGAGGCGATCCGCACCACGCGCGCCGTCCGCCGCTTCCGCGACGAGCCGATCGCGGACGACGAGATCGCCGCCTGCATCCGCGCCGCGGTGCAGGGACCGAGCGGCGGCAACATCCAGCCGTGGCAGTTCCTGGTCGTGACCGACTCCGAGGTCAAGCGCGCCGTCGGCGACGTCTACCGGCGGGCGTACGAGCGCTACGAGCCGGCGCTCCTGCGGGTCCGTCCGCCGGCGCCGTCGGCCGAGGAGGAGGCGGCGTTCCAGCGCATGCTGCGGGCCTCGCGCCACCTCGCCGAGCATGTCGGTACGGCCCCGGCGCTGGTGCTGGTGCTGATGCCGGCGATCTCGATGACGCTCGCGGACGACCAGGGCCCGCTCGACGTCGGCACCCCGTACGCCTCGGTCTATCCGGCGGTCCAGAACCTGATGCTGGCCGCGCGCGGCCTCGGCATCGGCACCACGCTCACGACCGTGTACCGCGTCTACCAGGACGACGTGCGCGCCGCCTGCGCCATCCCCGCGCGCTACGAGATCGTGGCGCTGGTGCCGATGGGCCGGCCGCGCGGCGCCTTCGCCCCCGGCCACCGTCGCGCCGCCGAGCGCGTCACGCACTGGAACCGCTTCGGGACCAAGCGCGCATGAGGGGCGCGCGCGACCCGGCGCGCCTCGCCCCGCTGATCTTTCCGCCGCTGCTCGCCGCGTTCGCGGCGCTCTACTGGACCGACGAGGCGCGGTATCTCCGGGTGCTGGACGAGGACGGCCCGGTCGAGTGGGCGACGGCCGCGCTCCTGGCGGCGGGCGCCGGGCTCGCGATCCACCGCGCCCGCGCCGGCGGTCGGTCGCGGCGCTTCTACGTCGTCGTGGCGGCGGTCGCGGGGCTGGCGGTGCTCGAGGAGATCAGTTGGGGCCAGCGGCTCCTCGGCGTCGAGAGCCCGGACTTCTTCCTCCGCCACAGCGACCAGCAGGAGACCAACCTGCACAACGTCTTCCAGCAGTGGACGGGCCTCACGACCAAGATGGTCGCGGCGATCGTCCTGCTCGGGTACGGCGTCGTCTTGCCGCTCTCGCCGCGCCTGCAAGTGGCGGCGGCGCGCCCCGGGGTGCCGGTGCCGCCGCGGGTGCTGATCGTGGGCTTCGCGCTCGGGAGCCTCCTCATGATCGACCTCCCGACCTTCGAGGAGGAGGAGATCGCCGAGCTCTTCTACGCCCTGGCGCTGGTGCTGCTCCTCGGCGCGGAGCGGTGAGACGCGCGCGCCGGGGTGGGGCCGCGCGGCCCCACCCCGGCGCGCCTACTCGACGACCTTCAGCTCGACCCGGCGGTTCTGGGCGCGTCCCTCGTCGGTGGTGTTCGACGCCACCGGCTCCGACTCGCCGTAGCCCCGCGCGGAGAGCCGCGACGGGCTCACGCCGAGCTCGACCAGGCGGTCGCGCACCGCGTCGGCGCGCCGCTCCGAGAGGCCCTGGTTGTAGGCGTCGGTGCCGATCGCGTCGGTGTGGCCCTCGACCGAGACGTCGATCGACGGCTCCTCCTGGATGGCGCGTGCCGCTTCCTCGAGGATCGGCGCCGCGTCCGGACGGATCGTCGCCTTGTCGAAGTCGAAGTTGACGCCGCGCAGGATGATCTTGCGCTTCGCGGGTGGCGGCGGCGGGGGCGGCGGTGGTGCCGGCGCGGGCGGCGGGGGCGGCGGCGCCTCCGCGTACTGGGGATCGAAGGCACAGTGGCCGATGAAGAGGCCGATCAGGGCGCCGCTGACGGCGCCGACGCCGATCCCGACCGCGTAGTCCTCGGCCTGCTCCTTGGTCTCGCCCGAGGTGGCGACGATGCCGCCGCCGAGTCCGCCGCCGATGAGGGCGCCGGTGACGGCGCCCGCCGCGGTGCCGGCGCCCCAGCGCCGGTCGCAGTTGAAGCCGCCGCGATCGGCGCGGGCAGCGCAGCCGCCGGCGACGAGTGCGATCGTGAGAGCGGTGGCCACGCCACCGATGCCGCGTCGAGATGATCTGCTCATCATGACACTCCCCCTCCGAGCGTCCCGCGGGACGCCAAAGACCCGTTCACGACGCAGGTGCGCGCCGGCTCGAAGCCCCTCGGCTACTTGTGTCCACCTGAAGTGTCAAGCTAGCTAGCTCAGACGCCCTCGGCGAGGGTGCGGAGCGCCTCGGGTTGCCGCACCGCGGCCACCAGGGTGGTGATCCCCGAGGCGCGCCAGGCGGCCAGCCGGTCCCGGATGCGGGCGGGCGGACCGACGAGCGCGACCTCGTCGGCGAGCTCGTTCGGGACCGCCGCCGCCGCTTCGGCCTTCTTGCCGCCGAGGTAGAGGTCCTGGATCGTGCGCGCCGCCTCCTCGAATCCGTAGCGGCACGCTAGCTCGTTGTAGAAGTTCTTGCCGCGCGCGCCCATGCCGCCGACGTAGAGGGCGAGGCCGGGCTTCAGCTTGTCGAGGCAGGCCTGCACGTCGTCGCCCTGGATGACGGTCACCGACGCGGCGATGTCGAAGGTCGCGAGCGACTTGCCGTTCCCGGCGCGCGCGAAGCCGGCCTCGAGGATGTCCTCGTAGACGTGCGTCCGGTACGGCGAGTACCAGAACGGCAGCCAGCCGTCGGCGATCTCGGCGGTCAGCTCGACGCTCTTGGGGCCGATCGCCGCGACGTAGATCGGGATGCGCCGGCCGTGGAGGATGCTCTTGAGCGGCTTGCCGAGGCCGGTCGCGCCGGCGCCGTGGTAGGGGATCTGGTAGTGCGCGCCCCGGTGCTCGAGCGGCCGCTCGCGATCCCAGATCTGCCGGACGATCTCGACGTACTCGCGCGTGCGGACGAGCGGCTTGCCGTAGGGCTGCCCGTGCCATCCCTCGACGACCTGCGGGCCTGAGACGCCGAGGCCGAGAAGGAAGCGGCCGCCCGAGAGCTGATCGAGCGTGGTCGCCGTCATCGCGGTCATGGCCGGCGTGCGCGCCGGCATCTGCATGATGCCGGTCGCGACGTGGATGCGCTCGGTGCGCGCCGCGATCCACGCCAGCGGCGTCACCGCGTCGGAGCCGTAGGCCTCGGCGCTCCACACCGAGTGGAAGCCGAGGCGATCGGCCTCCTGGATGAGCGGCAAGTCGAGCGCCATGCGCGCGCCCGAGTAGCCGATGGCGAGACCGAGACGCATGGGGAGCCTCCTAGGCTTGCGCCGCCACCCAGTTGCCGTGAAAGCCGTACGGAACCCGCCGCGGGATGCGGATGCGCGCCACGGGATCGTCGTCGAGGGCGCGGGCGTCGAGGACGACGAGGTCGCTGCGGTCGCGCTCGTGATCGTACGCCAGGACGAGGACCCAGCCGTCGTCCTCGGCGGCGCCGGCGTGCCGCGGCACGAACAGCGGCTCCCCGCAGCCGTTCAGCGCGCCGAACGCGCGGGTCTCGTGGCGGCCGCGCTCGAGGTCGTACTTGCGGATGGCGGTGAAGATCGGCGGGCCGCCTTCGGGCGCCTCCGGACCCTTGCAGGCGACGTAGCCGAAGCGGTGGGGCAAGCCGACCCGCCGCTCGTCGACGCGCGGGAACTCGCCATCGAGGTCGTCGAGCGGCGTCGACGTCACGCCGCCGCCCGCGAGGTCGATCCGCCAGCGGTGGAGACGCGCGCCGATCTGCCCGCTCGCGCCGGACTCGCGGCTGGCGGCGGCGCCCATGAAGAGCAGGCGCTCGTAGCGGCAGACGTCGAGGACGACCGCGCCGCCGTCGTCGTAGGCGTTCATCGGGTGGAAGACGTAGCAGGGGTCGATGTCGAACCAGCGCACGTCGGCGTTGCCGCCGCCGCGCGGCATCACGCCGAGGCGGGCGCCGCGCTCGGGCTCCCACGAGAACGCGCCGCCGCGCGCGGCCATGTCCTCGAAGCTGAACACCACCGGACAGAGCATGAAGACGACGTGGTCACGGGTGACGGCGAAGTCGTGCATCATCGACGGCCAGGCGACGTCGATGACCTCGCTCCGCGCGAGCGCGCCCGTCGGGTCGGCGACGTGGTACTGGAGGTAGGGCGGGAAGGGCGAGTAGCCGAAGAAGAGCATCTCGCCGGTCTCGGGGTCGAGCTTCGGGTGCGCCGTCATCGGCCCCCCGAGCTTGCCGCCGAAGTCGTAGAGGCCGGCGGTCTCGAGCGTACAGGGGACCATCGCCGTCGGCAGGGAGGCCTCGACCAGCGCCAGGAGCTTCCCGGCGTGGGCGACGATGTTGGTGTTGGCGGTGACCTTGAAGCCGCTCATGTCGCCGGCGCCGAAGTCGAGCAGGCCCGGAAACAGCGCCTTGCCGGCGGCGCGCTCCTCGCGCAGGCCCTGGCTCTCCACCCAGCGGTTCCGGTAGCGCGCCCGCCCGTCCTCCAGCGTGACGGCGTGGATCATCCCGTCGCCGTCGAACCAGTGGTAGCGGCCGCGCGGCTCGAACGCCGGATTCGGGCCGTTGCGGTAGAAGGTCCCGTTCAGCTCGCGGGGGATCGCGCCCACGACCTCGAGGTCGTCGAACGCGCTCTCGTCGCGGACGGGCGCGAAGTTGCCCTGCAGGAAGGGACTCACCTCGGACTCGAGCGGTGTCGTCATGGTGGCTGTCCTTTCTCCTCCAGCATGGCTCCGGCCGGCGTCGAGGCGCGGCGGGGACGCGCGTCGCGACCGGCGTGTCGGACCGCAAGACTGCGACCCCCGTCCGGCCGAGTCAACGGCGGCGCCGACCCCCCGCCGGGCGCCGATTTCTGGGAGCGGACTTGCTAGCCTGCATTTCTCACCAGGTTGCGGCGCAGGCGCATCCGCGCTCGCAGTAGCAACTTGGTGAGCAATGCAAGCTAGAGCCCGCCGCGGACGGCGCGCACGTGGATGCCGCTTCCCGACTTGCCGCCGATCGCGGGGCTGCCGGTGCCGAAGTCGAGGTACCAGGCGGCGGTCGGATTCGAGCTCGTGGTCGACGACCAGTAGCGGTAGGGCGTCGCCGGCATCGTGGGGGCGGGGCCGAAGACGGGATCGAAGCAGGGTGCCGCCGGGCAGGGCTCCCGCACCAGGGTCGCGAGCTCGGCGAGGCTCGGCACGCGCCAGTCGCTGTAGCCGCCGAGGCCGCTCTGGGTGCCGGGGTCGTCGGTCGCGCCGTTCACCGCCGACAGCCAGTCGGCGAGCTCGCTCCAGGTCGCGAAGTCGTCGGCGCAGTGGAGACAGCCGCTGCCGGCGACCTTGCGCTCCCAGGTGAGGCCGGTGACGGTGTCGGCGACCGTTCCGTCCTCGTTGTCGATCCAGCGCACGCCGGAGACCGCAAGCAGAATCGTCACGGTGTCGCGCTCGATCCGCTCCGCCATGAGGAGGGCGTCGCCCTCGCTCGGACAGGGCAGGCCCTTCCCGAGCGCCTTGTGCTCGGTCTTCGCCCACTTGATCAGGAACTTGTCCCGGCAGCGCGAGAAGTCCGCGGGCAGGCCGGTTTTCATCGACTTCGCCGCGACCTTGAGCCGGCAGAAGCCGTACTTGGCCGCGACCTTGACCTTGTCGAGCTCGCACCGCTCGGCGGGGGTGAGAAAGAGGGCGTCGGTGCTCGGGGCGCGCCCGAGGAGCACGGCGGCGGCGAGCGCGAGGAAGACCAGCGTGGCGCGAGGGGGAGCCATCATGGCGTTCTCCTGGGTCTGGCGTTCGGTATCTCGAGGATTCGTCTCGGTGATGGCCAGCCACCGGGGGTGCAAGCGTTCCAAATGCGTGCAAATCCTGTCAAGGGATTAGGGACTTCCTGCGCCGAAAGAATTCGATGTAGGGATATTTACCCCCGCGCATCCGGAAAATGCCGGAGTCGAGGCCGGGGTGCACCTGGCGGTCAGTCGCGGCGCGCGAAGCTGCCGAGGAGCTCGACGTGCTCGGTCTGCGGCAGCAGGTCGAAGGGCTGCACGCGCGTGAGGGCGTAGCCCGCGCCCGCAAAGGCCTCGGCGTCGCGCGCGAAGCTCTCGGGGCTACAGGAGAGATAGAGGAGGCGCGGCGCACCGAGCGCGGCGAGCGCACGCGCGACGCCGGCGCCGCAGCCCTTGCGAGGCGGGTTCATGCTCACCAGATCGATCGACCCGGGCGCCAGGTGGCGTACGCGTTCCTCGACCAGGCCGGCGGCAAAGCGGGCGTGCGGCAGGCGGTTCCGGCGCGCGTTCCGCCGGGCGGCGCCGACCGCGGCCGCCACCTCCTCGACGCCGAGAACGGCGGCCGCGCGCGGTGCCAGCGTGAGCGCGATCCCGCCCACCCCGGCGTACAGGTCGAGCACGCGCTCGCGGCCGGTCAGGCCGGCCGCCGTCGCGATCGTGCGGTAGATGCGGCCGGCCATGACGGTGTTCGCCTGCACGAAGGCCGTCGGTCCGGCGGCGAGCACGAGGCGCCCGTAGCGTTCGGCGAGGACCGCCGCGCCGTGGACGAGGCGCGTCCGCGGCCCGAGGATCTCGTTGCCGCTGGTGGCGTTCTCGTTGAGGGCGAGACCCGCGAGCGGCAGGCGGCGCGCGAGCGCGCGCGCCAGACGGTCGGCCTGGGCGGCGGCGAGCGCGGAGGCGACCAGGGTGACCATGAGGCGGCGGGTGAGGAGGCTCGCGCGCACCAGCACGTAGCGCAGCCCGCGCCGCCCCGGGCCGTGGATCGGGACCTGCGCGCGCTCGAGCTCGGCGCGCAGGATCGGAAGCGCGCGGCGGATGGCGGCGGCGTGCAGCGGGCAGCCGCAGGCGTCGCGCACCTCGTGCGTGCCGGGCCGATAGAGGCCGAGGACGAGGCCGCGCCGGGCGGCCCGCACGACGAGCTTGGTCTGCACGCGATAGCCCTCGGGCGCGGGCGCGGCGACGACCGGAAGCAGCTCGGCGCCGGATGCCGCGCGCCCCGGGGCGAGCGCGGCCTCGACCCGGGCGCGCTTGTGCGCGAGCTGCCGGGCGTAGGGCTGGTCCACCAGCGGGCACCCGGGGCACTCCGGAAAGTGCGGACAGCCCCGCGCCGTGACCCGGCCGACGGACATGCGGCGCGTGTCTACATCATTGACGAAGGGCTCGCGAGCCGCGTCGGGCGATCCGGGACGTAACGTTCGGGACTAGCTCGAGAGCGCGGAGCGTTCGGGATCGGGCGGCAGGGCGAACTCGAACGCCGTGCCCTCGCCGTCGACGTAGGGGGAAAGCACCTGGATCGAGCCCCCGTGGTGCTGCACCGCGAGCTTGCAGAAGCTCAGGCCGAGGCCCCAGCCGTAGCGCTTCGCCTGCTGGGCGTCGTCCTGGCGGTATTTGCCGAACAGCGTCGGCACCACGTGCGCGGGGATCACCGGCCCGCGGTTCCCGATCAGGACGCGGAAGGTGCCGTCGCGGCGCCGCTCGCTGTCGATGTCGATCGCGGTACCCTC
>Ga0302046_10002110_pt1 | contig 18673 bp, 17 predicted proteins | sample RVTome_11_FD_200261 | JGI IMG/M metagenome (GOLD analysis project Ga0302046, IMG submission 200261) | Soil microbial communities from uranium-contaminated site in the Upper Colorado River Basin, Wyoming, United States - RVT147D111 (version 2) ...
CAAGGAACGGCCAAACCGCCAAGCGGCGGCCGGCGGCGCATGCCCCAGCCCGAAGGCCTACCGCAACCAACCGACGCGCCAACCCAACCGCCGCTCAACAGCGACAGTTTGAGAAATGCGGGCTAGCATGGCGCGTCCGCCTCCTGGTGCCTAGTCCGGAACCCCGACGTTCGAACGCCTTCGGCGTCCCGGGGCCGCATGGCGCTTGCCGCCTCCCCCCGCACCCCCTATATAGTGCGCCGTTCGCATATAGCTCCTTGCCGGCTCCGGGTGACGGTCTGCCCCGCCGGCTAGGCCCGGGCGGCCGATGACGGGATGATCCCGGAGGCGCCGGGCCGCAGAACAGCCAAAGGGAGAGCCATTCATGGCGCTTTACGAAAGCGTGTTCATCGCACGCCAGGACGTCTCGTCGAGCCAGGTCGACGGCATCGCCGACACCCTGCAGAAAGTCATCGAGGACGGCGGCGGCCAGGTCGCCAAGCGCGAGTACTGGGGCCTGCGCAACCTTTCCTACAAGATCAAGAAGAACCGCAAGGGCCACTACGCGCTCTTCAACATCGACGCGCCGGCGGCGACGATCCGCGAATTCGAGCGCATCATGAAGCTGAACGAAGACATCCTGCGCTACATGACGATCCGCGTCGACGAGATCGATCCCGAGCCCTCGGTGGTGATGCAGAACAAGGGCCGCGACCGGGACCGGGGCGATCGCGGCGACCGGGGCGACCGAGGTGATCGCGGCGACAGAGGCGACCGGGGCGGACGCGGCGGACGGCGCTTCGAGGAGCGGCACGACGATCGCCCGCCGCGCGGCGGCGACGACAAGCCGAAAGCCGAGGCGAAGCCGGAAGCCGCCGAGGCCAAGCCGGAAGCCGCCGAGGCGAAGTCCGACGCCGCCGAGGCGAAGGCCGACGCCGCCGCGGTGAAGGCCGACGCCGCCGAGGCGAAGGCCGACGCCGCCGGGGCGAAGAGCGCTGACGCCGAGGCGAAGGCCGACGCCACCGAGGTGAAGAGGACTGACGCCGAGGCGAAGAGCGCCGACGTCGGGGCGAAGTCCGATGCCGCCGAGGCGAAGTCCGACGACGCCGAGGCGAAGAGCGCCGATACCGCGGCCGAAGCCGGCACGCCGGAAACCGAGAAAAAGGGAGACGAGGCATGAACGCGGGACGTCCAGGCGGCGGGGGCGGCGGACGCCCAGGCGGCGGCGGGGGCGGCGGACGCCCAGGCGGCGGTGGCGGCGGCGGCCGCCGGCCCTTCTTCCGGCGGCGCAAGAGCTGCCCCTTCTCCGGGCCCAACGCGCCCAAGATCGACTACAAGGACGTGAAGCTGCTCGGCCGCTTCATCTCCGAGCGCGGCAAGATCGTGCCGTCGCGCATCACCGCGGTCTCGGCCAAGAAGCAGCGCGAGCTGACCCGCGCGATCAAGCGCGCGCGGATGCTGGCGCTTCTGCCCTTCATCGTCAAATCCTGATCCCCAGGGATCGAACCGGGAGCGCCGCACCGATGGACGTCATTCTGCTCGAACGGATCGCCAAGCTCGGCAACCTGGGCGACGTGGTCAAGGTGAAGCCGGGCTATGCGCGGAACTACCTCCTGCCGCAGCGCAAGGCGCTGCGCGCGACCGAGGCGAACATGTCCTACTACGAGCGCGAGAAGGCCGCGCTGGAGGCCGCCAACGAGGCCAAGCGCAGCGAGGCCGGCGAGGTCTCGACCGCGCTCGACGGCCGGTTCCTCGTGCTGATCCGCCAGGCCGGCGAGTCGGGCCAGCTCTACGGCTCGGTGACGGCGCGCGATATCGCCACGGCGGCGAGCGAGAAAGGCTATGCCGTGACCCGCCAGCAGGTGGTGATCGACCGGCCGATCAAGGAGCTGGGCCTGCACGACCTCGACGTGCGCCTGCATCCCGAGGTCACCGTCACCGTCACCGTCAATGTCGCGCTCACCGAGGACGAGGCCGAAGCGCAGGCCGCGCGCGGGGTGCGCGTCGGCGAGGAGCCGCCCGAGGAGGAGGCCCGTCCGGCCGTAGCCGCGCCGGCCGCACGCGCCGTGGCCGCCGATGAGACCCCGGATGACGGTGGCGGCGCGGCGTCGAAGGCCGGCGACGGAAACGGCGGCGCGACGGAAGACGACGAGCCGAAGGCCGACGCCTGACGGCGGCCCGCGGCGGGGCGTTTCCCCCGCCGCATCGATGCGGATCTCAGCGGGCGCGGCCGCCGCCCCGCACCATCCGTTTGCCGACGAGGGACGCGGCGCCGCGGGACGCGTCATTCGCCGGGTGCACCGGCTGATACGTCGTCCCGCTGGGTCGTCGCGCTGGGTCGTCCCGCTGGCGGCGGGTTTTGGGCCCCCGGTCTTTCGCTCACTGCATAAACTCGTATAAACTCTCGACAAGAAGTCCGTTCCGAACGGACGAATGCGTCAGCGCATACCGCACGCGGGCCAACGATGCCCACCGCGGGACCCGCTTGGGCCCGTACACGCAGAGCGGAGCGCGCAGCGGGGGAAGGGGTCGGACATGGCACTGTTCAGCCCTGTGTTGGAGCGAATCGTCGAGACGGGCGCGGTGACCGTCATCGACCGGCGTGGCAGGCCGCACGAGTTCGGCGACGGGACCGGACGGCGCACGGTGATGCGCTTCACCGATCCCAAGCTCGGCTGGAAGCTGCTGCTCAATCCCTATCTCTACTTCGGCGAGGGCTATACCGAGGGCAGCGTGGTCTTCGAGGAAGGCACGCTCTACGACTTCCTGGAAACCGTCGGTCGCAACGCGGCCAAGGCCAACCCCGCCGGCAGCGGGCCATTGGCGCGCGGCGTGACCGGCGTGCGGCGGCGCATCCAGCAGCACAATCCGCTGCGCACGGCGCGCAGGAACGTCGCCCACCACTACGATCTGAACGGCAAGCTCTACGACCTCTTCCTCGACAAGGACCGGCAATACTCCTGCGCTTACTTCGGCAGCGGCAACGACACGCTGGAGGTGGCCCAGGACAGCAAGAAGCGCCACCTCGCGGCCAAGCTGCTGCTGGCACCGGGCCAGAAGGTGCTCGACATCGGCTCCGGCTGGGGCGGCCTCGCGCTCTACCTGGCGCAGGTCGAGCAGGTCGACGTGACCGGGGTGACCCTGTCGCAGGAGCAGCACAAGCGCTCGTGCGCGCGCGCCAAGGCGATGAAGCTCAACCGCCGCGTCCGCTTCCATCTGCGCGACTACCGCGAGGACGACGGGCGCTACGACCGCATCGTCTCGGTCGGCATGTTCGAGCACGTCGGCGCCCGGCACTTCGGCGAGTACTTCGCCAAGGTGCGCGATCTCCTGAAGGACGACGGCGTGTTCGTGCTGCACTCGATCGGGCGCATGGAGCCGCCGGGCACCACGAACCCCTGGCTGCGCAAGTACATCTTCCCCGGCGGCTACACGCCCTCGCTGTCGGAGACCCTGGCGGCGATCGAGAGCTCGGGGCTCTGGGTCACCGATATCGAGATCCTGCGCCTGCACTACGCCGAGACGCTGCGCGAATGGAACCGGCGCTTCCAGGCCAACCGCGCCGAGGTCGCGAAGATCTACGACGAGCGCTTCTGCCGCATGTGGGAGTTCTACCTGCAGGGCTGCGAGGTCGCCTTCCGCTACATGAACCAGATGGTCTTCCAGATCCAGATCGCCAAGCGCCAGGACGCGGTGCCGCTCACCCGCGACTACGTCACCGACTGGGAGCGCTCGCGCGGCCACGCCGGCGACCTCGCGCACTGAGGCCAGCCGTGATTGGCGGTCGTGGCCGGTGGCCCAATTGCGCCGCCGGCGAGGCACCGACCGTTTGCGTGGACCGATCACCGTCACCCCGACGTTGGCTCGGCGCGTCGCAGCAACGGACATCGCACCGGAATTGGCCGACATGGTACTGGCGGCAACGGTCTGTCCGTTGGTGCTAAATTATCGAATATGATAACTTTTCATTGAATTCCCGAAGGCCATTATTACCTATCCAGACTGCAACTGGATCGGATCTGACCATGCGGCCTTCGATCGATGTCATTGAGCAAATTGTCAAGCTGGGTGAGGGTCGGGGCTTGAACGCGGCCGACATTGCCGAGCGCGCGGGAATTTCCGCCGCCGCATTGTCGCGCGCCCGCCGGACCGGCCGATACGCCAGCGGCACGCTTGAACGCCTTCTAGGGGCGATCGAAGCAAAGCTGGTCGTAAGCGCTGCCGGACGTCCCCCCTCGCCTCTCCCGACCATCGTCAAGAAGCTCAACGCCGGACGTAAGCACCACTTCACGACCGATGAAATCCGCCGATTGATCAAGAACTTTCGGCCCGGCCCGAGCTCCGAACCGGCTTACAGCCATTTGGTCGGTGTGATCGACGAAGTAACCATAGGGCAGCTTCACGACTTGGTCCTGTCCGGCGACACGAGTTTCCGTTCGCTCGCCCGGATCGTCGACTATGTCGACGGCGAAGGGCCGACAGCAGACTGGATACGAGAGCGCATTGCCAGAAAACGCGCAAGCTAGCCAGTGGCAGGGACTTCTCAGGAGCGCGATCCGAGCCATCGACGCCCTGACGACCGAGCCGGAATGGAGCTGGGGCGGGGGGACCGCCTTGTCGACCCAGTTGGACCACCGGGTCAGCTATGACATCGACTTGTTCATCGACAGCGCCGGAGCGTTGCGTCAGCTTTCGCCGAACCGGAACCCAGTCTCGCGGGAATTGACCGATCGATGGCAAGAGCCCGGCCACTACTTGAAGCTCGAACTGGAGGAAGGCGAGATCGATTTCCTCGTCGCCGCGGCGCGCACACCGGAGCCAACGCGACCGTTCGAATTCGAGGGTCGCATCATTCGGCGGGAAACCCCGGCCGAGGTCCTGGCGAAGAAGCTGCACTTCCGCGGATCGAAGATGCTCGCGCGCGATGTCTTCGATCTCGCGGCGACGCGCGAGCTCGATCCTGATCAATTCGAATCAGCGGTCAAACATGCCGCCCAGGGCGCGCGGCGCGCGGCCGACGAGCTTCGCCGACGCGCCAAGCGGATCGCGAAGGAGATGCCGTTGGCGGTCAACCCGACGCCAACCGGAGCTCGCTTTGTCGATATCGACCCGCTTGAGATCGCCGCCGTCCTGCTCGAGATCGCGTCTGGCGACGACCCGTAGTGGTCCGATCCTGACAAAAGATACCCATTTCTATGGGTATCTTTTGTCAGGTGAATCGGCCCACCAAGTATATATTTTCCAGTGGTATTCAGCTTCCAACAAAAGGTTCCTGGTGGGAACCTTTTGTTGGAACCATACCACTAGGTCGCCGCGCCAATTTCCGGCCGCCTTATCCCCGTCATAATCAGGGTGTGCATTACTTTCTTGGGGATGGAGGTATTTCGGGCTGGCGCGCACCGTGTGCGCCCGCTATTGGTGCCCCCATGCCAACCATCACATCGACTCCCGACAACGTCGCCCTGCTTCACGGCGAGGCCGACGACAAGACCGGTTACCGCGTCCCCCCGCACAACTTCGAAGCCGAGATGGCCCTCCTGGGCGCGATCATGACCAACAATCGCGCCTACGACCGGGTCTCGGAGTTCCTGCGCCCCGAACATTTCGCCGATGCGCGCCACGGGCGCATCTACGAGGTCGCGGGGCGGCTCATCGACCACGGCCAGATCGCCGATCCGGTGACGCTGAAGAACTACTTCGAGCAGGACGGCGACCTGAACGAGATCGGCGGCACCCAGTACCTCTCCCGCCTCGCCGCCTCGGTCCTCACCATCATCAACGCCGAGGACTACGGGCAAGCCATCTTCGACCGGCACCTGCGGCGCGAGCTCATCAACCTCGGCGGCGACGTCGTCAACCGCGCCTATGATGTCGAGCTGGAGACCACCGCCGTCGACCAGATCGAGATCGCCGAGGACGGGCTCTACCAGCTCGCCACGCACGGCCATACCGAGGGCGGCTTCATCGACTTCGGCGCGGCGCTGACCGAGGCGGTCCAAATGGCCGAGATCGCCTACAAGCGCGACAGCCACGTCGCCGGCGTCTCCACCGGCCTGCGCGACCTCGACACCAAGCTCGGCGGGCTGCACCCCTCCGACCTGATCATCCTCGCGGGGCGGCCCTCGATGGGCAAGACGGCGCTGGCGACCTCGATCGCCTTCAACGCCGCGCGCGCCGGCCGCGCCGCCTGGATGAAGAAGGACGGCGGCGACGATGACGACCGCAACGTGGTCGCCTTCTTCTCGCTGGAAATGTCGTCGGAGGAGCTGGCGACCCGCCTCCTCGGCCAGGAAGCGCGGGTGCCCAGCCACCAGATCCGGCGCGGCGACATCAAGGACGAGGATTTCATCAACTTCGCCGCGGTGAGCCAGGAGCTCTCGCGGGTGCCGCTGTTCATCGACGACACGCCGGCACTCTCGGTCTCCACATTGCGCACGCGCTCGCGGCGCCTGAAGCGCCAGCAGAAGGGCTTGGGCCTGATCGTGGTCGACTACCTCCAGCTCCTGCGCGCCTCGCTCAACGCGCGGCCGGAGAACCGGGTGCAGGAGATCTCCGACATCACGCGCTCGCTGAAGGCTCTGGCCAAGGAGCTCGAGGTGCCGGTGATCGCGCTCTCGCAGTTGAGCCGCGCGGTCGAGCAGCGCGACGACAAGCGCCCGCAGCTCGCCGACCTCCGCGAATCGGGGTCGATCGAGCAGGACAGCGACGTCGTCATGTTCATCTACCGCGACCAGTACTACCACGAGCGCGCCGAGCCCAAGCGCAAGGACGACGAGGACGAGGCCAAGTTCCAGGACCGCCACGCGCGCTGGATCGAGCATGGCGAGGTGATCCACGGCGTCGCCGAGGTGCATATCGCCAAGCAGCGCCACGGGCCGATCGGCAAGGTCGACCTCGCCTTCGATCCGGCGCTGACGCGCTTCGGCGACCTCGCCCGCGAAGACCACCTGCCCGAGGACTTCGGCTGAGGTGCGGGACCCCGCCCACGCCACCGGCACGACCCTCACGATCGACCTCGACGCCGTCGTCGCGAACTACCGCCTGCTGAGCGCGACCGCACCCGGCGCCGAGTGCGCCGGCGTGGTCAAGGCCAACGGCTACGGGCTGGGCGCGGCGCCGGTGGTGCGGGCGCTCGCCGCGGCGGGCTGCCGGACCTTCTTCGTCGCCCATCTGGGCGAGGCGCTGGCGATCCGCGGCATCGTGCCCGACGCCACGATCGCCGTGCTCAATGGCGCGGCGCCGGGTGCGGAAGGCGAGTTCGCGGCGCACGGGTTGCTGCCGGTGCTGAACAGCCTGGAGGCGGTGGCCGCCTGGACGGCCGAGGGCGAGCGTGCCGGCGCCCCCCTGCCCGCCATCCTGCACGTCGACACCGGCATGTCGCGGCTCGGGCTCAGCGACGACGAGCTCGACCGGGTGGCGGCCGATCCCTCGCTGTTGGACGGCGTGGCGCTCAAATGGCTGATGAGCCACCTCGCCGTCGCCGAGGCGCCGGAGCATCCGCTCAACGCCGAGCAACGCGCCCGCTTCGGGGCGGTCCGCGCCCGCCTGCCGGTGATGCCGGCGAGCCTCGCCAATTCCTCGGGCATCTTCCTCGGGCCGGACTATCATTACGACCTGGTGCGCCCGGGGGCGTCGCTCTACGGCGTCAACCCGCGCCCGGGCGCGGCGAACGCGGTGCAGCACGTGGTGCGGCTGGAAGCGCCGATCCTGCAATTGCGCTCGATTGGCAGCCCCCGAACCGTTGGATACGGTGCCACCCACGGGGTCACGGGGGCCACGAAAATAGCAACGATACCAGTGGGTTACGCGGACGGATACCTTCGTTCACTGAGCAACCGGGGACACGCCTTTCTGGGCCGTCACAAGATCCCCGTGGTCGGCCGCGTCTCGATGGATCTGGTGACCCTCGACGTCACCGCCGTGCCCGAGGCCGAGGCCCGGCCGGGCGCCATGGTCGAGGTGATCTCCGAGCGCAACACGGTCGATGCGGTCGGCGCGGCGGCCGGCTCGATGGGCTACGAGATCCTGACCGGCCTCGGCGCCCGCTACGCCCGCCGCTACGTCGGCGCAAGCGCCTGACCGCGCGGATGCCGATCCTGCAACCCATCGGCCGGGTCTTCCTCAACTTCCTGGCCGCGACCGGCCGGCTCAGCCTGTTCACCCTGCGCGCCGCCTCGCATTGCGTGCGGCCGCCGGTCTATCCCCGCCTGGTGATGCGCCAGATGGTGGAGATCGGCTACTACTCGCTGCCGGTGGTGGGGCTGACCACGATCTTCACCGGCATGGTGCTGGCGCTGCAGACCAACTCGAGCTTCTCCGGCGTCAACGCCGAGCAGGCGACGGCGACCATCGTGGTCTTCGCGGTGACCCGCGAGCTGGCGCCGGTGCTGGCCGGGCTCATGGTGGCCGGGCGCATCGGCGCGGCGATGGCGGCGGAGATCGGCACCATGCGCGTCACCGAGCAGATCGACGCGCTCTCCACGCTCTCCACCAACCCCTTCAAGTACCTGATCGCGCCGCGCCTGATCGCCGGCCTCACCATGCTGCCGATCCTGGTGCTGGTGGGCGACATCATCGGCGTCTTCGGCGGCTACCTCATCGCGGTCTACCAGCTCGACTTCAACGCCGCAAACTACCTCGCCCAGACCTGGCGCTACGTGGAGACACTGGGCGTCGTCTCGGGCCTGGTGAAGGCCAGCGTCTTCGGCTTCATCGTCTCGCTGATGGGCTGCTACCACGGCTATCATTCGAGCGGCGGCGCCCAGGGCGTGGGCGCGGCGACGACCAACGCGGTGGTCTCGGCCTCGATCCTGATCCTCGGCGCCAACTACCTGATCACCGCCCTCTTCTTCGGTGTCGGATGAACGTGGAAAGCGCCAGCGCCCGGCCCAAGATCCGCATTCGCGGACTCTCCGTCGCCTTCGGGACCAAGCAGGTGTTGACGGATCTCGACCTCGACATCGGCGTCGGCGAGTCGGTGGTGATCATCGGCGGCTCGGGCGTCGGCAAGTCGGTGACGCTGAAATGCATCCTCGGCCTCGTCGAGCCCGACGCCGGCAGCATCGAGATCGACGGCGAGGAGGTGGTCGGCCTGTCGGGCCGCGCGCTCGACCGGGTGAACGCCAAGATCGGCATGCTGTTCCAGAGCGCGGCGCTGTTCGATTCGCTGCCGGTGTGGGAGAACGTCGCCTTCGGGCTGATCCAGGGCGAGGGCATGGAGCGCGACAAGGCGCACGCGACGGCGGTGGCCAAGCTCGCCCAGGTGGGCCTCGGCCAAGACGTCGCCGAGCTCTGGCCGGCCGAGCTATCCGGCGGCATGCGCAAGCGCGTCGGCCTCGCCCGCGCCATCGCCACCGATCCCGAGATCATCTTCTTCGACGAGCCGACGACGGGGCTCGACCCGATCATGGGCGACGTGATCGACAAGCTGATCGTCGAGTGCGTGCGCGGCCTGGGCGCCACCGCGCTCTCGATCACCCACGACATGACGAGCGCGCGCCGCATCGCCGACCGGGTCGCCATGCTGCACGAGGGCCGCATCATCTGGACCGGCCCGGTCGCCAGCATCGACAGCTCCGGCAACGACTTCGTGGAGCAGTTCATCCACGGCAAGGCGGAGGGTCCGATCCAGATGCAGGTGCGGCGGTGACCCCCCATGGCTAAGGCCGCGCCCCGCTTCGTCTGTCAGGAATGCGGCGCCGTGCATGGCAAATGGGCGGGGCGCTGCGGGGACTGCGGGGCCTGGAACGCGATCGTCGAGGAGGCGCCGCGCGAGGCGGTGCCGCGCGGGCTTGGGCAGGGCAAGGGCCGGCGCCTCGCATTCGAGGAGCTCAGCCCGCGCGCCGGCGAGGCCGGGCCCAAGCGTCTCGCCAGCGGCATCGCCGAGTTCGACCGGGTGACCGGCGGCGGGTTGGTGCCCGGCTCGGCGGTGTTGGTCGGCGGCGATCCGGGGATCGGCAAGTCGACGCTGCTGCTGCAGGTGGCCGCCGCGCTCTCGACGCAGGTGCCGGCGGCGTTCATCTCCGGCGAGGAGGCGGCCGACCAGGTGCGCCTGCGCGCCCAGCGCCTGGGTGTGGGCGGCGCGGCGGTCGCCCTGGCGACGGCGACCAACGTGCGCGACATCGCCGAGACCCTCGACGCCGGCGACGGGCCGGGCCTGGCGGTGATCGATTCGATCCAGACCATGTTCGTCGACACGCTTGAGTCCGCGCCCGGCACCGTGGCCCAGGTGCGCGCCAGCGCCCAGGAGCTGATCCGGGCCGCCAAGCGGCGCGGGGCGGTGGTCGTGCTGGTCGGCCACGTCACCAAGGAGGGCACGATCGCCGGGCCCCGGGTGCTCGAGCACATGGTCGACACGGTGCTCTACTTCGAGGGCGAGCGCGGGCACCAATTCCGCATCCTGCGCGCGGTGAAGAACCGCTTCGGGCCGACCGACGAGATCGGCGTCTTCGAAATGAGCGACGGCGGGCTGATCGAGATCGCCAACCCCTCCTCGCTCTTCCTGGGCGAGCGCGACGCCCTCGGCGAGCCGGTGACCGGGGCCGCGGTCTTCGCCGGCATGGAGGGAACGCGGCCGATCCTGGTGGAGATCCAGTCGCTCGTGGCGCCGTCCTCCTTCGCCACGCCGCGCCGCGCGGTGGTCGGCTGGGACCTCGGGCGGCTCCATATGATCCTGGCGGTGCTGGAGGCGCGGTGCGGCCTTGCGCTGGCTGGACGGGATGTGTACCTAAACGTCGCTGGCGGCTTACGGATTTCCGAGCCGGCGGCCGATCTCGCGGTGGCGGCGGCGCTCATCTCCTCGCTCGCCAACCGGCCCGTGGCGCAGGGCTCGGTGGTGTTCGGCGAGATCGGGCTATCGGGCGAGGTCCGGCCGGTCAGCCAGAGCGACAACCGGCTCAAGGAGGCCGCGAAGTTGGGCTTTAGCGACGCGTGGTTGCCGAAAAGCGGAGGCTCACGCAAGCGGGGCAAGGCGGCATTGACGCTTCATCCCATCGGACATTTGAGCGAGCTGGTCGCCCATTTCGACGAGGGGCTCGGCCCGCGCGGCGGCGCCGCGGAAGCGGACGCGCCATGAACCCACTCGATATCGCGGTCCTCGCGGTGGTGGTGATCTCGGCGCTCCTGGCCTTCACGCGCGGCATCGTGCGCGAGATGCTCTCGGTCGCCGGCTGGATCGCCGCGGCCTTCGCCACGCTATACATATTTCCGTATGTGCAGCCCTTCGCCCGCAAGTACATCTCGATCACCCTGGCGGCCGACCTGGGCGCGGCGCTGATCATCTTCCTGGTCACGCTCACCATCATTTCGATCGGCAGCGGCTGGCTCGCCAAGCAGATCCACGAAACCGAATTCAAGCCGCTCGACCGCTCGCTCGGCTTCGTCTTCGGCGCGCTGCGCGGACTTGTGCTACTATGCCTCGCCTACCTGCTGTTCAACTGGGCCTACAAGCCCGACGAGCAGCCGGTCTGGGTCAAGGAGGCGCGCTCGCGGCCGGTGCTCGCCTACGGGGCGAAGGTGCTGGTGAGCCTGGTGCCGGAGGACTTCCTCAAGGGAAGCGACGTCGGCATCCGGGAGTTGGGCAAGCGCACCGGCGAGCAGCTCAACAAGGACGACGCGATCAGGAAGCTGCTGCCGAAGCCGCCCGAGTTGCCGAAAACGCCTGGCGCCACCGGCGCCACCACAGGAGGCTGAGGACCAAGCCATGGGCGATCCGACGCCGCATAGGACCAAGCCGGCGGCCAAGCTGACGACCGATCCCTTCGACGACGACAAGCTGCACGAGGAATGCGCGGTCTTCGGCATCTTCGGCTCCGACGACGCGGCCGCGCATACCGCGCTCGGCCTCCATGCGCTGCAGCACCGGGGGCAGGAGGCCGCGGGCATCGTCAGCTTCGACGGCGAGCACTTCCATACCCAGAAGGCGCGCGGCCATGTCGGCGACAACTTCACCTCCGAGGACACGATCGGCCGGCTGCCGGGGGCGCTGGCGATCGGCCACACGCGCTATTCCACCACCGGCGACACGGCGATGCGGAACGTGCAGCCGCTGTTCGCCGATTTCGCCTTCGGCGGGCTCGCGGTCGCGCATAACGGCAACCTCACCAACGCGCTGTCCTTGCGCACCGATCTGGTCGAGCGCGGGCACCTCTTCCAGTCGACCACCGATACCGAGGTGGTCATCCAGCTCATCGCCACCTCGCGCGGCAAGCGCCTGGTCGACCGGGTGATCGACGCGCTGCGCCAGGTCGAGGGCGCCTACTCCATCGTCCTCATCAGCCGCAAGAAGGTGATCGGCGTGCGCGACCCGCTGGGGGTGCGCCCGCTCGTGCTCGGCAAGCTCGACGACGCCTATATCCTGGCCTCGGAGACCTGCGCCCTCGACATCCTGGGCGCGAGCTTCGTGCGCGACGTCGAGGCGGGCGAGATGGTGGTGCTCGACCAGGACGGGGTGCACAGCATGCGTCCCTTCCCGCCGCGCCGGAAACGCTTCTGCATCTTCGAGTTCATCTACTTCTCGCGGCCCGACAGTATCGTGGAGGGCGTCAACGTCTACGAGGCGAGGAAACGCATCGGCGGCGAGCTCGCCCGCGAGGCCCCGGTCGAGGCGGACGTGGTGATCCCGGTGCCCGATTCCGGCGTGCCGGCGGCGATCGGCTATGCCGCCGAGGCGGGGGTGCCGTTCGAGCTCGGCATCATCCGCAACCACTACGTGGGACGCACCTTCATCGAGCCGACCGACCAGATCCGCCACTTGGGCGTGCGCCTCAAGCACAACGCCAACCGCGCCCAGATCGCCGGCAAGCGCGTCGTGCTGGTCGACGATTCGATCGTGCGCGGCACGACCTCGACCAAGATCGTCGAGATGGTGCGGAGCGCCGGCGCGAAGGAGGTGCACCTGCGCATCTCGAGCCCGCCGACCACGCATTCCTGCTTCTACGGCATCGACACGCCGGCGCGGGGCGAGCTGCTGGCCTCGCGGCTCGACGTCGAGGGGATGGCCAAACACATCGGCGCGGACTCACTCGCCTTCATCTCGATGGACGGGCTCTACCGGGCGATGGGCGAGGAGCGGCGCATCAAGGAAAGCCCGCAGTTCTGCGACGCCTGCTTCTCCGGCGAGTATCCGACGCGCCTCCAGGACCTCGACGAAGGCACCGTCGCCTCGCAGCTCTCGCTGCTCGAAGAGGTGAGCTGAGCACCCATGGCTTCGGTGGCCGGTGACGGGCGGCTGGCGGGGCGCATCGCGCTGGTGACCGGCGCCTCGCGCGGCATCGGCGCCGCCGTCGCCAAGCGCTTCGCCGCCGAGGGCGCGCATCTGGTGCTGGTGGCGCGGACGCAAGGCGGGCTCGAGGAGGTCGACGACGCGATCCGCGAGGCGACCGGCATCAGGGACGACGAAGAGGGCGCCACGCTGGCGCCGCTCGACCTCACCGACTTCGCCGCGATCGACCGCATGGGGGCGGCGCTCCACGAGCGCTTCGGCAAGCTCGACGTGCTGGTGGGCAACGCCGGCATCCTGGGCGAGCTGTCGCCGCTCGGCCATATCGAGGCCAAGGACTGGGACGCGGTGATGGCGACCAACCTGACCGCCAACTGGCGGCTCATCCGCTCGCTCGACCCGTTGCTGCAGGCCTCCGAGGCGGGACGGGCGATCTTCGTGACCTCGGGGGTGGCGCGGAAGGTGTTTCCGTTCTGGGGCGGCTACGCGGTCTCCAAGGCGGCGCTGGAGATGCTGGTGAAGATCTACGCGGCGGAGAACGAGAAGACCAACGTCAACGCCAATATCCTCGACCCGGCGACGGCGCGCACGGCCATGCGCGCCAAGGCGATGCCCGGCGAGGACCCGATGACGCTGCCGGAGCCCGAGGCGATCACCGAGGATTTCGTGCGCCTCGCCGAGGCCTCCTGCACGATGAGCGGCGAGATCGTCCGGGTCTCGTGAGGCGCGCGCGATGCCGCCCGATCCCCTTGGCTACCTGAGCGAGCGCCTCGCCAAGCTCGAGGCCGACGGCCTGGTCATGGACTGGCCCACGCTCGAGGCGCCGCAGGCGCCGCGGACGGTGCTCGACGGCCGGCCGGTCATCAACATGGCGGCGAACAACTACCTGGGGCTGGCGAACCACCCGGCGGTGGTCGAGGCGGCCGCGGCGGCGCTCGCGCGCTACGGAGCAGGCGTGGCCTCGGCGCGGAACGCCTGCGGGAACCTGCCGCTGCACGACGAGCTCGAGGCGCGTCTCGCGGCCTTCAAAGGCGTGGAGGCGGTGCTGGTGACGCAGACCGGCTACGTCGCCAATGTGGGCGTCTTCCCGGCGCTGCTCGGCGAGGAAGACGCGATCGTCAGCGACGCGCTCAACCACGCCAGCCTGATCGACAGCGCCCGCATGAGCCGGGCGCAGGTGCATGTCTACGCGCATGGCGACGTAACGGACGCCAAAGCGAGACTGGCGGAGGCCAAGGCGTCGGGCGCGCGGCGGATCGCGCTCGTCACCGACGGCATCTTCTCGATGGACGGCGACGTCGCCCCCCTGCCCGGCCTTGTCGATGCCGCGGAAGCGGCGGGCGCCTTCGCCTATGTCGACGACGCGCACGCGGTCGGTGTGATCGGCAAGGGCGGGCGCGGCACCGTCGACCATTTCGGGCTCGAGGGCCGGGTGGCGATCCAGGTCGGCACGCTCTCCAAGGCGCTCGGCATCATGGGCGGCTACGTCGCCGGCTCGCGCGACCTCGTCCGCTGGCTCGAGCAGCGCCACCGCGCCCAGTTCTTCAGCGCCTCGACGCTCACCCCGGCCGACACGGCGGCGGCCCTGAAGGCGCTCGACATCGTCGAGGCCGAGCCCGAGCGGATCGCGCGGTTGTGGGCGCGCGCGGCGTATTTCCGCGAGGGACTGAAGTCACTCGGTTACGATACGGGCGTCAGCGAAACGCCCTTGATCCCCGTCATTATCGGCGATGCCGCAAAAACGAAAGCGCTGCGCGCAACGCTCATGGAAGCAGGTGTCTTCGCGGTCGCCGTGACGTACCCTATCGTCGCCGAGGACGCGTCGCGCTTGCGCACCATCGTCTCCTCCGAGCACGGCGAGAGCGACCTCGACGAGGTTCTCGACGCCTTCGCGCGCTGCGGCAAGTCGGTCGGGCTCCTCTAGCCAGCCGGTCGATCGACCGGGAAGGATGGCGTCATGAAGGCACTCAAGTGGATCCTGATCGGCGTCGCCGGGCTCATGGTCGTCGTCGGCGTCGTGGTCTGGCTGATCTTCGCGGCGACCGGTCCGGCCGCCGAGGCCGCGAACACGTTCCTCGAGCACGTCGGAAACGGCCGCGTCGAGCAGGCCTACAAGGAAGCGGCGCCGCTCTTCCGCCAACGCCAGGGGCTGGCGGCATTCCGGGTGGCGGTGCGGCACTTCGGCATCGACAAGTACGCCTCCGCCTCCTGGAATTCGCGCGAGATCAAAGGCAATCGAACCATCCTGAAGGGCACGATCACCTTGCGCGGCGGCGCCAGCCTGCCCGCCGAGGTGGGGCTTTCGAAGATCGGCGACACCTGGCGCGTCTACGGCATGACCTTCCCGTCGGGCGGCGTCTCCGGCGCCACCGTGCCGCCGCAGGCCGAAGCCGAAGCGCTGGTGTCGCGCTCGCTGCTCGATTTCAACGCCGCGCTCCAGCGCAAGGATTTCAGCGCCTTTCACGCCACGCTCTCGGCGCCCATGCGCGAAAAATACACGGCCGAGCAGATCCAAGGCGCCTTTCACAAGTTCGTCGTGCAAGGCATCGACCTTTCGGCCATCAAGGACTCGCGGCCGCGGTTCGAGCCCGCGCCGCACCTGAACAAGGGCACCTTGGCGCTGAAGGGCCGGTTTCCGACCCGGCCTTCGGAGGTGCATTTCGATCTGGGCTACGTGAAAGAGGGCGGACAGTGGCGCCTGATCGACATCAACGTGAGGCTCGAAGCCGCGAAGTGAGGCGGCCGATCAATCCTCCGCGCCCGCCTACTCTTCCGCGCCTGCCTACTCCTCCGCGTACGGGTTCTTGCCCTTGCGCATCATCAGCCGGATCGGCACGCCGTCGAGCCCGAAGGCGTCGCGCAGGCCGTTGACGAGGTAGCGGCGATAGGCGCCGGGAAGCTCGACCGGCCGGCTGACGAAGATCGCGAAGGACGGCGGGCGGGTGTTGACCTGGGTGAGGTAGCGCAGCCGCAGGCGCCGGCCCTTGGCCATCGGCGGCGGATGGCGCTCGATCATGTCCACCAGCCATCGGTTCAAGGCCGCCGTGGGCAGTCGCTTGTTCCAGCGCGCGTCGACCGCGAAGACGGCGTCCATCAGCTTGGCGACGCCGGTGCCGTCGAGCGCGGTGATCTGCACGACCGGCACGCCGCGCGCCTGGCCCATCGAGTCCTCGATGCTCTCCTCGATGCGCGCGCGCGCGCGGGCGCGGTCATCGACCGCGTCCCACTTGTTGGCGGCGACGACGAGCGCGCGGCCCTCCTCGATCACGGTGCGGGCGATGGTGAGGTCCTGGCGGTGGAGCGCGCCGGTGTTGGGCTCGATATCGCTGGCGTCGATCATCAGGATGACGCAGTGGGCGAAGCGGATGGCGCGGATCGCGTCGCTCGCCGAGAGCTTCTCCATGCGGTCGCCGATCCGCGCCCGCCTGCGCAGCCCGGCCGTGTCGAAGAGCGAGATCGGGCGGTCATGATACGACCAGTCGATGGCGATCGCGTCGCGCGTCACGCCTGGCTCGGGGCCGGTCAGCACCCGCTCCTCGCCGACCAGGCGGTTGACAAGGGTCGACTTGCCGACGTTGGGCCGGCCGACGATGGCGAGACGCAGCGCGCGCGGTTCGTCGTCCTGTCCGGCAGCCGCATCCTCGGGCGGCGCATGGGCGGCGATGACGTCGTAAAGGTCGCTGAGGCCGTCGCCGTGCTGGGCGGAGATCGGGACCGGCTCGCCGAGGCCGAGCGCGAAGGCCTCGGCCAGCCCCGCCTCGCCGCCCTTGCCCTCGCATTTGTTGGCGATCAGCGCCAGCGGCCTGCCGCTGCGGCGCAGCAGCGCCGCGAAGTGGCGGTCGAGCGGGGTGAGGCCGGCGCGGGCGTCGATCAGGAAGAGCACGAGATCGGCATCGGCGGCGGCGCGCTCGCTCTGCGCCAGCATCTTGGCTTCGAGCGTGTCGGCCTCGGCCTCCTCCAGCCCCGCCGTGTCGATCGCCGTGAAGACGATGCCGCCGAGGTTGGCCTCGCCCTCGCGGCGGTCGCGGGTCAGCCCGGGCGCGTCGTCGACCAGCGCCTCGCGCTTGCCGACGAGGCGGTTGTAGAGCGTCGACTTGCCGACATTCGGCCGCCCGACGATCGCGACCGTGTAGCTCACTGCCTGTTGCTCCCTGGGATTGGCCGGTGTTGCGGCCTCTTCCGTCCAACGGACCGCACGGCTTCAACGGCCTCGTCCTTCGACAAGCTCAGGATGAGGCTCTTGCTGAGGCTCTTGCCATGTCCGCGGACAAAACGGTTCCTCATGCTGCGCCCTCACCCGGAGCTTGTCGAAGGGCGAAGCATGAGGGCGGTGCGCGCGAATCCCTATCGGTAGGCGGCCAGATCGCCGTCGTCGTTGAGAATGTAGAGCGTGCTGAGGGCGATCAGCGGCGGGATCAGGACGCCTTCCGACAGGCGCAGCCGGCCGAGCACCCGGCCGGTATAGGGCGAGACGGCGAAGGCCTCGCCGTGCGAGCCGCTGACGATCAGCCGGTCGCCCGCGAGCACGGGACCGACCCAGAAGATCGGGTCCTTCTGCTTCTTCTGCTCGACATAGGGCAGCATCGCCACCGACCACTTGATGCGGCCGTTGTCGCGCCGGATGCAGGCGAGCTTGCCGTCGTTGGTGAGGATGTAGACGTAGTCGCCGGCGACCCAGGGCGTCTGCAGCGCGCCGACGTCGACATCCCAGACGCGGGTGCCGGTGCGCAGCTCGATCGCCGCCAGGCGCCCGCTGTGGCTGACCACGTAGACCCGCCCTTCGTCGATCACCGGATGGCCCCGGATATGGGTCAGCTTCGCGACCGAGGTGACGCGGCGGATCGAGGCGATCTGATCCGACCACAGGCGCCGGCCGTTGTCGGCGCGCAGCGCGTAGATCTCGCCCGAGGTGTGCGGCACGATCAGCACGCCGCGCGAGAAGGCGGGGCTGGCGTGGCCGAGGAAGCCCGCCGATTCGGGAATGCCCGTGTGGCGCCAGATCTCCTTGCCGTCCTTGACGGCGAGCGCGATCAACTCGTTCTGGACCGTCACCAGGAAGACCCGGCCGCCGCCCACCGTGGGGGCGGCGCGCATCGGCGCGCTCACCCGGACCTTCCAGATCTCCTTGCCGGTCGCCGCCTCGAGCGCATGGACCTCGGCCGCCCCGGTGGCGACGTAGACCTTGCGGTCGTCGTAGGCGAGGCCGCCGCCGAGATCGCCCTCGTCGTCGCGGCGCGGCAGCACCGAACGCTGCCACTGGCGGCTGCCGGAGGCCGCGTCATAGGCGCTGACCCGCGAGCGCGCGTCCATGGCGAAGATGCGCCCGCCGCCGATGACCGGCTGCACGATGAGGCGGCGGGATTTCGACGATCCCGAGCCGATGTTGACCGACCAGGCCCGGCTGGGGTTGGCGGACAAGGCCAGGTGGTACATGGCGTGGTTGGGATAGCCGCCGGCCTGCGGCCATTCGGGATT
>Ga0302046_10002111_pt1 | contig 18665 bp, 18 predicted proteins | sample RVTome_11_FD_200261 | JGI IMG/M metagenome (GOLD analysis project Ga0302046, IMG submission 200261) | Soil microbial communities from uranium-contaminated site in the Upper Colorado River Basin, Wyoming, United States - RVT147D111 (version 2) ...
GAGGCTCGCCAGCGGGAGCAGCCGGGGGCTCTCCCCCGGATCGGAGGCCAGGCAGAGACCGCGGTGGACGCCGGCCCGGCGCTGCAGCCACGACAGCGCGCGCTGCGCGCACTGCACGGGATCGCCGACGACGAGGAGGCTCTCCAGCAACTCGAGGCGGCTGGCCGCGCCGGCATCCGGCCTGGCCCGGCGGCCGACACGCCCCGCCGTGGTCCGCGCGGCCGGCATCGGTTACGTCGTCTTGATCGCCGGGGGACGGCGGCGACGGAGGCCGCCGTCGCGGCTGGCGGCGGCGAGCTGCTTGCGGAGCATGGCGTTCTCGGCCAGCACCGCGTCGCTGGCGCGCCCGTCGCCCGGCAGCGCCGGCTTGGACACCGACCCGACGGCGCCGACCGCCTCGGAGTATTTGAGATACGTGTCGATCGACGCCACCACCACCCGCGCCTCGACCGTGATCAGGTCGATGCCGACGAGGGACACGCGAACCCAGGCGTCGATGACGATCCCCTTGTCGAGCACGCGATCGAGGACGTCGATGAGACTGCTGCCACCGGTCGTGCGCTCAACAGGCATCGTTGGATCTCCCCGGGACCGTCATCGTCCCCTTGCCCGGGCCGTCGGGGCCCGGCCGACCGGCTTCGCCAGGGCGGCGACGCGCCGCTCCAGGCTCCGGATCTGCTTTCTCAGTGCGTCGTTCTCGGCGGCCAGGCGATCGCGGCCCGGCGCCAGGTGCGAGTCGTACCGCCACCAGTCCAGCCCGATCTGCTCGGCCTTGTCGATCGAGCACACGATCAGGCGGATCCGGATCGTGAGCAACTCGACCTCGGCGAGCGAGACCTTGATGTCGCCGGCGACAACTAGACCTTTGTCCAGGACGCGGTCGAGCACGTCCACGAGCCCACTGGCCCGACCATTCATCGGCTGGAGATCCGTTCGCATGTTCTCCCGATCGAGGGGCTGTTCGAGCTCGCGCCATCCGCCCAGGCGCAGCCGGGGATCGGCGGAAAAGTATATGAAGACAATCGGCCCGGAGGGAAGACAGAAAAGTTTTTCCCACTCCGACCCGCCACGGCGTCGTGTAAGTCCTACATCGTGGTCAGTTCAGGGCGGGAAGCAGGTCGGTATAGACGAGGTCCCGGGCCGCGGCGGCGGCGTCCACCCTGCGGAACAGCCCGGTGGCGCAGCGCCGGCACGTGATCTCGATGCTGTAGGCCGCCCCCGCGGGCGGCTCCAGGTGGATGGTCAGCACGCCACAGGCGCGGTGTTGCCGCACGAACGTGCGAAGGTCGCCGAGCACTCCCATGGTCGTCCGCTCCCTGACCACGACTGTGGTCGATGGTTGCCGGTTGGACCTCAAAGATCGGCAATCCAGGTTCCTGTCCCGCGCGAGGCGGGCCGCTGCCGCCGGCGTCACGGCGCAGGGAGGGAGCGTCCAAGAACTGTACCAAGGACCCCCGGACGGGGGCCCCGTTCAGCGGCCGGACCGGGCGGAGAGGAGCTGGGCGACGGCGGAGCGAAGGGCCGCCGGCTCGATGGGCTTGGACAGGTGGCGGTCGTAGCCCGCGCGGAGCGCATCGAGGCGGTCCGACTCGCGCGCGAAGGCGGACAGCGCGATGGCCGGCACCTCGCCGGGCCCGCCGGGCAGCTGCCGCACGGCGCGGATGAGGTCGTACCCGTCGCGATCGCCCAGGCCGATATCGCCGATCAGGACGTCGGGCGGCTCGGAATTGATCGCGGCCAGCGCGGCGTCGGCGGTGTCCACGCCGACGACGAACGCGCCGGACTCGCGCAGCACCAACCCCACCACTTCGCGGGTGTCGGCGTCGTCCTCCACGAGCAGCAGGCGGATGCCGTGCAGGGACGGCCGATCGACGACGTCGCCGGCCGCCTCGTCCCCCGCGGGGACCTCGCCCGCCTCCGGCGGCTCCGCCGGAAGCCAGACGGTGAAGGTCGCGCCCTGGCCGAGCCCGGCACTGGCGGCGTCCACCCGTCCTCCGTGCAGCTCGACCAGGTGCCGCACGATCGCCAGCCCCAGGCCCAGGCCGGTGTGGGTGCGGCGGCGGGCGCCTTCGGCCTGACGGAAGGGCTCGAAGATGTAGGGCAGCAGCGAGGGGTCGATGCCCCGGCCGGAGTCCGTGACCGCGATGCGCACGCCGGCGTCGTGCGCGTCGGCGACCACGCTCACGCGCCCGCTCGCCGGCGTGAACTTCACCGCGTTCGACAGGAGATTCGAGAAGACCTGCTGCAATCGGCCGGGATCGCCCCGGACGGAACCGAGGTCGGCCGACACGGAAAACTCGATCTGGACCTGCTTGGCGGCCGCGGCCGCGCTAATGCCTTCGGCCGCCGTCTCCAGCACCGCGGCCGGTGACAGGTCACGCAGCTGCAGGGTCATCTTCCCGGAGATGATCCGTGACACGTCCAGCAGATCCTCGACGATCTGCGCCTGCAACCGGGTGTTCCGCTCGATGACCTCGATGGCGTGGGCCGTCGCCGCCGCGTCCAGCCGCCCGACCGCCAGCATGCGGATCCAGCCCAGCATGGCGGTGAGCGGCGTGCGCAGCTCGTGGGAGAGGACGGCCAGGAACTCGTCCTTGGCGCGGTTCGACGCCTCGGCACCCAGGCGAGCGCGTTGTTCCATGCGGAGGAGCTCCCCGCGCATGTCCTCCATGCGCTTGTGCTCGCTGATATCGGTGATGATGACCAGCGTACCCTCGGGCCGGCCCGCCTCGTCGCGGACCGCCTCGGCCGCCAGCCGCAGCCAGCGGCTGCCGACGGAGCACTCGAGCGCCACCCGCCGGTCGAGGGCGAGCAGGTCGCGGAGGTCGGCGGCCGGCCGCCCCAGGACGCGCTCGAGGATCGCGAGCCCGTCCCGCCCGGGCAGGGCCTCACCGCCCGCCAGCGCCGCGAATACCGTGTTGTGGCGCTGGACGGCGCCGTCGCGGTCGAGCAGGCAGACGCCGTCGGTGATGGCGTCGAACGTGAGCTGCCACTGCCGCGCGGCGGCCCGCACCGCCTCCTCGGCCAGGCGCGCCCGGGCCACCGAGCGAACGGTGGCGAGCAGCACCTCGGAGGCGACCGGTTCCACGAGGAAGCCGTCGGCGCCGGCATCGAGCCCGCGGGCGTGGTCGCCCGCCCCGCGATGCGAGGCGCTCAGGTGCAGGATCGGGATGGTCGCGGTCGCCGGACTGCCCTTCAGCCGCCGGCACACGTCGTAGCCGTCGATGTCCGGCAGATTGATGTCGAGCAGGATCACCTCCGGCTTCTGCACCTCGACGCATGCCAGCGCCTCCGCGCCGGTGGACGCCTCCACCACCTCGAAGCCGGCCTGGCGCAGCACCTTGCTGCGCGCGTAGCGGGCCGGAGCGTAGTCGTCGACGTTGAGGACACGCAGCGGCGGCCCCGCCCCGCTCATCGCTCGACACCCGCCTCCGCCAGCGCCCGCCGCAGCTCGCCGGCGGCGTCGTGGCGGGCCAGGGATTCCTTGGACATCGTGATCACGCCGCGGCGCTGCAGCTCGTCGCGCTCCTGCCCCGTCAGCACGCGGGAAGTGTGGATGATGACCGGGATCCCCTCGGTCGTCGGGTCCGACGCCAGCGTCGCCTTGACCTCCAGTCCCGACATCCCGGGCAGGTGCAGGTCGCACAGGATCACCGCCGGCCGCTGCAGGCGGGCCAGCTCGATGCCCGCGGCGCCCGCCGCGGCCTCGGTGACGACGAAGGCCGTCTCCCGCAGCAGGCTCTTGATGAGATAGCGGACGACCTCGTCGTCGTCGATCACCAGCAGCCGCCGGGTGTCGACGCTGCCTCCGAGCGCCCCCAGCTGCTCCAGCAGCCACCGCCGCTCGACCGGCTTGCGCGCCCAGGCACGGGCGCCCAGCGCCAGCGCCTCGCCGGCCTCTTCGAGCTGCGTCACCACGAGCACCGGGACGTCGCGGGTGGCCTCGTCGCGCTGCAGCTCGCCGAGGAATTCCCAGCACGGCGTTCCACCGAGCATGACGTCGAGGACGACGACGCGCGGCCGCAGCGTGCGCAGCACCTGGCGCGCGTGGGCCAGGCTGCGGGCGGGCACGACCTGGAACGCCGTGCCGCGGAGCAGGCGCTGGTAGTCGAGGATCGTCGCCGCGTCGTGCTCGACCACCAGGACGGGCAGGCGCGTCGGATCCGGCTCCCAGTGAGCGACACCGTCGGGGTGCCGGCCGGCGGCCGCGCTCTCGCCCGGGTGGAACACGAGCGGCAGGACGAGCGAGAACGTCGAGCCGACGCCGACGGCGCTCTCCACCGTGACCCGGCCGCCGAGCAGGCCGGCCAGCTTGCGCGTGAGCGGCAACCCGAGGCCGGTGCCCCGCACCCGGCGCTGCACCGGGCTGTCCAGCTGGCCGAAGTCCTCGAAGATGCGCTCCTGGTTCTCGGGCGCGATGCCGATGCCGGTGTCGCTGACCGCGAACACGACCCTGTCGGGGCCGGCCAGGCGCGCGCTCACGCGGATCTCGCCGGCCTCGGTGAACTTCAGCGCGTTGGAGATGAAGTTGCGGAGGATCTGGGAGACCTTGCTCTCGTCGCTCTGGATCGGGGGCACGCCGTCGGCGTCCTCGAAGATCAGGCTCAGCGAGGGGTTCACCAGCAGCGGGCGCAGCATGCCGCGCAACGCGCCGAACAGGTGGCCGGCGTCGAACTCGACCGGCCGGATCACGATCTTGCCGGCCTCGACCTTGGTCAGGTCGAGCAGGTCGTTCACCAGCTCGAACAGGTCCTCGGCCGCCTTGCGGACGAAGGCCACCTGGCGGGTCTGCTCCTCGGTGAGCGGGCCGTCCACGTGGTCGAGGAGCAGGCGCGACAGGGCCAGGATCGAGTTCAGCGGCGTCCGGAACTCGTGGCTCATGTTCGACAGGAACCTCGACTTCAGCTCGTCGGCCCGCCGCAGGTGGTCGGCCTTCTCGTCCAGCTCGGCGTAGAGCGCCACCACCCCCCGGTTGGTGTCCTCCAGCTCGCGGCTCAGCCGCTCGAGGTCGTCCTGACGCCGGCGCAGCTCCTCCAGCGTCCGCAGCAGCTCCTGGTTCTGGGTCAGCACCTCGGCCAGCGGGTCGTGGGACCGGCGGCGGGCCAGGTCCTCGGCGATCGCCGCGACGTCGGCCGGACTCAGCGGCCGGCCACGGCGGGGGAGCCGCTTGCGCATCGAGACGACCGTGCCGGCCCCCGGCGTGGACTGCACGTCGAAGTCCTCCATCAGCCGCCGGGCCCCGACGATGCCGAGCCCCATCCCGGTGGTGGAGCGGTAGCCGCCGCCGAGGATGCGCGACAGCTCGGCGATGCCGGGCCCGCTGTCGCGGACGATGATCGACAGCCGCTCGGGCGCGCCGCGGCCGTCGACCGCGAACTCCACGCGGCCGCCGGTGGCGTACCGGAACGCGTTGCGCGCGATCTCCGACACCGCCGTCGCGATCCGCGTCTGGTCCTGCCCCTCGAAGCCGAGCAGCTCGGCCACCTGCCGGGCCCGCTGGCGGGCGGCGACGACGTCGTGCTCGCGGGCGATGGCCACGGCCACGATGGGCAGCCTCACGCGGCCAGTCCCCGGGCCACCACGCAGGTGGCGTCGTCGCGGCGGCGGGAGAAGTCCCGGTAGAGGACCCCGGCGACCAGGCCGGGATCGCGCACGAAGAGGCCTGGGTACGCGCCGAGGTCGCGGAGCGACGCCACACCGTCGGAGTGCATGACGAGCACGCCGCGGGGCGGCCACGGGTAGGTGTACTCGTCGATCTTGCGGGCGACGTGGCCGGCAGTGCCGTGGTTCGGGACGAGATGGCGGACCGGGCCGTCCCCGTGGACCGCGGCGCTGATGTTGCCCAGCCCGGCGAACCGGACGGTGCGGCGCCCCGGGTCGATCTCGGCGACCGCCACGGCGGCGCCCCGCGTCGCCCGCAGCGCGGCATGGAGCGCCTCCACGCGCGCGCCCGGCGGTGTCCGGGGGTGACGGCGGAACGCGCGGACGCCCGCCTGCGCGGCGAGCGCCGCGTCGGCCCCGTGTCCCAGCCCGTCGACGACGAGCAGGGCCACGACGCCCGCCTGCGTCTCCTCGTCCCAGGCGTCGCCGCAGCAGTCCTCGCCGCGCATGGGGACGCTGAGCCCGGCGACCTGGATCGCGCCCGGCGCGGTCGCCGCCGGCGCCGGCCCCACCCGGGCCAGCAGCGCCGTGCCCCCGGGACGGGAGTAGACGTCGACCGAACCGGCCAGTCGCCGCACCGCGCCCAGCCCGGTGCCGGGGCTGCCGGCCGTGGAGTAACCGTCCTCGAAGCAGCGCTCGATGCTGGCCATCCCGGGACCGCGGTCGAGAGCCACCAGCTCCACGAACCGCCGCCCGCCGACCTCGACGCCCGAGATCAGGATCTCGCCCCGCCCCGCGTGCTTGACGAGGTTGGTGGCCGCCTCGGTCGCGGCCAGCGCCACCCGGCCCGTGACCGTCTCGTCGAAGTCCAGCCGGCGCGCCACCTCGGCGGCGACCCGGCGGGCCGCCGACACGTGGGTCGCCTCCTGGACGCACACGGCGATCGTCTCGCGCAGCTCGAGCGCCCGCGGCCTCACTTCCATCGCGTGATCCGGACCACGGTCCCCGCCCCCGGCTGCGAGCGGATCTCGAACTCGCTGGACAGCCGGCGGGCGCCGCCGAGACCGAGGCCGAGCCCGGTGCCGGTCGTGAAGCCGTCGCGCAGCGCCTCCTCGACGTCGGCGATTCCGGGCCCCTGATCGGCGAAGGTCAGCCGCAGGCCCCGGCGGGCCCCCTCGACGAGCCACTCCAGCTCGACGGTGCCACCGCCGCCGTAGATGAGGGTGTTGCGCGCCAGCTCGCTGGCGGCCGTGACGATCTTCGTCTGGTCCACGAGGTTGAAGCCCAGCTCCACGGCCCAGGTGCGCACGACCTGCCGGACCCTGACGATGTCCTCGGAGGCCTGGACGGGAAGCTTGTCAGTCCGCGCGACGGCCATCCGTCCCCCCGGTCGGACCGCCGGCTCCGTCCGCCGCCGCGGCCTGTAGCATCTCCATGGCGCGTTCCACGTTGAGCGCGGTGCGCACGCCGCTGAGCGACATCCCGAGCTCGACCAGGGTGATGGCGACGGCGGGCCGCATCCCCACCACCACCGTCTCGGCGTCGAGCACCCTCGACATGGCCGCGATGTTGCCGAGCATCCGGCCGATGAACGAGTCGACCACCTCGAGCGAGGAGATGTCGATCAGCACCCCGTGCGCCCGGGTCTTCACGATGCGCTCGGTGAGGTCGTCCTGCAGCGTGAGGGCGAGCTGGTCGTGCATGTCGACCTGGATCGACACGAGGAGCATCGGCCCCATCTTGAGGATCGGGATCCGCTCCACGGGACGTCAGGCGCGCGCGGACGCGGCCGCGGAGCGGACGACGGCGAGCCCGATCCGCTGCAGCGCGACCGCGAAGGCGTCGGCCAGCGTGGCCTTCGTGACGACCGTGGCGAGATCGAGCCCGAGGTGGACGACCGTCTGGGCGATCTGGGGACGGATGCCGCTGATGATGCAATCGGCGCCCATCAGCCGGGCCGCCGCCACCGTCTTCAGCAGGTGCTGGGCCACGAGCGTGTCCACCGTGGGCACCCCCGTGATGTCGATGATGGCGATGCGGGCGCCGGTGTCGACGATCCGCTGGAGCAGGCTCTCCATGACGACCTGGGTGCGGGCGCTGTCGAGCGTGCCGATGAGCGGCAGCCCCAGCACGCCGTCCCAGAGCTGCACGACCGGCGTGGACAGCTCCAGCATCTCCTGCTGCTGGCGGACGATGACCTCGTCGCGCCCGCGCTGGTGCACCTCGGTCGTGTACAGGCCGAGGCGGTCCAGGAGCGTCGAGGCGGTGAGCGTCTCCTCGGCGACGGCGCGGGCGTCCCCCCCGAGGTGCTGGCGCAGCAGGGCGAACAGCGGCTCCTTCAGGGAGAACACGAACGTCGCCGTCTCCGACGGCGTGAAGCCCTGGCGGGCGCGCGACAGGGAGATCGAGTCCAGCCGGTCCTTCACGCCCACCCATTGCGGCCCCTGGAGATCGTCGGCGCCGCCGGCGGCCAGCGCCTCGACCAGGTGGCGCAGGAACTGGCGGGACTGCTCGCGCAGCTCCGGCTCCTCGATGAGGTCGCGGCGCGTGGCCACGGACTGCAGCTGCCGCTCGACCCAGGCGGCCAGCAGGTCCTTCTCGTGGCGGTCGAGGAACTCGGCGATCCGGCTCTTGCGCTCAGGGCTCATCGGGCACCACGTATCCTCGTCAGGCGGTGAGAGAAAGACTTTACCGGGGAGGCGGGCTAGTGACCGCGGGGTGCCAGCAACCGCCTCACCGTGTCGACCAGGGTCTGCGGGTCGATCGGCTCCATCAGGTACTCGTCGGCGCCGGCGTCCAGGCCCCGGCGCCGGTGCTCGGAATCGCAGAACACCGCGGTCTTCTGGACCACCGGAATGGCCCGGGTCACCGAATCGCTCTTCAGCCGGCGGCACACCTCGAAGCCGTCGATGTCCTGGAGCGCGATGTCGAGCACGATCAGGTCCGGGAACATCCGGGCCAGCCGCAGCGCGTCGCGCCCGGTCGCCGTCTCCCGCACGTCGTACCCGGCGCTGGTCAGCGTCCTGACGAGCGCGTAACGGGCATCCGGACGGTCGTCGACGACGAGGATGGTGTTCATTCTCGGCGAGTACGAATCGTACGGGCCTCCCCGGGACGTGTCAACCGCGCGGGGCGCGCTTGCACGCGGGTGGCGCGCCGCATCGCCGACCTCATCGCCCCATGGGCCCGCATCACCCGGCGGGAGGTCCACGGCCGCACGTCGAGCGCGACATTCGAGGCTCCCGCCCGCCTGTGCCGGGCCCGTCAGAGCCGCGGGAGCCGCGCGATCAGGTCGACGAGGTCGTCGGGGTTGAGCGGCTTCGTGGCATGGGCCGCGAAGCCGGCGGCGATCGCCCGCTCGCGCACCTCCCGCCCCGCGTAGGCCGTCAGCGCCACCGCCGGGATCGCGGCGCCGCGCGCCGCCCGCACTGCGGCGATCAGCTCGTAGCCGTCGATCCCCGGCATGGCGAGATCGCTCACCAGCACGTCGATGGGCGCGCGGGCCAGGATCTCGAGCGCCTCGGCCGCGCCGGCGGCCAGATGGACCTCGGCCCCGCACTCGCGCAGGACGAGCCCCAGCACCTCGCGGGCGTCGCCATGGTCGTCCACGACCAGCACCCGGAGGCCGTCCAGCCGCGCGCCGGCGTCGCGCCCGGGCGCGGCCGGGCTGACGCCCGGGCGCAGCGCCCGCACCGCGATGACCGGCAGCTCGACCACGAACGAGGCGCCGTGACCGCGGCCGGCGCTCTCGGCCCGGGCCCGCCCGCCGTGGGCGTCGACCAGCTGGCGCACGATGGCCAGGCCGAGGCCGAGGCCCTGGTGGGCCCGGCTCGTGGTGCTGTCGGCCTGCTGGAAGGGCTCGAAGATGTGGGGCAGCAGCTCGGGGTCGATCCCCTCGCCGGTGTCGGAGACGCTCAGCCGCGCGTCCACCCCCTCCCGGGTCAGCCGCACCGCGATGCGCCCGCCCCGCGGCGTGAACTTCACGGCGTTGGACAGCAGGTTGCTCACGACCTGCTGCAGGCGCCGTGGATCGCCGAGGACCTCGCCGGTGGCGGGGTCCAGGCTCGCGTCGAGCACGAGCGCCCTGGCCTCGACGTCGCCCCGGACCGCGTCGAGCGCCTCCTGCACCACGAGGACGAGGTCGACGGCATAGCGCTCCAGCTCCAGCTTGCCCGCGATGATGCGCGAGACGTCGAGCAGGTCGTTGATGAGCTGGGCCTGCAGCCGGGCGTTGCGCTCGATGACGTCGACGGCGTGCGTCTTCTGCGCCTCCTCCAGCCTCGGATTGCGCAGCATGCGCAGCCACCCCATGATGGCGTTCAGCGGCGTGCGCAGCTCGTGCGACAGCGTCGCTAGGAAGTGGTCCTTGGCGCGGTTGGCGGCATGGGCCTCGGCCCGGGCCGCCCGCTCGTTCGCGAACAGGCGGCTGTTGCGGATCGCGATGGCCGCGTGGTCGGCCAGGCGCAGGCAGACGGTCTCCTCGTGCTCGCCGAAGAGGCGCACCGTCCGGCGGCTGACGTAGACCAGCCCCTCGACCGCCTCCTCGCCGTGGATCGGCACGATCATGCCCGAGCGGATGCCCTCGGCGTCGATGACGCCGAGGTGATCGGGGTGCACGGCCGGGTCGGCGCGGGCGTCGGCCGTCCGGTACGGCCGGCCAGTGAGCAGCACCCGGCCGCCCAGGCCCTTGCCCGGCCCGAGCCGGAGGTCGGCGCCGAGGCGGGCGCGGGAGCCGACCGCCAGGCGCAGCCGCAGCGAGTCGGCGCCGGGCTCGCCGAGCGCGATGTGCACGACGTCGGCGCTGCACAGCGCCAGCGCCGCTTCCGCGACCTGTTGCAGCACGCGGTCGAGGTCGAGCGAGCGGTTGATCTCGGCGGCCAGCGCCGCGACCACGTCGAACTCCCGCCGCTGCCGCATGGCCTCCTCGTACAGGCGCGCGTTGTCCACCGCCACCGCCGCCTGGTCGGCGAAGGCCTGGAGCATGGCGGCGTCGGCCGCGGTGAAACGGCGACCCGTCCGATCGGCGACCGACAGCGCCCCGATGATCTGGCCCTTGACCCGCAGCGGCGCGGCCAGGACGGCGGCATCGCCGGCCGCGACCATGCCGCGCCGCACGTCGTCGGCGAGGGCCAGCCGCGGATCGGCGAACACGTTCTCCGTCCACGCCGCGGTCGCCTGGGAGACCGCGAGGCCGGAGACCGTCGCGTTGCCGCCCGGCACGAGGTGGCCCGGCGAGAAGGCGTCGCGCATGCCGCCGTCGAACGCCACGCCGACCAGCGAGCCGTCCGCGGCCAGCAGGCGCAGGCCGGCGGCGCGGACGCCGAACAGCCGCAGCACCACCCCCACCACACGGGTGCCGACGTCCGCGACGTTGAGGGTCTCCGTGAACGAGCGCGCGACGCCGGCCAGCTCCTCGGCCACCCGTCGGCGGGACTCCGCCTCGGCGCGGGCGCCCTGCTCGCGCGCCAGCAGGGCGGCGCGCTCGTCCTCCGCGCGCTTGCGGTCCCAGACCAGCGTCGCCACCGGCAGGATCGTCACCGCCATCGTGCCCATGAAGGTCTGCAGCAGCAGGAGCGACTCGTTCGGAGTGCCGCCGGCGAAGGGACCGGATCCGCGCAGCGTGCCCGCGATGGCGAGGCCGGACAGGACCAGGATGGCGCTGGTCGCTTCCCGGGGTCCGAAGCGGAACGCCGCCCACAGCAGCACGGGGAGGGTGAGAAACTCCAGCGGGTACGTCTTCGTCGCGAACGGCACCGCCCCGCCGAACACCACCTCGCTGACGCCGACGAGACAGGCCACCAGCAGCGCGGCCTCGAGAGGCCGCTCGCCGAGCGGGCCCGGGCCGCGCTGGCGGCTCCACAGCAGCAGCATCGGCGTGACCACCACCGCGCCCGCCACGTCGCCGAGCCACCACGTCGACCAGATGACGCCGTAGGCCGGCCACGGCGCCTCGCCGGCCAGGCTCAGGGTGGTGACCCCGACGGTCGCGCTCACGGCGGCGCCCGGGACCGCCGCCGCCAGCAGGAAGCGGAACATGTCCGGCGCGCGCTCGAACACGCGAGTGCCGCCGGCGAAGCGGGCGACCAGGCGGGCGCCCACGAGCCCCGCCAGCGTGTTGCCGGCGGCGATGCCGAGCGACGTCGCCACCGCGCCGGAGGTGGTGACGTTCACGAGGAAGGCGGCCACGAAGATCGCGGGCCAGATCCGGGAGCCGAGCAGCAGCAGCGCCGCCAGCGCGATCCCGGCCGGGGGCCAGACGGGGCTGGCGCTGGCGTGCACGAACGCGAAGTACTGCAGGCCTAGCGTGCCGGCCAGAAAGTACATGGCGGCGACCGCGACCAGCAGACCGAAGCGCCGCAGCGCCATCGAGGCATCCTCCCACGCCCGGCGGCGCGGGACAATCGTTACACTTCGTTCTCCCAGACCTGCTCGAGCCGCTGCCGGCGCCGCAGCAGGCGCAGTGTCCCGTCGGCCTCCAGCATCACCTCGGGGGCCTGCGGGTACGAGTTGTAGTTGATCGTCGACATCGCCGCACAATAGGCGCCGCTGCCGCCCACCAGCACGAGATCGCCGATCTCGGGACGCCGCACGCGCCGGGGGGCCAGGGCCTCCGGGTCACCGGGCGCCGGGGTGAGGATGTCACCCGACTCGCAGCAGGGCCCCACGAAGACCACGTCGGCCTCGTCGCGGCCCTCGGCGAGCACGTCGATCGGGTGCTGGGCGCCGTAGAGCGACGGCCGCGTGACCTCCGGCATCCCGGCGTCGAGCTTGGCAAAACGATAGCCGTCGCGACCGGTGTCGACGACGTCGACGCAGGTGGCGACCACGACGCCGGCGTTGGCCACCAGGTACGTCCCCGGCTCGATCTCGAGGTGAAGGCTCCGGCCGTCGCGCTCGCGGAAGGCCAGCAGCTCCGCCCGCACGTGGGCGCCCACGTCGGCCAGGTCCACCGACGGCTCGCCCGGCATCCGGCCGACCTTGAAGCCGCCGCCCAGGTTGATGAGCCGCACGTCGGGCAGCTTGGCGGCGAGGTCGAGCGTCATGCGCGTGCAGCGCTTCCACACCTCGGGATCGGTGCCGGAGCCGACGTGGCTGTGCAGCCGGGTCACGCGCAGGTCGTATCGGTCGGCGAGGCTCTTCACGTCGCCGAGGTACTCGTGCCAGATCCCGAAGCTGGAGGCCGGGCCGCCGGTGTTGGTGCGGTTCGTGGCGCCGGTGCCGAGGCCCGGGTTCATCCGCACCGAGACCTCCCCGCCGGGGGCGGCGCGCCCGAGGGCCTCGAGCTGGTGGAGCGAGCAGGCGTTGTAGCGGACGCCGCGGGCGAGGTGCTCGCCCAGCCGTGGCGAGGGCATCTGCGCGGTGAGCTGGATCGCCGCCGGCGGGAACCCCGCCCGCAGCGCCCGCTCGACCTCGTGATCGCTCGAGGCGTCGACGTGCAGCCCCCGGCCCCGGAAGACCTCCAGCACCCCCCGGCTCGGGTTGGCCTTCATCGCGTAGCGCAGCGTGAACCCGAACGGCGCCGGGAAGGCCAGGGCCCGGCCGGCCGCCGCCTCGAGGGCGGCGCGGTCGTAGACGTAGCACGGGGTGCCGAAGCGCTCCCGCACCTCGGCCGCAGTCTCGGCGGTCAGGGCAGGCATGGCGCAGAGAGTGGCAGAGCTCGGGAGTGGATGCAAGCGCTTCAGGCGGGCGGGCGCGTCGCCGCCAAAATCGCCCGGCACAACTCGGCGTACTGCAACGGCTTGGGCAGGTAGGCCGCGAAGCCGGCCTGCACCGCCTCGGCGAGGCTGTACTGCTGGTGGTAGGCGGTCACCGCGATGACGGGGATCTCGCCACCCTGCTCGACCTGCCGGGCGCGGAGCTCGCGCATGAAGGTCAGGCCGTCCACGCGCGGCATCCTCAGATCGCAGACGATGACGTCCGGCAGGAACTCCCTGAGGTCGTCGAGCGCATGGTCGCCGGCGGCGGCGCTGGTCACCGTGGCGCCCGCCCAGTGCAGATGCGCGGCCAGGACGGCCCGGCCGTCGTCGTCGTCGTCGATGATGAGCACGCAGATGCCATCGAGCTTGGGGAGCTGTCCGGCGGGCATGGCGTTGGGCATGACCGGTCTCTATCCTCGAGGCCCCTGGCAAGCCGGAGCGAAGCGCTCCCGAACGTGCGCGGGTCACGGGAACCGCTGCAACCACGATAGCACCGGAGAGCCAGGAGGGCCCACCCCGCGGTGTCTTCGGAGAGCCTTCCCGTCCGGTGTAGGACTTACCGACCGCGGGTCAGCAGGCGAGGATCACGACGACCTGGCTCCGCTCGCGAAGATGCGGGCCTTGAGGCGGCGCGGCACCCAGATCGCCAGCATGCGCGCGGCACGGGCGACGCGCTCGAGCGAGTCCGGCGTGCCGGGCCAGTATTTCAGCACGAGCCGCCGGTCGACCCAGTTCAACAGGCCGTCGACCAGCACCGCGCCCACCAGCAGGTCGTCCAGGTAGCCCAGCGCCGGGAGGAGGTCGGGAATCAGGTCCACCGGACTGGCCAGGTAGACCATCGCCGCCGCCAGGGCCACCTTGGCCGAGCGCGGCAGCAGAGGGTCGGCCACCAGCCGCGCGATCAGCCGGACGAGGTTGGGCAGCGCCCGCAACAGGCTCGTCACTCCAGGCTCTCGGCGACCAGCTCGCTGACGTCCTTGACCGCCAGCCGCTCCTCGGCCTCGGTCACCTTGCGGCCGAGGTCCACCATGGCCAGGCAGAACGGGCACGCCGTCGCCACCACGCCGGCGCCGGTGGCGAGCAGCTCCTCGGTGCGGATGATGTTCACGCGCTTCTCGGATTTGACTTCCATCCACATGTGGCCGCCGCCGCCCCCGCAGCAGAGCCCGCGCTCGCGCGCCCGGGGCGGGTCGATCACCCGCAGCCCGGGGACGGCGCCGATCGCGCGCCGGGGAGCGTCGAGGATGCCGTTGTAGCGGCCGAGGTAGCAGGAGTCGTGGAAGGCGACGCCGGCCGCCACCTGCCTGAGCGGCTTGATGCGGCCGCTCTGGATCAGCTCGTCGATCACCTGCGAGTGGTGGACCACCTCGTAGGTCCCGCCGAACTGCGGGAACTCGTGCTTGATCGTGTTGAAGCAGTGCGGGCAGTGCGTGATGACCTTCTTGAACCGGTACCGCTTCATGCTCTCGACGTTCTCGGCCTGCAGCGTCTGGTAGAGGTACTCCTCGCCCAGGCGGCGGGCCACCTCGCCGTGGCAGCGCTCTTCCTGCATCACCGCGTACGACACGCCGGCCTTCCTGAGGATGGCGACCACCGAGCGGGCGATGGCCTGGTTGCGCTTGTCGTAGGAGGCCGAACAGCCGACCCAGTAGAGGTACTCGACCTCCGTGTCGGGCGTCAGGACGGGCACGTCGAGGCCGTGGGCCCAGGCCAGCCGCTCGGCGGGCGGCAGACCCCACGGATTGCCGGCGCGCTGGATGTTCTGCAGGGACTGCGGCGCCGTGGAGGGCAGCGCCCCCTCCGACAGGGCCAGATAGCGCCGCAGGTCGATGATCGTGTCGACGATGTCGATGAACGCCGGGCACTCCTGCACGCACGCCATGCAGGTCGTGCACGCCCACAGCTCGTCGGCCTTGATCAGCTCGCCGTGGATCGGCCCCGGCCGCTGACCGTGCAGGTGACGCTTGAGCTTGACGATGATCTGCTTGGGGTTCAGGGCGGTCCCGGCCAGATAGGCCGGGCAGGCATCCTGGCAGCGCCCGCACTCCAGGCAGGCGTCGAAGTCCAGCCGCCGCTTCCAGGAGAACTCCTCGAGCCGGGAGATGCCGAGGGTCTCGGCCTCCTCGATGTTGTCGATCTTGGGGATGGCGCCGCGCGGCGTGAGCTTGGAGAAGAAGATGTTGAGCGGCGTCGTCACCATGTGCATGAAGTACGAGTGCGGGATGATCGCGATGAAGAAGAGCGAGATGGCGGCGTGGAACAGCCACACGCCGAGGTGCGTCGCCTGCAGCGCGCCCTCCGACATCCCGGCCGCCAGCATCGCCTGACCGAGCGCCCAGCCGACCGGCGACCACCCACCCCACCACGGCTTGACGACGGCCAGCCGGCAGGCCTCCATCACGAAGCCGGTGGCGTTGATCACGAACAGCAGCAGCAGGACATAGGCGAAGCGCGCCTCGGGGTCGATCCGGGCCGGCCGCCGGACGAAGCGGCGCCACACCGCCATGCCGAGCCCGATCACGAAGAAGAGCCCGAAGAGGTCGAGGACCGTCTCGTAGAAGAGGTAGAAGTCGCCCTTGAGCAGCTTGTAATCGAAGAGCGGCAGCGTGATGTCGTAGTCGATGGTGGCCAGCACGGTGCCCATGAACAGGGCGAGGAAGCCCCAGAACATGGTGGCGTGCATCACGCCCGGGTAGGCCTGCGAGAGCACGCGGGCCTGGCCGAGCGCATGCTCGACCACGAGCTTCACGCGCTGGGGAACCTGGTCGACGCGCGACTCGGGGCCGCCGGCGCGCCAGAGCCGGATGCGCTGCCACACCCCCCACGCGAACAGCGCGATGGCGGCGAACCCGCCGACGTAGAGCGCGATCTGCGCCCAGCCGGGAACGTTCCAGAAGGTGTCGCGGAACGGCACGGTGCCGGTCGTCATGAGCGGTCCAACGATATCATGGGCAACAGGGCCTCCACCGCCGAGTAGGGATCGAGCGCGCCCGCCGCCACCGCGTCGAACGTGGCCGCCAGCGCGCCGCCGGCGAGACCACGGGCGATCCGTCCGCGGAATTCCTCCACCAGCAGCGCCTCCACCTCGGCGCGGCGCCGCCGGCCCCGGCGGGCCTCGAGCACGCCGCCCGCCTCGAGCGCGGCGCGGTGACGGCGGATCTCGGCCAGCAGCTCGGCGATGCCCACGTCGGCCTGGGCCTGGCACGACAGCACGGGCACCTCCCAGTCGACGTCCCTGGGCGTGGCGGAGCTGGCGTGGTGCAGGTGCGCGGCGAACTTCAGCTCGGCCATGAGCGCGGGGGCGCCCGCCCGGTCGGCCTTGTTCACGACGAACACGTCGGCGGCCTCCATGAGCCCCGCTTTCATGGTCTGGATGGCGTCGCCGGACTCCGGCACCAGCACGACGGCCGTCGTGTCGGCCAGCCTCATGATGTCCAGTTCGGTCTGCCCCACCCCGACCGTTTCGACGAGCACCCAGTCGTGGCCGAAGGCGATCAGCAGCTTGATCACCTCGCTGGTGGAGCGGGCCAGGCCGCCGAGCGAGCCCCGGGTGGCCATCGAGCGGATGAACACGCCGGCGTCCAGCGCGTGCGCCTGCATGCGGATGCGATCCCCGAGGACGGCGCCGCCGGTGAAGGGGCTGGAGGGATCCACGGCGACGATGCCCACCGTGGCACCCTCCGCCCGCAGGCGGGCGGTGAGCCGGTCCACCACGGTGGACTTCCCCGCCCCCGGCGGCCCGGTGACGCCCACCACGTACCCGCCGCGCGCCCGCGGCGACACCGCCTTCATGATGCGCGGCACCGCCGCCGTCCGGTTCTCCACGTGCGTGATGAGCCGCGCCAGCGCCAGCCGATCGCCCGCGAGCATGCGCTCGACGAGCGCCCCTGGGTCAGTGATCCGCGGCGTGGAATTCCCAGCCATCGAAGTCGGAAGCCAGCGGATTGTAGCACCCACTCCACCGTCCCGACCCGACCGGCCGCGCGGGCGGCCGTTGCTCGACGCCCTCGCTCTCGAAGCAACGGGGGCACTCGACGTGCCCCCGTTGAACGCGCTCCGCCGAGGGGCCCGATTGCGCGCCCCTCTCGACGGGACCGCTACTGCCGGATGAAGATCAGATCGGTCTCGATCGCGATGTCGTTCGACAGCTTGAGGATCAGCAGCTGCGGAATCTGCATGCCGTGGTCGGTGAAGGTGGTGGCGAGCTTGGTCCGCACCTTGATGTTGTCCGACGTGAAGCCGAAGCGCTTCTGTGCCTCCACCTGCTCCGGCGACAGCTTGACGTACGTCACGGTGCCGTCGGCCACCCGCTCGACCCCCTTCTGCTTCACGGTCAGGAGCCCGCGGATCCTGGCCGGCATGGCCTTGCCCGGCTCCAGGGGGCCCGACACCTCCACGTGCTCGATGTCGAACGTGACCCACCGGTTGGCTTCGACCTCGGTGTCGAGATAGCTCTTCGACCGCATGTCGGCGTCGCGCTTGTCGATGCCGGTGCGGACGGTGTTCATGTCCACCTTCACGGTTCCCCGGGCCGCCTGGGGCCTGGCCGGGTCCACGCTGAGCTCGCCGAGCAAGCCGGCGTCGGCCGTGTGACCCACGACCGTCTCCAGCGGCGCGTCGCTCTTGAACGTGGCGAAGGAATAACGTGGCAGCAGCTTGAAGCTGATGGTCTGGGCCGCCGCCGCCACCGGCAGCGCCACCAGGACTGCCAGCGTCAGCGCCGCCTGGATCGCGTGTCGCCGCATCGCCGCCCCCCTACGGCTTGGGCGGGACGCGGAACGGCGTGTGGCAGGTGCCGCACGCCATCTTGCCGAACGTCTTGATCATGGCATCCGTCTCGGCGGCGTTGTTCGCCTTGGACGCGGCCGCCAGCCGCATCGACATCGTCTCGAGGTTCTTCGCCGCCGCGTCGAAATCCGCCCGCTTCTGCCAGATCTCGGGCTTGGCGGCGGACTTCGCGGGGTTCAGCGAGCCCTCCGGGAACAGCGCGGGGATCTGCCTGGCCGTGGCCGCCAGCTTCTCGGCGTCCGGCGCGATGGCCGCGACCTGCCCGGCCTTGGCCTTGTCCTGGATGCTCCGCCAGGCCGCGCCCTGCTCCTTCATGAGCGCCTTCCGCTTCTCGATCGCCTCGTCGGCGCTCATCTTCGTCATGCCGCCGCCGCTCGCGCACCCGACCGCCGTCAGCGCCGTCAGGCTCCCGATCACCACCGTCGTGCGCAACATCGCTCGTGGCCTCATGTCGCCTCCTCGTAGTACGCGGGCCCAGGACCTACCCGCGGGGGTGCACCGCTACTTGCCGATCTTGTTGCGGACCGCCGGAATCGCTTTCAGATACTGTGCGATCGCGATGAGGTCGGTCTGGGACAG
>Ga0302046_10002112_pt1 | contig 18640 bp, 11 predicted proteins | sample RVTome_11_FD_200261 | JGI IMG/M metagenome (GOLD analysis project Ga0302046, IMG submission 200261) | Soil microbial communities from uranium-contaminated site in the Upper Colorado River Basin, Wyoming, United States - RVT147D111 (version 2) ...
GTGCGCCGGGCACGACGTTCCTGGGCAACCGACAAACCATCACCGAGGCCATCAACGCCAACCTGGACGACAACAGTCACGTTCCTTTTTCCGGATTTGGTCTGTACACCTGCCTGCGATGCCACGCCTCGGCCGAGAAAGAATTCACCTTTTCCTCGGGTGACAACATCGAGGGCTTTTCCGGCACACCCCTCCCGTTTCATATCGATAACTCGTGGCGAAACCCGGCCTATACGGGGGGGTTGCTCGCCAGCGTGCTCCCCAGGATTCCCGCGCAGAACCGGGACGCGCTCCGGATGCGCTTCGCGCTCCCCGACGAGCAGTTGCCCTACGCCGAACGCCTCTATAGCTTCATCGCGCGGCACAGCCCGCCCCCTCCGTCCGACCCGGTCGTTTCCGCCCCGCCCCTGATGGCGCCCGACGCAGACTTCGTGGCGGCCTTCAGCGCCTTCACAGCGCCCGACGGGACGACACCGCTTCGGTTTCCGCCTGTGCAGCGGGCGAGCGTCCGGGCGTTTCCGTCGCAATGGTCGGATCACGTGTTTCCCGGTGCGGGCGGCCCCGGCACCACCGATACGCCCCCCGACGAGTTTATCACTTCGGATACCTGTATCGGCTGCCACGGCGGGCTTGGCGGCTCGCCGTACCCGGTGACGATGTTCGTCAAAACAGGCCCTACCTACGGAGACGGATTCGACGTAGCACCGTACGGAGAATGGCGATGGTCGCCCATGGGGCTGGCCGGCCGCGACCCCATCTTCCACGCGCAACTCGAAAGCGAGATGATCCTGCTCGCTAAGAATGCCAACGCCCTGACGTTCCCAGGCTCCACGCGGGATCCTAACGATCCGATCAATTCGGATGTGGGGCTTGCCGGGACGCAGAAAGCGCTCATCAACACCTGCCTGAGTTGCCACGGCGCGATGGGACAGCGCCAGCTCCACCTCGACGCCGCGGCGGGCCGCACGCTGCCCGGCGGCGACCCGCTCAACGGCGATTTCAATCCCGACTATTTCTATTTGACGGAAGCGCTCACCCGGAGCGACCTCGAATCACCTCCGCAACCGCCCACGGGAGAACCGGATCCTCCGTTCTCCTATCGCAACAAGGACGACTACTACAACTACCACAAGTACGGCGAACTGGCGCGGGAAGGCATCAGTTGCGCGGTTTGCCATCGCGCTACCTCGGTGGATTCGCTGACGGCGAAGACGTGGGCGACCGGGCAGCCTTCGGCATGGCTGCCCCGCCGGGGCGCGGTGCAGTGGTCAGACACTTTTCTCTACTTCCTGGCGAACAACACCACGGGTCAGTTCGTGCGGAGCCCGGCCGACGTGCTCAACGGTCCTTTTGAAGACGTCGCCGAGTATCCCATGGAAAATGCGCTGGGCATCACCCCGACGTATGACCCCTTCACCGCCAGCTCGGATATGTGCGGCACCTGCCATGCGATCAACCTGCCCAACATCGGCACCTATCCGGACGTCTACCCGAAGCCGGAGGCCGACGCGGTGCTGCAAGCCATCGAAAAGAACCCGGCCTTCCAGTCCTACCCCCACAGCATCGAACAGGCGACCTACCTGGAATGGCTCAATAGCGATTTCGGGCCGGGTGCCGATAATACGCAGAAGCCGACGTTCCGCAGTTGCCAGGATTGCCACATGCCCGGCGGTCTGTCGCTGCCGAGGCAGGGCATCGACATCCGGCAGTTGACCACGAAAATCGCCACGATCCAGGACAGCGACTATCCGGCCACAACCCACACGGCGCCGCCTGAAGACCTCGCGATCCCACATCGTGATGACTACCGCCGGCACGAGTTGGTCGGCCTCAACGTCTTCTTGCTGGCAATGGCGGACCAGTTTCCGGATATTTTAGGGGTCGACAAAACCGATTACATGACCTCGGCTACGACCGGCAACATGCTGGCCCTCGAAAACATGCTGCGCCAGGCCCGGGAAGCGACGGTCCGGCTCGGCATCGACACCGACAACCTGGTGTTCGACCCGAACACCAACACCCTCACCGCCGATATCTCCGTCACGAACCTCACCGGGCACCGATTCCCGAGCGGCGTGGCGTTTCGGCGGGCGTTTGTCGAGTTTCTGGTCCTCCAGAACAACGAGGTGATCTGGGCCTCCGGGCGGACCAACGGCATCGGCCTCCTCGTAGACGGCAACGAAAAACCGCTCCCGACGGAGTTTCTAGACAAGGCAGGCCCTGACGGCCGATCCAACACCCGGCAGGACAACCGTTTCGTGAATTATCAGCCACACTACCAGGTGATTTCGTCGGAGGATCAGGCCCAGATCTATGAAGAACTGATCCTCGACGCCAACAGCACGTTCACCACCAGTTTCATCCACCGGCTCGTCCATGTGAAAGACAACAGGCTGTTGCCCCAGGGCTGGGTCCCCTCGTCCGTGTTTGCAAAGGATCAGGGGGCGATCATCGCGGCGTTTCTACGCGCCACCGACCCGGAGGGACCGAGCGTTGTCGGCGGGACGCCGCTTATCGGCCCGCATCCTCTGCCCAACGGAGCCCTGACCGGAGGCCGGTACGCACCCGACCCGAACTACGTGGATACGGACATCGGTACGGATCACCTGAAGTACGTCGTAACGCTGCCTGCCGGAACCGATGCCTCCGGGCTGACGGTGCAGGCCACGATCTACGCGCAGTCCCTCATGCCGGCGTGGTTGCACCAGCGCTTCAAGCTGGCGGCCGAAGCCAAAGCGGCCGGGCTCCAAACGCCGGAGACCGACCGGCTCTACTATATCACCAGCCACCTGGATTTGAGCGGCACGGCGATGGCAAACTGGAAACTGCCGCTGATCACCGCCACGGCGACCGTGAAGGCGGCCGGGTAGAAGCGTCACGTGCCATGCGATATGTCCGGGCCATGCTGCTTCTCTTCCTGGGGCTTCCGGTACCCGTTGGAGCACAGCCCTTTATGCAAGACCTGAACCCCGTTACCAACAGCGCCACCCGTTTCATCCGGTCCCCGCACGCCACCGCACACTCGTCCCGTACTTCGCCCGTGAACGTCGGCGTAGCGACGCCGGCTCCGCCGGACACCAGCGCGCGTTGGTCCGGGCACGGTCAGGTAGGCATTCACTGGACCGAAGGCACCAAGGACGTGGTGATGCTGATGGCACAGCATGACCTCACCTTTTTGGCCGCTCCCTACGAGGTGTATGTCTCCCTCTCCGGCGCAGGCACGTGGACCGATATCCTGGATGCCGGTACCGGAGACCCGAAGGAGACCCGAACGCAGCGTGTGTACCGCTATGGGCTGGACGTGCACGGGCAACGCGCCCTGAGCAACCGAGCACACGCGGTCGCCACGGTGGTGTGGTTGAGCGACCCGAACCAGGGCATCGACATCCAGCTTTACGCCGGCACAGGGGCTACGTTGACGCTCAACAAAGGGCACGGCGGCTATCGCCTCCGGGCGCAAGCCAGCGGAGGCTACCTGCGCGAACGCGAAGTGAGCGGTGAACGCCTGGACGCGCCGGCCCTGTCGGTAGCGCTGCACGCGACGCTTCGGTTCGCTGCCGGCGGCCGCCTCTCCCTCTACGCCGAGGCGATCGACAACCTGTTGGAACCCGAAGACCTCCTGATTCGCTTTCGCGGCAGCCTCACCGCACCGTTGGGAGATCGGTTCGGGCTTACCGTCTCGGCCAACCTGAGCCACGATCTCCTGCCGGCCGCGCCCTACTTCGAAGACCGCGCAACGGGCACGCTCGTCCGCATCGAGCCCGATCGATTCTCCGCACTCGTTACCACGGGGTTGAGCGTCCACTGGTAAGGCGCCTCCTGCGAACGTTCCCGATACGATCCTCGTAGAACGCCGACGTGCGACGGCCGGGCTTGTTTATCTCACCCGCATCGCGTTTTTTTCGATGACTTGTAGGCTGTAAACGCTAAAGGAGGAAGACATGAATCCTGACAGGCTCATTCCGATCTTCTTGGCCGTCTCGTTGCTGATGCTTTCCGCCTGTGGCAACGCGCCCGAGACGGCTTCGCCCGTAGACTCATCCACAGCGACTCCGCCGACTACGTCTCAGAACACGCCCCTGGAAGCAACGGCTTCCGACACGGTGCGGTATCACGGCATCGACGTCTCCCACCATCAGGGCGACGTCGATTGGCATGCCGTGAAGGCATCGGGCGTCACGTTTGTGTACGCCAAGGCCACGGAAGGCAATGACTATCTCGATCCTAAATTTGCGGAGAACTGGGAAGGCATCAAAGCGGCGGGGCTTGTTCGCGGCGCGTATCACTTCTTCCATCCAAACGACTCGGCCGAAACGCAAGCCCGGAACTTCATCGCCACGGTGAAGCTGGAACCCGGCGACCTGCCGCCCGTGCTCGACATTGAGGTGAGCGACGGGGTCTCCAGGGAAAATATCGACCGCGAGATCCAGCGCTGGCTGGAGATGGTGTCCGAAGCCTACGGGATCCGGCCCATCATCTACTCGGATCTGTCGTTTATCGAGGAAAACCTGCACAGCGGTTTCAGCATCTACCCGCTCTGGCTCGCAGAATATACCGACTCCATCCCCTCTGCCCCCGGGGACTGGAAGGAATGGGTGTTCTGGCAGCAGTCCGACCAGGACGTCCTCGAAGGGATCGTCGGCACCGTCGATCGGTCTGTCCACCACGGCCCGGAGGGCCGCTGGAAAAGCCTGCTCGTGCCCGTAGGCCAATAAATCGAAGAGTACGATCTGTTACTGCTCAAATGATTATGGTTGCTTCGATGGTCAGGTTTTGCGTACCCTTACTGAAAGCCGCCCACGGGGCAGGAAGAAGCTGCGCAGAACGGATATAATCATTGTCAGGAAGCAAGGCTTCACTGGAAATGAGAGGTAGCAGACAACCTTTTGCGCAGAGGCAACCGCACGTTCCTACGGAGGGAGTTTCCAACCTCGTCAGGGCAACGACGCCAATGTCCGGAACGAATCCTCACACCCGTTCCCCCCTGCTTTTGCGGCGCACCCTTGAAACCAGAGAAGTCGAAAACCGCCAGCGGTCGCCGCTTGCAGCGTCCGCTGCCCCACCCCGCATCTCGGAGGAAGCAACGGAGACAACGATCCAGGCCCAAACGGCTACCGGTGCCAGACCCTCCGTCGGCCCCCGCATCGCGGCAAAGATTCACGCCCTGAGCGGTGGTGGACGTCCCCTTCCGAGAGGCCAGCGTGCTTTCTTCGAGCCTCGTATCGGCCATGACTTCAGTCAGGTACGGATCCATACCGACGCCGAGGCGGCAGCGACGGCGCGGGCAGTGCAGGCGCGGGCTTTTACGGTGGGGGAGCATGTGGTTTTCGGCGCCGGCGAGTATGCGCCCGGGACGGACGCAGGCCGGCGGCTTCTGGCCCATGAATTGGCCCATGTTGTGCAGCAGGGTCAACGGGAGCCCCTGATTGCACGCGAACCGGCAAAGTCCGAGACCCCCCGTGCCCTGCAAGCCCGTCGCTTCGCCGGAATCAGCTTCCTCGAAGAGATCCTGCAAGACAAAGAGGTCATCGCCGAGGGGATGAGCCGTGAAAAGTTCGGGAACGACGTCGGCGAGGCCATCGACGCCGTCCAGGCTGCCCTCACGGACCTGGGTTATCCGATCTCGGCTGCAGAGATGGATAAAGACGAATGGGGCGCCTCGTCGAGTACGGCCGTCCAACGCTTCCAGGTGCAGCACGGCTCCGAAGCAGGAGCCGCCCTGCCCGGAATCAAATCCGACGTGCTCGCTCGGCTCGACAATGAGGTGGCGTTGTTGGAGCTACGTACCGCTGAGGCGACCGAGGTACCGCTGGACCGTCCGGCACCGGAGAAGGGCTTCAAAAAAGCCCGCGCGGTAACATTCCTTGAGCATCGCGATCATCCCTTCGACGGCTTCGACGCCTCCACGGCACCCCCCTGGCTCGTGGTGCCATCGGGTGAAGCTCGGGTCGTCGCGATGAAAGTGAAACCCACCCGCTCCAACCCCACGTTTCGCTTTCGAGGCGAAGGGCGGGTGACGCTGAACTTCAATGCCGACCTGACCGAGTTGCAGGTTACCGGGGAAACACCGGGTACGGCCATCATCGAAGCCCTTCAGGACAGCAAGGTCATCGGGGAGATGACCGTCAGGGTCAAGCGAATAAAACCGGTCCGCGTCGCCTACTACTTCGTGAGCGACTCCGAGGGTCGAAGCACTACCCGTTCAACCGACCAGGCACAACAGTTCACCCAGCAACTCAACCGGGTATGGGGGCGCCAGGCAGGACTGGCCTTTGAGACGGCTGAAGCGAAGCCGGCTCCCGTCGCCACCCCTCTCGGCGACCCAATTTTCCTGGAGCGGACCGATCTGCCGGAGGGTGATCCTGCCGCACGAAAGGCCCAGATAGCCTTTGAACAGATCAAAGCGACAGGCGGCGGCGGTGATTTTAATGTCTACCTCGTCTGGCGCTTCGTGCGGTCGCAAGAGCAAGCCGATCAACGGGCGAATCAACCGAAGGGAAGCATCAACGCGAGTGATCATAATGTCGACTTCGACGCTGCTCTGCAAAATATAAAGACGACGACGACCTGGGACAGTCTTGCCTTTAATAAAGGAGACAGCGCGGTCGTGCCGGACGATTGGGCCGGGTGCAGGTTGGTCATTGCACACGAAGCAGGGCATTTCCTGGGCGTAGGCCACCGGGGAGGTGGATTGATGGCCCCTACCTGCGGCGGCAACGACGAGCAACGCGTCAGTAAGGAGCAAGCGGATCTGGCGAATCCGTGATATCCGGCGACGGCGTTTCGATGAAGCCTGCCGCCGTTGCGCCTCGCTCGGCATTTGCGTACCCTTCCGGGCAGCACACCCTCGTTACGCCTGAAACCGAATCGTTTAGATCTTGAAGCGCTTCAAAACACGGCACCATTGCACGGTAGCCTGCGGCCTTCTTCTTCTCTGCCAGAGTGCCCTGCTCCACCAGGCTGCTGCCCAGGCCGACGCCGAAGAAGAAACCCGCGTCGTGATTGAGAGCCAGGGGTGGCACCTCATCGGCGACCTGCGCCTGCCCGCATCCGAAGAACCGCTCCCCTCCGTCCTGATGCTCAATCAGGCCGACGGCGACCGTACCGCCTACCGCGAACTCGCCCGGCATCTGGCGGCCCGGGGCATCGCATCCTTGCGGCTCGACCTGCGGGGCCATGGTGAAAGTACCAACCTGGGCCGTTTCGTCCCCGGCGAGCAACCGAGAAGCCCGCTCATCTGGGACGCCGAAGTCGATGTCGTCGCGGCCCACACGTACCTGACGTCGCATCCTCGCCTCGACGCGAACCGGGTGGGTATCGTCGGGGGCAGTTATAGCGGAGAGGAGATGGCCGAAGCGGGCCGGCAGCACGGCTATGCCCGGGCGTATGTAGCGCTCTCTCCGGGTTCTTTCAGCGAAGAATCGATCCTGGGCATAGACGCCAGCGCGGTTGACTGGTTGTTCATCGCGTCGAAGAACGAACGGTTCCTCCAGGAGATTACGGCCTCGGTACAACAGCAGAGCCAGGCGGTGGAACTCGTGATCGTTCCGGGCACCGCGCACGCCAGCGATCTCCTGGCGCGTCATGCCGACCTGGCGGAACGCATCGCGGTCTGGTTCGCGCAGCGGCTACGATAGCGACCTCCATCCTGCCTCTGAACCCGCTACACCACCACGTCGACCGATGGGTGTATGTTCTGATTGACCCGGAAGAGATTCATCGGGTCGTAGCGGGCCTTGATCTCGGCCAGCCGGTGGTAGTTCGATCCATAGGCCGCCCGGATCTGCTCTTCCTTCTCCAGCGCCCCGTAGTGCACATACATGCCGCCGCTGGAGACGCTCTGCAACCGCTCCCAGGCTGCCCGCGTGAAGGCGATGTGCTGCTCGTCCTCTGCCGGATCCAGCCAGCCGGAGTCTACTGCTACAGTCCACGGGTCGCTGCGTGCCCCGTACCCGGTCGCCGAGGCGGGCACCCGCGCCATAGCCCCTCCCATCTGCCACACGCCGACGACCGTACGCGGCGAAGACCGCGACGTGCCGACCTCGATCACCGACGCGACGGCCGCCTCGTCCAGCGCGGGCAACGTCGTCGTCTTCCAGTAGTACCGGGCCCCCGACGGGAAGACCCAGTCGAACGCCTGCTGCAGTGCGCGAAACGGAATCGGCCCGCTGAGGTCGAGGATCGTCTCGCCCATCTCGCAAAGCGGCCGCAAGACGTTCTCGCCTTCTTCGACCGAACCGGCATACATCGTAGGCAGTGCCACGGCTTCCTTGTTCCAGACGGCCTCCGGGAACACCTCGGCGGGGGGAATCGACTGGAAGAGCAAGAAGCTGTTCACGTCGTCCGACGAAGCCTCGCAGAAGTCACGCCACCGAGGCAGGATCTCGGAGACCCGTTCGACCGGATACATGGGCGCGGCGAAATACACCATGGGGCCGAGGGGATGCAGCCGGAACCGGAAGGCCGTGACGACGCCGAAGTTGCCGCCGCCCCCTCGTACCGCCCAGAAAAGATCTTCATGTTCGTCCTCGCTCGCCCGGAGAAAACGCCCGTCGGCGGTGACGATGTCTACCGAGAGCAGGTTGTCGATCGACAACCCGTGCTTGCGGCGGACCCACCCCATCCCGCCGCCCAAGGTCAGCCCGGCCACCCCGGTGGTGGAGACGACGCCGGAGGGCGCCACCAGCCCGAAGGCCTGGGTCTCCCGGTCCACATCGCCGAGGGTAGCCCCCGGCCCGACCTCGGCGATGCGAGCCTGGGGGTCTACCCGGACTTCCCGAAGGCGCGACAGGTCGATCATGAGCCCGCCGTCGCAGAGCGAGGTACCGGCCACGTTATGCCCTCCTCCTCGGATAGAGACGAGCAAACGGTGTTCTCGGGCAAAGTTCACGGCATCGATGACGTCGGCCGTCCCGGTACATGGCACGATGAGGCCGGGACGCGTGTCGTGTACCGCGTTCCAGACGCGCCGTGCCTCCTCGTATCCCTCGGCGCCTGGATCCAGGAGGCGCCCTCGTAACTGCTGTTGGAGTTGCGCCAGAGCTTCCTGGGTGACCGTCTCTTTGGTACCATCGAGTGTAGTAAGCAGGAGGTCGTTCATGATAGGTCCCTCGTTGTTGGTAGACATGAAAAGCCGGCCGGATCTTCCTCGCCATCTATGTACGCGTCCAGCTTTGCATATAACGGGATTCTTAACAAGAACGCAATGACCAACCGACCCTTCAAACGTGCAGCACGCTGTTCAGCCCGCCGAGGCCGTCCGGCATCTTGTGCGGATTGGCCGGGTCGTCGAGCCATCGGCTCCCGTCGAGCAAGAATTTGTAAGGGCCACGGAACGCCCCGCATCAAGCGCGCCGGCACCCTGTCTTTCAGCGGAAACGCCCGGCACCACACAGGCCGCCTTTTGCAGCACGTCGCGCACGATGTGATTGTGGGGCAGCAGAAGGTCGGGATGCCGATAGAAGCCGGAGTCGACCATCGCCAGCGCAACGCCGCGCCCGGTGAACCGGGGATCGGCAGGCAGGCGCAGCGGCGTAGGGAGCGCTCCGAAGGCCGCTTCGGCATCCAGCGGCCAGGCGGTCTGCACGCGCTCATGGAACCGGGCGTGCCCTTCGTCCAGCAACGTCTGGAGCAGGTTGTGCTGGACGCAGGCCGGGCAGGCGCCCGCCTTCGTGCGCCGGAACGCATACCGGCTCGCCTCGGCCAGCGTCTCGCTGTCAGTGGGCGCCCGGCACAGCGGGCATGGGGCGAGCGTTGTTATTGGTTGTTTCGGGCTGGGTGGTGAGGCGCCAGGCGCGCAGGACTTCGGCCACGCTCCAGGCCTGGGCGAAGCAGCCGCGCGGGGTAAAAGGCGGATCGCCGTCGAAGATCTCGCTGATGCTGCCCAGCCCGTGTTCGCCCAGGTGGCGCAGGAGGGGCTGCAGGAAAGCACGCGCCCCCGCAGGATCCTGGTAAACGCGCAGGTGGGCTTCTACAAAGGAGCCGATCAGCCAGCCCCAGACGGTACCCTGGTGATAGGCCGCGTCCCGCTCCCACGGCGCCCCGCCGTAGTGCCCGACGTAATCGGGATGCTCCGGCGCGAGACTTCGCAGGCCGTACGCGGTAAGCAGATGCCGGGCGCACGCATCGACGACGGCCCGTTGCTGCGCAAGCGGCAGCGGGCTATGAAGCAACGAGACAGCAAAAAGTTGGTTGGGACGCAGGCTCGCATCGTCTCCCGCCGGGCTGTCCAGCACGTCACAGCAGTAGCCGAGGTCGCCCCGCCAGAACCGCAGGAAGCTGTCCTGCACGCGGCCCGCTTCGTCGTCGTAGGGGCTCCCATCGCGGCCTAAGAGCCGGGCGAAGGCGGCCATACACCGCAGGCCGTGGTACCAGAGCGCGTTGACTTCGACGGGCTTGCCGATGCGCGGCGTCACGACCCGGTCGCCCACTTTGGCGTCCATCCACGTCAGCTGTACGCCGGGTTCTCCGGCATAGAGCAACCCGTCCTCCGGGTCGACGTGGATCCGGTACCGGGTACCCCGCCGGTGCCAGTCAACGATGTCTTCCAGCACAGGAAAGAGGTCCTGCACCAGGGCGTCGTCGCCTGTGGCCTCATGATAGGCGCGGATCGCTTCGATGTACCATAACGTAGCATCGACGGTGTTATACTCGGGCGCTTCGCCGGCGTCCGGGAAACGGTTCGGCAACATCCCCTGGTCGACATACTGCGCGAACGTACGCAGCACCCCGGCCGCCACCTCGGGGCGCCCGGTGCTGAGTGTGAGGCCGGGCAGGGCGATCATCGTGTCCCGCCCCCAGTCGCCGAACCAGGGATACCCGGCGATGACCGAACGCCCGGCGGCATCCTCCCCGGTCGGTCGGCCGACGATGAACTGATCGGCGGCCCGTGCCAGATGCCGCACCGCATCCGGCGCGGCGTCCAGGCGGGCACGGGCCTGCAACTGCGCTTCGTAGTGTTGCCGCACGGCGTAGGCGGCCCGGCCGTCCAGGTTCGGTTCCGCCTCCGTGCCGACCACCAGGGTCAGCGAATCACCGGGCTGCAAGAACCCTTCGAACATGCCCGCACAGAGGTGATCCTCGACGGCATCCAGGCCCCGGTAGGCTTCCACACTGAGGAAATAATTCCGATACCAGTCGTGCTGCGGCGTCATGAGCGCCTGTGGGCTGAGGAGATAGATTGGCGTTGCCCCTTCGAAGGCGACGATGCGAAGCCCGGCCTCGACCGGCTCGACCTGCATGCGCCAGTCTCCGGCATGCGTATTGCTGTGGTAGTCGCGGTAGTTCACCAGCGCTTTGAGGCGCAGCGTCAGCGGTTCTCCGGCGCGGACGAGGTCGTACCGCAGGTAGGTGGTGTTGGCGCCGGGTTGCATCCAGACGCGCTTCTCCAGCAGCGCGTCGGCACAGGCATAGGTCCATACCGGCGTCGTGCCCTCCAGGCGGAAGCGGTCGAGCAGGGTAAACCCCGCCGGATCGACCCTCCCTCCGGCCCATCGGTTCGCGGCCAGCGCGGAGCAATACCCGCCGTAGGCTACCGTTTCATCCACCTTCGTGACGAGCAGCGTACGCCCCAGCGGCGGCTTCAACGCCGCGACGAGGAGGCCGTGGTAGCGCCGCGTCAGCAGTCCGCCCACCGTGCCCGAGGCAAAGCCCCCGATGCCGTTCGTCACCAGCCACTCCCGCCGCTCCGCGCCCGCCAGGTCGCCACATACGTCGCGCCCGAAGTCGATCACAGGACGCGGTGCCTCAGTGATGGGCTCGGCGCTCCTTTTTACCGATGCGGATGTACGTAAGGTCTTTGCCCTGGTCATACGGGTCAGGTTGACCGGTTTTAAGGTATGGGCGTTGGGGTGTGTGGGCGTATGGGAGAAAAAAGGTTGAGATCAAGCCACTCCCACACACCTCCCACACCAAGCACCATCGGCGCGACCGCTCAGGCCGGCTCCAGTTGACGCTCGCGGGATCGACGTCGTTTGCCCTGTTCGCGGGCGCCCTGACGCTGCCGTCCGGCTTTCTCGATGAGCTTGGCGACGAGGGCAGTCCAGCCGGTCTGGTGGCTCGCGCCGATGCCCGCGCCGTTGTCGCCGTGGAAGTATTCATAGAAGAGGACGTAGCCCTGCCAGTGCGGGTCCTGCTGGAAATAATCGACCCCGCCGTAGTAAGGACGCCGTCCGTTCGTATCGGGCAGAAAGATTTCCGTCAGTCGGCGCGAGAGGTCGTCGGCTACGTCTTTGAGGTCGACGTACCGGCCGGAACCGCGCGGCAGCTCCACCTTCAGCGTATCGCCGTAGTAGTGGTGGTACTTTTGCAGCGACTCGATCATCAGATAGTTGACGGGAAACCAGATAGGCCCGCGCCAATTCGAGTTGCCGCCGAAGAGACCCGTCGACGACTCGGCCGGCTCATAGGCCACACTGTATGCTTTGCCGTCGACGCTGAAGACGTAGGGAGCCTCCTCGTGCTCTTTCGAAACGGCCCGCAACCCGTAGTCCGACAGGAACTGTACGGGATCGAGCATACGTTCCAGCACGCGTTCGATTTGCTGCTGGTTGGCAAGGGAGAGCAGCAGGCTACCCTCCGCCCCGGGCTCGGTCGAGAGGGAGAAGTGATCGAGAAGATGCGGCCGGTAGCGGATGAACCATTCCATGCGTTTCCGGAACCGGGGCAGCTGGTCGAGGATCTCGGGCTCCAGCGTTTCGGCAGCGAAGAGCGGGATGAGACCGACGAAGGAGCGCACCTTCATGGGCACCATCCGGCCGTCGGGCGTCTGGAGCATGTCGTAGTAAAAGCCGTCTTCCTCATGCCACAGGCCCCGGCCCCCACAGGCCCGGTTGATGGCGTAGGCGATGTAGACGAAGTGCTCGAAAAACTTGGTCGCCACGTCCTCGTAGGCCGGCTTCGCCTTCGCCAGCTCCAGCGCGATGGCCAGCATGTTGAGGCAGTACATGCCCATCCACGCCGTGCCGTCGGCCTGCTCCAGGTGCCCGCCCGTCGGCAGCGGCGCACTCCGGTCGAAGACGCCGATGTTGTCGAGCCCCAGGAAGCCGCCCTGGAAGATGTTGTTGCCCGACGCATCTTTGCGGTTGACCCACCAGGTGAAGTTGAGCAGCAGCTTGTGGAAGACCTTCTCCAGGAACTCCATGTCGGCCTCGCCGGTGACGTTGCGCGCGATCTTGTAGACCCGCCAGGCCGCCCAGGCGTGTACGGGCGGGTTGACGTCGCCGAAAGCCCATTCGTAGGCAGGCAGCTGGCCGTTGGGGTGCATGTACCACTCGCGCAGGAGCAGAATCAACTGCCGCTTGGCCCACTCGGGGTCGATCGACGCCAGCGGGATCATGTGGAACGCGAGGTCCCAGGCCGCAAACCACGGGTACTCCCACTTGTCCGGCATCGAGATGACGTCAAGGTTGTAGAGGTGGCCCCAGTCGCTGTTGCGCCCGTACCTGCGCTGTTCGGGCGGCGGTGGACCGATCGGATCCCCGTCCCGCCAGAGATCGACGCTGTAGTGATAGAACTGCTTGCTCCAGAGCAACCCGGCGTAGGCCTGGCGTTGCACGCGGCGCTCGTCGTCGGTCAGGTCGCCCTGCTGGACGGCGGCGTAGAACGCGTCGGCCTCCTGGATGCGCCGGTCGAAGATCTGGCAAAAGTCGGCGAAGGGCTTGTCGATCTGCTGGCCGGCAAAGCGCACCTTGACGGTGAACGACTCGCCCGGCGCCACGACGGCGCGGACCTGCGCGGCGACCTTGGTCCCTTGTCCCTCGGGGTTGACCCGGTCCGTCTTGCGGTGTACGACGGCGTCGTTGATGCCGTCTTTGACGTACGGTGCGGTGTTCGGCGCGCCGAAGAGCCGCTCGTTGTTGGTCTCGTTCTCGGTGAAAAGCAGGTTCGGCGGAGATTGCCCGGGCGCGAAGACGTACCACCAGCGTTGCCCGAGATGACGGTGCTCCATCCGCGCGGCGGCCTTGTTGCCGTTCGACGCATCTTCCAATGTCGGCTTCGGTCGGTCCTCGCCCCACGACCAGGTGTTACGGTACCAGAGGTGCGGCAGGATATGGATCGGCGCCGGGTCGGGACCGCGGTTGACGACCGTGATCCGGCACAAGATATCTTCCTCGTCGGCTTTGGCGTACTCGATGAAGACGTCGAAATAGCGGTTCTCGGCGAAAGTGTCGCGGAGGGCATCGATCAGCTCGAATTCCGGAGCGAGGCGGCCCCGCCGGCCGTTTTCTCCGACGAGTTGCCCGTACGGATACGCCACCTGCGGGTACTTGTAGAGCATCTTCATATACGAGTGCGTCGGCGTGCCGTCGAGGTAGAAATAGTACTCCTTGACGTCCTCGCCATGGTTGCCCTCGTTGCCGGTCAGGCCGAAGAGACGTTCCTTGAGGATCGGATCCTGCTCATTCCAGAGCGCGACGGCGAGGCAGGCGTTCTGATAGCGGTTGCAGAAGCCGCCGAGGCCGTCCTCGTTCCATCGGTAGGCGCGGCTACGGGCGTGGTCGTGGGGGAAGAACTCCCAGGCGTTGCCGTGCGGGCTGTAGTCCTCGCGGACCGTGCCCCAGGCGCGTTCACTGAGGTACGGCCCCCAGTTTTTCCAGTCGGCGTTGCGGGCCTCGGAGGCGGCGAGGCGCTGGTGTTCGGGGGTGTCGGGTAGCGTCATGGTCAGGATGGGTGATGTGGTTCGGGAGGGGCGACGCATGCGTCGCCCTTACGGGGGTGGGGCATCGTCGTCGTCGATGTGGGAGTGACGACGCATGCGTCGCCCTTACCTGCGGGACGGCACCGCGCCCGTGTCACTCCGACGACCACGCCGTGCGGAAGTCGGGATAAAGCGTCAGGCCGCCGTCGACGTAGAGCGTCTGCCCGGTGATGTAGGCGGCTTCGTCGGAGCAGAGAAAGGCCGTGACGGCCGCCATCTCTTCGGAGGTACCGGCCCGACCCATCGGGATGTGGCTTACGACCATCGCCCGCTTCTCGGGGTCGTCCACCCAGGCGCGGTTGATAGGGGTGACGGTCGCGCCCGGCCCGACGGCATTGACGCGGATGCCGCGCCCGGCGTATTCCAGCGCCAGCGTCCGGGTCAGGTTTTGCATGCCGCCCTTGCTGGCCGAGTAACCAATGAAACGGGGCTTCGGGATGATCTGGTGCACGCTGCTCACGTTGATGATCACACCCTGCTTGTTCTCGTCGAGGAAATGCCGGATGGCGGCCCGGGCACACATGTACGCGCCGCGCAGGTTGACGCCGATCACCCTGTCGAAGGCGCTGATCCCGTTGTCGTGGGAGTCGCCCGCGATCTGGATCCCGGCGTTGTTGATGAGGATGTCGATGCCGCCCAGCTCGTCGATGGCCGTCTGCGCCATGCGGTTCACGTCCTCTTCTTTCGAGACGTCGGCCTTGATGAGAGAAACCTGGACGCCGCAGTCGCGCACCTGGCAGGCACACTGTTCCACGGCGTGGATCTTCTCCTCGGTCATCTGGGCTTCTTCGAGCACGCTGAGGTAGTTGATGGCGACGTTCGACTGCTCCTGGCCGAATCGGATGGCGATGGCCTGGCCGATGCCGGAGCTTCCGCCCGTCACCAGTACGTTCTTTCCTGCTAGTCCTGTCATGGTTGTAACCTTCCGTTTATGGGAGAAGCGCCGGGCGGGCCGGACGCTTTGGATGTCTGTTCTTCGACCAACAGCATGGCGTGCCCGTCCGGGTCGCGCACCAGCATCCCCCTCGCAAACCCGAGCGATGCGTCCGGCAACGCGACGGCGCCGGGCGAGACGAAGGCGTAGCCCCCGCCGCGCAGGCGGCGTGTGACGGCCTCCAGGTCGCGCACGGCGAGCGTCGTCTGCCAGTGAACAAGGTCGTTGGCCTGTACGTCGACCGGCGTGGGCCGCCCGGTACCGGGAGCCAGGTATTCGAGGAACTCGATGCCCGGCCCGCCGGGGGCGCGCAGCCCCGTGATCCGAAGGCGCACGCCGAAGACGTTGTTGAGGTGTTCCTGCTCGGTGCCGTAGTTCTCGCTCTCGCCGGCTACCCGCAGGCCCAGCGCGTCCCGGTAGAACGCCAGGCTCCGGTCGGTGTCGGCGACGACGATGGCCGTGTGGTCGATGCCGAGGAACAGCCGCCCGTCGGTCTGCTGCCAGCGCGGGTCGCCTTTGCCGGGCGGGAAGAAGATAACTTCGAGGGTATGGCCGTCCGGGTCTTTGAAGTAGAAGGCCCGGATGCCGGCAGCGCCTTCGTTCCAGTCCGGGATCCGCTGCGGACCCGTCGAGGCGTGCTGCACCTTGTGCGCGCGCAGGAGCCGGTAGGCCGCGTCCATGTCGCTGACGACGAGGGCGATATGCTGGAACCAGTGGTCGTTGCTGCGCGAATCGACAGGGATGGTCCGGCCTTTCGGGGCGAGGTACTCGGTCAGGTCGACCACCTCGCGCCCGAGCCGCAGGCGAACGATCCGCATCCGCGCCCCGAAGACGCCTTCCAGATGCTCGTAGGCTTCCCCCGCTACCTCCACGTCGGATACCTTCTCGAAGGGCAGCACGCCGGTATAGAAAGCAAGCGCACGGTCCATGTCGGACACGGTCATGCCCACGGCGTCGACCGCCTGCACGGCCTCCTGGGCCTGCGCTGCCGTCACGCTGAGCGCCAGCAGCAGCCAGAGCATAAAACCGGCGGCGCGTCGCTTCACAGGAGCCAGTACGGAGTTCGGAGGCGTGTTCATATGAGGGCCGGGGTTTGCGCAGCCTGGAAAGCGGGCGCGGACGCACCCAGCCGGTCGAGCAGGTGGTCACCGACGCGCAGGGCGTTGGCCATGATCGTCAGCGCCGGGTTTACCGCCGCGCTCGACGGGAAGAAACTGCCGTCGACCACGTAGAGGTTGTCCACCTCGTGGGCCTTGCAGTGGACGTCCAGGGCGCTGGTCGCGGGGTCGTGCCCGAAGCGGATCGTGCCGTTCTGGTGCGCAACGCCGGCCAGCGGGATACGCTGCCCGAGATACAGATTCCGGGCGAAGAGCCCTTCATGGCATTCATGCCCGTGGATGGCGCACTTCGTCTGTTGCTTCATCAGGCGTTGCAGCCTGGCGATCAACCGCCGGTGCCCTTCCTCGTTGTTCGGCTTGTAGTCCAGGACGATGTGGCCCTCGCGGTCGAGCGTGACGCGGTTGTTCGGGTCGGGCAGATCCTCCGACGTGAGCCAGAAATCGAGCGAATGCTTGCCCATGAGGTCGAGCGTCCAACCCGGCGCGATGGCCGGAGCCCCGGCTTTGAGCGTATCGCCGTCGAGCTTGCCGACGAACGAGATGTGGCCCATCGGATAGGCCCATTCGTCCGAGCCGAAGTAGAAGTCGTTGACGGCCATCGTCTTCTGGAACACGGTCGGGTTGGGGCACTTCGAGAGCGCCATCATCACCGAGTTGATATGCCCCATGTAGTGACGGCCGACGACGTCCGACCCGTTGGCAAGCCCGTTCGGATGCCGGTCGTTCGCAGAGCGGAGGAGCAACGCCGCCGAGTTGATTGCTCCACATGAGGCAACGACGATATCCCCTCGATAGACCTCCCTTGTTCCGTCATGCTCGACGTGGACGGCCGAGACGGTCCGTCCGGAGGCGTCCGTCTCCAGCCGGGTGACGCGAGCGCCGGTGACGAGTGTGACGTTCGAATGCTGAAGCGCCGGGTCGACGCAGCAAACCTGGGCGTCACTCTTGGCATTGACCAGGCACGGGTGGCCGTCGCACGTCGCACAGCGGATGCACAAACTACGGTGCCGGTTGCGCTCGTCGAGCATGATGCCGAGCGGCACGTGAAACGGGTGCAGCCCGAGTTGCTCGAAGTCCTCGTGGAGTTGCTGGATCCGGGGCTCATGGGAAACCGGCGGGTGCGGATAGGGGGCGCTCGCCGGGGGGTCCGTCGGGTCCACCCCCCGTTCGCCGTGGACATGGTAGACCCGTTCGGCCTCGGTGTAGTACGGCTCTAGCTCCTCGTAGGCGATGGGCCAGGCCGGGGAAAGTCCGCCCCAGTGCCGGATCTCGCCGAAGTCTTCCTTACGCAGGCGGAACAGGGCGGCGCCGTAAAACTTGGTGTTGCCGCCTACCCAGTAGTTGGTATGAGGATGCAGCGGCTTGCCGTCTTTGTCGCGCCAGTGCTCCTTCGTCTGGTACTTGCCCTCGACGTTGACGGCCCTTGTGGACCAGTTATCCAGTTCGCGCGGCGTGTAGCCGCCGCGTTCGAGCAGCAGAATCTTTTTACCGAAGGGCGCCAGGCGGTAGGCCAGCGTCCCCCCGCCCGCGCCAGTCCCGATGATGATCACGTCGAAGTAGGTGTCGTGCGGCATGGCCGTCTCAAGAGAAAGGGTGAAAAAGCGAGCGGGTGAGCGTGCCTATCGGAGGAGAGCGGGAGGCGCCGTGGCCGGTAGCGGATCCCAATCGTTGTTTAGAAACGGTGGGGCAGTTCTTCGGCTCCAGCCCAAAATCCAACCAGGGTCTTAGCGGTCAGGGGCCTGCGGCGCGAGGTTCCCGCTCACCCATGCTCGGGATCATGAGAGAGGTGCGGTGCCGAAGTTGACGCCGAAGCGGCGGCACCAGATCGTCACCGAGCGGTACTCCGACAGGTCCAAGTCCGACGGCAACGCATAGTTCTGATCGCCGATG
>Ga0302046_10002113_pt1 | contig 18633 bp, 21 predicted proteins | sample RVTome_11_FD_200261 | JGI IMG/M metagenome (GOLD analysis project Ga0302046, IMG submission 200261) | Soil microbial communities from uranium-contaminated site in the Upper Colorado River Basin, Wyoming, United States - RVT147D111 (version 2) ...
GCGGTTCCAAACCAAGGGGCACACGGCCCCGCCGATCCGGCCCTGTGCGAGCGGCCGCTCGCACAGGGCCAGCGTACATCTTCACCGATTCGCAACGTGAAGAACATGCAAGGGGCCGGCGGTACGGACGGGTCGCGCACCGTGGGCTTGAGACACGGCCCCCTCACCCTCCCATCGCTGGCGCGACGGGCCCCTCCCGCTCCCCAACGGGGAAAGGGGACGATGGGCGACGCCGCCAAAGACTGGGCAAAAAATGGATGCAAGGCCGTCTTGCCAAGGTGACGAACATCGACGCCAGCCATCATCAGCCGGCGCGCCTGCGCGCCGGCAGGTTGCGGACGCGGAGCTTGCGCACGCGCCGGCGGTCGGCGTCGACCACCTCGAACTCGAGCCCGCCGGGATGCTTGACCAGCTCGCCGCGGCCCGGCACCCGGCCGGCCAGCGCCGCCACCAGCCCGCCCAGCGTGTCGATGTCGGCGCGCTCCTCGTCGCTGACCATGGGGCCGTATCTGGCCTCGAAGTCCTCGATGGTGACGCGCGCGTCGGCCAGCATCACGCCGCGGCCCTCGGACTTCATCTGCGGCGCCTCGGTCTCGTCGAACTCGTCCTCGATGTCGCCGACGATCTCCTCGACCAGGTCCTCGATGGTGACCATGCCGTCGATGCCGCCGAACTCGTCGACCACCAGCGCCATGTGGATGCGCGTCTCGCGCATCTGGGCGAGCAGCTCGAGCACCTTCATCGAGGGTGCGGCGAACAGCACCTTGCGCAGGATGCGCGCCAGGCGGAACGGCCGCCGGCTGCCCTTGTGCGCCAGCACGTCCTTGATGTGGATCATGCCGATCGCGTCGTCGAGGTCGCGGCGATAGACCGGCAGGCGCGAGTGCGCGTCCCTGGTCATGATGCGCACGACCTCGTCGAGCGGGCTCTTCTCCTCCACCGCGATGATGTCGACGCGCGGCACCATGACGTCCTCGACCGAGAGCTCGTGGAGCTTGAGGATGCGCTCCAGCAACGCCCGCTCGTCGGCGTCGATGGCGCCGCCGGCGCCCTCGTGCTCCTCGATCACGGCGGCGATCGAATCGCGCAGGTCCTCGCCGTTGCGCCCGCGCCTGCCGCCTATCCAGCTGCGCAGCGCATCGAGCAAGGTCAGCGGCTCGCCGCCGTTCGTGGCCTTCGCCCTGCCTTCGTTGGCCTTGCTGACGCTGGAGCCTGCCATGACCGCCGTCCGCTACTCCGCCGCCGGCGCCGTGGCCGCGCCGACCGTGTCGACATAGGGATCGGCGATGCCGAGCCGCGCGAGCGCGGCGCGCTCCAGCGCCTCCATCGCCGCGGCCTCGCGGTCGTTTTCGTGGTCGTGCCCGGCCAGGTGCAGCACGCCGTGGACGATCAGATGCGCCAGGTGGTCGCCCAGCCGCTTGTCCGCCGCCGCGGCGTCGCGCGCGGCGGTCTCGTAGGCCACCACCACGTCGCCGAGCAGCGCCGGTCCGCCGGCCGATGCATCCGCCCCGGCCTCGATCTGGGGGAAGGCCAGCACGTCGGTCGCGCGGTCCTTGCCGCGATGGGTTCGGTTGAGCGCCCGGATGAAGGCGTCGTCGGCCAGCACGATCGAGACCTCGCCCGCCGGCACCTCCGCCTCGGCGCGGGCGGCGGCGACCGCGCGCCGGCAGACCGCCTCGGCATCGTCCAGCGCCCCGGTCCAGGCCGGCGCGCCGAGATCGACCGCGACCCCGGCGTCGGGTTCGGCCCCGACCCCGGCCGGGCCGGTCATCGTCCGTAACGGGACGTCGTCACTTTCTTCCGGCATCTCCGTCTTTCCCCGCCGCCTCGGCCCGGTCGTAGGCGCGCACGATGCGCGTGACCAGCGGGTGGCGCACCACGTCGGCCTCGCTGAAATGGATGAAGCCGATGCCCTCCTCCCCGTCGAGGGTGGTGAGCGCCTCGCGCAGCCCCGAGGTCGCTCCCTGCGGCAGATCGATCTGGGTCATGTCCCCCGTCACAACCATGCGCGCATGCTCGCCCAGTCTGGTTAACAACATCTTCATCTGCATCGGCGTCGTGTTCTGGGCTTCGTCGGCGATGATGAAGGCGCTGGCCAGCGTGCGCCCGCGCATGAAGGCGAGCGGGGCGATCTCGATCTCGCCCGAGTCGAGGCGCTTCAGCACCTGGTCGCTCGGCAGCATGTCGTAGAGCGCGTCGTAGAGCGGTCTGAGATAGGGGTCGATCTTGTCGCGCATGTCGCCGGGCAGGAAGCCGAGGCGCTCGCCCGCCTCGACCGCCGGGCGCGACAGGATGATGCGGTCGACCCGGCCCTCGATCAGCATCGAGACCGCGCAGGCGACGGCGAGATAGGTCTTGCCGGTGCCGGCGGGGCCGAGCCCGAACACCATGTCGTGCTCCTGCATCGCCCGCAGGTAGGCGGCCTGCGTCGGCGAGCGCGGCGAGATGGTGCGCTTGCGGGTCTTCAGCGTCAGGTCGCCGCCGGCGAAGGCCGCGAGATCGACGGGGTTGCCGCCGCGCTCGGCGTCGGCCGCCAGGCGGATGGCCGCGTCGACGTCGGCCGCGCCGACCTCGAGCCCCTGCTTCAGCCGCTCGTAGAGCGCGCCGATCGCCGCCCGCGCGGCGGCCGCCGCCGAGGCGTCGGTTCCGGTGATCGTCAGTTTGTTGCCGCGCGAGGACAGGCTCACCGCGAGCTCCTGCTCGATGCGCGCCAGGTTGCGGTCGTGCTCGCCGAACAACAGCGGCAGCAGCCGGTTGTCGTCGAACTGGAGGTGGATCGGCCCGCCGGGCTTGCGTCGCGGCGCGGAGCTCAAGCGCACACCCCCCCAGGCGCAACAGTGCGCGCGCCTTCGCGCAGGTCCGCGGTCCGTTGGTTGATGGGTGCGGCGCTCGGGGCAAGCTCGCCCGCCAGGCTGTTGGCGTGGCCCTGGGTGATCGTGACTTCGGCGACCGCGCCGATGCGCGCATCGGCGTCCTCGACATGGACCGCCTGCATGTAGGGGCTGCGGCCGACGAGCTGGCCCGGGCGCGTGCCGGCGCGCTCGAAGAGCACGGGCAGGCTCCGCCCCACGGTAGCCGCGTTGAAGTCCGCCTGCTGCGCGTTCAAGAGGTCCTGCAGCGCCGCCAGCCGCGCCGCCTTCTCGGTTTCCGGTATCTGGTCCTCCAGCGCCGCCGCCGGCGTGCCCGGCCGCGCGCTGTACTTGAAGGAATAGGCTTGCGCGTAGCCGACCGTCCGGACCAGCGACAGGGTCGCCTCGAAGTCGCGCTCGCGCTCGCCGGGGAAGCCGACGATGAAGTCGGAGGAGACCGCGATATCGGGCCGCGCCGCGCGCAGCCGCTCGATGATCGCCAGATACCGCTCGGCCGTGTGGCCGCGGTTCATCGCCTCCAGGATCCGGTCGGAGCCCGACTGCACGGGCAGATGGATGTAGGGCATCAGCGCCGCGACCTCGCCATGCGCGGCGATCAGCTCGTCGTCCATGTCGCGCGGATGCGAGGTCGTGTAGCGGATGCGGTCCAGCCCCGCGATCCCGTCGAGCGCGCGGACCAGCGCGCCGAGCCCCGCCGTCCCGCCGGTGCGCGCGGCCCCGTGATAGGCATTGACGTTCTGGCCGAGCAGGGTGATCTCGCGCGCGCCCGCGGCGACCAGGCGCTCGGCCTCGGCGCGCACGTCGGCGAGGGGCCGCGAGAACTCGGCGCCCCGCGTGTAGGGCACGACGCAGAAGGTGCAGAACTTGTCGCAGCCCTCCTGCACGGTGAGGAAGGCCGACGGGCCCCGCGGCGCCGTCTCTTCGGGCAAGTGGTCGAATTTCGCCTCGGCCGGGAAATCGGTGTCGAGCACCGGCGACCGGCCGTTTCCCACGGCGGCCCTGGTCGCCCGCGCCACCATCTCGGGCAGGCGGTGATAGGTCTGGGGGCCGAACACCATGTCGACCCAGGGCGCGCGGCGCATGATCTCCGCGCCCTCGGCCTGGGCGACGCAGCCGGCCACGGCGATGACGCAATCCTTGCCGTCGGTCTCCCGCTCGCGCTTGATCGCGCGCAGCCGGCCGAGCTCGGAGAACACCTTCTCCGCCGCCTTCTCGCGGATATGGCAGGTATTGAGGATCGTCATGTCGGCGGCCTCGGGCGCCCCTGTGAGCCCATAGCCCAAGGGCGCCAGGACATCCGCCATGCGCGCGGAGTCGTAGACGTTCATCTGGCAGCCGTAAGTCTTTATGAAGAGCTTCTTCGACAATCCTTGTTGTCCTGCCCGGCGGCGTCGCCGACCCGTCGGCGCCCGCCGGTCACCGCCTTTGCGCCTCTTTCGCTCGCGCGACCGGAATGCCGCCGGAAAGCCTAGCATCGCGCCGCCCCGAGTCAAGCAGGCCGCCGTCCACCGGACGCGTCCGGGGCCGGGGCAGGCGCGGACGCAGGCGCCTGCCATCCTCCATATGGTCGCCCAATATGGTGAACGCCAGGTTACGGCGCCTCGGGCGCCGCGATCGTCACGGCGGCGCCTGGACGCTCCAGGCTTTGCGGCCGGCCGACGATGGCGCTGGAGACGCCGGCCGCCACGGCCTGCCAGCAGCGCTCCGCCAGCACCTTGCGCGAGCCCGCTTCCGCGATCGTGATCGGCGGATGGAACTCGACCACCACCCGGAGCTTGCCCAGCGCGATCATCTGCCAGATGTGCGAGGCCATCTCCATGTCGCCGAACCAGGTGTAGAAGGGCCGGAAATGGCGGCCCAGCGGGATGCCGTCGAGATGGGTGTAGGCGATCGAGACCGGCTGCACGTTGACCTGCCGGCCCTTGATCCCGACCTCGGCGGCGGAGAGCAGCGCGCTCTTGAAGGGCAGCACCCGGTTGCCGTCGCTGGACGTGCCTTCGGGGAACAGCACCAGGTCTTCGCCGCGCGCCAGGCGCGCCACCATCTCGGCGCGCTGCTCGTTCACCCTGCGCGCGTTGCGCTCGACGAAGACCGTGCGCTGGAGCTTGGCGAGCCAGCCATAGAGCGGCCAGTCGGCGACCTCGGACTTGGCGACGAAGGAGACCGGCATCAGCGCGCCGAGCAGCGTGATGTCGAGATAGGAGGAGTGGTTGACCGCGAAGAGCACCGGATGGTCGCGGCAGCGCTTGCCGCGCAGCTCGAGATCGATGCCGATGATGGCCATGCAGGTCCTGTGATAGGCCATCGGAAAGGTCGCGCGCAGAGGCGACTTCAGCAGCAGCAGCGCCGCCTGGACCGGCATGCAGACGATGGTCCAGGCGAGGTAGGCCGTCAGGCGCAGGAAGCCGCGCAGCGGCGAGGCGACCCCGCTCATTTCGGGGCGTCCTCCTTGCCCTCCTGGTCGCGCGTGTAGTGCCGGAAGTACTTGCCGGTCACCAGGTCGGTCTTGACGATCACGCAGACGTCGGTGGTGTTGAACTGTTCGTCGACCACGGCGCCCTCGCCGACGAAGCCGCCCAGCCGGAGATAGCCCTTGATCAGCGGCGGCAGCGCCACTAGCGCCTGGCGCCGGTCGATCTCGCCGGCGGCCATCAGATCCATGTCGACGAAGCGCCCGGGCAGCGCGCGCGGCCGCAGCTCCGGCGGCGCCAGGTGGTTGTGGTGGAGATAGGCCAGCGGCAGCGCCAGCTCGTGCGGGTCGGTGCCGTGCAGGCTGGCGCAGCCGAACATCACGCCGATATCGTGGTGCATCACGTATTCGGCCAGGCCGCGCCACATCAGCGTCATGGTGGCGCGCGTGCGGTGGCCCTCGCCGACGCAGGAGCGGCCGAGCTCCAGGATCGGCCCCGGCCAGCCGAGCAGCGGCGCGATGTCGTATTCGTCCTCGGAGTAGAAATGCCCGTGCGCCGCGGCGGCCTCGCGCCGGATCAGGCGATAGGTCGCGACCACCGCTTCCGGGCCCTCGCCGAGCGCGCGGTCGATGGCGATCAGGTGATCGGCGATCGGATCGAAATCGTCGAAGTCCTGCCGCCGCGCCGCCATCTCCGCGTTCGGCTTGGCCGCCATCTCGTCGTAGAAGACCGTGTAGCGCAGCGCCAGCGCGGCATCGATCTCCTCGCGCGTCTCGGCCAGGCGCACGACCAGCTCGCCCGCCTCGGCATCGACGATACGCGTCTTGGGCTCTTCGCTGGATTGCCGTTTGAGGTTCATGCCGGGACCTGACGCTGCCACGCTCTCGGACTGCTGTTCGGATGACTGTGCGCCAAACCGTTCGGGCGGTCGGCGCATGCCGCTACAACGCTCGCGGACAAGGCCCTAGTTTTTCTTGGAAGTCTTGGCCGCGCCGCGGTGCACCGGCACGCCGTAAAGCTCCAGGCGATGGTCGACCAGCTTGTAGCCGAGCCGCTTGGCGATCTCGACCTGAAGCTTCTCGATCTCTTCGTTCCGGAACTCGACCACGTCGCCCGATTGCACGTCGATCAGATGGTCGTGGTGGGTCTCCGGGATCTCCTCGTAGCGCGCGCGCCCCTCGCGAAAATCGTGCCGTTCCAGAATTCCCGCCTCCTCCAGCAGGCGCACCGTGCGGTAGACGGTGGCGATGGAGATGCGGGGGTCGATCTTGGTGGCCCGTTGATAAAGCGCCTCGACGTCGGGATGGTCCGCGGCATCCGACAGCACGCGCGCGATCACGCGCCGCTGCTCGGTCATCTTCAGGCCCTTCTCGTTACAAAGCTTCTCCAGGCGAGACGGCATTGGATTCGCAAACGCTGCTGATATCGGGGCCGACAGTATATCCCACTTGGCCCGCGATACCATCATGGCGGCATCGTCCTCGCGCCGCGCGCAATTTCGCCGCCACCCGCCGGACGCCCAGCCAAGACGGTGCGCAGGCCGCAAACGCGGCGGTTCGCGCCGTCATGGTTGACGATTTCCAAGCGTGATTTCCGCGACAACCGTATCCGCCGGACGGATGCTCTAGCGCCGCCGGCGGCCGCCTTTCGAGCCGAGGCCGATCTGCTTGGCCAGGGCGCTGCGCCGGGCGGCATAGTTGGGCGCCACCATCGGATAGTCGGCGGCCAGGCCCCAGCGCTCGCGATACTCGTCGGGGGACATCCCGTAGGCGGTCTTCAGATGCCGCTTCAGCATCTTCAGCCGGCGGCCGTCCTCCAGGCAGACGATGTAGTCCGGCGTCACCGAGCGGCTGACGGGCACCGCCGGGTCCGGCTTCGTCGCCTCGCTGGCGATGGCGCTCTGGCCGGTCAGGGCGGCGTGGGTCTCGCTAATCAGTTTCGGCAGGTCTTCGACCGTGCAGGTATTCTTCGAAACGAATGCCTTGACGATTTCAACGGTGCGTCGAACGAGATTGGTCTGGTCGGGGGAATCGGTCATGGGAGCTCCGTCGTGGATCAGTCAATTCGCCAATCTTTACACGATCCTGCGTAAATACCAAAGGGGTGAGGCGAATATAGAGCCGAGATTTAACAAAAAACCAATTGAATTTCCATGACCAATTTCAAGAATCGACAGTGTATGTTTAGTATTAATAGTTAATTTACCTTGATCCGCCGCAGCCGCCGGTACCAATCTGTCTCAGCCGGTCCCGTATTGCCCGCGCAAGGATCAGGGCATCGCCCGCCGATCCCCCGTCAGGACTGCCGGAACGGCCGTCGGCGTCCTTCGCGTAGTAGCCGGGCCGGTCGCCGCATTGCTCGAATCCCAGCCGGGCGTACAGCCGCCGCGCGGCGCCGTTGCCGGTCGAGACCTCGAGCACCTGGCGCACCGCGCCGAGCGCCGCCGCCCGCACCGCCGCCTGGTCGAGCAGGGTCGCGGCGATGCCCTGGCCACGCAGCCGCGCCGGCACGCCGATGGTGATGATCTCGCAGTCGTCTCCGGCGATGCGGGCGAGCAGCATCCCGGCGTCCCCGCCCTCGCGCCCGACCTCGCACCCGAGACGCGCCACCAGCGCGAAGCACCCCGGCGAGGCCAGCAGCGCGGCGAAGGCCTGGGCCCGCCACGGATTGGCGAAGCTGGCCGCGTGGAGATCGGCGAGCGCGCCGGCGTCGGTCATGCCCGCGACGGCCAGCTTCGGCGCGCCGGTCATCGGCCCGGCCCCGCTCATGGGCGCAGCCGCCCGCCGCCCGCCGGCAGCTTGGCGTCGGGCGGGCGCAGGTAGAGCGGCTCGGGCGGCGGGGCGTCGGCGATCGCCGCGCCGCCTGCCGCCAGCCGCGCCGCGGCAAGGGCCGCCAGCACCCGCGCATCGGGATGCGGCCCGGAGGCGCTGAGGGTGATCCGGCCCGGCGCGTCCAGCGCCGCGGCCGCGCGCGCGGCGCCGTCGCCCGCCAGCACCAGCGGTCCCTCGGGCAGGCGCCCGGCCAGCGCCTCGGGCATCACCGCGGCGGGCGCGCCGAGCGGGGCGAGGCCGGCGTCGAAACCCTGGAGGTAGAGGTCGGCGCGCTTGCTCTCGATCGCGACGACCACGCTGGCGCCCCCGTGCTCGGCGTTGCGTTCCGCCGCGGGCACGGCCCGCGCGATGACCTCGAGCGTGGTCGCGCCGAGCACCGGTATGCCGGCGGCGAGGCCGATCCCGCGCGCCGCGGCGAGGCCGATGCGCAGCCCCGTGAAGGCGCCGGGCCCCACGGTGACCGCGACCCCCTCGAGGTCGGCGAAGCCGAGCCCCGCGGCGTCCAGCGCCTCCACCACCATCGGCATCAGCGCCTCGGCATGGCCGCGCGCCATCGGCGCGCTCCGATGCGCGGCGACGGCGCCCTCGGCGCGCAGGGCGACCGAGCAGGCGTCGGTCGCGGTGTCGATGGCGAGCAGGGTCGGTTCGGCTGTCATCTCGTGGTGCGGTGCTTGATCGCGCGCATCGGGCTGCTTAAAGGTGGGCCGATAGTTGGGGCCGGGCGGAGCCTACGACAAGCGGCGCGCCGGCCGAAGCGGCGGGTTGGCGGCGGCGCGGCCCGGGCATCCCGGGCAGAATTTATGGAAAGGCTCGCATGACCCTGATCGCGATCGCCCCGCCGGAGTTCGACGTCACGCTGGAGATCGCCTACGCCACGGCGGCGAACTTCACCGGCAAGCCGATCTACCGCCGCGCCGCCGCCTATCTCCATGCCGACGCCGCCGCGCGCCTTCGGCGCGCCATCGTCCTGGCCGCCTCGGCCGGGCTGCGCATCAAGCTCTTCGACGCCTTCCGGCCGAGCGAGGCGCAGTGGGCCCTATGGAGCCACACGCCCGATCCCGACTACATCGCCGATCCGCGCAAGGGCTCGCCGCACACCCGCGGCGTGGCCGTCGACCTCACCCTCATGGCTGCCGACGGGGCGGCGCTGGAGATGGGGACCGGCTTCGACGACTTCAGCGAGCGCGCCCATCACGGCAACACCGAGATCGACGCCGAGGCGCAGCGCAACCGCATGACGCTGCTCGGCATCATGACCGCGGCCGGCTGGGACCGCTACGACTTCGAGTGGTGGCACTACCAGCTCTTCGAGGCCGAGCGCTACCCCCTCCTCGGCGACGACGCCCTCGCCGAGGGTTTGATGTAGGCGCGACGGCTACCGCTCGATTACGTGGATCGTGGTGCCGGCCTCGAGCTCGGCGCCGTCGAGATTGCGCAGCCCGAAGTTCCCCATGATCGTGCGGATGGTCCGGATGTAGGCGGGCCCGCGCTCGGAGTAGCGCAGCAGCGTGCCGGCGAGCAGATGGCCGCCCGGTTGCTCGCCGCGCGCCCGCATCATGGCGCGCTCCTCGCGCATGGACCGATAGGCCGGATGGGTGTTGAGGTTGCGCGCATAGGCCTCGACCGCCTCCAGCAGGCTCTCGAACGTCTTGATCTTGAAGCGTCGGCCACGGTAGCTGCCGGTCATGCCGTTTCGCGCGGTGAGCAAGGTCTCCTGGCCGAAGATCGCATTGCCCTTGCGGGCATAGGCCGAGGTGCCCCAGCCGCTCTCCTCGATGGCCTGGGCCAGCGCCAGCGAGGGCGGGATCACGTCGACCCGCCGGATCAGCGTCTCCAGGTCGGCGTCCCGCACCCTGTAGTCGTGCGCCAGCGCCCACAGCCAGCCGCTCTCCTCGACCGCGAGCGCCAAGCCGATCTGCATCTTGCGCTTGAGCGCCAGCAGCCGCTCGCGTTCGCGCAGGATGCTCTCGTTCGACCGCAGCACCAGCGGCAGCAGGATCTTGCGGAACATGCGCGTGCGATGCCTCACCGGCTTCATCGCCTTGAGGCCCGCCGGCAGCTCGAAGACCAGCACGCGCGGCACCGGCATGCCCTTCGGCACGGCGGAGAGATCGAAGCCGAGGCCGTCGAAGAGCCGCTTCAGCGATTCCACCGAGCGCGTCCTGAAGGTGACCGCGCTCGCCTGGCCCGCCGTTTCGCTCCGCCCGTCCTCCGCCGCCGAACCCGGGGCGTGCATCGCGCGAAGCTCGATCGCCGGCGCGTCCCCCGCGCCGAGCGAAATCCCCCCGATTGCGAGCGCCGCCACGGCGGCGCCGCATCGGATTGCTGTCATGCCTGGGATACCCTTTTCCTGTTCCGACCCGACTTTTATTGGCCGATCCGACGGCCGCTTTTCCCGCGTTCCCGGTGCGATACGGATGCCCGCCTGCATCCGTCCCTGCGCCGGACGAACAAACGCGAACGAACCGTCGGCGACGGTCCATTCGCGCTGAAGATCATGTCTAAATTAGGGAGCCGGCCCCGGACATGCGGCGGACTGTCGCGGGGAGAATAGCCATCTTAGTGAATCACGGGAGACACGGGAGGCACGGGAGGCACAGAGGCAGTCAGCCCGGTTTTCCCTGCCGCGTCATTTCCGCGCCTGCCTCCGCCGAAGCGAAGCTCCGGCTTCGCGCGGGCAGGCGCGGGGATGACGCGGCGGTGGCTCCTGACGGAACCCCTCCCGTGCCTCTGTGTCTCCCGTGGTGAAAAACGAAAAGGGCGGGTGCAGGACCCGCCCTTTGGAAGCCCGATGCGAGGCCGCCTCAGTAAACCGGGCGGACCTCGGTGACTTCGGGAATGTAGTGCCGCAGCATGTTCTCGATGCCCATCTTCAGCGTCGCCGTCGAGCTCGGGCAGCCGGCGCAGGCGCCGTGCATGGTGAGGTAGACCACGCCCCGCTCGAAGCCCTCGAAGATGATGTCGCCGCCGTCCTGGGCCACCGCCGGGCGCACCCGGGTCTCGAGCAGCTCCTTGATCTGGGCGACCACCGGGTCGTCGTCGGCCGAGGGCTGGCGCTCCGCCGCGGCGGCTTCGGCCGCCGCCTCCAGGATCACCGGCTTGCCGGCGGTGAAATGCTCCATGATGGCGCCCAGGATGGTCGGCTTGAGCACGTGCCATTCCTGGTCGTCGCCCTTGGTGACGGTGATGAAGTCGCCGCCCAGGAAGACCCCGCGCACGCCATCGACCCGGAACAGCGCCTCGGCCAGCGGCGAGCTCTCGGTCTGCTCGGGCGCGGTGAAGTCGGCGGTGCCCGACGCCATCACGGGGCGGCCGGGCAGGAACTTCAGGGTCGCCGGGTTCGGCGTCGGCTCGGTCTGGATGAACATGGCTCGCTGGCTCCTCTGGCCCGGGGCGGCGGGCGCCCCGTTTTTGCTTGCGTGACAATGAAATGGGCCGGAAACGGCAAGCCGTCAAGACGCCCGGCGCTTGGGGCGGGGACTGTCCGCCGCCCGTTGACAGAATTAGAATTAGTCATATATCTAGTCAGGTAAAGCATGCCCACGGATCGGTGACCGGAAGCCCAATGGCTCGGACATGGCAGGTTCAGGAGGCCAAGGCGAGGTTCAGTGAATTCCTCGAGGCGAGCCTGCGGGAGGGACCGCAGATCGTGACCCGCCGAGGGGCGCAGACGGCCGTCCTGGTGCCGATCGAGCAATGGCGGCGGCTGGTGGCCATGAGCCGGCCGGACCTGAAGGAACTGTTGCTGGCGCCCGAGCCGCGCGTCGAGGCACTGACCCCGGCACGCAAGGTCCACCGGCACCGCGCGAAGCCAGTGATCGAATAAGCCGCTGCGGGGATCGCGCCTGGGATGTTTCTCCTCGACACGAATGTCGTCTCGGAGCTGCGTCGACCGCGGCCGCACGGCGCCGTGCTGGAGTGGATCGCCGACGTTCCGGGCGACCGTCTCTTTCTTTCCGCGGTCACGGTTGGTGAGATCCAGTCTGGCATCGAAATCACGCGCGAGCGCGATGCGGACAAGGCGGCGGCCCTGGAGCTCTGGCTCGAGCAGGTCGAGGGCAGCTACGGCGTGATTGCCATGGACGCGCCCGCCTTCCGTGAATGGGCGCGGCTCATGCATCGCAGGTCGGACGGCGTGAGCGAGGACGCCATGATCGCGGCGACCGCGGCGGTTCACGGCCTCACGGTCGCCACCCGGAATATCAGGGACTTCAAGCCCTTCGGCACGCCGACGCTCAACCCCTTCGAGCCGGTCGACCCTGGTCGACGTCGAATCTCAGGCAGCCCTCAAATCTAGCCAGCGCCGCTCCGAGTTCCCATTTAATCGCTACGGGAGGTCGCGGTCCTGGCGGACGCGGCCGGGGAAGGGCTTTGCGGCTGCGATGGCCAGGACGAAACAGAAACCGTCGGAACCCGACACCGAACCGGCTGCCCCGCGCAAGGCCGAGCCGCGCCGGCGCGCCGATCCGCTCGCCGCCGAGCGCGAGGCGATCACCCATTGGCTGCTCGACGAGGCGCGCCACCTGCCGCGCTCGCGCGACGTCATCGAGCAGCTCTGCGAGCGCCTGGTCGCGGCCGGCGTGCCGCTGATGCGCGCCATGGTCAACGTGCGCACCATCCATCCCCAGATCCTCTCCACCGGCTACCGCTGGAACCGCGGCTCGCCGGCGGTGGCGCTCAACCGCGGCCACGACCTGATCGCCGACCCGATGTATCTCGACAGCCCCTTCAAGGTGATCCACGACGGCGCCGGCGGCATCCGGCGGCGGCTCACCGACCCCAAGGTGGCGCTCGACTTCCCGGTGCTGGCGCAGATCAAGGCCGAGGGCGGCACCGACTACCTCTGCGTCCCGCTGATTTTCAGCGACGGCACCATCAACGCCGCCTCCTTCGCCGCCGACGGGCCCGACGGCTTCACCACCGAGCAGCTCGCGCTGATCTACGACGTGCTGCCGATCCTGTCGCTGATCCTGGAGGTGCAGTCGAGCCACCGCACGGCGACGTCGCTGCTCGACACATACATCGGCCATCACGCCGGCGAGCGTGTCCTCAAGGGCCAGATCCAGCGCGGCAGCGGCGAGACCATCCACGCCGTCGTCGCCTATTCCGATCTCCGCGGCTTCACCGCGATGACCGCGGCCAAGCCGCGCGACGAGATCATCGCGCTCCTGAACGACTATTTCGAATGCGTGATCGGCGCCGTCCACGCCCATGGCGGCCAGGTGCTGAAGCTGATCGGCGACGGCATGCTGGCGATCTTCCCGCTCGGCGACGCCGCCTTCCGGCCCTACGTCTGCCGCTCCGCCCTCGACGCCGCGGCCGATGCCGAGCGCGCCGTCGCGGCGCTCAACGAGACGCGCGCCGCCGCCGGCCGACCGCCGATCCGCTTCGGCTTCGCCCTCCACATGGGCGACGTCATGTACGGCAACATCGGCTCGGCCGACCGGCTCGACTTCACCGCGATCGGCGCCGCCGTCAACTGCGCGGCCCGCGTCGAGGAGCTCTCCGCCCGGCTCGACCGGACCATCGTGGTCACCGAGCCGGTGGCCGAGGCGAGCGGCCGCGTGCTCGAGCCCCTGGGCAGCCACAAGCTGCGCGGCTTCGCCGCGCCGCTGAGCCTTTACACGATCCCGCAAGCGACCGTCTGACCCGCTTCACTCCCTGGCGATCCGCCAGGTGGCGAGCAGGATCCCCGCCAGCACGGTGGCGAAGGCGACGAGGTGGTAGAGGAAGAGCCGCTCGCCCAGGAAGGCGATCGCCAAGGCGCTGCCGAAGACCGGCATCAGCAGCAGGAAGAAGGCGGTCGCGTTCGGGCCGATGCGGGCGAGCGCGGCGTTGTAGCAGAGGAAGGCGAGCACCGAGGCGACGACCCCGGTATAGGCCACGCTCGCCGCGTTGGAGGGCGTCAGCGAGACCGCCCGCCCGGCGACCAGCGTCTCCCAGGCGTATGCCGGCGCCATCAGCGCGACGCCGATCACGCTCATGTAGAAGAGCAGCGAGAGCCCGCCGATCGCCGCCGGCCGGCGCTTCAGCAGCAGCGAATAGACGCCCCAGACGACCAGCGCGCAGAGGATCCAGAGATCGCCGGTGTTGAACTGGAGGCGCGCCAGCGCCGCGAGCTCGCCGCGCGACACCAGCACCACCCCGCCGGCGAGCGAGATCGCGATCCCAATCCCCTGGCGCCGGCTCACCCTGTCGCGGAAGACCGCCCAGGCCATCACGATGATGATGACCGGCAGCGCCAGGTTGAGCAGCAGCGCGTTGATCACCTCGGTCGAGCGCAGGCCGATATTGATCATCGAATGGAAGACCGCCGCCCCGCTCGCCCCCAGCCCCAGCATCACCCGCCAGTGCCGGCGCGCCGCCGGCAGGTCGCGCCACGCCGCCGCCCCCGCGAAGGGCAGCAGGACGAGCGCGGCGACCACCCAGCGCCAGAAATTGAGCCCGAGCGGCGGGATGTCGGTGCGCGCCGCGCGCACCACCACCCAATTGCCCGACCACATCGCCATCGCCAGCACCGCCAGCGCGCAGGCGATGAGCGCCGAGCGGCCGAGAGCGGCGGCTTTGGCGTGGGCGGCGGCGGAATTGGTTTCCGGGGCGGCGGCGGGATCCGTGGGCATGATCTCCGCATTCTAGCCGGGCCGCGCGGCCGGCGCGCCGCCCGATCGCGCATGGCGGCCTCGCCCCCCGCGCAGCGCGCTCGCGCCATCGCCCCGCTTTTGCCGCGCCCTGTCCGCCGCTTCGCCCCGAGGGCACCGTGCTCCGGACATTTATTTTCAATCTCTTCGGGACTCCGTAACCGATTATCCGCTCTAATGGCGCGCAAGGGATGGCATGGTCGCATGGCGCCAGCGGCGGCGAAGGGAGATGGCTCATGACCCGCATGGTCACCGGCACGCCCGGCTCGGAGCGCGGCCGCGGCCCCACCACCGTGACCACCTTCTTCGACGGTCGCTGCCCGCTCTGCCTGAACGCGGTGGCGCGCTACAAGCGCGTCGCCCGCGATGGCGATCCCGATCTCTTGTGGCGCGACATCCGGCGCTTTCCCGACGCGCTGGCGACCTTCGGGGTGAGCCGCGCCGCGGCCCGCCGGCGCATCCACGTGATCGACCGCAGCGGCGCGCTCCGCGCCGGGGTCGACGCCATGATCGCGATCTGGCGCGAGCTGCCGCGCCGGCGCTGGCGCGCGGTCCTGCTCAGCCAGCCCGGCATCCACGCGGTCTCGGGCCTGCTCTACGACAAGCTCTGCGCCCCCATCCTGATCGCCCTCAGCCGCGCCATCGCCCCCGAAGCCGACGGCAACGGCTCGTAGAGCATTTTCCGATCGTTTGGCATCACCGGCCCTCATGAGCTTGTCGAATGGCCCCCAACCGGCCACCCACAGGATACTGCCATTGGGTGGCCGGGTGGGGGAGCGGGCCGGCGCCGATTCCGCGTGAGCGGAATATGCTCTAGCTCAATAACCGCATCCGCAATCCCGTCGTTTCGACCGAGGGAGCGCCCTTCGAGACGCCGCCTTGCGCTCAAACGCCGTCGGCGTTTGAGCCTCAGGATGAGGGCGACCGAGCGGAGAAATCTGGCCGGATGCTGCGCGCGGCTTCAACCTGGATTTCTCCGCTCGCTATCGCTCGGTCGAAACGACGAATTTGTTCGTTTGGATAAAGCGCAAGACCCACCTACCGCGCGTAGCTCGCGCGGTCCTCGAGATCGAAGGGCTGCCAGTTGTGCGCCCAGACGATCTGGCTCTCGCCCGCCTGGTTGCGCCCCTCGGGAAGGTAGGCGAGGCCGAGCGAGCCCAGGCGCGCCTCGGCCTGGGCCCGGGCGCGCGCGTCCCCGGCCGGCTCGCGGCGCCTGCGCGGCCACAGGGCGACCAGCGCCACCAGCGCCGCGCAGCCCGCCGGCACCGCCCCCTCGATCCAGCCGGCCGCCTTCTCCACCTCGAGCCAGCGCAGCGTGCCCATGACGACGCCGTAGCCGAGCGCGCCGGCGAACAGCGCCAGCGCCGTCCACTGCCGCCAGCCGAAGGGCGGCTCGCCCGCCCTGGCCGCCAGCGCGTCGAGCGCCGCCTTGGCGCCGACGATATGCCCGCGCGCCTCCGGCGGCAGCGCGTGGACCTGCGCGAACAGCGGCGTCGCGTGATCGCCCTCGGTCATGGCCTTCCCCGAATGGTCGTGGCACCCTCGAACCATAGCTCACGCGGGGGCGCAAGCGCGATGGAGATCGAGAGCGGCAACCTCTTCGCCGAGCTGCCCGGGCGCCTCGACGCCGAGGCGATGGAGACCCTGCTCGCGCGCGGCGGCCTGCGCCTCGTGCGCATCGTCTCGACCGGCCAGGCGAGCCCGGCCGGCGAGTGGTACGACCAGGCCGATTGGGAATGGGTGGTGCTGCTGGCGGGCGCGGCGGGCCTCCGCTTCGAGGGCGAGGCCGAGGCGCGGGTGCTTGCGCCGGGCGACTTCGTCCACATTCCGGCGCACGCGCGCCACCGCGTCGAATGGACGGCGGCCGACGAGCCGACGGTGTGGCTCGCGCTGCACTATGAGAAGTAAGCGCCGCCCCTACTTACCGCCCGAACACGACCCCCCGCCGAGCACGCAGAAGCGCGCGCAGTGGGGGTGGTTGAGCTTTACCGCGCCCTCGGCCTCGGCCAGCGTGGCGCCCATCTCGAAGCGCGCGTCGTAGGGCAGCAGGGTGCAGGGGATGACCGTGGGCCGGGCCGCGCCCTTGCGCTTGATCACCATGCGCTCGTGGGCGCACATCACGTCGTCGGGGCTGGCGCCGAGGATGTCCCAGCAGGCCTCGCTGATCTCCGGCACGTCGAGGGTCTCGTCCATCTCGGGCAGCAGCAGCAGGTCCGCCGGGTCGTGGGCGTCGAGCGCGATGCCCTGGCTTGCGAAGAGCCGCTGGTAGCCGCGCCGCGTCGCCGCCTCGGCCTCGCCCATGAAGGTGCGGCCGGCGACGGCGATGTGGAAGCCGTTCTCCGAGAGCCAGGTGAGGCCCGCGAGCGCCGGCGCCCAGGACCGCGGGCCGCGCTCCAGCTCGTGGATGGCGCGGGCATGGTGGTCGATCGAGACGCGGATGTGGAGCGCCGGCCCGAACCGCTCCTTCAGCGTCAGGAGCGCGGCGCGCTTGTGCGTCATCGGCTTCATCGCATTGGTCAGCACCAGCACGCGCAGGCCGCGGCCGAGCGCGTCGGCCAGCATGGCCACGATGTCGGGGTTCATGAAGGGCTCGCCGCCGGTGAAGCCGATGGTCTCTGTCGGCAGCTTCGCGGCCGCGATCTCGTCGAAGAACGCCGCAGCCTCGGCGGCGCTGATGTAGACGAGGCGGTCGTTGGTCGGCGAGGACTCGATGTAGCAGTTGCGGCAGGTCAGGTTGCAGAGCGTGCCGGTGTTGATCCACAGCGTGCGCAGCCCCGCGAGGCCGACCTCGGCGCGGCGCGCGCCGTCGGCCGTCACCTCCGGGTCGACGAACTTGCCGCGCTTCAGCGCGCTGTCGCGGGCGGTCGGCGTGGTCGCGGTCACGGTCATGCGGGGGCGCCTCTCGTCTCGACGTCGGGAATGGCTCGCCGCGCCTGCTCCGGCGCGGCGCCCCATCGGCCTGCCCGCTCATATAGACGAGTGCCCGTCAGGGGTCCATTAACGGGCGCGTCACGTTGGGTCACGGTTATGCGAGCGAGGCGCGAGGCGGGGCTTTGCGGGCTTCGGCGCCGGGCGTATACTGCGCGCGCCAGGCGGGTGTAGCTCAGTGGTAGAGCACGAGCTTCCCAAGCTCGGTGTCGAGGGTTCGATTCCCTTCACCCGCTCCAATTCTCCGCGCGCGAACGAGATGCCAGGCAGGCCGGGGACGGCGCGCCGGATCACGCGCGGACCCGGGCGTCGCCGACGCCGGGCTTTGTATGGGAGCGACGATCGGGCAGATTGTTGCCATGCGTGGCGAAGACGCGAAAGGCGCGGGGGGTGGAAGCGATCGGCGGGCAGGCTGCCGCCGGGCATGCGCGCGCGTCCTCTTGCATGCGATCGCCGCCGTCCTGGCGCTGGCGGCCGATAACGTCGCCTCCGCCCAGAACGCCCAGGCGCCGAGCGGCGTCTACATCGCCGAGCCGGTGCTGGCGACCAAGCGCGAATGGCTCGACGCCGAGCGCGCGGGCGCCATCCGCGCCGCCATCGACCGCGCCTTCGACGGCCTCTGCCGGCCGCTGGTCGAGGTCGACGGCCGGCTCGGCCGGCTCTCCGCCGATGCGCTGCTGCGGCTCGCTGGCGACGACGGCGACGGTGGCGACGAGCGCCCGGCGCTGCCCCGCTCGCGGCAGGCGCGCACGCTGGTCATCGCCGCGGTGAGCGGCTCGGGCAAGGGCTTCACGGTCGAGATCACGGCGATCGACGTCACCACCGGCAAGCGGCGCGCCCGCGAACGCGGCGAGGCCAAGGACGCCGGCGCCCTGGGCGCCGCGGTCGAGGCCGCGGCGGCGAAGCTCAAGGCGGCGCTGGCCTGCCCGGTCTGGCGCGGCGAGATCGTGCTGAC
>Ga0302046_10002114_pt1 | contig 18625 bp, 13 predicted proteins | sample RVTome_11_FD_200261 | JGI IMG/M metagenome (GOLD analysis project Ga0302046, IMG submission 200261) | Soil microbial communities from uranium-contaminated site in the Upper Colorado River Basin, Wyoming, United States - RVT147D111 (version 2) ...
CTGCAAACACAGCCTATTATAGCAAAAAGCGCCGATTTCGGATAGAAATCGGCGCTATTGGCGGAGCGGGAAACGAGACTCGAACTCGCGACCTTCTGCATGGCAAGCAGATGCTCTACCAGCTGAGCTATTCCCGCATTTTGTAACGTGGGGTGCCAGTATACATATTTTCGGCCCCGCTTGTCAAGCATAGGCAGTGGCTTCATGCGAAGCTCAAGATGCAATCAGCCGCAGCAAAAAACAAGCGTAAAACGTTTGTTTCGCAAGAGTATACCGCAGAACCCGGCCAAAGGATCCGCTAAAAACCCAATCGCGTTTTGTGCGTCACCTCCCGCGCCGGATCGGAGGCGGCTACCTCGAGGGTCAAGGTCACGGCCAGCGGATGCGCTTGCATGCGTTCCCAGAAGGCAAGGCCGTCCGCGTTGGCCGCCAGCACCCCGACCCTTAGCTGGCCGGCCGGCACGGCCGCTGCCCAGGCTTTGACGGCCTGGACGAGCCGTGCCCCCACGCCCTGCCTACGCGCCTCCGGCACAACGTAGAGTTCGTCGATGTATCCCTCCGTGGTCTCGGCGTAGATGGGCAGCGGCGTCCACAGACGTGCGCTGATAAAGCCGACCAGCGTCCCCTCCTGATCGGCGACGAAGATGCGGGCTTGCTCGCGGGCGACGGCATAGGGAAAATCGTTCGACCAGCGGACCAGGGCATCGTCGGCGACAGCAACGCGTGGATCCAGCACGGCATGCTCGGTCAACAACCGCAACCAGAGCGCACCGACCTGATCCTGGTCTTCTTTGCAAGCCCGGCGTATCGAAGGCGGGTTCATGATGCCTGGCTCAGCCTGTGTTGGATGCAGCATCCGAATCCTTTCCTCACGCCGTAGCGGGCACCCGCTCCGCACGATGGTTCAAATGTCCTTGCCGGATGAGCAGTTCGGCATTGAGCACCGCGCCGCCGGCAGCCCCCCGTACCGTGTTGTGCACCAGCGCCACGAACTTCACATCCAACACCGGGCACGGTCGGATACGACCGATCGAGACGGTCATGCCACGACCGAGTTCGACGTGGCGGCGCGGCTGAGGAAAGGGCGCTTCGTCGAACACATGCAGGAGCCGCTCGGGCGTGCTCGGCAGGCCTATACCGGAGATGGGGCTTTGAAAATGGAGGAACGCATCGCGCACCTCCGCCGCGCCGGCTTCGCGGCCCAGCCGGACCGAGATGCACTCCAGGTGCCCATCGAGCACCGGCACGCGGTTGCACTGCGCGCTGATTGCGAACCGGGCCGGTTCGATGCGATCCCCGACGAGCCGGCCCAGCAGCTTGAGCGGCTCGGTAGCCATCTTGTCTTCCTCCCCACCGATGTAGGGCATGACGTTACCCAGCGCATCGAGCGCCGAGACACCGGGGTAGCCGGCCCCGGAGAGCGCCTGCAGGGTGGTCACCTGTACGGCCTCCACCCCGAAGGCATCGACCAGCGGCCGTAGTGCACACACGAGCCCGACCGTCGAACAGTTCGGGTTGGTCACGATGAACCCGCCTGCTCCCCACCGTTGCTGCTCGATGAGCGCTGTATGCGTCGGATTGACTTCCGGGATCAGCAGCGGTACATCGTCCTGCATCCGGTAGTTGCGGGCATTGGAGATGACGGGATAGCCCGCCTCCGCGAACGTGCGCTCGATATCACCGGCCACGTCGGCCGTCAACCCGGAAAAGACAAAGTCGCAATCCAGGTCGGGCCGGGCTTCGACCACCTCTCTCTCGGCGACGGCCGCCGGGATCGGGCGTGAAACGATCCAGTTGGCGGCTTCCCGGTACGGCTTGCCCGCCGAGCGGTCCGAGGCGGCGAGCGCCGTGATGTCGAACCACGGATGCCCCTCCAGGATCTCGATGAACTTCTGCCCCACAGCCCCGGTAGCCCCGAGGATGCCCACGCGGTACTTCCGTTCCATTACGTACGTCAGGTTTGAGATTGCGCAAAGCCACGCTACGACGCGACCGCTACGATAGGCTCATACCCCGCCGGGAGGATCCAGGTCCCCGGCTCCTGAGGTTCGGCGGTCGAACGCACATGGACCGGGATCTCGGCTTCGACGAGCGGGTCGAGGGCTTTGCGGTGCATTCCCAGGCGCCCTGCGTGATTCCAGGCCCAGGCTTCTTCGAGCCGAAGGCACGTCAACCGCCGGGCCTCCTCATTTTTGTATGGATCATCGGTGTAGAGCCCATCCACGTCGGTCCAGCGTTCCAACACGGAAGCGCCCAGGGCGGCGGCCAGGAGCGCGGCGGAGTAGTCGCTGCCGCCCCGTCCGAGCGTGGTTGTCTGCCCCGCGGCCGTCGCCCCGAGGAAGCCGGTCACGACGGGTATCGTCGCGGGGGGAAAGGCGGCGTACCAGGCTCGCGTCTGCCGATAGGTAGTGGCGACGTCTACGAGCGCGGCCCCGAAGGTAGCATCCGTGCGGACCAGGATCGTCGCTTCCTGGGGGAGGGCATCGAGTCCGGCGTCTTGCAAGGCGAGGGCAACGAGCGGGGCGGCCAGCCGCTCGCCCATCGCCACCATCGCGTCGCCCAGCGCCGGTGTGACGGGGGCGGTCTCCGCCAGCCGTGCCAGCTCCTCGACCAGGTCTTGGAGTATCCCCTCGTACGTGCGCAACGAATCCGGGCGAAGCAACCCGGTAGCGAGGACGTGATGACGAATCCAGAGCCCTTCGGTCAACGTCGCCGTCGCCAGCGTCCCCTCGCGCCTCGCTTCCAACGCCGCCACCAGCGTGTTGGTCACGCCGCCCAGCGCCGACGTCACTACTACGCCGCGAGACGCTTCCGCCGCGTCACGGACGATCTCCACGACGCGGCGCAACCGCTCGGCCGAACCGACCGACGTACCGCCAAACTTGAGCACTTTCAATGTACGACCGTCGTCTGCGCCGAGACGAGTACGTGCGGATCTATGGTCGAGATTCTCCATGCCTGCACCTGTTCACTCAAGGTGTCGAGTTCGATGAGAAATGCGTCATGCCCGTGCGGGGCTTCCAGGATCGACAGCTCGGCGTTGGGCAGGTGACGCGCCAGCTCCTGTTGTTCCGCGAGCGGATAGAGGATGTCCGAAGCGATGCCCACGACCAACGCGGGCTGCGTGATCCGGCGCAGCACCTCCGGATACGCGCCGCGCCCGCGCGCGACGTCGTGGGAATCCATCTGCCGGGTCAGGTGGACGTAACAGTTGGCGTCGAAACGATCCACCAGCTTCCCGCCCTGGTGATGCAGGTACGACTCGACGTTGAACGGCGCATCCGCCGCCCCGTCGATGCGCGTCCGGCCGAAGCGCTCCTGGAAAGACGCAAAGGATCGATAGGAAATCATGGCGATCATGCGGGCCGTCGCCAGGCCGGCGCGCGGCGGGTCGCCCGGATCGTAGCGCCCGCCCTGCCAGCGTGGATCGGCGTAGATCGCCTGCCGCTGGGCTTCGCTCCACCCGATGCACCAGGCCGAATGCCGGATCCCCACGCCCATCGGTACAAGGCCCCGCACGAAGTCGCCGTAGAACGCCCATTCGAGGACCTGCATCCCGCCCATCGATCCACCGACGGCAAAGGCTACCTGCCGCACGCCCAGCCGGTCGAGCAACCGCCTGTGCAGCGCTACCGTGTCTCGAATGGTAGCCTGGGGAAAATCCGCCCCGTAGGGCCGCCCTGTCCTTGGGTTGACGCTCAGCGGAGAGACCGTGCCGTAGGGCGAGCCGATCACGTTGATGCAGATGACGCAGTAGTGTTCGGTGTCGAGCCCCCGGCCCGGCCCGATGAGCCCGCCCCACCAGTCGACCGCTTCGGTGTTGCCGGTGAGCGCGTGGCACACGACGATGGCATTGTCGCCGGCCTCGTTGAGCACACCCCACGTCTGGTACGCCACCGGCACTTCATAGAGCACGGTACCCTCTTCGAACGCGAATTCGGGAATGACTTCGATGTATAGCATGTCGATAGATCGACTTAAGGGTATGGGTGTGTGGGAGCTTCAAATGGTTGATAGTGCATGGATCATTGTGAATGGTGAATGAGCCTCCTCACAGGCCGTTCGCTATTTTCCATTCGCCATTCACTATTCGTCATTCAGACCTCTCCCACACGCCCATACCCGTAGCTTAAGCGGCAACCAGGTTGTCTACCTGGGCCAGCGCCTGGGCAAAATCAGCCTTGATGTCCTCGATATGCTCGATGCCTACGGAGACGCGGACCATGTCCGGCGTAACCCCGGCGGCCAGCTGCTCTTCGGCGGCCAGCTGCTGGTGCGTCGTCGAGGACGGGTGGATGACCAGCGTCTTGGCATCGCCGACGTTGGCGAGGTGGCTGGCGAGCTTCACGTTGTCGACGAACGTCTGTCCGGCTTCCAAACCGCCCTTCACACCGAAGGCCAGCACGGCGCCGAAACCCTTCTTGAGGTAGTTCGATGCGCGTTCGTGGTAGGGATGATCGTCCAACCCCGGATAGCTCACCCAGGTCACCTGCGGCTGCGCTTTGAGCCAGCGCGCCAGGGCGAGGGCGTTCTCACAGCTTCGGTCCACCCGCAGCGAAAGCGTTTCGAGCCCCTGCAAGAGGAGGAACGAACCGAACGGGTTCTGGCACGGGCCGAGGTCGCGCAACCCTTCGACGCGGGCGCGGATGATGAACGCCACGTTCACGCCCAGCACGCCGTCGGGCCCGAACACCTCCCAGAAGTTGAGCCCGTGATAGCCCGGTGACGGCTCGGTGAAGACGGGAAACTTGCCGTTATCCCACGGAAACGTCCCGCCGTCGACGATGACGCCGCCGATGGTGGTGCCGTGCCCGCCGATCCACTTGGTCGCACTTTGGACGACGATGTGCGCGCCGTGCTCCAGGGGCCGGAAGAGGTACCCCGCCGCGCCGAACGTGTTGTCTACGATGAAGGGAATGCCGTGGCGCTCTGCCAGCCGCCCCAGCGCCTCGAAGTCCGGGATGTTGAAGCGGGGGTTGCCGATGGTTTCGACGAAAAGCGCCTTGGTCCGGTCGTCGATGAGGGCTTCGAAGGCATCCGGATCGTCGCCCTCCGCGAAACGCACATCGATGCCGAGGCGAGGGAAGGTGACCTTGAACTGGTTGTACGTGCCGCCGTAGAGATAGCTGGTCGACACGATGTTGTCGCCCGCGTGGGCGATGTTGGTGATCGCCAACAACTGGGCAGCCTGCCCGCTGGACGTCGCCAGGGCTGCCACGCCGCCTTCGAGCGCCGCGATGCGCTGCTCGAAGACGTCGGTCGTCGGGTTCATGATGCGCGTGTAGACGTTGCCGAATTCCCTCAGGGCGAAGAGGTTAGCGCCGTGTTCGGTGTCGTTGAAGGTGTACGACGTCGTGGCGTAGATCGGCACGGCCCGCGCCTTGGTGGTCGGGTCAGGCTGCTGCCCGGCGTGTAGTTGAAGCGTCTCGAAACGCAGAGGGGCTTCTTGTCCGTTGCTGCTCATGGTAGGGATCTGTTGTGTGAAGGTTGTAAAAGGGTTGGGTGACTCAATCTACATGACGAAAAAAACTTCGCCATCCCCTAAACGACCTTCCAGAAAAGCAACGCGCCAGGCAGACCGTGCGTTAGGTCGCCGATGTTGACCTTGCGTGCAGAGAGGGGCCATAAAAAACCTCCTCCGCAGGCAAGATAGCGGAAGAGGTGCACCGAACACCCCGGCAGAGGCCGGGCGGAGAACCCATCTCCCGCTCATCTCTCCTCGCCGTAAAGCGAGGCAGGACGTGGCACCTTTCCTGTGCAGCGTTCGGGGCTGCACGGGGGTTGCCAGGGTTTCACAGGGCCTGTACCCTCCACCCTTCTGGATGAGCCGTCAAAATGTCTTGGCTCCTTGTTAAGCCAACGCCGAAGCAAAGTTTCAAGCCGGTGCGACTTTTTTGTAACCGGCTGCTTCTTCATCTCGTGAGTACGTAATAGACGCTGGTGGGTCTGAGCTTTTTAGGAAAGGACGTAGCATGGTATTGCAGGTTCCACGCGAACATACGAGAGAGGTATTTATCTATCAGCGTTGCCAGACGACTGTTGTAGGCCGCCTTACCCGTTATCTGCCAAAGTTTAGGCATTAAAGGAAAAACACACAAGCTCTCGTTTACCACGCGGAAGCCCGCCTCTTCAAGGAGGGCTCGGAACAGAGCAAGAGGTATCCCTCGCTCTCGCTTGGTCAAACCATAGCGCGGATACCTCCAGTCCCCCATAGAAATCATAGGCTCTCTAACAAGCGCGAACCCACCAGGGCGCAAACAGCGATACAATTCATGCACCACGTAGGTTATGTTCGGAATATGGTGTAGTACGCCCAGACAGGTGATCAAATCAAATGTTTGATCTGGAAAAGGGAGGGTACCATCCACCGCCGGCTTGATGTATCTCGCTGGGATATCATGGACGACTTCGCTGTTGAAGGCATCAGAGGGCTCAAGGATGGTTACCCGTTTGACGCGGTCTGCCAGGGGAGCAAACTCATCCCCATAGGCACTCCCTAAACCCAGCGCGTGGGAGAAGGAGTTGACCGGGAGATACTTGAATCCATGCAAGGCGTTGAGCGCATGATACACATAGGTGTAGTGCACCGCATCCTTCGCCCCTAAATTGGCATACGCTTCCTTTTCATCATCGTACCACTCACGTATCTGGCTGAGCGAAAAATCATCTCCATAGAGCTTGTCCCCAGCGAAGTATAGATCAAGATCTGTGTCGTGACTCATCGGGAAAGTATGTTGGGAGAGGTTCACAGCCAGAGCCCTAATCTGCCGTTCGATGATGTGTAATGAAGCAACACAGCCCGTACAGGACAACACCTGAAAACGCTGAGATATACAATGCCCGCAATCCCGCGTTCCTAGGTGCTGTCCCAGACGGTGAATGTGACAAACGTCAGGCCAATCGTGCCATGGAGGCTTTTACAGTTCGTGTCAAGTGACCAGAGGAGACATTCCTTCTCAAAAACGCTGTTTCTTAGGCCATGGTCAGCCTGACACTATTTCATGAGCAACATCTGCCTGCTTTGCTTGAAGTCTCCGGCCTGAAGTTGATAGAAGTAGACCCCGCTCGGCATCTGCGCGGCGTTCCACGTGATGGTGTGGACGCCCACCTCTTTGACCGCATCGACTAGCCGAACCACCTCGCGCCCGAGTACATCGTAGATACTGAGCGTGACGTGCGCCGCCTCCGGAAGCGTGAAGCGAAAGGCCGTCGATGGATTGAACGGGTTGGGATAATTCTGTTCTTTCTCAAAGTGCGTCCAGGCATAGCCCCGGCGCACTACGCCATCGTGGTCGAGCAACTCACTTTCTCGCTTGCCCCACAAGGAAGCCCCTCGACCTGAACCCGAACCGAATAACCACGCGGCACTCACACACGCGGCAGATCGCCCACGCCTTTGGTGGGCAAGGCGATGAAGCCCGACAGTTGCGCATCCACGGCCCGCGCGGCTTCGCGGCCTTCCGAAATCGCCCATACGACCAGCGACTGCCCCCGCCGCGCATCGCCGGCGGCAAAGACGCCGGGCACGCTGGTCCGGTAGTTCCCGTCGGTCTCGATGGCGCCCCGCCGGTCGAGCGCGAGGCCGAGTTGGCCGACCATGCCGTCGGTCTCCGGCCCGGTGTACCCCACGGCCAACACCACCAGGTCCGCCGGCCATATCCGGTCGGTGCCGGGGACCTCCCGAAAGCCGGGACGGCCGTTGCCGTTCGTCGGGAACTCGACCTGCACGGTGCGGAGGTGCTCCACGCGGCCCTGCCGGCCCTCGAAAGCCTTCGTCAGGATGCTCCAGCGCCGCTCGACGCCCTCTTCATGCGACGTGCTGGTACGCAGGACCATCGGGTAGTACGGCCAGGGTTGATGGGGCAGCCGCTCGTCCGGCGGCGTAGGCAGCAACTCAAACTGCGTGACCGAGGCGGCTCCCTGCCGGTTGGACGTGCCGACGCAGTCGCTGCCGGTGTCCCCGCCGCCGATGACGATGACGTGCTTGCCCCCGGCGTGAATAGGCCGGACGTCTTCCCGCTCCAGGCTGTCCCCGGCGACGCGCTTGTTCTGCTGCCACAAGAAGTCCCAGGCAAAGTGCACGCCGTCGAGGTCACGGCCGGGGATCGGCAGGTCGCGGGGCTTCGTCGCGCCGGCGCACAAGACCACGGCGTCGAAGTCGCGCAGCTTGGCGACGGGGTAGTTCTTGCCGACGTGGGCTTTCGTCACAAAGTGCACGCCCTCCGCCCGCAGGAGGGCCACCCGCCGCTCGACGATCCTTTTCTCCAGCTTGAAGTCGGGAATGCCGTAGCGAAGCAGGCCGCCGACGCGGTCGTCGCGTTCCAGGACGGTGACGCGATGGCCGGCCTTGTTGAGTTGATCGGCACAGGCCAGCCCGGCCGGTCCCGAGCCGACGACGGCCATGCGCTTGCCGGTCCGCACGCGGGGCGGCATAGGCCGCACCCACCCTTCACGGAACGCATGCTCGATGATCTCCTGCTCGATCTGTTCGATGGTCACCGGCTCGTCGATAAGACCCAGCACGCAGGCCGACTCGCACGGATGGGGGCAGATTCGCCCGGTAAATTCCGGGAAGTTATTCGTCGCCCGCAGCCGGTCGTAGGCCTCGCGCCAGCGCCCGCGGTAGACGAGGTCGTTCCAATCCGGAATGACGTTGCCCAGGGGACATCCCGACTGGCAAAAAGGCACCCCGCAATCCATACAGCGCGCCGCCTGCCGTTGGAGCTTCTCTTCGGCGAACGGCTCGTACACCTCGCGATAATCCTGAACGCGCTCGTCAATCGCTCGCCGGGTCGGCGCCTCGTGCGGAAACTCGATAAAACCCGTGGGTTTTCCCATGACGTCTATCGTAAGTCGTGACGGCCCTTGTTGTGACGGCTCTTGCAGAAGTGAGCAGGGGAGCCGGGGAAGTCGTGCCACACGTCGATCCTACCCGGCTCCCGATGCTCGGGAAAAAACGGTTATGCGGCCCGCTGCTCGCTGGGCAGCTCTTCTTCTTGCTCTCGGGCCAGCCGCAGCAAGGCATTCCGATACTCGACCGGCATCACCTTGACGAACTCGCGCAGCGCCCGGTCCCAGTGATCCAGGCACCAGAGTGCCACACGGCTTCCCGTGTAGTGGTAATGGTTCTCGATCAGCACACGCAGTTCGGCCACATCTTCTGCGTCGGTTACCTCCAGCAAATCGACCATCTCCAGGTTGCAACGACGGTTGCGGAAGTCGTGCGTTCCGTCGAGCACATAGGCCACGCCGCCGCTCATGCCGGCGGCAAAGTTGCGCCCGGTCGGCCCCAGGACGACCACACGCCCTCCGGTCATATACTCACAACCGTGATCGCCGACGCTCTCGACGACGGCCCGCACGCCGCTGTTGCGCACGCAGAAGCGCTCGCCGGCACGCCCGCGCACGTACGCTTCGCCGCTCGTCGCGCCGTAGAACGCCACGTTGCCGATGATGATGTTCTGGTGCGGCTCGAACGTAGCTGTCTCCGGCGGCGTGATGATGAGCTTGGCCCCGGAGAGCCCTTTGCCGAAGTAGTCGTTGGCGTCACCCTCGACGTGCAGCGTGAGGCCGGGCGCCCCGAAAGCGCCGAAACTCTGCCCCCCCGACCCTTTGCAGCGCAAGACGATCGTATCCGCCGGCAAGCCGGCCTCGCCGTAGCGACGGGCGATCTCGTGGCTGAGCATCGTGCCCACCGTTCGGTTCCTGTTGCTGATCACCACGTCCTGCTGCACAGGTTCGGCCCCGTCGAGCGCGGGCTGTGCCCAGGCGATGAGGCGATGGTCCAGCGCCCGGTCGAGACCGTGGTCTTGCGCATCGGCTTCAAAGCCGGCCAGGATATCCGGTACACGCGCCCGGTAGAGGATCGGCGAGAGGTCGAGGTGTTTCGCCTTCCAGTGGGTGATGTCGTCGCGCATCCGGAGCCGATCGACACGACCAACCATCTCATCGATGGCGCGGAAGCCGAGCCGGGCCATGATCTTGCGAAGCTCTTCGGCGACGAAATGGAAGTAGTTGACGACGTGTTCGGGCTGACCGGAAAACAGCTTGCGCAGTTCAGGATTCTGCGTGGCGATGCCGACCGGGCAGGTGTTGAGGTGGCACTTGCGCATCATGATGCAGCCGAGCGCCACCAGGGGCGCCGTCGCAAAGCCGAACTCGTCGGCGCCGAGCAGCGCGGCGAAAGCGACGTCGCGGCCCGTCTTCAACTGCCCGTCGCACTCGACCTTGATGCGGCTGCGCAGGCCGTTGCGGACGAGCGTCTGGTGCGTCTCGGACAGACCCAGCTCCCACGGCAACCCGGCGTGCATGATGGAGGTCTGCGGCGAAGCGCCCGTGCCGCCGTCGGATCCGCTGATGAGCAGGACGTCGGCCTTCCCCTTGGCAACCCCGGCTGCGACGGTCCCTACACCCACTTCGGAAACCAGCTTGACGCTGATACGCGCCGACGGGTTGGCGTTCTTCAGGTCGTGGATCAGCTGGGCCAGGTCTTCGATGGAATAGATGTCGTGGTGCGGCGGCGGCGAGATGAGCCCCACGTACGGCGTCGAATGGCGCGTCTTGGCGATCCAGGGATAGACTTTCTGGCCGGGTAGCTGCCCGCCTTCGCCGGGCTTGGCTCCCTGCGCCATCTTGATCTGGATCTCGTCGGCGCTGGTCAGATAGCTGATCGTCACCCCGAAACGACCCGAGGCGACCTGCTTGATGCGGCTCCGCCTGGGGCTGGCCCGGTCATAGCGTTCGGGATCCTCGCCGCCTTCGCCCGTGTTGCTCTTGCCGCCGAGGCGGTTCATCGCCACGGCGAGCGTCTCGTGCGTCTCCTGGCTGATCGACCCGTACGACATCGCCCCCGTCTTGAACCGCTTGACAATCTCCGTCCACGGCTCGACTTCACCGAGCGGGATAGCCAGGGTTTCGTCGTCGGTGAAGTCCAGCAGACCCCGGAGCGTGCCGAGCCGCCGCGTCTGGTCGTTGATCAGGTCGGCATATTCGGCGTAGCTCTTCGGGTCTACCTGCCGCACCGCCTGTTGTACCTTGGCGATGGTGAGCGGGTTGAACAGGTGGTCTTCTCCGCCACGCCGCCACTGATAGCGCCCGCCGACGTCCAGGTCATAGGTGCCATCGACCTGCGTGGGCGGGTAGGCCCGTTCATGCCGCAGGCGCGCTTCTTCGGCGAGCACGTCGAGCCCGATGCCGCCCAGCCGCGAGGGCGTCCCGCTGAAATACGGGTCGATCAGGGCACGGCCGAGGCCGACGGCCTCAAAGATCTGTGCACCCCGATAGCTCTGTAGCGTCGAGATGCCCATCTTGGACATCACCTTGAGAATGCCCTTGCCGATCGCCTTTACGAAGTTTCGTTCGGCCTTATCGGCATCCACCCCGTCGATCTCTCCGGTAGCGGCCAGCGTGCGCACCGTCGCCAGCGCCAGGTAGGGGTTGACGGCGCCCGCCCCATAGCCGATGAGCAGGCAGAAATGATGCGGCTCGCGCGGCTCCCCGCTCTCGACGATCAGCCCGCAACGCGTGCGCAGGCCGTTGCGAATGAGGTGATGGTGCACCGCCGCCGTAGCCAGCAATGCCGGGATAGGCAACCACTCGGCATCGGCGTCCCGGTCGGAGAGGATGAGCAGCGAACAGCCTCCTTCCACCGCTTCCGAAGCCGCCGTGCAGAGCCGGTCCAGAGCCGCTTCCAGCCCCCCACCGCCCCCCCGGAAAAGCATCGGTACGGTCGCACTGCGCAGCGCGTCGTCGTCCAGGACCCGTACCCGAGCCAGGTCGGCGTCCGTCAAAATCGGTTGCTTCAGGCGCAGTTGCCGGCAATGCAGCGGCGTCTCCTGGAACAGGTCCTGGTCAGCGCCCAGGGTGAGGTAGAGCGACGTCACCAGCTTCTCGCGGATCGCATCGAGAGGCGGGTTGGTAACCTGTGCAAAGAGTTGTTTGAAATAGTCGTAGAGCAGCCGGGGCCGGTCCGAGAGCACGGCCAGCGGCGTGTCGTCTCCCATCGAGCCGAGTGCTTCTTTGCCTTCCGCGCCCATGGGCGGCAAGAGCAGGCGCACGTCCTCCACCGTGTAGCCGAACAACGGCTGCAGGGCCCGGCAGGTCTCGGGCGTCATCGAGGCCGCCTCGGCACACCCCGGCAACTGCTCCAGCCGCACCAGATTGTCCGTGAGCCACTGCCGATACGGCTGGCGTCTGCTGATCCGGCTTTTGATCTCTTCGTCGCTGATGATGCGTTTTTCTTCGAGATCGACCAGGAACATACGCCCCGGCTGAAGACGCCCTTTTTCGAGGACGTTGGCCGGGTCGACGGCGCCGACGCCCGTCTCGGAAGCCAGGATCACGTAGCCGTCTTTGGTCACCGTGTAACGCGACGGGCGCAGGCCGTTCCGGTCGAGCACAGCCCCGATGTACCGCCCGTCGGTAAACGGCAGGGTAGCGGGCCCGTCCCAGGGCTCCATGAGGCAACTGTGGTACTCGTAAAAGGCTCGCTTCTCGTCGGGCATGTCCGGGTTGTGTTCCCAGGCTTCCGGCACCAACATCATCATCGCATGCGGGAGCGATCGCCCGGTGAAATACAGCAACTCCAGCATGTTGTCGAGGATCATCGAGTCGCTGCCGCCCTCCCGAAGGATGGGCAACAGCTTCGCCGTATCCTGGCCGAATCGATCCGAATGGAAAAGGACTTCGCGGGCCCGCATCGCGTTTAAGTTGCCCCGCAGCGTGTTGATCTCCCCGTTGTGGCAGAGGAAACGGAAGGGCTGTGCGAGCGGCCACTTCGGGAATGTGTTCGTGCTGAACCGCGAGTGGACCATCGCCAGGGCACTCTGCATCGAAGGATCGGAAAGATCCGGGTAATAGGCCGGCACCTGATCCGGCGTCAACATGCCTTTGTAGATCAGCGTGCGCGAGGAGAGGCTGGCGATGTAGAAACGGTCGCCGTCGGGCAGCCCGGCCGTATGAACCGCGCGCTGAACGACCTTACGGATCACGTAGAGTTTGCGTTCGAAGGCCTGCTGATTCGCCAACCCGCTGCCGCGCGCGACGAAGACCTGCCAGACGTCCGGCTCCACGGCGCGGGAGGCCGTGCCGATGGAGGTGTTGTGCGTCGGCACCGGGCGCCATCCCAGAATCCGCTGCCCTTCGGCGCAGACGGCCTGCTCAAAAGAGGTCTTGCAGAATTGCTGCTGCGCGGGATCACGGGGTAGAAACACCATCCCCACACCGTATGCCCCTGGTTCGGGCAAGCGAATGTCCTGTTCCTCGCCGCGCTTGCGGCAAAAAGCATCCGGGATCTGCATCAGGATGCCGGCACCGTCGCCCGTACGCTCATCGCAGCCACACGCCCCACGGTGCTCCAGGTTGAGGAGAATGCCGAGCCCCCGGCGGACCACGTCGTGAGACGGTGCCCCATCGACCTTACAGATGAAGCCGACGCCACAGGCATCGTGCTCGAAGGCCGGGTCGTAGAGACCGTGCTCGGCGGGGGTATCGTGTAGAAACGGTTGGTGCATCCTGAAGTCCGGGGTCTGGATCAACCCCTGACGCTTCTGGAAGACCGCTGCCGTGCCAGGCAGTAGGGCGAAGGGATTGACCGCTGGCGTCTAGCCCCCAATAATTCGGAGGTCGAGAAGGATAAGGACGAGGGGTACGGCGAGAAGGCCCACACGCCCGAACACGACGAGGCGCGTTCGCAAAAGAAGCCGTCGCAGGTGAAGCCGAACTACGCCAAAGCCGGATGCCCATGGAAATGCCGGCGTGGCAAAGCACTGAATATGTGTCGGTATTGACGACATAACCTGTGACTTTTTAAAGGGAATTGAATAAATAAACTAAAATCAACCGCTGTGCGTCAAGATGTCATTACTTTTGCCCGCTGATTCCGTCTTTGCCGTGATTGCATAGCCGGTAGCGCTTTCATTTAAAATATTAAGTTCAATTAGCATTATTTCCTTATTAATATTGATATGATATGATTTTTATCATGATAATTCATGCCTAAAGCATGTTCTGTTTAAATTATACAATGTTCAGATTACAATATCGTTACAAGCTGAACGAGCGGCTGCTTCCGGTTTACTTCCATCGTACCGGAGACGGTTATGTCGAGATAAAAAAGCCATACGGCGGCTTTTTCCTATCACTTTTCGGAAGCGCTTCCGGCTTATAAAAGGGTTCATTTCCGGAAACGTAGCATTAAATGTGTGCATGTTTGCAGTGCAATATGCTATTTGCTATCGACCTAAATTGGCAGCGCTTCCGGTATCTATTTCAGCCGCGCATTTATCATTGCGCTGATGCCTTGTCCGCAACCGGCTTCACCAGACAACCCTGCGGTCAGCAGACGCGCGGGGTACGGTACCGGCGGCCGGGTCTGCCCGCCGCAAAAATGTAAAGAAACGATGAAGAGACGATGAAGAAAGACATGGATGTTAATACGGAAGCGTTTCCATTTTGTCTAAGTAATTGAAATATATCTTGTGATTATCCTAAATTTTATTCGGTGATGCTGATTTTTACTTAAATGTTTTAAATCAGTAGATTGCCGCCTTCACAAATCAACGCTGGAGATACCCATGTACAAACCCCTGCTACTCGCACTGGTGTTGCTGTTCGTTGGTACGACAACTGTGCTGGCTCAGGACGAACCGGTCGAGACGCCGGCTGACACCGCCACGACCGAAGCCGTCGAAGCCACCGCCCCCCCGGCGGCCCTCTCAACCGATCCTGCCGCGCCGGAAGCCACGGTTGAAGCGCCGGACGACGCGGCGCAAACGCATCTCAACTTCGTCTGGACCATCCTCGCCGCTGTTCTGGTCTTTTTCATGCAGGCCGGATTCGCCTTGCTCGAAACGGGCTTCACACGCGCTAAAAACGCCGTCAACATCATCATGAAAAACGTGATGGACGTTTCCGTGGGTGCGCTCGTGTTTTTTGTGCTCGGCTTCGGCCTGATGTTCGGCACAACGCTCGGTGGCTGGATCGGCACGGACGGCTTCTTTCTCGCAGGCCTCGGCGATGATCCCTGGACGTATGCCTTCTTCCTGTTCCAGGCCGTCTTCGCCGCTACGGCCGCCACCATCGTCTCCGGAGCTGTTGCCGAACGCACGCAGTTCACAGGCTATCTGATCTTCTCGATCGTCATCACGGGCCTGATCTATCCGGTGTTCGGCGCGTGGGCCTGGGGCAGCCTGTTCAACGGATCCGGCTGGCTGGAAGGCCTCGGCTTTATCGATTTCGCAGGCTCGACGGTGGTGCACTCGGTAGGCGGCTGGGCGGCCCTGGCCGGTGCCCTGGTCGTTGGCGCCCGCGTCGGTAAATACGACGAGCACGGCAAACCCCGCGCCATTCCGGGCCACAGCCTGCCCCTGGCGGCCCTGGGTGTGTTCATCCTCTGGTTCGGATGGTTCGGCTTCAACGCAGGGTCCACCACCGAAGGCAGCACAGCCATTGCGCTGATTGCCATGAACACCTTTCTGGCAGCCGGCGCCGGCGCTACCGGCGCTATGGCGCTGACGTGGATGAAAAACAGCAAGCCGGATGCCACCATGACGCTCAACGGCGTGCTGGCCGGCCTCGTTGCCATCACGGCCGGCTGCGCCAACCTGACGCCCGGCTTCGCCATCCTGACAGGCGTGCTGGCCGGCGTCATCGTCGTCTACGCCACCCTCGGCCTCGAAAAGTTTGTCGACGACCCGGTCGGTGCCGTCGCGGTGCACGGCGTCTGTGGCGCCTGGGGCACGCTGGCCGCCGGCCTGTTCGACAGCGCAGGCATGTTCAACCCGTCGACCGTCGGCGTGCAGTTGATCGGCATCGCGGCTGCGTTCCTGTGGACGTTCCCGATCAGCTACCTCATCTTCACCGTCTTGAAGAAGACCATCGGCCTGCGTGTAACCGAACACCCCGAAGACATCGGCCTCGACCTGCACGAGCACGATGTCCAGGCCTATCCTGAGTTCATGTCCGGCAGCGACAACAACAGCAACGGCAAGTCGACTTCGACGCCGGCTACCAAGCCGGCCTACGCCGGCTACTAGACGAGCCGCACCGCTATACCACACACAAGGGGGATGCCTGACAACCACCCTGCCCCGGACCGGTGGCGCACGAGCATGCGCCACCGGGCGATCTCCGGGATCCATCATCTACGAGAACCTTTTCAAGAGGTAACTGCAATGAACCTCGCTATGCGCTTCAAGTTGTGTGCGCTGTTCCTGACGCCGGGCCTGCTGGTACCCGGCGCGCTGTCGGCGCAATCGTTCAGCCTCGGTACCGACGTCGTGAGCCGCTACATCTGGCGCGGCACCGACTTCGGCGAGTCAGTCAGCCTTCAGCCTTCCCTGGCCTTCAGCGCAGGAGGCTTCGAAGTGGGCACGTGGGCTTCCTACTCGGTCTCGTTCGACGGTGCCGGTGCTAACGAGCACGATCTCTGGATCGGCTATACCATCGACACCGGCAACGAAAGTTCGTTCAGCTTCGGGGTAACGGATTATTACTTCCCTGCCCCGGACACCGCCTACAACTTCTTCAACTATTCGGGCGACGGAGAAGGCGCCCACTGGATCGAACCCTACGTGGGCTATACGGGCCCCGCATCGTTTCCGCTCACGCTGTACGGAACCCTATTCGCCCACAACGACCCGGATAACTCGATCTATCTGGAAGCGAGTTATCCGTTCCGGGTAGACGGCGTCGAACTCGGCCTGACGGCAGGAGCCGTAGCCAATGAGAGCGCCTTCTACGGCACTGAAGGGTTTGCCTTCGTCAACCTGGGCCTGTCCGCTACCAAAGAGATCTCCTTTTCGGAGCAGTTCACCGTGCCGGTCAGCGTGGCCTATATCCTCAATCCCGACCAGGAGCGTTCCTTCCTCGTGGTTGGTTTCGGAATCAGCCTGTAAAGAAACCCCATCGCATCGGCCTTCCGTCATCCGTTTCTCAAACCCCACCAGCTGGTGACGGAGGGCCGGTGGATGATTTCACATGAAAACCTGCTTCCTTCGGAAAACCACGGGATGCCTTGCAGAAAGGCTGGCCTGTCCTTATCTTTTGCGCTTGACCTCATCAAGAACGACCGAGGGAACAGGCCCGACGACGTCGTAGCAACCGGGTCATCCTCCTGGATGACCGCCATGGTGCTAACTCCTGCCCGATGCAAAGACCGGGAGCGATGAGGAGTGCCAGCGACAGGCGCCATGCCGCCTGCACCGAGCCCTCCTTAGCGCAAGGAGGGTTTTTGTTTTGGGAATGATGAGAGCCCGCACGCTGCCGGCCGGCACAGGCTGCGTCCCCGGTTCTTGGTGAGATCGCCACCGGATTTTTCACCAAGCACCGCAGACCCTGATGCACCCACGAACGCTTCTCGCCCTGGCCGGCCAGCAAACGGACGGCGCCTACAACAGCATCGTCCCGCCCCTCTACCAGTCGGCCATCTTTCGCTTCGAAGACCTCGGCCTGACGAAAGGGTTCGATTATACGCGCAGCGGCAACCCGACGCGCAAGGCCCTGGAGGACGTGCTGGCCCGCCTCGAAGGCGGCGCCGGAGCCGTCGCGCTGACGAGCGGCATGGCAGCCGTCTCGACGGCCCTGGCCCTCTTCGACGCCGGCACCCACTTCATCTGTTCACACGACTGCTACGGCGGTACGGAACGCCTGTTTTGCCATCTCCGCGACCAGGGCAAGCTGGAGGTATCCTTCATCGACCTTACGGATCTACACGCGCTCACCGAGGCGATCCGGCCAAACACCCGCGCCCTCTGGGTAGAGACGCCGTCCAACCCTTTGCTCCGCATCGTCGATCTCGATGCCGTCGCTGCGGTAGCCCACACCCGGGGGTTGACGCTGATCGTCGACAACACCTTCCTCTCCCCGGTCCTTCAACAACCCCTGGCGCTCGGCGCCGACCTCGTCGTCTATTCGACGACCAAGTACATCAACGGGCACTCGGACGTCGTAGGCGGCGCGGTGATCGCCGGTAGCGAGGCCCTCAACGAGCGGCTCCAGTTCACCGCCAACGCACACGGCACGATTGCGCAACCATTCGACTGCTGGCTTGTGCTGCGCGGCCTCAAGACGCTCCCCCTGCGCATGAAACAGCACGAGGAAAATGCGCACGCGGTGGCCGGGTTTTTGACCCGGCACCCGCAGGTAGCGGACGTCTTCTATCCTGGCCTCGCCTCGCACCCGGGGCATGCCGTCGCCGCCCGGCAGCAACAAGGCTTCGGCGGCATGGTCTCCTTCGCCGTGCGCGGCGGCCGGGACGTAGTCAACCACCTCCTACGCCGCACCCGGATCTTCTCGCTGGCCGAGTCGCTGGGCGGCGTAGAATCGCTGATCGAACACCCGGCAACGATGAGTCACGCCTCGATGCGCCCGGAGCAAAGAGCCGCTGCCGGCATCACCGACAGCGTCGTCCGCCTCTCCGTCGGCATCGAATGCATCGACGATCTCCTGGCCGACCTGGAGCAAGCCTTCGACGTGCCCGCGCCCAGCATTCGGTCCGCCTACCGCGCGGCAACAACCCCTACAGAGGCAACCGTCGGTGCCGTGACCTGACGTTAACGGGCCGCCACGGCGCGGAAGGCGCGTTCGGCCGCCACCAGGGTAACGTCGAGGATTTCCGGGGTATGCG
>Ga0302046_10002115_pt1 | contig 18624 bp, 10 predicted proteins | sample RVTome_11_FD_200261 | JGI IMG/M metagenome (GOLD analysis project Ga0302046, IMG submission 200261) | Soil microbial communities from uranium-contaminated site in the Upper Colorado River Basin, Wyoming, United States - RVT147D111 (version 2) ...
CGCACGCCGCGCGCGTACCGGCGCATCGAGCGCGCGATCCGTCAGGCGAGCGACCGGCACGGGGTGCGGATGGTCGAGTTCAGCGTGATGTCGAACCACCTGCACTTCATCGTCGAGCCGGGGAGCAAGCGGGATCTCTCGCGCGGGATGCAGGGACTGGCGATTCGATTGGCGAAGGCCCTCAACGCAGGCTGGCGCCGGCACGGCAAGGTGTTCCTGGAGCGCTACTTCGCGCGCGCGCTGACCAAGGTCACCCAGGTTCGGCGGCTCTTCCGCTACGTCCTGAACAACGCGCGCAAGCACGGCGTGCCGATCCCCGCGGGCCAGGCGGACCCGTACTCGTCGGCGCGCTGGTTCGCGGGCTGGGCCGAGAGCATCGAGCGGCCGAACCGCAGCTCGCCGGTCGCGATGCCGGTGCACTTCTTCCCGGCGAGCTGAGCGCGCAGCCGGGGTGCTCGCGCGCCAATCGAATCGGCGAATCGGCGGACCGGTCACGAGCGCCAGCGGGTCCGGTCGCGGCCCGAGCGCCCCGCACGCCCGGCGCCGAATTGGATCGGTCCCCACCCCCCCGCGCCGAGCGGCCCCGGGAAGCCCGCCCCAGGCACATGTCCTCGACCTGTCGGAACCCTACGACACGAGCCGCTCGATCGGCTCCGCGCCCTCGACGCCCACGAGCCGCCGGTCGAGGCCGCCGTGGCGGAACGTCAAGCGGTTCGGGTCGAGCCCGAGCTGGTGCAGGATCGTCGCGTGCAGGTGCTTGACGTGGAAGCGGTCGACGACGGCGTTGTTGCCCAGCTCGTCGGTCTCGCCGAGGCTCAGGCCGCCGGGCAGGCCGCCGCCGGCGAGCCACATCGTGAAGCCGAAGGAGTTGTGGTCGCGGCCGGTGCCCTCGGCGTACTCGGCCGTCGGCTGGCGGCCGAACTCGCCGCCCCAGACGACCAGCGTCTCGTCCAAAAGGCCCGTGCGCTTCAGGTCCGCGAGCAGCCCCGCGATCGGCCGGTCGGTGTTGCCGGCGTGCCGAGCGTGGTTGAGCTCCAGGTCGCCGTGGGCGTCCCAGTTGTGGTCGTCGTGGTGGCCGCCCGAGTAGATCTGCACGAAGCGCACGCCGCGCTCGACGAGCCGCCGCGCGAGCAGGCACTTGCGCCCAAAGTCGGCCGTCCGCTCCTGGTCGATGCCGTACAGGCGCCGCGTCTCCTCGGGCTCGGCGTCGACGTCCATCGCCTCGGGCGCGCTCGCCTGCATGCGGTGCGCCAGCTCGTAGCTCGCGATGCGCGCGTCGAGGTCGGTCTCGGCGGGGCGCGCCGCGGCGTGCCGCTCGTTCATGCGCGCGAGCCGGTCGAGGATGCGCCGCTGCACCTTCGGCGACATCCAGTCCGCGACCTCGAGGTCGAGGATGGGCGAGCCCTTGGGGCGCAGCACGACGCCCTGGTAGGACGCGGGCATGTAGCCGCTCGACCAGTTCTTGGCGCCGCTGATCGGGCCGCCCGAGGGATCGAGCATCACGACGAAGCCGGGCAGGTCGGCGTTGGGGCTCCCCAGCCCGTAGGTGACCCACGACCCGAGCGCCGGGTGGCCGGAGAGCAGGTTGCCCGAGTTCATCATCAGCATCGCCGAGCCGTGGATCGGCGACTCGGCGTACATCGAGTGCAGGAAGACGATGTCGTCGACGCGCTGCGCGAGGTTCGGGAAGAGGTCCGAGACCCACTTGCCGCTCTGGCCGTACTGCTGGAACTTCCACTTGGGGCCGACCACGCGGCCCTCGTTCTTGGCGCCGCCGCGGCCGCGCGTCTTGATCTCGATCGTCTTGCCGTCGAGCCCGTACAGCTTCGGCTTGTAGTCGAACGTGTCGACCTGGCTCGGCCCGCCGTACATGAACAGGAAGATGACGCTCTTCGCCTTCGGCGCATGGTGCCCGTGGCGCGCGGCGAGCGGGTTCGGGCGCTCGCCCTGGCCCAGGGCCGCGCCGGCGAGCGGCATGGCCGCGAGCGCGCTCGCCTGGCGCAGGAACTGGCGGCGGGTCGTCGGGGTCGGAGGGTTGGACATCGCTAATCCAGGTAGACGAACTCGTTCAAGTTCAGGGCGACGAGGCAGAAGGCGCGCAGCGCGTCCTCGGGGCCGCCCTCGGCGGCGATCTCGTCCATGAAGGCGACGTTCTCGGCCACCTCCTCGGGCGTGGCCGGGCGCGAGCACGCGAGCTCGATCGCGCGCCGCACCTGGGCCTCGCGGCCCTCCGGCGCTTCGCGCTCGAGGCGCTCGGCGAGCGCGACGGCGAGCTCGTTCACGTAGGCGCCGTTGATCATGCTCAGCGCCTGGGTGGGCTGCGTCGTCGCGAAGCGCACGGGGCAGCTCTCGTCGGTGTCGGCCAGGTCGTAGGCCAGGAGGAGCGGGTCGAGGAGCGAGCGCTTCACCTTGATATATACGCTGCGCCGGCGCGTCTCGTCCTCTGGGGACTCGCCCCAGACCTCCTTGGGTCGCGACGAGGTCGCGAGGACCGCGGCGGGCACCTTCGAGAAGAAGCTCGGGCCGCCGACCTTCGGGTTGAGCTGGCCGCTGACCGCGAGCATCGAGTCGCGCAGCTCCTCGGCCGAGAGGCGCCGCATCGAGAAGCGCCAGAAGAGCTCCCCGGCGGGATCGAGCTCGAGGCCTGCTGCACCCGGCCCGTCGGGCCCGCTCGAAGGGGCCGCGCGCGACGACATGCGGTAGGCGCTCGAGAGCATGATCTCGCGGTGCATGCGCTTGAGGCGCCAGCCGCCCGCGATCAGCTCGCAGGCGAGCCAGTCGAGCAAGTCCGGGTGCGTGCAGCCCAGGCCCAGGTTCCCGAAGTCGTTCGGCGTGGGCACGAGGCCGCGGCCGAAGTGCTGCTGCCAGAGCCGGTTCGCGAGGACGCGCGCCGTCATCGGGTTCTGCGGGTCGGCGACCCAGTCCGCGAGCGCGCGCCGCCGGCCGGACGAGCTCGCGTCGGCTGGCCGACGCGGGATCTCGAGCGGCGGCGGGTGGAGAGCGGCGGGGAACGCCGGCTCGACGCGCTCGCCGGGCACGCGCGGGTTGCCGCGCACGTGCACGAAGAGGTCGGGGACGTCGGGCCCGCCCTCCTGCACGGCGGGCGCCATCTCGCGCGGGACGTCGCGCTCCTGGACCGCGGCCAGCCGGGCGCGCGCTCCGCGGTACTGCGCCACCGTGGCCTCGTCGAGCGCGCCCGCGCCCTCGTGCTCGATGCGTTCGGCGATCGGAGTCGGCGCGTCCGCGCCCCCCGGTGTCGCCGGGGCCGCCGCCGGATCCCGCTCGGAGAACGCGCGCGCGAAGCGCTCCTCGAGGGCCTGCAGCTCCTCGAGGAGCGCGGCCTCCTCGCGCTCCTTGGCGGCCCGCCGCTCCTCGTAGACCGCCCGCTCCTCGGGCGACATCACCTCGACGAGGTAGCCGTCCTTCGACATGTCGGTGACGCCGTGGAACAGCGACATGAAGCCGTAGTAGTCCACCTGGGAGATCGGATCGCCCTTGTGGTCGTGGCAGCGGGCGCAGCCCAGCGTCATGCCCAGGAAGACCTCGCCCGTCGTCGACACGATGTCGTCGAGCGTGTCGTAGCGCGCTTGGAGCGGCCCCATCGGCGGCTCGTCGTCCCAGATCATCAGCCGGTAGTAGCCGGTCGCCGTCAGCGATTCGGGCGTGACCTCGTCGAGCTCGTCGCCGGCGAGCTGCTCGCGCACGAAACGGTCGTAGGGCTTGTCCTCGTTGAACGAGTCGATGACGTAGTCGCGGTAGCGCCAGACGAAGGGCTTGTCCGAGTCGCGCTCGTAGCCGTTCGTCTCGGCGTAGCGCACGAGGTCGAGCCAGTGCCGGCCCCAGCGCTCGCCGTAGTGCGGCGAGGCGAGCAGCCGCTCGACGAGCCGCTCGTAGGCGTCGGGGGCGTCGTCGGCGAGGAACGCGCGTGCCTCCTCGGGAGTCGGCGGCAGCCCGACGAGGTCGTAGGTGGCGCGGCGCAGGAGCGCGATCTTCTCCGCGGGCGGCGCCGGCGCCAGGCCGCGCTCCTCGAGCCTGGCGAGCAGGAAGCGGTCGATCGGGCTCTTCACCCAGGCCTCGTCCGCGACCCGCGGTGGCTCGGGGGGCTCGAGCGCTCCCCAGCGCCACTCGCCGCGCAGCGGCTCTCCCTCGACCTCGGGCAGCTCGGCTTCGGGGCCGGCCCACGGCGCGCCGAGCTCGATCCAGCGCCGCAGCGCGCCGAGCTCCTCCGCCGGCAGCTTGCCCGCGGGGGGCATGCGGTGGTGCTCGTCGGCGTACGAGACCATCTCGAGCACGCGGCTGCGCTCGGGCTGCTCGAGGTCGAGCACGGGCCCGCTCGAGCTGCCGCGCAGGAGCCCCGCGCGGCTGGTGAGCCACAGGCCGCCCTTGACGCGCTCGGCGCCGCCGTGGCACTCGAAGCAGCGGCGCTCGAGCACCGGCCGCACCTCCTCCAGGAAGAAGCGCGCGGTCTCCTCGTCGTCCTGGGCCGGCTCCCGGGAGGCTCTCGCGTTCACCAGTGCCGCCAGCGCGAGGATCCCGCAGGCGGTCCCGGAGCGGGCGCGCCTCGTGGGGGAGGGAGAGCTCATGATCGCCGGGCGGGGCCATGATAGCGGCGGCGCGCGCGGCCCGGGAGGGCCGTCGATCAGCGCGCGCGCCGCGGCCCGGCCCGGGCGGCCTTCTTCTTGCCGCGCTTCTTGCGCGAGCGCGCCCGCCCCGCGCGCTGGGCGGAGGCCTGGGCCTCGCCTTCCCCCCGCCCCCCGCCCCCCTCGCCAACCGGGCGCCAGCCGGCCGGCGGCTGCTTGCCCTGGATCTCGAAGAGGAAGCGCGAGGGGTGCGTCGCGCTCCGGCGGCCGTGGCGCGAGCGCTCGCCCGCGAGCGAGAGCGAGAGCGCCCGGCGGGCGCGCGTGATCCCGACGTAGGCGAGGCGCCGCTCCTCCTCGATCCCGTCCTCGGCGGCCGAGCGGGCGTGCGGCAGGAGGCCCTCCTCCAGGCCGACCAGGTACACGCGCTCGAACTCGAGGCCCTTGGAGGCGTGCAGCGTCATCAGGGTGACGGCGTCGCGCCGCTCGCCCTCGGCGGTCTCGCCGGCCTCGCTGGCGGAGAGCGCGAGCTCGTTCAGGAAGCCGGCGAGGTCCGCCGCGCGCCCTTCGCGGCGGCGCTTGTCGGCGTAGTTCGCGGCGAAGCTCACGACATCCTGCACCGCCTCCCAGCGCGCGTCGCGCGTCGCCGCGTCCGGGTAGCAGCGCTCGACCTCGCTCTTGTAGGCGACCTCGTCGAGCAAGCGCTCGATGCGCAGGGCGAGCCCCGGTCGCTCGGGCCCTTCCTCGCCGAGCGCACCCAGGCGCGCGCGCAGGCGGCCGACGACCTCGGCGGCGCCCGCCGGCATCCCGGCGATCTCGCTCGCGCGGTCGAACGCCCGCGTGACCGAGATCCCGTGCTGGACGGCGAACTCGAGCGCGCGATCGAGGCTCGCCTTGCCGACGCCGCGCGGCGGGCAGTTGACGATCCGCAGCAGCGAGTCCTCGTCGTCGGGGTTGGCGGCCAGGCGCAGGTAGGCGAGGACGTCGCGCACCTCCTTGCGATCGAAGAAGCTCATCCCGCCGACCAGGACGTAGGGCACGCGGCGCACGCGCAGCTCGGCCTCGAAGGGGCGCGGCTGGACGGCGGTGCGGAAGAGGACCGCGAAGTCGGCGAAGCGCGCCTGCTTGCGCTCGACGAGCTCCAGGATCTCGCGCACGACGTGCTCCGCCTCGCGCGTCTCGTCCTGGGCGGTGACCAGCTGTACGTTCTCGCCGCCGCCGGCCGCGGCGTGCAGCGTCTTCGCGTGGCGCGCCGCGTTGTGGGCGATGAGCCGGTTGGCGATCTCGAGGATGTTGCGCGTCGAGCGGTAGTTGGTCTCGAGCCGCACCACGGTCGCGCCGGGGAAGTCGCGCTCGAAGGAGAGGATCTTCGTGACGTCCGCTCCGCGCCAGGCGTAGATCGACTGGTCGTCGTCGCCGACCGCGCACACGTTGCCCTGCTTGCCCGCGAGCGCGCGCACGATCTCGTACTGCGGGCCGTTGGTGTCCTGGTACTCGTCGATCGACAGGTGCTGGTAGCGCGCGCGGTACTCGGCGAGGACGTCCGGGTGCTCGCGCAAGAGGCGCACCGTCTCGAGCAGGAGATCGTCGAAGTCCAGCCGCCGCGAGCGCCGCAGGACCTCGCGGTAGCGCTCCCACGCGCGCACGACGAGCTCGTCCCGGTCGCCCTCGGCGCGCCGCGCGAAGGAGGCGGGATCCTCCATGCGGTTCTTCAGGAGCGAGATGCGGCCGGCCAGCGCCGCGGGCTGGAGGGCCTCGCGGCCGACGTGGAGCTCGCGCAGCACGCCCTTGAGGGCCGCCTGCTGGTCGGCGGCGTCGCACAGCGTGAAGCCGCGCGGGAAGCCGAGCCTGGCGGCGTGCTCGCGCAGGACGGCGAGGCAGAACGCGTGGAAGGTCCCGACGCTGAGCCGCGCGGCCCGGCGCGCCCCGACCAGCGCGGCGATGCGCGCGCGCATCTCCGCCGCGGCCTTGTTCGTGAAGGTGACCGCCAGGACCGACTCGGGCCGGACCCGGCGCGCCAGGAGGTGGGCGATGCGCCGCGTGACGACGCGCGTCTTGCCCGAGCCCGCGCCCGCCAGCACGAGCACCGGTCCCTCGAGGGTCGTCACCGCCCGCGCCTGTTCGGGGTTGAGGCCCGCGAGGATCTCCCTGCTCATGCAGGCGCGCGACCCTACCACGCAGGCCCCCGCGCGGGAAGCGACGGCGCGCCCCGGGTTCCGCGGGCCTCGCGCCGGCCGCGACCCGAGCCTTGGTTCGCGCGGCGCGGTTGCTATTCTCGCGACCACGGATGATGTCCGGGACCTCCCGCGCCGCGCTGCTCCTCGCGCTGGCCTCGTGCCAGGCGACGATCGACGACCCCTGGCTCTTCTTCGGGCAGGGCAGCAACTCGGTCGGGCTGATCGTGGCGCTGCCGGACCTGAGGGGCAGCGTCGACGCGACCGGCGTGTCCGGGGCGCTCGACGGCCTCTCCGCCAGCGAGACGGTCGACGCGACGAGCGAGTACGACGTCGGCGTCAACGGGCAGCACTTCGTCACCGACCACTGGGCGCTCGGCGGCCAGATCAACTGGGCGCGCGCGAACCTGAAGGGCGCCGACCTGTACGACGCCCGGGTGAACCCGGGCAACTTCGCCACCATGCGCGCGGCGGGCATGGCGCGCTACTACTTCGGCGGGGCGACCCGCTACCGGCCGTTCCTCGGCGGGACCCTCGGCTGGACGCCCGAGGTCGACGTCCGGTTCGACGTCACCTACGACACCGGCGAGGTCGAGGAGGTCGACTTCCGCGGCTCGTCCTACTGGTCGACGGAGCTCCTCGGCGGGGTGGCGATCCAGGCCTCGGACGACGTCTTCTTCGAGCTGGGGGCCTCGTACGAGGTCCCGCTCGACCCGACGCAGGACAACGTCACGCTCGACTCACCCACGACCGGCACGTCGGTCGTCGATACCGAGATCGAGATCGGTGGCCCACGGCTGTTCTTCGTGCTCGCCTACTCCTTCTGACGGTTCCATCTGACGGCTCGGCAACTCGGAGGGGATCACGTGAATCCGGAACAACGCTCCTTCAGCGACCGGCTGCGTCGCGTCGCCCAGAAGCTGCACCTCGGGGGGCTCGTCCCCGACCCGCCGGCGCCGCCCCGCGCCCCGGCGCCGCCCCGCGCCCCCGAGCCGCCCCGCGCCCCCGAGCCGCCTCCGCCGGCACCCCGCGCTCCGGCGCCGCCCGACCCCACGCCGCGGCTGCGCGTGATCGAGGAGCTGCTGCACGGCGTGCAGGCCGAGGTGGCCCAGGGCCGCGGCGCGGTCGACGCGGTGCACCGCCAGATCGACGGCGAGAGCGGCAAGGCGCAGGTGCTGCACTCGGACGTGCGCGCGCTGCGCGCGGAGCTCGACGCGTTGTGCGAGAAGCTCGAGAGCGTGCAGTCCGAGCTCGCGCGCGATCGCGCGACGCTGGGCGAGCTGCGCACGGCGCTCGGGTCCGAGCGCGAGGCGACCCTCGCCCTCGAGCGGCAGATCCAGGCGGAGATCGGGCGCGCGGAGCGGGCGGAGGCCGACGCGACGGCGGCGCGCGAGCAGACGAGCCAGTACCGCCGCGTGCTGGCGGCCGCGATCGCCAACGAGAAGACCGCCAAGGAGCTCGCCGCGACGGTGCTCGGCGAGCTCGGGCAGCGCGAGAAGGAGCTCTGCGCCGCCCACCGCGCGCGCGGCGCGGCCGAGGGGCGCGTCAAGCAGATCGAGCTCGACCGCCCGCGCGAGCTCCCCGCCAGCCGCGCGCTGCTGCTCAAGACCAACGCCGCGATCCTCGGCAGCCTGCTGCTGCTCTCGATCGCGGCGATCCAGCTGATCCTGCAACCGACGGGAGTCGCGTTCGCCGCCGAGGGGGCGCTGCCCGGCGCGCAGGGCGGGGTCGGACGGATCGTCGCCGGCCTGCTCGCGCTGGGGCTCGGAGTCCTGCTCGGCGCGTACGCTCTGCGCGAGCTGCGAGCGACGGCGCGGCCCCCGCAGCGGCCGGCGCGAGTCCCGGAGACGCGGCCCAGCGCCCCTTGAGCGCGCCCGGGCGGCCCGCGGACGCCGTCCTTGCATCGGCGGCGTGTGCTATCCTCTCCGGCCGTTCGGTTCGCCGCTCGTTCTTCGGGGCCACAGGGGGCGCTGGAGACATCCGCGCAGCCGCCCACCGATGGAGCCTCTCGTGGTTGGACCTCGACTCTCGCACCTCTTCGCCGCGTGGATCCTCGCGCCGATGTCCCTCGGGGTCCCCGGGGCTCTCGGGGCCGTCGCGCCGCCCGTCCAGGAGACGAAGCGCGCCCCGACCTTCCACTTCGAGCCCGGTGGTCCGGTCTCCGACGCCCAGCTCGGCGAGTTCCACGCGACCCTCGAATGCGCGATCGACGGCGAGGGCATCGGCGCGATGACCCTCGCGTTCTGGCCCGAGAAGGCCCCCAAGACCGTGCGCAACTTCCTGCGCTACTGCGACGAGGGCTTCTACGACGGCGTCACGTTCCACCGCGTGCTGCGCGATTTCATGATCCAGGGCGGCGACCCGGGGGGCACCGGCACGGGCAACGGCCCGTACGGGACGATCGTCGACGAGTTCTCGACCGACGACCAGTGGGCCCACCGCTACGGCGTCATCTCGATGGCCCACATCGGGCGGCCGAACACGGCGTCCTGCCAGTTCTTCATCTGCAACGACGATTCGCCCGGCGTCTGGAACCTCGACGGCAAGTACGCGTCGTTCGGCCGGCTCGTCGCGGGCGTCGCGACGCTCGAAGCGCTCTCGAACGCGCCGGTCGAGGTGGGGGGCGCCGAGCGCTCGAAGCCGACCCGGAGGCTCACGATCGAGAAGGCCACGGTGCACCGCGGCGCGCCGCCGGCCACGAGCGATGTGATCGCGCGGCCGATGCCCGATCTGAGGGGCGAGCCGGCCAAGGTGACCGTGCAGCACGTCCTGATCTCGTTCAGCGGGACGGGGACGACGGCCACGCGTACCAAGGAGGAGGCCGCTGCGCTTGCCGCGAAGGTTCTCGCCCGTGCCCAGGCCGGCGAGGACTTCACCGCCCTCGTGCGCGAGCTCTCCGACGATCCCAACGACCCGGACGACCCCAAACCGGGCGTCTACGAGATGTTCAACCACGGCGTACGCGACGTTGCGGCCGAGCGCGCTCTCTATCTCGCCCAGCGTGACGCCACCGAGAAGGCGCGAGCGCTCAACACCGAGCTCCAGACGAAGGTGCGCGCGGGCGAGATGAGCCAGATCGAGATGCGCCAGAAGCTGGAGGCCTACCAGAAGGAGCTCAAGGCGGGCCTGCAAGAGCTGGCGGCTGCGCCGCGCCCGCGGGCGCAGATGGTCACCGGCTTCGGGGACGTCGCGTTCTCGCTCGAGGTCGGCGGCATCGGGACGACCGAGTTCGACCCTGCGAGCTCGAAGTTCGGCTGGCACATCATCCGGCGGCTGGAGTAGCGGGCCTCGACCCGAGCCCGAGCCCGTGCCCGCCTAACGCGGCGCGAGCGTCCACCTCGAGATCGAGATCATGCTGCGCACGTGGAGCCGCAGGTCGACCGGCCCGTACCGATCCAGCGGCAGCGGCGCCCCGGGCCCTTCGAGCTCGTGGCTGCGCCCTGCGCCGTCTCCCGCCTTCTCCTCGACGCGCGCCGAGAGGTGCACGGACGCCCCCTCGCGCGCGAGCTCGAGGACGAAGTGCGGGGCGGATCGCGCCGAGACGTCCTCGGGCAGGGTCCAGGTCGGCTGGCCCGCTGCCGTCCCGTCGGGCGCGTCGTCCGGCGCCCAGCCGGGGGGCGCTGACGTGACCTCGACCTCTCTCAGCCGGATCGCGAGCAGCAGCGTGCCGTCCTGCGCGCTCAGCGCGAGGTAGCACGGAGTCCCGTCGCTCGCCTTGTTCGCGACCTCGAGCGCGACCTTCCAGTCGCCCATCGGCAGCCGGTAGCGCAGGTCGAGCGGCTCGCTCGGCGTGAAGCGCAAGGAGAGGCGGCGGGGCTCGTCGCCCACGAGCGCGGCGTCGAACGGGTCCGCCTCAAGGAGCCGCCGCAGACCGTCGCCGTCCCAGCGCGCCCGCCCCTCCGTGGGCAGGAACGTGGACTGCTGCTCCGACGTCAGCTCTCCGGCGATGTCGGTCCGCATGTCGAACAGCGCTCGCGCCTCGGTCAAGGGCGCGCGCAGCGGATCGACCAGCACCCGATAGACCTCGCGCTCGCTCGAGAGGTCCGCGTCGCGCGGGTCGACCGCCCGGTGCAGGACGCTCACCTCGCCGCCGGCGTCCCCGGCGGCGTGGAGCTCGCGCCTCCCGCGCGGGGTCGTGCGCATCTCGACGAGCTGCGCGTCGCCCTCGAGGACCCAGTCCGCGGCCGGCTCGCCGCCGTCGTCGGCCCACTCAAGCGGCTCCAGCGGCAGCGGCCAGCGGGGGGCCACGACCACCCGCCGCACCGGCGGCGCGGCGCCGACGACCGCCGGAGGGTTGTTGCGGGCGCGCACGGCGAGCTGGACCGTGCGCGCGGCCTCTCCGCCCTCGATCCCGGCGTGCCGGACGCGCGCGGTGAGCGCCAGGGCGTAGTCCGCCTCGGCGTCCGGCGCGCGGAAGCTCCAGGTCTCGGTGTTCCCGGGCGGGAAGGGCAGCTCGCCGTGCGGACGCGGGCCCCCGTCGGGGACGGCGAGGCTCCAGTCGACCACGAAGGGACTCGCGTCGGGGGGCGCGAAGTCCGCCCGCGCGCTCACCTCGCCGCCCTCGACCGCGTCCCCCGACTCGATCCGGAGCAGGAGCGCCGGCCGGAGCGTGACCGTCGCCTCTGCGGCGCTCGTCTCGCGGCCGCCGCTCAGCGCGCCGAGCGTCACTCGCGCCTCGAGCGGCGCTTCGAGCTCGCGCGTCAGGACGAGCGCGTTCCGCGGCTCGGAAGTCTCGAGCTCGCGCAGCGCCGCGCCCTCGCCCGCGACCGACCAGCGGTACGAGACCGTCTGATCGAGGTCGGGATCCTCCCAGCGGCCGGCCTCGAGCGCGACCTCCGCGCCCGGCGCGAGAACGGCGCTCGCCGGTGCGATGCCGGGCGTCGCGCCCGAAGCGAGCGCCGGCGCCTCGTCCACCGCCGTGACGGCGACGCGGATCTTCCGTGTGCCGAGCGGCTCGCCCGCGCGCGAGAGCGCGACCGCGTAGCCCAGCTCGTAGTCGGCGCTGAGCCGCGGGAGCGCGACCTCGAGCGTCGCCCCGCGCGCGTCCCCCGGCGGTAGGAGCGCCTCCGCGTCCACCGGGATCGGGCCGCCCGCGCCGTACTCGGCGCGCTCCAGCGTCCAGAATAGCTCGAGACCCAGGTCGCCCTCGGCTCCGACCGAGAGCGCGACCGTCTCGCCCTCGTTGCGCGCGAGCGAGATCGCGTCGAGCGTCTGCGGCGGGCCGGCGTCTTTCGGCTGGCCGTTGCCGCCGAAGAGGTAGAACGCCCCGGCGATCACCGCCGCGCCGAGGGCGATCACGCCGACGGGCAGGCCCAGGCGGCCGCCGCCCCCGTCCTGGGCCGCGCGCAGGCGCTCGATCAGCTCGGCGTAGGTCTGCGGGCGGTCCGCCGGCTTGCTCGCCATCATCGAGCGGACGAGCGCGCGCACGGGCTTGGGGATGCCCTTGCGGAAGTCGCAGGGGTCGGGACCCAGGCCCTGGAGCTTCTTCGCCATCAGCTCGCTGTGCGTCTTCTCGGGGAACGCGCGCTGGCCGGTCAGGGCCTCGTACAGGACGCACCCGAGCCCGTAGACGTCGGCGCGGTGGTCGACGTCCACGCCGTCGTACTGCTCGGGCGCCATCGTGCTCGGCGTGCCCATCGAGATGCCGGGCGACGAGAGGTGCATGTCGCGCGAGTCGCCGGAGATCATCGGGCGCGCGAGGCCGAGGTCGGCCAGCATCGCGCGGAAGGGGAAGGACTCCCCCTCGGCGGCGCGAGGCTGGGACTTGAGCAGGATGTTCGCCGGCTTGACGTCGCGGTGGATGATGTCGCGCCGCAGCGCGTGCTCGAGGGCCTCGGCGATCTCCCAGGCGACGCGCGTGGCGTCCTTGAGCGAGAGGGCACCGTTGCGGTCGATCCAGTCCTGCAGGTTCGGAGGCGGGAAGTACTCCATGACCATGTAGCACATCCCGTCATTCAGGACGTTCCCGTCGTAGCAGCGCACGATGTTGGGGTGCGCCAGCTCGGCGAGGATCTTCGCCTCGCGCTGGAAGCGCCGGCGGAACATGTCGCTGTTCTCGCTGAGGAACTTGACCGCCACCTCGCGGTCGAGATACAGCTGGCGGCCGCGGTAGACCGTGCCCATGCCGCCCCCGCCGATGCGCTCGAAGAGCTGGATGCCCGGGAGCTCGGGCAGCTCCTTGCCGCCGCCGCCGAAGCCGAACACGGCGGTCTTGTCCAGGGAGTCCGGGTCGGGCGGGTCGGGATGCGCCATCGGGGGCCGGGTAGTCCGGGCGAGGTCCGGGCTAGATGTCAGCGGCCAGATCGAGCAGCTTGCGGACGGCCGGCCGGTCCTCGGGGAAGCCGGCCATGCCGACGTACGCGTAGCGGATCACGCCCTCCTCGTCGCAGATGAGCGTCGTGGGTCGCGCCAGGTCGTCGCGGACGCCGAGGGCGTCGGTCAGGGCGAGCTGCGGGTCGATCCCGATCTTGAGCCCCTCGGGGATCGCCGCGTCCAGGCGCTGCAGGTCGCCCGGGAAGCGCTCGCGCATCTGCGAGCGATACTCCTCGATCCCGGCGTTGTACTCGTCGACGAACTCCTCGTACTGCTCGAGGAAGGCGTTCTTGCGGTTGCGGTCGCCGGGGTAGACGATCAGCACCTCGGCGCCGATCTGCTCGAAGTTCTCGTACAGCTCGCACAGCGCCGCGGTCTGCATCTGGCAGTAGATGCAGACGTCGCGCTGCATGCCGCGCAGCAGCACGAGGACGAGCTTCTTGTCGCGCGCGAGGTCGGCGAGCTTCACCGAGTCGAGGTCTCCGGTGGGGATCGTGAAGTCCTCGAAGCCCGCGATCAGGTCACCGAGCTTGCGACCGCGCAGCGCGCGGCTGCGCTCCTCGTCCCGGCGCGCCGGGTTGCTCGCGCCTCCGTAGCGACCGCCGCCGACGCCTTCCCGGCCCTCCATGTAGACGTCCAGCCCCAGCTCCTCGGCGACGCGGCTCGACTGGTCCTCGCCCTCGCGCTGGAAAGCGTAGAGCACGGGCAGGAAGTGCTCCTCGACGTCGGTCAGGTCCGGCTGGCTGCGGATCGGGATCACCGGCCGCACGGCGAGCTCCGCCAGGGTCGCCTCGTCCGCGAGCGCCTCGGCGCCGCTCGGGTCCCAGAACCTCCACGAGCCGCTGACGGGTGCGTCCTTCGCGTAGCGACCCTCGGCGCTCTTGGCTCCGCTCGCCGGGTCGTAGAACGTCCACGTCCCGGTCCGCACACCGCCCGCGAAGCCGCCCTCCATGACCTTCGCGCCGGAACGGTCGTAGAAGACCCAGGGGCCCTCCTCGAGCCCGCCCTTGAATCCTCCCATAGCGAGCGTCGTGCCGTCCTCGTAGAAGAACTCGCACGGCCCTTGCAGACCGCTCCGCGCGTCGAAGGACCCCGCCCACTCCTTTCGCTCGTTGCGGTAGTAGTACTCCCAGGGCCCGACCTGGTCGTCCTTCGCGTAGCTCCCGTGGGCCTTGCGCGACGCGCGCCGGCCGTCCTCGACATAGTAGAGGATCCATTCGCCCTCGCGCAGCCCATCCCGGTAGCGGCCGTCCTTCGCCGCGGAGTAGGGCCGGAACAGCTCGTCGAGCAAGCTGCCGACGGACGTGACCTTGCAGCCCGCGGCGAGACCCACGACCAAGGCGATCCGGAGAGCAAACCGTCGGCTCATGTCCCTGTGCGCCCCCTCAAAGAGCGGGCCAGCGTAGCAGCGCGCCCGGAGCCCGGCCAGTCGGGCTCGCGTTTCCAGCGGGCCGCCACTATATTCCGCCATGCCCCTACGCCTGCCTTCGGCGATCTGCGCAGCGCTCCTGTCGTCCTGCATCCTGTCCAAGGACGTCGAGGACCCGCGCACGGACGTGTTCGTCCACGCCTCCAGCATGTACGTCTTCCGCGGCCAGGTCATGAACGCGAACGGCGTGGCACAGGGCGCCTTCAAGACGCGCATGCCGCTCAGGGGGGACAAAGAGCAGGGGCTGACGCTCCAGGCGTTCGGGAACGTGGACCTCTCCGACGAGACCGCCTCCTCGGACAGCGAGGCCTGGTTCCCCCCGGGCCACGCGGGGAAGTTCACCGAGGTCGACCTGTCGGCGGCCTACGACCGCAAGCTCGGCCCGGTCCAGTTCGAGGCCGCGCTGATCTCCTACGTCTTCCCGAACGGGACCGAGTTCCCGCTGACCGCCGGCACGTTCGGCGGCGAGCGCGGCGAGACCAAGGAGCTCGTGCTGCGCGGCGTCTGGGCCGACCTGCGCGCCGTGCAGCCCTTCCTCGACGTCCACCGCGACTTCGACGAGGTGGAGGGCTGGTACGTCGCCGCCGGCCTGGAGCGCGGGGTCGGGATCACGAAGAGGCTCGCGGCCGAGCTGAGCGCCCACGTCGGCTTCACCGACGAGAGCCACGCCGAGTGGGTCTACGGGATCGCGGTCGACGGCCCGGCCGACGGCCGCCTCGACGCGGACTTCTTCTACGAGCTGGACGAGTTCACCGAGCTCAAGTTCGGCGTCGGATTCTCGACGCTTCTCCAGAGCGACCTGGAGGACTGGTTCGACACGCTCGGCATCGACTCCACCAACGTCTGGGGCCTGGTCGGCTTCGCCTGGTCCATCTAAGGAGACCCAGCATGCGTCTCTCCGAACCGTTCACGGTCGCCGCCCTGATCGCGCTCTCCACGAGCTGCAGCAGCGGGCTCGGCAACAACATCGAGTGCAACGACGCGCCCGTCGGGTCGACGAGCGGTCACTTGACCACGGGCCTCTTCTTCGGCTTCGACCCGAGCGACCCAATCACCGCCCACGCCGTCGCGGGCGGCGTGATCCCGGGCCAGACCCGGCGCGACGACCGCTCGGTCGTGTTCTACGCCTTCGCCACGGAGTCGGCCGCGGACGACGCCGGAGCCCCGGGCGCGGGCCAGCGGCTCGACCGCCACGGGGCGGCGGACGCCAACGGCGCGAGCGACGTGTTCGTCGCCGCGGTGGTCGACGATCGCATCGACGAGCGCGCGTTCAGCTACTCCCTCGCCGGCAAGTTCCGCCACCCGCGCTGCATGTCGTGCCACACGATGGCTGTGGCCGACGAGGAGAGCACGCTCTTCGACGTCACGACGCACGACGGCAAGCCCCCGGGAGACCCGGCGGTCCAGGACGTCCCCGAGTCCGAGGACAACCTGTGCATGAGGTGCCACCGCTTCGCGCTCGCCGCGGTCGAGGACGAGGGCTCGCTGCTCAACCGCTTCTGGCGCAACCCGCGCCTCGACCAGGACGCCGACTTCCGCTTCAAGACCACGGCGCAGCTCGCGCAGAAGGCGCGCGAGGCGTCCGACGACCACTTCCAGCGCGACCGGCGCGTCACCTGGGCGTTGACCTCGGGCATGTTCACGCTGCCCGATCCGAGCGTCGAGGCCGGCTTCCGCGTCAAGGGCTTCGCCGACGACGACCAGGACGGAATCGCGGAGCCCTCCGACACCGACGGCCGGCGGCGGCTCGTTCCGGGCGGCCGCGCGGTGTTCCTGGCGGAGACCGAGGCCTTCCTGTGCGGCGGGCCCGTGGACACGCGCGATGCGATCGCGGACGTGGTGCTCGTCAGCCGCCGGGCCGACGTCGCGCAGTCGGGGAGCGGTCCCTCGAGCGAGCCCGACGTCGCCTACGTCCCCGACCCGGACTTCGACCCGGACTTCGACACGGGCGGCGACGACGTCGCCGGGACGCTCTTCGTCGCGTTCACCTCGGGCGCGACCGACCTGCGCGGGAGCGCCGCGACCCTGGCTGGCGCCACGCAGGTGTACGTCGCCGAGCTCGCGCTGGTCGCGCGACAGGACGGCGAGGTCGAGCTGCGCTTCGAGCGGACGACGCTCGTGTCCGCGGGCGGCGCGAGCGCGCCGGACGGCGGCGACGAGGACTCGGGCTCGCCGTCGATCAGCGCCGACGGCGCGCGCGTCGCGTTCGCGTCGCGGGCGACGAACCTCGGGACGAACCTGAACGGCGTCCAGCACGTCTACGTGAGCGGAAGCCTCGTGCAGATCACGCCCGCGGACGCCGACGCGGACGCCGCGGCGCCGGCGCTCGATCCGACGGGGGAGCTCGTCGCCTTCGAGTGGGAGCAGGACTTCGACGCCGGCGACTCGAACGGCCTCTGCGACGTCTACTACGCCCCGGTCGACGACGGGGGCGATCCCGCCGACCTGCGCCGGGCGAGCGAGCCGAACGACACCGGCGCGGGCGACTCGGACGCCAGCGGGCCGAGCGGCGAGCCGGACGTCTTCCTCTCGCCCACCGGCGCGGTGCTCGTCGCCTTCGGCTCGCGGAACGAGCTGGACACGGCGCCGCTCGACCCGCTCGAGGTCCTGCCGGCGGAGAACGTGTTCCTGCACGTCGACGACCGCGCGGGGTCGCGCTCCACGCACCTCTTGACCGTCGTGCGCACCGCGCGCGGCAATACCGAGGTCGCCGACGGCGACACGCGCCGCCCCGTGTTCGCGGGGCGCTTCGACCGCATCGTGGTCGAGACCGACGCGACCAACCTCGACTCGGAGTACCCGATCCCCGCGGACCCCGCGGCCGGGGTCCTCACCGAGAAGAGCGGTGACGAGAACGGCGCGTCCGACGTCGTGCTGCTCGACCTCGCCGGCCTCGACCTGACCGGCGCGCTCGGCCTGGAGGACGACGAGAAGGCGGTCCGCGCCGAGGGCCTCAGCATCGGCCCCGCGGGGGCGTTCGGCGACGGCGCGTCGCGCACGCCCGTGGCCGGGACCTTCGCGACCCCCGGACCGCCGAGCGCCTTCGTCGGCTTCCTCGCGCTGCTCACCGAGGCCCGCAACCTCGGAGCGGCCGACAACCACCAGAGCCACCAGCACCCGACGCCGTGGATCTCCTTCGTCGCCGGCGAGGTGCTCGACCCCGGGGCCTTCGCGCAGGCGTTCGTCACCCTGCGCGTCAACTGCCTGGGCTGCCACGGCAGCGGCTCGCCGGACGGGGCTTTCATGGGCGCGGGTGGCGCGGACGAGGTCTACGCCAACCTGCTCGCGGGAACGGGCAGCAACCCGTGCCTCGATCCGCCGAGCCCGCCGTTCGTCGTGCCCGGCGACGCGGACCAGAGCTACCTCGTGCAGATCCTCGAGGCGGACGTCGACTGCGTGCCGCGCATGCCCACGGGCGGACCGCTGAGCGCGGCGCAGATCCAGGCGGTGCGCGACTGGGTCGCGGGCGGGGCGCCGCGGTAGGTCGCGCATCACCGTACCGGACCGGCAAAGCCCGGACGGGGTCGGCGCTCCCTATGGCCAATTATGGCCAAGGAACGATACTGGACCCACCTCGGTCTATTTCCAGCCGCCTCTCCAAGACACCTCCCGACGCGTCTCTTCCCCACAGTCGAATCACGCATGCGTCAGGGACGCCTCGGAACTCGTATCCATCCGCGATCCTTCGACGCACGAGCGCCGGCCAGTGACCAATTCCAACGAGCCCGCAATCGACCGACTGGTAGGATTCGCAGAAGGCGATCGGTGGAGTCGAGGCCGCATCTTCTTCACTGATCCTCACCTGGATCGTTCCTGAATTTCCTGAACAAAGCTCGACATCCTCGATCTCATCCTGAAGCTCATGCTCTGCGAGCCATGCGGTCTTCCCGTACTCGTTCTCAGCGCGGCGGAGCCGCAACCAAACGGCGAGACGCGGGCCACCTGACTCCGCCGCGCAGCTTTCAGCGGTCAGCATTCAGCGGTCAGCTCTCGGAGTGTAGCCGACTGAGGAGCCCGGCCAACATGCGCTTGACCTCGGCTACCTGATCCTCGATCGCGGCGTGTAGTTGCGCTTCGAGAAACCCCAGATCCCGCGCGAGCAGGAGAAGGCTCTGCACTTCGCTCGCAGAAC
>Ga0302046_10002116_pt1 | contig 18623 bp, 14 predicted proteins | sample RVTome_11_FD_200261 | JGI IMG/M metagenome (GOLD analysis project Ga0302046, IMG submission 200261) | Soil microbial communities from uranium-contaminated site in the Upper Colorado River Basin, Wyoming, United States - RVT147D111 (version 2) ...
GGTTCTTCGGTAATTTCCGTAAAGCATACTAGATGTAGTAGCATCACCTATCCAAGTGAATGAAGAGTGGTAAAATAGGCTAACTCAAAATCAGAAACGAGGTCAACCCAAAGCATGTCCACTAACCTATCTATCCCGCTTGATTTACCAGATATTGTAGTGCTGGATGTAAAGATGAATAAAAACGGCGAATATATTATCACTGTTGAAAGCACCTTGGATAGCACCCACTGTCACCAATGTGGCCGAAAGATCACGAAATGCATTGGCCACGACCGGCCCATCACCTTGCGTCATCTATCCATCTTAGGGCACGCGGTCTACATTGGGCTGCGGCCCAAGCGATTTCAGTGTCCCTATTGCTCAAATAAACCAACCAGTACCCAACAGTTATCCTGGTACCAACCCAAGAGCCGCCATACCAAAGCCTATGAACAACAGCTGTTATTGCAATTGGTTAATAGCACCATCCAGGATGTGGCCCTCAAAGAAGGTTTGGGCTATGAAGCCGTGGTCGGCATTATTGACCGCTACATCGCCACCCAGGTCAATTGGTATGAACTTGCCCGGCTTGAGGTCCTGGGTCTGGATGAAGTCGCTTTGAAAAAAGGCCATCAAGATTATGTGGTGATTGTGACCGCTCGCTTAAGCGACGGTCAACTCAAGCTCTTAGCCGTGTTACCAAACCGCGAAAAGGAAACGGTCAAAGCCTTTCTGAACCGCATTCCCACCCGCCTGCAACGAACTATCCACACGGTCTGCACCGATATGTGGTCAGCCTACCTTAATGCTGTCAAGGAAGTGCTAGGCCAGGCCGTCCTCGTGGTTGACCGCTATCACGTGGCCAAGAACTATCGGGACTGTGCCGATAAGTTGCGTAAACAAGAACTCAAACGGCTCAAAGCTGAGTTGCTCGAACCACAATACAAGTCCCTCAAAGGGGTGATGTGGCCCTTTAGAAAGAACAAAGCTGATTTGAGTGAACCGGAAGTCGAGTTGTTGGCGCGGTTGTTCAGTTACTCCCCCGCCTTGAAATTAGCTTATGACTTCCGCGAAAAATTGACGGCTATCTTTGAGCAAGATTTGTCCAAAACTGAAGCCACCCAAGCCCTTAAGAACTGGCGTCAAGAGGTTGAGACCAGTGAGTTGACTTGTTTTGACCCCTTCTTGACTACTCTGGATACTTATCTGGATGAGATTACCAACTACTTCCTGCGACGGGACAGTAGCGGTTTTGTCGAAGGTCTTAACAACAAAGTCAAAGTCCTCAAACGTCGCTGTTATGGCTTGCGGAACTTGGCCCATCTTTTCCAACGACTTTTCCTTGACCTTGAAGGCTATCGCCTTTTTGCAAACCCTGGGACGACCCACTATATCTAGTGGGTATCACGGAAATTCTGGATGAACCCCTTAACATCGACAGATCTGATGCTTGAAATGGTGTTCTGGATATTGAACGACTGCGGAGGCCTGGCTGGTTGATTGATTGATTGGGTAGATGTCGTGCCTGGGAGTGAGAGGTGGTTTGTGGCTAAGGTATTATCCCGACATCAAACTCGGGTTTGGAGCTAAGGATCAAGACTGATATGAGGATGTAAGTACGCTAACCGGGAGTGAGTGAAATATCACCCATCCTTAGCAAAGCAGAAATCAATCGAGAGTGTATAACGGGTTCACGGCCTATACCACCACATAATTTTCAGATATGTGAAGAGCCTTTCTAACCCCACCTGGTAACTCGGCTTACTCAATGGATTTAGAGGCGCGGCATTTCTTGAGTCGATTTCTCACCCGGCGATTCCCCTCCAGATTCGAATCGCATTAAATAGTGTAGCCAGCTATTTACGTTTTGCAAACCTAACGACTACAATCTCGGTTGGCTCGAAAGGTCATACGAGGTATTGGATTTATTTGATTTCTTTGCTAAAATGGATGAGCCGATGGGTTCTTATTATTTGATGGGGGAAACTATGATGAACAATATTCGACAAGCGGTTGATAATCTACCCAAAAAGAGCGTGACAGTCTATGCCCTGCAAGCCCTTGATTTTGTCGTGCCCGGCGAGTGGCAAAACATCGTCAACTTTGGCGATATGATCCGCCACGTGACCGGCGAGTCGGACCCGGCCGGCGTGCGCCATATCGCTGCCCGGGCCGTCGAGCTTTACAATGCCCCGAACCATGACGGCTATCAACGGGCGCTGTGGCTTTACCAGGTTGTTGACAAGGCCGATACCGCCCTGGGCGCGGCGGCGATGGCCAACAAAGTGGGCGAGAAGATCGGCTTTTTGTCGTTTCTCAATCGCCTGACGCCCAAAGCCGACATCATCCAGGCCATTGATTTGGGCTTGAAAGTCGTGGCCGAATTGGTGGCGTTTAGCCAGATGAACGGGCTGCCCACCGACAAAACCAGCTTCGAGCGATTTAGTTCAGCCCTGACCGATGATTATCGGGCTGAGTCGCTGATGCGGATGACGGCCCTGGTTTGTCTCGACGGCATCATTCCCCTTGGCCCCGATTTCACCGGTCGGGTCAGTTCGATTCTCGGAGGCGTTAGCCCGTCCGATTTACACAATAACGCTTTGTTCAATCGGATCGGCGATATTATTCCTGGCCAGAGTACCTCGAACCAGTTGAGTTTTGTCAATGAGAGTTTTGGCAGTGTGCAGGGCTGGATGAATAAGCTGCTCAGTTCACGCAACCTGACCCCTGAAAAAGTCGTGGGCAACATGCAGCGGTATATTGATTTCACGGACGACAAACTGGACTATCTGGCGGCTTTCCTCGATTTAACCACCAACTACTTTACCCACACCGGCACCCAATCGCTGGCTCACAACCTGATCGAACGAGCGGCCGATCAAACGTAATCTGATGACTTATTTCGACCCCACCAGGCGTCTGGCCCAATCGAGCGGCAATAAAAAATAAGCCAGCCACGGGGCTTTTGATTGAGCCAGACGCGGATGATCCAACGCCAGTTCGGTCAGGCCGGGCAGCAGGGCAAAACGGAGGGCCTGCAAAACTTCCGGGGGACGACCTTCGCTAAAGCGCAAGGCCTTGCCCAGATAAAGGCCCACCGGGTCGGGACTGAGATATGAACTGTTAACCGGATCGAGCCTGCTCACCCACGTTTGAAATGAGGTTGAAACACGCGCTCGTTGGGTTGCCAGCACCGGGTCGGCCAGGCTCGTGGGAAAATATCGTTTTAGCAAAGCCAGACTGGGATAACTATAACGGGCGTCGATGGTGTCGAGCAGGGCCAGGCCGTTGTCGACGTGGCGTGATAAGCGCGCCAGGTCGATCAACTGAATGAGCCGCCCCCGGCCCTGCCAGATATGATACGTCGCGTGAACGACCAGGTGCAGCCACAACGCCCCAGGTTTTGGAATAGTTGCCTTTTCACCCAATAGCGCCCCATCGGCTGCATTTTTCCACATCCATTCCGTCAGTTCAATCGTCGGCCCGCCAAAGGTTTCGCGACAGGCCAGATGCATCTCCAGGCCGCGCGGATTATCGGGATGCTCGACTTCGCTGGAAACGACACGCTGGTTATCGGGCTTGATGAACTCGATATGTTTCCAGTGAGCCACCCGTTCCCGATAGCCAAGCTGCTCGAGCAGCGTGATACTGCGAGGCAGCGATTCGGGCTCGATCAACAGATCCAGATCGGCCATGGGGCGCAGGCCGGCCTCGTCATAATAGCTGGCCGCGAGGATCGAGCCCTTGAGCGGCATCAAGCGGATATTGTTTTGGTCGAATATCGCCAGAATTTCCCTCAACTCGGCCTGCATTCTAGTCACCCGCTGCCGATTGAACTCGTGCTGCTCGGCTAACCAGGATTTGATCGAGGGTTCCAGCCACGCCGCCGTTCTTAATTTTTGGTGCAGCAGCGGTGCGACACCGTGAACCCGGCAGGCAAACTTAAAAGTCTCCCAGGTTGTGGGAGACCATTTTGGAGCGATCAGGTTTGTATCATTGAGCCAGTCAATCAGCGTTTCACAGATTTGGGGGAGCGGGGTCATGACTGAATGGATTGGATAAGGCGCTGCAAAGCGGGGATTTTGGCTGATGGGTTTTTAGGGATATCTGTCTGCTCGTATTGCACGATAGCGGAATCCAAAACGTCCTGGCGGAAGGACCGGTCCAACTCCGTCGGCGTTTTCAAGTCTACCTTGCGGCCCACGATCTCAGATAGTTCAACCTGCATACCGGCCAGGCCAAAGAATCCAACGGATTGCCCCGGTAGAAATTCTACCAATACATCGACATCGGCCTCTGGACTGAAGTCGTCCCGAATAACCGACCCGAACACCGACAACTTGCAAATTTCGTGACGCCGGCAAAATATGGCGATCTCCTCCTGGGGCATATCGATCTTAACAGTGGCATTATCCATAAGGTACTCTCCTCTCCATGATCCAGGGTTAGCTGTTTACAAAGTTAAACAGGAGGTCTAGTAATTCTACACTATTTTTAACATCATTGCCAAAATAGAGTCGAAAGATGTTATCGTCGGTTAACAGGCTATCAACGTAGCCCTGATGATGAGGTAGTTTCAGTTCCAGGCCGGTGCGACTGGCCAGCCAGGCTTGCCGGGCGTCAGCCGCTGATATCGGCTCGAGGCGGCTGGCGCCTCCGACCAGGCGCTCGACAAAAACGACCGGGCCGGGTTGGGCCGAAACTGTTGTGCTGCCGGGCCGGATCGTTTCGAGATCGACCTCCAGTTTTAGCTCCTCGTTGGTCTGCAAGATGGGTTCGTAGGGCGCCAACTCCGGGAAAAGATTTTTGGCATCGGGCAAGAGATGAAACGACCAGGGCAGCCCCCACCACACCTTGCGCCGGGCATCGAGCCAGACCACGTCCTCGGCCAGGGCCTGATATTTGGAGCGCGCCCCGGCGTAAGCCAGGGTCGTCTTACCGCCGCCGCTCGAAGCGCGCAGCAAAATGGCCCGGCCATGCTTGACCAGGGCCGCGCCGTGAACGCCCATCAAGCCCCGTGACTCCAGCATCATAAAAAAGGCCAGCTCCAGAAAGTGCCAGCGGAAAAAGGCCGGCCTGGCCAGGGTCGACTTCGAAAAGTAACCAAAGGCATAACCCCTGGCCAGGTCTGCGACCAGGGTCGAAGCCGGGCCCGTGGTCTGGTAGAGGAGATGACCCTCCATACGGAACATCGGCTCCTCCGTTTCCCCGTCATCTTCGTTGTGCTCGAACAAACGAAATGTGAAATCGGCTGCTTCGGTAGGCTGGGGCCGCCCAAATCGGCCAAACGAAATCTCGGCGGCCTGGATGATGGTCCTGCTGTTGGTGATGAGGTGAAGGGTGAAGTCCATGGGTTGGAACCAGGCTTCGAGGGGGGATTTTGGATTTTGGATTTTGGACCCTTCGGCTTCGCTCAGGACAGGTTTTGGATTTGGGATGTGAGATTTAAGATTTGGCATTTTGGGTTGGTTCGGGGTGGGGGTTTTACGGGTCATGGGTTGCCTCTTGGTAGAGTGTTTGAAAGGTTTGGGTCGTTATAGCTAGACTGTATTGTTGCTCGATGATGTGTCGGGCCCGGTGTTTGAATGTCAGATAGCGCGTTGCGTCGCTCAATAGCTCGTTGACTTGAGCGGCGAGGGCGGCTGCGCCGGTTTGAGGCGGCAGGCAGGCCAGGTCTCTGACCACCCCGACCGGCGTACCTAATACGGGCAAGCCGCAGGCCATCCCTTCCAGGACGGCGATACCCTGGGACTCGTGCAGCGAGGTTTGCAGGTAGAGGTGGGCTTGTTGATAAAGTTCGGGCAGATTCAAATAAGGCAGGTGGTCGCGCCGGTCAATATTGTGGCCTAAATTGAGCTTTTGGGCCAATTTGTCCAACTCGTCTGCCAGAGGGCCGCTGCCGGCCAGGATGAGTTTGATCTGCGGGATGGCTTTTTTGACCAGGGCCAACACCTCCAGCAGCAAGGCCTGGTTTTTGACCGGCAGCAGCGAGGCGGTCTGAATGATAGTGGGTGGTTTGTCGTCTCTTCCCAGGTGGGGTGATGCCTCGGGTCGAAACCGGGTTGGATCGACCCCCAGCGGAGCCAGTCTCAATTTGGTGTTGGGTATCTTATGAGCCCGGCCCAGGTCAAGCTGGTAGTTGGACCCTGCGGTAACGAGACGAGCTTTGGCGAGGGCATAGCGCGTGGTCAGGCGTCTGGCCAAAAAACGCTGGGCGCCATAGTCGATCCGGGGTAACCGGGTCAACTCGCCGCCGCCCAAACTGACGAGCACGGGTCGTTTTATTAGCCTTCCTGCCAGCGCCGCCGAGAAGCCCGCCTCATCGGCCCAAAAGGCGTGGATCAGGTCAAAGGGGGTCTGGCGATGCTGGGCCATGATAGCCCGCCCGGTTTGCAGCCAGATGGTTAGCGAGGTCAGCCCGAAGTGTTGGCCGCCGCCCAGGGCGTGATGGATTATGCCATCGAAACGATATATACCCCGGTCCGGGTAGCGCTGGCTGAAAACATGGACCTCGTGCGTTTGGGCCAGGGTGCGGACGAAATCGAGCAGCGCGGGAATGGCCCAATCAGCGGGCCCGGCGCTGAAACCGGGGACGACACAGGCAATTCTCATGGGCCCGGTGGCACGTCTACTTCGAACAGCACGTAGGGGCTAAAAACACCCGTTTCGACCAGTTTCGTGTTTTCTTGCAGCCATCGGTAGTTGCGCTGGGGTGATCGACCCTGCCACTGCGTTTCGACGCTCTGCAAATCCAGTAGCAGATAGAAGGAGTGGTGAGCCTCGGTCAGGGCTTTGAGGGCGGGTTCATCGAGATAAAAGAATTCCAGCGTGTTAAGGCCGGTGTAGTGTTGGAGGGTCAGGGTCAGGCCGAAGGTTAGCAGCGTCGCCTGGGGTGGCAAGATTTGCTCGATCTGGCGGGCGATGATTTTACTCTGGTTTTGAGTGGTCAAAAAGGTGTCGAGCATAAAATAGGCCCAAATCAGCATACCCAACAGGCAGAGGGCGATGATCGCCCGCAGAGCAGGTATGGAATATAGGTTGGCTGAACGTGTTGTCGATCTGCGCCGTTCAAACTGCTCCCAGATATCACTGAGGCCAAGCCCCGTCAAAATGACGAGAGGCAGGTAGAGAATCAAGCCGAAACGGAAATTCTGGAACGTGATGCCGGCCAGAAAAACGTAGGCCGGGGCAGCCCAACCAAGCAGCAATATCAACGGCCCCCACTGCCGGGTACGCCACAACCGCCAGATAGCCCAGAGGGCGGCTAACCCCAGTACTGGAAAAATATAAGCAGGATGACCGGCCGGCTGGGCATAGTAAACGGCCATCGGCAGCGGATACGTGGCCAGGCCGTCGGCGGTATCGAACCCGTGTTGAAAAAAGTTGCCCGGCTGCCAACCAAGCAGATACTGATGGATCAAGCCTTCCGGTTTGTTGAGACTAATCCATAATTGGGGCAGCAGCACGACCGCGCCACTTAGGATCGCCGGGGTTGGCTGCCACCAGGGCTGTCTATTTCTGATCATTTTGAAGATGGCATAAAAGCCCAAGGCAGGAACGACGAGGAGATAAATCCAGCGGGTGATGATAGCCAGGCCCATGGCGGCTCCGGCGGCCAGAAACCAGGCTGACGATCTGGCCGCCGCCCCGGATCGTTGGGGATCGGGTTGGTTCATCGCTCGCACGACACACCAGGCCGCCAGGGTGGCCCAAAACAGGGCGGCGCTGTCGGACATGACGACCACCGATGACAAAATGGGCTGCCCGGCCACGGCAATGGTGAGACCGGCCAGGAGGCCCGCCCGATGAATTCGCATAGCCATTGAGTTTTGATGTTCTTGGACGGCGGTCTCTTCATCGCGCCAGAGGTCTCGACTCAGCACATAAGCCAGCGGAGCGAGCAAGGCTCCACCCAGCAGCGCCGCCAGTTGCCCGGCCAGGGTGCTGGGGCCAACGAAAACCATCAAGCCGGCCACGAGCAGGGGATATCCGTTCGGCCAGAAAAAATCGCCGGGCGGTGGTTGGCCTTTGGGCAAATTTTGTAATATAGCGACCGCCTGTTGGTGGTAGGCATAGGGATCTTGTCCATACAGGCCGTCGAACTGCCAATACAGTATCGCCGCCACTCGGATGGTGAGAGCCAGCAGGAATAAGATCAGGGCTGTTTTCATGGCCGGAATTGGATGGAGATTAGAGACTAGAGATTGGCAAACAGATTACCTTTTCGGGACACTAGCCAATTGTGACTTATCAATTTCATTTACCTGTCACCATTCATTATTCACAATTCGTGATTATCGGCAATTTTGGTGAGGTAAAGGTGTAAACGCTTAGCTGGGTTGAAGCCTGACCGGGCTCAAGTGATACGTTTGTGTTTGCCGATTGGCGACTCGGGCTCGGTAGGGCAGGTAGAGGCCAACCTCGGCGATCAATAGGGCCATAGCCGTGCCGGCCGGGCCCCAACTGGGGATGAGCCAGAAACACAGGCTCAGGTTAAGGACGATGCCTAGCAGGGTGAGCAGATTGACGAACTTCTCATCACCATTCGCGTAGAGATAGATTATCGAGATGCTATTTTGGGCCGCAGGGATCAGGCTCAGGCTTAGAATCTGTAAGGTCGAGGTCGCTGTCTGATACGTCGAACCGTAGGTCAGGGTCAACACCGGTCGAGCCAACAATAGAGCGCCGGCAGCCGCGAGCAGCCCAAATGCCAGCAGTCCCAGGCGCGATTGGGTGAACATTTTTTGCAAGGTTTGATGTTGGTCGGGGGTAGCCGCGCCGGCCAGGGCCGCCATGGCCGGCAAAATCGCCACATAGTAGGCGCCGGGCAGTTGTTTGCCCATCTCTACAAATCGGTTGGCGGCGGCATACCAGCCCAGCGCCTGATCGCCCTGTAGATAAGCCAACAGCAGGATATTGGCCCGCAGTTGGAGGGCCGCCAGGAAGCCGGCCAGGGCAAACGGCCAGGCTCTGACGATGAGAAACTTGATCACCTCGAAGTTGATTTTCTCGCCGGCGCCAGACGTTGAAATATTTTTTTTGTACAGGCTATAGGCCAAAACACATTGCAAGATTTGGCTCAAGCCGGCCCAGGCGATGATGGTGAATAACGGCTGTTGAGCCAGAATCAGGGCCAGCGTGCCGGCAAATAAAACCATCTGGCCGCTGAGGGTGAGCCACAGAATGGGCAACATCTGTTGGTGGGCTTTGAACACAGCCGTGAACGAGCTGAAAACGAGACCGCTGAAGAGAAACAACACACCCCAGTGTAAGGCCGTGATGACATCTTGATTTTGGGCGGGCGATATCCAGGGAGCCAGGAACAGCAGCAGCAAAATGGCCGGCAAACCAAGCAAGGTTTTACCGGCCAGGGAGTTGATCAGATAGCCAGGGGTGTGCTCCAATTGGGCTGCCAGATCGCGGGTCAAGACCGTACTGAGGCCAAATTCGCTGAAGAGCATCAGGCTCAAGAGCCAGGTCATGACAAAGCTGTATTGCCCAAAGCCGGCATCTCCCAGCCCGCGCCCCAGAGCAGCGGCCATGAAAAAACCAAAAATCGAACCGACCCCGTTGACCAGTAGCAAAATACCGGTATTTTGGCCAATCCTACGGAGCAGCTTCGGCATCGGTTGGGGCCGGGTTGACAGGCAGGGTGAACATGAAATTTGAGCCGAAACTGAGTGTGCTCTCCACCCAAATCCGGCCGCCATGCAGCTCCACCAGCGCCTTGGAAATGGCTAATCCCAACCCAGTGCCTTTACGTTGTCGGTCCTTATCCGCATCCGTCTGCTGGAAGAATCGTTCAAACAACTGGTTGACCATATCCGGTTCGATGCCCTCGCCGGTATCGGCCACCCCAAGCAGGATTTCGTTTTGTTCGAGTTGGTGAGCATAGAGCGTGACACTGCCCTTTGAGGTGTATTTATTAGCGTTTGACAGGAGATTGAGCAGCACTTGCCGGATGCGGACCGGGTCGATGGGAATATCGGGCAATTGGGGCGCCAGATCCAGCCTGAGGGTGACTTCATCGGGCCACGGTAGACCCTGGCCGACATCATAAACGCTGTGGAGAAAATCGGTCAACGACACGACTTCCAAATACAGGTTCAGCCCGCCCGCTTCGAGCTTGGAAAAATCGAAGAGATCGTTAATCAAGCTCAGGGTGTGCTCGACGGAGTCGGCTGCCTTGCCAATCGTCGCGAACTGTTTGTCGTTTAAGGCGCCAACGGCCGGCATTTGTAGCAGCGTTAGCGCCCCGGAGATGACCGTTAGCCCGGTGCGCAGGTCATGAATGACGTTGTTCATCCAGGCCACCCGGGTCTCATTCGCCTCGACGATCTGAGCCCAGTTTTCTTCAAGCTGTTCCAGGGCCTGGCGCAGCTCGCTGGTTCGAGCCGCGACTCGTTCTTCCAGGACGTCGATGAGCTTGGCGTTTTCGATGGAAATGGCCGCCTGATTAGCAAAGAGGGTGAGCGGCGATAAACTGTCATTGTCAAAGCGGCCGCGAATGCTGCGATTCTCGACATAAACTGCGCCGATGGTGTCACCGGAGACAATCAGCGGGGCACACATAATCGAGCGCAATTTCAGGTCGGCGACGCTTTTGGACGCATCAAACCGGGCATCCGTCATGGCATCCAGCGACAGAACCGATTCGCCGGTCTCGATGACCTTATTCAGGATCGATTTGCTAACCTGGTCTTCGGGTTGGGCCAGATCCTGACCAGTCCGGTCGCGCTTAACCCGAAATTCCAGGGTGCCATCCGGTTCTTTTAGAACAATGAAGCCTCGTTCGGCTCCGGTCAATTGGATCGCTTCATCGACAACATAATCCAGCAGCGGCGCCAGCGCCCGCGTCTCGGCCATGCGGCGACTAATCGTGAGGATTTTTTCTAGTAAGTTGCTATCCATTGCTTTCTCGTGGACACCTTGCATCAGATCCTGTTTCAAAATTATACTTGATATTAGTCTCGCTCACAACCTTTGGCAAGAAAATTTTCAGGCCATGGTGAACAACTGATCTCATAATTGAAGTGCTTTGCCTAAATAGTTGATTTGACGTAAGATAACCGAATTGCTGCATTGTAAACCCAGAATCGGAAAAGCAGCCGAGGTATAAACCATGATCCATCTTCAACCCCTGGACCCCGAGGCCTTGAGTCAGGAATGTGACCCCGAACAGTTCAACTTTGAGACCACGGCGGAACTCGAACCGTTGAGTGAAGTCATCGGTCAGGAACGGGCGTTGGAAGCCGTCCATTTTGGGATCAAAATGCGGCGCAAAGGGTTCAACCTGTTTGCGATGGGGCCGCACGGTACCGGCAAAAATACGGCCATCCGCCAGTTCCTGGCGCAGCGGGTCGGGTCAGAGCTGGTGCCGTCCGATTGGTGTTACGTGAATAACTTCGCGGAACCTTACAAGCCGGAAGCGCTGGAGCTGCCACCCGGCCAGGGGCTTGATTTTTGCGGCGAGATGGAGCGTCTGGTCAAGGAACTACACAACGTTATTCCGGCGGCGTTTGGGGGCGAGGATTATGAGACCTTAGAGCAAGCGATCATCGATGAATTCAAGGACCGGCAAGATAAAGCTTTGGAAGAACTCAAGGCCAAAGCGCAAGAACGGGGCATGGCCCTCCTCCGGACTCAAACCGGCTGGGGCTTTGCCCCTTTACAAGATGGCAAGGTGATCAGCCCGGATGACTTTCAAAACCTGCCCGCCGAGGAACAAGAACGCTTTAAGGACATAGCGGCCGTTTTGGAAGAGATGTTGCAGGCCACGCTCAAACAGATTCAACAGTCGGAAGGCGAACGTCGGGAGCGGATCAGGGCGCTGAATCGTGGGATCGTGATGTTGGCGGTGGAGCACTTGATCGAGGCACTTCGCCAGAAGTATGGGGCGCTGCCGGAGGTGGTGGCTTATCTGAATGCGGTCCAGAATGACGTGGTCGAAAATGTCGATGATTTTCGCAGGAAGCAAGAGGACGGCAATGGCAACCTGGCCGGGGTGCCACTGCCACGTTCGGCTCAAGGGCCATCCTCATTCCGGCGTTTCCAGGTCAATGTGCTGGTCAACCACAAAGAGACCCAAGGCGCGCCCATCGTCTATGAGGATCATCCGACCTATCATCGTCTGTTTGGCCAGGTCGAACACACCCTGGCTCAATCAGGCGTTTTGGTGACCGATTTCAACCTGATCAAAGCCGGGGCCTTGCATCGGGCGAATGGTGGGTATTTGATTCTGGATGCACATAAACTCTTACAGCAGCAACCCTTTACCTATGAACAGTTGAAGCGAGCTTTACTCGCCCGCGAGATTACCATTGAGTCCCCGGCCAAGATAGCCGGCCTGACCAGCACTGTCTCCCTCGACCCCGAGCCGATACCGCTGTCGGTTAAGGTGATTTTGCTGGGGGATCGACGGATTTACTACCTTCTGCACCAGCTCGATCCGGAATTTGGGGAACTGTTCAAGGTCGTGGTCGATTTTGCCGAGGAGATGGATCGGAATGCCGGCAACAATCTGCTCTATGGTCGGTTGATCGGGACCCTGGCCAGTAAAGAGGGCTTGCATCACTTTGACCGGGCGGCGGTCGCCCAGGTGATCGATTACAGCGCCCGCTATGCCGGTCACAGCGGCAAATTGTCTGCCCGCATGCACCAGATCGCCGACCTGGTGCGCGAGGCTGACTACTGGGCTGCAGAGGCGGGCCGCGAAGTAGTTACGGCCGAAGATGTCCGCCAGGCGGTCCAGGCCCAGATTCGCCGGGTTGATCGGGTGCGCGAGCGCCTCCAGGAGCAGATCGAAGAGGACACGATTTTAGTTGACACCGCCGGTGAACAAGTCGGGCAGGTCAACGGTCTGTCGGTGCTCAGCATCGGCAACTTTGCCTTTGGCCGGCCCAGCCGCATCACGGCCCGGGTCCGGCCCGGTAAAGGCGAGGTCATCGATATCGAGCGTGAGGTCGAGTTAGGGGGACCGCTCCACAGCAAAGGGGTGCTGATCCTGTCGAGTTTTCTGGGTGCGCGTTATGCCTTGGACCAACCCCTGTCCCTATCGGCCAGCCTGGTCTTTGAGCAATCATACGGCGGCGTCGATGGTGATAGCGCTTCGTCGGCTGAACTGTATGCTTTGTTGTCGGCCCTGGCCAAAGCACCGATTAAGCAAGCCCTGGCCGTGACCGGCTCGGTGAACCAGCACGGGCAGGTCCAGGCGATTGGTGGGGTCAATGAAAAGATCGAGGGCTTTTTTGACCTGTGCCGGGCCAGAGGCCTGAGCGGCGAGCAGGGTGTTCTCATCCCCGCCTCGAACGTCAAGCATTTGATGCTGCGCCGTGACGTGATCGAGGCAGCCACAGCCGGCACATTCCACATCTACCCGGTTGAAACCATCGACCAGGGCATCGAGATCATGACGGGCATGTCCGCCGGTGAGCGAACCGGCGCCGGACATTTCCCCGAAGGCACGATCAACCAGCGGGTCGAGGCGCGTTTGGTGGTGTTGGCCGAAGCGCTGCGCTCCTTCAAGGCTGAGGATCGCAAGTAAGCCGGCCTTGCGCTTGATCCAGGGCTGTTGGCAAACCTGTTCAAATAAATCCACGAGCACCGCTGCTGCGTACTGTTGGCAAACAGGCCATTCTTCCCTTGGTATATCTGAATCCTTTTTGCTAATGATTTCATGTGAATTCAATCTCAGGCTGCATCTTGACACTACACGATTCAATGTTAAAATTGGAGATTATGAGGGAGCAAAAAACCGACGAGCGGACCACCGAGGTCTTAAAGCCCATCTTCTATGCCGATATTTTCGACTTTCCCCTGACATTTGAAGAAATCTACCACTTCCTGGAATTCAAAGCTGCCCCGGACGAAGTCGAGACATTACTCGATCAGGCCCTTGAAGATGGCGACCTGGTGTTGGTCGATGGCTATTATAGCTTGCCCGGCAAAACTCACCTGGTCGCCAATCGCCGTGAGCGATGGCAGGCGTCGCAGGTATTGTGGCCCAAAGCCATTTACTATGGCCGCTGGATCGCCAGTTTGCCCTTTGTGGGCATGGTCTCGGTCACCGGTTCCCTGGCCGTTGATAATCCGCGCGACGGCGTCGATGACATCGACTATTTGATCGTCACCCGCCCCAACCGGCTGTGGCTGTGTCGCGCATTAATCATTTTGATGGTAAGATATGGGCACCGCCATGGCGTCCATCTTTGCCCTAATTATCTGATCACCAAAAACGCGCTCTATTTTGAAGAAAATAATCTCTTCACGGCCCGCGAGATGGTGCAGATGGTGCCTCTCTACGGCCAGGCGTTTTATCTCGAAATGCGTCAGATCAATGATTGGGTCACCGACTTTTTGCCGCAGGGGCAGGGCCTTAACCTGGACGAACTCGATGATCAACTCGCACCGGTTCAGAAAATGATAAAACGACTGGGCGAGTTTGTTTTGGGCAACATTGTGGGGGATTGGCTGGAGAAGATCTTGCAAACGATTCAGATTACGAAACACACCCGGCTGGTCGCACAAAATGGCACGGTTGATCAGGTGATTTTTACGGCTGACGTCTGCAAAGGGCACTATGATGGTCATAACAACAAGATCATGACCGCCTACCGCGAACGTGTTCGGGCATATGAACTCGAGCGAAATCATAAAGTGCCTGTGACCGGGCTGGACTAGCCTACGGGGGGACGATGAACAAGGTTCTATTCGGCCAATCTTATTACTTACGATTTGACCCCAAGCTCTGGGAAGGCATGCAGCCCTATCCACCCCTGGGCTGTCTGTACGCGGCGGCCTACACCCGCGACAAAGGCTATGACGTTGCTTTGTTCGATGCGATGCTGGCCCAATCAGAGGCCGAATGGGAGATGGCTCTGGATCAGCGCCAACCCCGTTATGCCGTCCTGTATGAAGATAGTTTCAACTACCTGAGCAAGATGTGCCTGCTGCGCATGCGTGAAGCCGCCTTGACCATGGCCGAAGCCGCCAAAGCCAGAGGCTGTACCGTCATCGTCTCCGGCTCGGATGCCACCGACCACACCGCCAAATATTTCCAGCACGGCGTTGATTATATCCTGCTGGGTGAGGGTGAATTGACCCTGGGCGAATTGTTGGATCTGCTGTCAGGCCAAACCAATGGGTCTTTGGAAAATATTGCCGGTTTAGCCTGGCAGGACGAGGGTGAGATTCGATCTACCACCGAGCGCCCGTTTGTCCGGGATTTGGATCAATTCCCCTTTCCGGCCTGGGATTTGGTGGATATTCCGCGATATCAAGCCATCTGGTATGAACGGCACGGTTTCTACTCGATGAACATGGTCACCACCCGTGGCTGTCCTTACCGCTGTAACTGGTGTGCCAAGCCGATCTATGGCCGCCGTTACAACAGCCGCAGCCCCGAAAACGTGGTCGCCGAGTTGAAGTGGCTCAAGGATAATTTTCACCCGGACCACATCTGGTTTGCCGATGATATCTTTGGCCTTAAACCTGGCTGGATTGAAACGTTTAGCCAATTGGCGGTCGAGCAAGATGCTGTGGTGCCCTTTAAGTGTCTCCAACGGGTCGATCTGGTCAGTGAAGCCGTTGCCGGGGCCCTGAGCAAGGCGGGCTGTAAAACGGTGTGGGTCGGGGCCGAGTCGGGTTCTCAAAAGATTCTCGATGCCATGGACAAAGACACCCAGGTCGAAGACATTTACACCGCCACCGAGCGCTTGCACCGGGTCGGGATTGACATTGGCTTCTTTTTGCAGCTTGGTTACCCTGGCGAGGTCTTGGAGGACATCGAGTTGACCTTGAAGATGGTGCGCGAATGCCGGCCCGACGACATCGGTATTTCGGTTTCGTACCCCCTACCGGGCACCAAGTTTTATGAAAATGTCAAGCTGCAACTGGGTGATAAAACCAATTGGGTCGACTCCGATGATCTGGCCATGCTCTACCGGGGACCATTTGTGACCGATTTCTACCGGGTCTTACATCATCGTATCCACCATGAGTATCGCGCCCGAAAAGCCTGGCAGAATCTGCTGCAAGCGGCTCAACGACCCCAGACGCTGCGCCCAAGCCACGTGCGCCAGGCCGTATCAATTCCTGTCAATATCGCCCGGCTGGCTAAAGCGTCATTCAAACTTAAAAAGCTGGCCCGGATTCCCAACGAGCCTCGTTCCATGGAACTGAGTTCGGTTTGATGAGGTAGGAAGGAAACCTGAAGGCCCTCACCCCGTCTGTCGCTCCGCTCCAGATCCCCCTCTCCCAAATTTTGGGAGAGGGGGCTGGGTGAGGGTCCTCTTCAACAAAATTGTATCACACCAAGAGGTCAACATGCCTTATATAAACATCCGCATCACCAAAGAAGGTGTCACGCCGGAGCAGAAAGCACAGCTTATTAAAGGCGCGACCCAGTTGCTGGTCGATATCCTGGGCAAGAATCCGCAAACAACCGTCGTTGTCATCGACGAACTCGATACCGACAATTGGGGCATCGGCGGCGAATCGGTCACGGTCAGACGGCAGCGCGGGCAGTAGGATTGGGGAGCAAACCACTGCCCAGGCGGGTCAGCTTCGATGGGTTATCGACTGTAATTGGTTATTGGTAATTAGAAATTGGAGATTACGTAATCTCTAATCTCCAATCTCCAATCTTCTTGACGGGAGCCATTGCATGGACATCCTCTTATCCCACGGTTATTTCATTGCCGAGGATGAGCACGAACAAAAGATCATGAAGCCGTACCCTACATTGGGATTGCTTTATATTTCTTCCCATCTCAAGGCCAAAGGTTTCGCCGTGGAGATCTTTGACAGCACCTTCGAGAGCCTGGCTACGTTTGCGACCTACATCCGCCGTACCCGGCCTGGTCTGGTCGGTTTATATTGTAATTTGATGACCAAGCAAAACGTGCTGCGGATGATGGCGCTCTGCAAGGAAGTCGGGGCGACCGTCATTCTCGGGGGGCCGGAGCCACCCCACTACGCCGAGGATTACCTCGAGGTTGGGGCAGACGTGGTTGTCATCGGCGAGGGTGAACTGACCCTGGAGGAACTCATTCCCCGGCTGGCCAAAGCTGGACCGCATCGTCTGGACTCGGTCCTGGGCCTCGTCTTTCGGAATGAGGCCGGCGACATCGTCAAAACCCCCGCCCGCCCTCAGCTCAAGGATCTCTCGGCCCAGCCCTGGCCCGACCGGGAAGCCATCCCCATGGAGCGCTATCTGGAAACCTGGAAAACGCACCATGGTGTCAGCTCCGTATCTTTGATTACGGCCCGGGGCTGTCCTTATACCTGTACCTGGTGCAGCCATTCGGTATTTGGCGAAACCCACCGCCGGACCACGCCCCAGGCCATGGCCGACGAAGTCGCCTGGATTGCCGAACGCTACAACCCGGATCAGCTTTGGTACGCCGACGATGTGCTCACCATTCATCCCCGCTGGTTTCTGCAATATGCGGACGAGTTGAAGAAACGCAATCTTAAGTTCCCCTTCGAATGCATCAGCCGGGCCGATCGCCTGAATGAAAAAGTCATCGACGCCCTGGCCGGCATGGATTGTTATCGGCTGTGGATCGGCTCTGAAAGCGGTTCGCAGCGTATTCTTAATGCTATGCAACGTAAGGCTAATGTCGAAGACGTTCAGGCCAAGAGTCAGATGCTCCAGGCCAAGGGCATTCAGGTAGGCATGTTTATCATGTTGGGCTATCAGGGTGAAGACGTCGGCGACCTCGAAGCTACCGTTGACCATCTCAAGAAATCGAACCCTGATGTCTTTCTGACCACGGTGGCTTATCCCATCAAGGGGACCAAATATTACGAGGCCGTGGAAGACCGGATCGTGTCGCATCTGGATTGGGCGGCTCGCACCGACCGCGACCTCAACGTGGCCAGACGCTACTCGAAGCGATTTTACGATCACGCCACCCGTTGGATGGTCAATGAGGTGAATCTCAATAAACTCCGCCGGGCCGGTTCGAAAGATTACGTGCGTATGAGTAAAATGTTGACCAACATCTGGCGGGGCCGGCTCGGTATGCGCCTGACCCAACACGAGCGTGAAGGCGGCAATGGTCAGACCGGCAGCGGACGCGGCTGGCCGGCCAAAGAGCGAGCAGCGGATGCATGGTAAAATAAGCGCTTGGCTACGATGAAAACGGATCACGCCGCCTTCGATGCCGTTGCCGGCGCCTACGATGATGATTTTACCAGCTCGATTTTAGGTAGGCTCCTTCGTCCGAGGGTGTGGGAAAAGCTGTCCCAGTATTTTTCGTCTGGGGAACACGTCCTGGAATTAGCTTGCGGTACGGGTGAAGATGCGGTCTGGCTGGCCCAACAGGGGCTGCGGGTCACTGCCACAGACGGCTCGGCTGAGATGATCGAGGTCACACAAGCCAAGGTTGACCGGGCCGGCGTGACCGGGCAAGTCGAGGCCAGACAGGTTTCACTGCAAGCGATCAGCGAAAAGTATTTCAATAAACCGTTCGACGGTGTATTTTCAAACTTTGGCGGCCTCAATACGATCAACCAATGGCGTTCCCTGGCCCAGGCTCTGGCCGAGATCGTGCGGTCCGGGGGCAAGGTTATCCTGGTTCCGATGGGGCCGTTTTGTCCGTGGGAAATCGGCTGGTATCTGGCTCACGGTCAGCCAA
>Ga0302046_10002117_pt1 | contig 18620 bp, 19 predicted proteins | sample RVTome_11_FD_200261 | JGI IMG/M metagenome (GOLD analysis project Ga0302046, IMG submission 200261) | Soil microbial communities from uranium-contaminated site in the Upper Colorado River Basin, Wyoming, United States - RVT147D111 (version 2) ...
GCTCGGCGTCCACCCCGAGCTGCTGGGCCGCCTCCTCGCCGAGGGCGAGGAGGTTGAGCTGTCGCGCCTGGCCGAGCACGAGCCAGAAGCCGAGGCCGGCGAGCCCCGCGAAGACGGCGAGCGGCCCCGGCGGCAACGGGGCCAGGTTGCCCAGGAGCCAGTGAATCACGCCGCCCAGGCGGTCGAAGTCCACCACCGAGATCAGCACGGTGATGGCCGAGGAGAAGAAGATCCCGACGATCACGCCGGCCAGCAGCAGGGTGTGGACCGGGAGCCCCCCGGCGCTCGAGGCGATCAGGTACACCGTGACGCCCGCGATGAACGCGCCGGCGAAGGCGAAGGCGGCCAGGCCGAGGGCCTCCACCACCGTGAGCCCGAGGCCGAAGAGCTGGGCCATGATGACGCCGAAGGCCGCGCCGCTCGACACGCCGAGCACGGAGGGTTCCGCCAGTGGATTCCGTGTCAGCGCCTGGAAGCTCACCCCCGCCACGGCCAGCGCGCCTCCCGCGAGCAACGCTGCCGCGATGCGGGGCAGCCGCAGGTCGAGCACGACCACCCGCTCGACGCCCGTACCCCCGCCGCGCCCGGTGATGACCTCGAGCACCGCCGAGGGAGACACCGGCACGCTGCCGATGAAGAGGGCACCGAGGGCCGTGATCACGAGCGCCAGCCCCAGCACACCGAGCGCCGCCAGGAGCCGCCGCGGTGAGGTCATCGGGCCTGCCCGAAGGCCTCGGGGTGGATGAGCCGGGCCAGCCGCTCGAGCCCGTCCACCACGCGGGGCCCATAGCGATGGAGCAGGTTGCCGTCGACGTCGTGGAAACGCCCCGCCCGGATCGCGGGGAGCGTCCGGAAGCGCGCCCACTGCTCGCGCGAGATCCGGCTGCTCGGGGTCCCGTGACGGGCGAGCAGGATCACCTCGGGGGCGCGGGCGAGGGCCGCCTCGACGCTGTAGCGCGGATAGGCCTCGCCCCCGTCGGCCGTGACCGACTCCCCGCCCGCGACGGTGATCAGCTCGGTGATCAGCGCGCTCCTGCCCGGGACAATGAGCGGCTCGGGCCACAGCACGTAGAGGACGCGCGGGCGCGGGAGGGGGGTGACGCGTGTCCTCACCGCCTGGATCCGCCCGCGGAGCGCGGCTACCACGGGCTCCGCGGCCTCGCTCCGGCCGGTGAGCGCGGCCAGCCGGGTCATGAGCTCCAGCACCTCGGCCAGCCGGGAGGGATTGACGACATAGACGGGGATCCCGAGGCGGGCAAGCTGATCGAAGGTCTCCTGGCGGTTACCCGCCGTGGTCGCCACCACGAGATCTGGCCTCAGCGCCACGATGGCCTCGAGGCTCGGGGCCAGCATGCTCCCCACCCGCGGCTTGCGGCGGGCCTCCGGCGGGAAATCGCAGAAGTCGGTGACCCCGGCGAGCCGGTCCTGGCCGCCGATCGTGAACAGGATCTCCGTGACGCTGGGCACCAGCGACACGATCCGCCGCGGCGGCGCCGCCACGGTGACCTCGCGCCCCGTCATGTCTTTCACGGTGTAGGCATGGGCGGCGCCCGGGAGGGCCGCGGCGAGCCACAGGAGAGGCACTCCCCCGATCACGAGCGCGCGCACGCGCCGCGCCCCAGCCATTTCAAACCATTTCACCGCTCGCCTCGCCGTGCTCCCGCGCCTCCGGCTCGTCGCACGTCTCAGCTCGCACTACAGGACCCCGGCTCGACACGCCAGCGGACTTGAACGTGGCCATCTCCGTGAGGATCCCGACGGCGGCCCGGGCGAGGCCTATGCAGAGAGCCGCGCCGGTGCCTTCGCCGAGGCGCAGCCCCAGGTCCAGGTACGGCTCCAGCCCGAGCGCCTCGAGGACGTGGCGGTGCCCGGGTTCCGGCGAGCGGTGGGCGGCCACGAGGACATGTCGTGACTCCGGCTTGATCCTCACGGCGGCCAGGGCCGCCGCGCCTGCGATGAAGCCATCGAGCAGCACGGGGATGCGGGCCGCCGCCCCGGCGAGGATCACGCCGGCCAACCCGGCGATCTCGAAGCCACCCACCTTCGCGAGGACATCGAGCCCGTCGGCCGGGTCGGGACGGTTCACCTCGAGGGCTAACCGGATCGCCCGCACCTTGCGCAGGCGCCCTGCCTCGTCGACGCCGGTTCCCGATCCCGTCACCGCCTCCACCGGCGCGCCGGTGAGCGCGGCGACGATGGCACTGGCCGCCGTGGTGTTGCCGATCCCCATCTCGCCGGTGCCGATCAGGTCCAGCCCCATGGCGGCTTCCGCCTCCACGAGCCCGATCCCCGCCTCGACGGCACGGAGCGCCTCCTGCCCCGTCATTGCGGGGCCCTGGGTGAAGTTCCGGGTCCCGGCGGCGATCCTCCTCACGACCAGTCCGGGCTGCTCCATGAGCGACGAGGCCACGCCCAGATCGGCCACCACCACTCGCGCCGACACGTGACGGGCGAGCACGTTCACGGCCGCCCCGCCCCGCAGGAAGTTCTCCATCATCTGGGCGGTAACCACCTGCGGGTATGCGCTCACTCCCTCGGCGACCACACCGTGGTCCGCAGCGAGAGTGAAGATCACCGGATGCCCGATCTCGGGAGGACAGGCGCCGGTGATCTCCGCCAGGCGCCGCGCCAGCTCTTCCAGCCGCCCGAGGCTGCCCGGCGGCTTGGTGAGATCGTCCAGCCGGCGCTGGGCCTCGAGACCCGCCGTGGGGTCCGGAGACCCGATCCGGCTAAGGAGCCTCGGGAGCGCGGTCATGGCTCGCCGGGATGACGGCGGCGGATGCGTTGGGTCGATGCTTCACCCTGACAGGGATCCCGGCCACCATCAGCGTGACGTGCTGGGCGGCCGCGGCCACTTGCTGATTGACGAGACCGAGAATGTCACGGAACCGCAGGCCGATGACGGTGGGGGGATGCACACCCTCGCCGACCTCGTTGGAGACGACGATGATGGAGTAGGGCGGCGAGGCGAGCAGGCGGGCGAGCTCGGCGCCGTCACCGAGGATCGCCTGGTCCTCGTCACCGCGGAGCAGCCGGTTGGAGACCCAGAGGGTCAGGCAGTCGAGGATGACCAGGTCGGCCCGGTCGACGAGCCGGCCGCAGGTCCCCACCACATCGAAGGGCTCTTCCACCGTGAGCCAGACGGGGGGGCGCTCGCTCCGATGGCCGGCGATGCGCATCGCCATGCCCCCGTCGCGGGGCTCGGCGGTGGCGAGGAACGCGGTGCGGGGCGCCTGGGCGCTGCGCGCAAGGTCCAGCGCATGGCGGCTCTTGCCGCTCCGGGCCCCCCCGAGAATGACGTGAGACCAGTGGCCGGCGCTCACCCGGGTCCTCCCTCGAAGACCGGTACGGTTGGAGCTGGAGCCCGGGCAGGTCTCCTGGCTTTCGGATCGTCCTACTCCCCACGCCTTCCCGGCCCGGCTGGTCCGAGCCAGTGGCTTACCGTGGGTTTCGTCCCCGAACACAGTGACGGGGTCGCGGCGGATTCACACCGCCTTCCCTGGAGCCCGCTCGGCGGCGGGCCACCCGGACACCCTGATGCGACGGCACCGTAGCAGACTCGGGCGATCGGGTCAACCGCTACGCGTCGTGTCCCGTCCTGCCTCCGATCCCGGCCTTCCCGGTGCTTCGGAATGACGAGCAGGCGCGAACGAAGCCGAGGGCTAGCCAGTCTTATTCAGGAACGCGTGTTCCGCGCGCTAGCTCCCCTCACCCTGTCCCTCTTCCCCTCCCGAGGGAGAGGGCATCGAAACGGCTCCCTCTCACTCTCCGACGGAGAGGGTCGGGGTGAGCGTGGGGCATGCGTTCGCGCATGAGGCGGCCGAAAGCTATCGAGGGCGAGAGGGCGCGTCGGCGAGGGATAGGGGCTCCGGCGTTCCGTCCGCCGCCCTGAGCATGCGCTCGGTGACGTCGTGGAGGTGCCGGATGTCGAACGGCTTGGCCAGACATGGCGCTCGCGTTTCCTCGAGGAACCGCCGGTTCTCCGCGTCGTGCGTGGTCCCCGACACGAACAGGAACCGGGAGATCAACTCGGGCCGGTGCCGGGCCAGCTCCCGGTAGAGGCCCGGGCCGTCGAGGCCGGGCATCCGCATGTCGCTCATGATGAGGTCGTACGGGCGCTCGTGGATCTTCTGCAGCGCGAGGAGGCCGTCGCTAACCGTGTCCACCGGGTGCCCATGCAGAGTCAGCACGTCGGTGAGGAGGGCCGCCACCATCGGGTCGTCCTCGACCACCAGGATGCGCTTGTGAGAATTCATCGTCGGGTCGTTCATGTCCTCTCCCTGGCCGCCTGTCCCCGCCGGCCTCGTGAAAATGGGAGCAAGACCCGGGCCACCTGGTCCGTGGCCCATAAATCAGGCCGTTGGCGACCAGAAACCTGAAGTGAGTCTACACGGCTTGAAGCCCGGTATCCGAGATGCGGGGGTTTCCGCCAACCCGGGCGGAGATAGCAGAGCCCGTCTGGCGAGGAGGCCCGGAATCGGCTGGCCTCGGGGGGACGTACTCCTCGGCGCGGCCTCTTACCTCAGCCGGAGCCCTGACGCCATCGCGGGGTCGAGCCCCTCGAGCGCCGTGATCTCCGCCCATGCCCGCTCCCTGTCTCCCGTCAGGAGATAGGCCTGGACAAGCCAGTAGCGGGCCGGCGCAGAGCGTGGGTCGAGCGTCGTGGCATGCCGGAGCGGCGCCACCGCCTCGTCCGGCTTCCCCTGCTCCACGAGCGCCTGACCCAGGTGACGGAACGCTTCCGCGTCATCGACGAGCAGGGCGGCGGCTTCACGGAACAGCGTCACCGCCTCCCCGAGCTGGCCTTGCGCCGCCAGTGCTCCACCCCGGCTACGGATGGCGAGCCCCAGGTTCCGGCGAAGGTCCGGATGGTCCGGCTTGATGCCGAAGGCCTCGCGGAGCACCCGGACAGCCTCATCGTATCGCCCCTGCCGCGCATAGAGGGTGCCCAGGTTGAACCGAGCGTCCACGAGGATATTCGACAGCTCGGCGGCCCTTCGCAGCTCCGCCTCGGCCTCCTCGTAGCGGTCCTGCCGGGCCAGGATCATCCCGAGATTGGCGCGCGGACCGCCGCGGTCGGGGCGAAGGGCTACGGCCCGGCGAAAGGCGGCCTCCGCCGCGTGGAGCTCGTTCTGCACCAGCAGCGCGTTGCCGAGGTTGTTGTGGCAGATCATGCAGGAGGGATCGGCATCGATGGCCGCCAGCCAGAGCGTCTCCGAGTCACGCCAGATCTTGCTCTGTTCCCACGTCGCCAGGCCCCAGCCCGCCGCGGCCATGGAGGCGGCCGCGAGCGCCGACACCGCGGCCCAGCGGCGCAGCCGCCCGCGCTCCGCCTCGCGCAGGACCCAGGCGAGCGCCGCGCCCCCGAGCACGGCGAACCCGAGCCCCGAGAGATAGCTGTAGCGGTCGTGGGCGAGCTGGAAGCCCGCGTGGACGATCCCGCTCACCGGCGCCAGGACCACGAGCGAGTAGACCCACGCCGCGAGGGCCGCCGGCACGCGCGTGCGGAGGGCGATCAGGCCAGCCGTGACTGCCACCAGGGCCACCAGCGCGGCGAGGAACCGGCCGTCCAGCAGGCTCACCTTCGCCGGCAGCTCGTACAGGGGCGAGAGCCCGACTGGCCACAGCAGCTTCCATGGATAGAACACGAAGCTGTGGGCGGTCATGGCGATCCGGGCGGCCAGCCCGTGCTCGCCGTACCCGGTCACCACCGTCCCGCGATTCACCGCGACCAGCGCCACGGCCGCGCCCGCGGCCGCGAGCGCGAGGTACGGGACCTTCTCCCACACGATGCGCCGCCAGTGGGCGGCGCCCACGCGACGAAGCGGATAGACATCGAGCAGCGCCAGCACCACCGGCAGCGTCATGGCCATGGCCTTCGAGAGCAGGGCGGCGCCGAACGCGGCCAGCGACACGGCCAGCCACGCCGCGTGCGCCCGCGCCCGCCCTTCTACCGCTCGCAGGTAGCCCCATACGGCCAGCAGGAAGAACAGTCCGCAGAGCACGTCCCGGCGCTCGGTGATCCACGCCACCGACTCCGCCCTGAGGGGATGGACGCCGAACACGAGCGCGGCGAAACCCGCCCCCAGCGTCAGCGCCCCCGCCGGGACCTCCCGCAGTCCGAGCGCGAGCAGCCGGCGGGCCACCACCCAGAACAGGGCCACGTTCGCCGAGTGCAGGAGCAGGTTCCCCAGGTGATAACCCCGTGGAGACATGCCCCCCAGCACATGGTTCAGACCAAGGGTGAGCCAGGTGAGCGGGATGTAGTGTCCCATCAGGGTGGTCGTGAACATCCACCTGAGCTGGGCCCACCCGAGACCCCGGAAGTGCTCGTTCCTGAGGAAGTTGTGGTTATCGTCCCAGTTGAGGAACTCCCCGTCGAGGGCAGGCAGGAAGGGCAGGAGGCTGATGACGGCGACGGCGATGGGAACGAGCCGGATCACCAGCGCGGCAGGCGATCGAGCAGGCGGCGCTCCCGCTTGGTCGGGCGTCCCGCGCCGCGAGGCCGATAGATCGCGGGCGGAGTCCTCGCTTCGCGGGGCGGAGGCGGCGGCGTGAGGTCCTGGTAGAGGAGGGCGGCCTGCCTCCCCGGACCTCGCCGCTCGGAGAGCGCCACCACCCGCACGATACGCTTGCCGGCCGGCAACGTGATGCGGAGGAGATCGCCGGGGCTCACGGCCCGGGACGGCTTGGCCGCCTGCTCGTTGATGTCGACCTTGCCGCCGCCGCAGGCCGCCGCCGCGAGGCTCCGGGTCTTGAAGAAGCGCGCGGCCCAGAGCCACTTGTCCACGCGGAGGTCGCTCATCGCTTCCCTTACGGTAGCACAGGGCCCCCGCTGTCCTCGACCTGCGCGCGATCCGGGGAGACCCGGCGGCATCGGCGATCCCCTCGCTCGCGGTGAGCCTGGCGACCTGCGGGCCGTTCCCATGCCTGGTGTAGTATGAAGATCATGCTCCGACCCGTGATCGCGATAAGCATCATCCTGGCGGCTGCGCTGTCGCTGGACGCCCAGTCCCGCCCCGTGGTGGTCGAGGACTGGTCCCGACAGCCTGCGGGGAAGACCGGCATCCCGGAGGGCTGGCAGGGCCAGAACTGGGGCAGCCCGAAGTACGACTTCCGCATCGTGACCGAGAGTCCCAAGCAGGTTCTCCATCTCAGGAGCCAGAACGAAGGATCCACCATCTCGAAGGAGATCAAGGTCGACCTCCGGGAGTTCCCCGTGCTGGAGTGGCGGTGGAAGGTCGCGGTCCTGCCCACGGGGGGCGACTCGCGGAAGAAGGCGACGGACGATCAGGCCGCCCAGCTCTACGTGGTCTTCCCCCGCTTTCCCCAGGCCGTGCGCTCGCGGATCATCGGCTATGTCTGGGACAGCACGGCGCCCGCCGGCACCACCGTCCGGAGCGAGAAGACCGGCACCGTCACCTACGTGATCGTCCGCTCGGGCTCCACCGGCCTCGGAAAGTGGATCACCGAGACCCGCAACGTCGCCGAGGACTACAAGCGCATCTATGGCGAGGATCCCTCGGAGCCGGCCGGCGCCGTCTCCATCTCGATCGACTCGAACGACACCGGCTCGAGCGCCGAGTCGTACATCGGCGAGATCGTCTTCCGGAGGTCATGAGCGAAGCGGCGGCCCGCTTCGTCCAGGACCTCGCCTCCGAGAACACGCGCTTCTGGGCGGGACGGGACGTACGGCAGGAGCTGGAGGCGCCACCGGAGGTGAGGCGCTCGCAGCTCCTGGCCCGGATGCGGCAGGGCGTCTACAACGAGCTGCGAGCCGCCGAGCTGGTGGCTGCCTGGATCCCCTACGTCCGCGAGCGGGAGCTCCGCCAGCTCCTGCCGCGGCAGCTCGACGACGAGCAGCGCCACTACCAGCTCCTCCGGCGCCGGCTCCTGGCCCTCGGGGAGGATCCAGACGCCTTCGAGCCCCTCCCCGAGTGGCGGCACCTCTTCGACTGGCTGGTCGCGGCCCGGAGCCGGCCCACCCTCGAGAAGCTCGCCATGTTCCAGTTCGCGGGCGAGACGCAGTCCTGCGAAGGCTTCGAGACGCTCATCCGGCTGGCCTCGGACATCGATCCCGAGACCGCCGAGCTGTACCGCACGGCCATCCTGCCCGACGAGCGAGTGCACGCCGCCATCGGTCGGCAGGCGCTGCTCCTGCTCGCCGACACGCCGCCGGCCCAGGGGCGGGCGCGCGGGGCCTGCCGCGAGATGAACGAGCGGATCGCCGCCGCCTACCGCCGCCATCGCGCGCGGGTGGACACGGCCGCGCGGAGCGAGTTCTCCGCGTAGACCGGACAATTCGCGAGCTCGGGCAACCGGGCGGGTTCGTGAACAATGCGACCCAGCGCCACCCCACACGAGGAGGCACGATGGCAAGATCGGCGGGCAGCATCGAGCAGATCGGCGCGACCGTCCTCCGGATCGCCCTGGGCATCATCTACGTCATGCACGCCTACCTCGCCCTCTTCGTCTTCGGGCCCGCCGGCACGGCCGCCTATCAGCGCAACATCGGGCTGCCCTTCCCGGAGCTCGGCGTCTGGTACCTGATCGCCGCCCATGGGCTCGGGGGCATCATGCTGATCCTGGGGGTATTCACCCGGTGGGCCGCTCTCGCCAACGTCCCCATCATGTTCGTCGCCCTCCTGCTCGTGCACCTCAAGCAGGGCTTCTTCATGACCAAGGACGGCGGCTACGAGTACGTGTTCCTCGTGCTGGCCGCGACGACCGCCCAGGTCTTCCTGGGCGGTGGAACCCTGACGCTCAGACGGTCCGGGTAGCCGGGGCGCGACGAGCCGCCACGACGACGGCCCCGCGGAACCGGAGCTATCCGGCCGTCACGGCCTCGAAGACCCGCAGGAAGTTCCCGCCGAGGAGCTTCCGCACCTCGCCTTCCCGGAAGCCGCGGGCCAGCAGGGCGGCCGGCACGGAGGCAAGAGCCCGGTAGGTCGGAATCGAGGTGAACGTGGAGAGACCGGCCATGTCGGTTCCGACGCCCACGTGGTCGATCCCCACCAGGCGGCGCACGTAGTCGATCTCGCCGATGAAGCATGAGCGTGCGTCCCGGCGCGACGATCCCTCCTGGGTGGGCCCTGCGCAGGCCTCCGCCACCGCCCCCACCAGCGCGGCGAGGAACGCACGCCGCTCCGACGGCCCGGCGCATGCGCAGCAGGGGTAGTCCGGCCGCCCGCCGGGCAGCGGATACGCGGAGGCGCCGCCCGCGGTCGCGCCAGCACCCGGCGCACCGCGCTCATCACCGCCCGGGCGTCAGGAGGGCATCCGATCGAGAGGGTCAGCGGCGGAACGGATCAACCGAGGATGTCGTCGACGGAGAGGCTCAGTTGAGGAAGCGTCTCCAGGGTGAGCCGCTCGCCGCGGCTGGCCTGGCGAGACTCCCGATAGCCCGACGGCGAGGGCTTGCGAAAGATATCGATTGACATGCGGGCGATCTCCACGAGCCAGGCTTCCGGGATCCCCATCCGGCCGTAGAGAGGGATCTTCACGGCCCGATCGAAGTCTGCCGAGGTGTCGGCAACCTCGATCACCAGGTGCACATCGCCTGGTTGGGGATGAGCGTCCAGGTAGAAGTCTGCTCGGCGCCGGAGCACCGCGAGGTCCGGCTGAGGCTCGGATTGCGACCCGAGCCAGATCGGACTCTGGACTCGCACGATCGCCCGGCGCTCGATGGCGGACGTCAACAGGTCGTTGAGCCGATCCACCCAGGCGGCGTGGCGGCTCCCGATCGGGGTCATCTCGATGATCTCTCCCTCGATCAGCTCGACCCGATCACCGTCCGCGAATATGCCCGCCTCGGCCATCCGGTGATACTGCTCGACGGTGAAGCGGCGCCTCAGGACCTGCAGCGACATCGTGGACCTCCCGTAGCGATCGTGCCGCCATTGTATCAGCCTCTGTGGGGGAACTCACCGGCCCGCCGGCTCGCCGCGGTCGAGGAGGCGCAGCGTCCAGCGCTCGCCGGCGCCTTCCAGCATGGAGAGCGCGGCGTAGTCCTGCCCCAGCGCCAGGATGCGCTCCAGCGCCACGCCGAGCGCCCGGCAGAGGATCGCGCGGTTGGTCCCGCCGTGGGCGACGATCATGACCGGCCGCCCCGGATGCGCGCGGACGATCCGCTCGAAGGCCGGCCAGGCCCGGTCCACCACGCGCGACAGGTTCTCCCCTTCGGGGAACTGGAACTCGCCGACCCGGGCCATCCAGTCGGCGAACCCCGCCGGGTCCAGGGCGCGGATCTGGTCGGCCGTCAGCCCGTCCCACCTGCCCATGTCGAACTCGCGCAGGTCCGGGACGGCGATGGGCGCGAGTCCGTGGGGCCCGGCCAGGATCTCGGCGCTGCGCCGCGTGCGCTGGAGATCGCTCGAGTACACAGCCTCCAGCTCGACCACCGACAGCCGGCGAGCCAGGGCCCCCATCTGCGCCTCCCCCAGGGGCGACAGCGGCACGTCCAGGTGGCCGATGAATCGCCGCGTCTCGGCGCCGACCACGGCACCATGGCGGATCAGGTAAACGCGCGTCTGCACTTCACTGGACGTCCGGGGGAGCGAGCGCCGCTCCTCCCCGACATTCCCCCACCGCTCGCCGGCGCCGTCGATTTCTTCACGGGCTCTTAGAGCACCCGGGCGTGAGCCAGAGCGGCCGCTCCCAGCAGGATGCCGAGCTCGGCCAGCTCCACCCCAGAGCCGAGCACATCGCCGGTGAGGCCGCCGAGGCGCCAGGTCATGAAGACCGACCACAGCAGCACGCCCGCCAGCGTCGCGGCCAGCGCGAGGGCACCCCACGGCCCGAGGAGCGCCACGGCGAGCGCGGCGGTCCACACCAGGTGGATCCCTCCACTCCACGCGGAGAGGCTGGCCAGGAAGGGGCTCCCGTACCCCTGCTGCGGCGAGGCTGCCGGGAACCAGGGGCCGACGACCAGCGGCGCGAGGCGCCCAACCACCGGAGCCAGGAGCAGGGCGGCGCCGCGCACCGGCTTGCTCAGCTCGGCCAGGGTCACGAGCGCGATGAGGAAGAGCAGGATGAGGCCGACGGCGCCGAACACGCCGATCCGGCTGTCGCGCATGATGGCCAGCCGGTGCTCGCGGTCCCGCCCGCCGATCGCGTCGAGACAATCGGCCAGCCCGTCGAGATGGATCCCCCCGGTAGCCACCTTCCACAGCGACACCACCAGCAGCGCCGACAGCAGCGGCGGGAAGAGCACCGCGAGCAGACGGTCCAGCAGGACGAGCGCGCCGCCGAGGGCAAGCCCCACCACCGGGAACCACCAGGCCGCGCTCCCCAGCGCGTGGGGCCCGCTCGCCTCGCGCCCGGGGATCGGGACGATGGTGAGAAAGCGAACGGCCAGGATCAGGGAGCTGCCTGCTCCTGCTCCCGTCGAGGAAGAGGGCCCGGGTGAGGGCGCAGGGTCCGCCACGCAGGTCCCCTTACCCTGTCCCTCTCCGCCGAGGGGAGAGGGAACCGGGGTCAGTTTGTCGTCTCGCCCGAGGCGAGAGGGGATGCCGCAGGAGGGCCGCGAGGGCGAAGGAGGCCGCCAGGGCCTGGCTCGCGAGCAGCCCCAGCACCCAGATCGACGAGACCGCGCCTGCGCGGAAGTCGAGACCCTCGGCCCACATCTCGGGGCCGTGGTCCAGGAGCGCTCCCAGGGCCCACACCAGCCCTGCCACCGCCGTGACCGCCAGTCCGGCGCGCCGCCCGCGCCCGGCCAGGACGAGCCCGAGTATCTGCACGGAGAATCCCGCGCCCAGCAGCGCCGCGCCCATGCCCGTGGACAGCCCCGCGCGCTGGGCGATGCCGAGCTGGAAGTCCTCGACCACGTGGGGTAGGAGAAACGGCAGGCCCGCCAGGGAGCACCCGATGGCGGCCGCCGCACAGCGATCCACGCCCCTGGCGATCAGACCGGCGGGACCGGGTTCCTTCGGAGGGGGAACTCGAGCTGCTTGGACTCCGCGTAGGCGAGGCGCCTGATGAGCTCGTCGCGGAGCTCGGAGCCCGCGACGATGCCGTCCACCAGCATCTCCGAGGCCAGCTTGTAGATGTCGACGTCCTCGACGTATTCGTCGCGCTTCTGCTTCACGTAGGCCCCCCGCTCGCTCTCGGGCAGCTCCATGATCTTGTTGTAGTACACGGCGTTGACGGCGGGCTCGGGCCCCATGATCGCGATCTGCCCCTGAGGGAGGGACAGCGCGGCGTCGGGCTCGAAGGCCGGGCCGCACATGGCGTAGAGCCCCGCCCCGTAGCACTTGCGCACGATCACCGAGATCTTCGGCACCGTCGCCTGGGAGGTGGCGAACACCATCTTGGCGCCGTGACGGATGATCCCCGCCCGTTCGACCTTGGTCCCGACCATGAAGCCGGAGACGTCGGCGAGGTACACCAGCGGCACGTTGTAGGCGTTGCAGAGCCAGATGAAGCGGGCCGCCTTGTCCGAGGAATCCACCATGAGGACCCCGCCCTTGACCTTGGGCTGGTTGGCGACGATCCCCACGGAACGGCCCCCGATGCGGCCGAAGCCCACGATCGCCTCCGGCGCGAACAGCCGCTTCAGCTCGAAGAAGGACCCCGCGTCCACCACCCGCTCGATCACCTCGTACATGTCGAACCACTTCCGCTGGTCGTAGGGAACGATCTCCTCGATGGGGCGTCCCGGCCGGGGTGCCAGCACCTCCGCGCGCGGTGGCCGCTCGCGGAACGAGCCGGGCAGGTAGGCGAGGTAGCGCTTGCACAGCTCGATGGCCTCCTCGTCGGAGGCGGCCAGCACGTCGCCGCAGCCGGACACCGAGCAGTGCATCCGCGCTCCGCCGAGGGCCTCCAGGTCGGTCTTCTCGCCGATGGCCATCTCGACCATCCGCGGCGATCCGACGTAGAGGCTCGCCTTGCCGTCCACCATGATCACGCAGTCGGTGAGCGCGGGTAGGTAGGCCGAGCCGGCCGGCGACGGCCCGAAGAGGATGCAGACCTGGGGCACCACGCCCGAGAGTTGCACCTCGTTGTAGAAGATGCGCCCGGCGTGGAAGCGCCCCGGGAAGATCCTGATCTGCTCGGAGATCCGCCCCCCCGCCGCGTCCACGAGGTAGAGGATCGGGATCTGCAGGCGCTGGGCGCGCTCCTGGATGCGGATGATCTTCTGGACCGTCTTCTCGCCCCAGGAGCCGGCCTTGACGGTGTAGTCGTTGGCCATGATGCAGGCCGCGCGCCCGCCCACCGTCCCCACGCCGGTGACGACACCGTCGGCCGGGGTGTCGGGCTCCTGGTTGCGCGCGAAGAGGAAGTCCTCCTGGAACTCCGTCCCGGGGTCCAGGAGCAGCTTCAGCCGGTCGCGGACGAAGAGCTTGCCTTCCTCTCTCAGCTTCTCGCGGTACTTGACGTGGCCCTGCTCGATCCGGGCGCGTTCCCGGAAGTAGCGTTCCTCGCTCATGGAGGCCGCCGCCCTCGCCTACCGCTCGCCGGGCCGGTCAGAGGGGTTGGGATTGGCCCAGAGGATGATGATCAGCACGCCGTTGCCATGCGGGGGGCCTCCGAAGACGGCGGGCGCCCCGGGGGCGGCCAGGATATTCGTCCGGAGCTCCGGATGATCGCCCTTGAGGAGGCGCACGTTCATGCGCACCGACTTGCCGTGGAGCTGGTCGGGGGTGACCTCGAGCCAGCGCTCCCCGGCGATGAGGAACCGCTGCTGGGTGCCGAGCGCGCCTTCCACGCGGTGGCGCTGGAGGGTCGTGTACTCGCTGTAGCGGAACAGCGTCCGCAGCCGGGGCAGGATGCGCTTGAGCCGCTCGTCGGTCTCGGCCTCGGGGGTGGCGAGCGGCGCCGCGCCGGGCGGCACCAGGCTTCGCTGGCCCGGCGCCGGCGCAGAGGCAGCCGGCGGCTCCGGGTTCGAGGCCTGGAGGACGCGGACGCCGAACCGGATGATGGGCGGGCCCTCGGCCGCCGCCGCGTCCGACCCGGCGGCCACCAGAAGCAGCAGGGGAGCGAGGATCAGCAAGCCCAGCATGGGTCCGAGGACCGCCTTCAGCCGCTTGCGCGCGTGATGCAACCTGGACATCACCGTCCCGATGGGGCAGTTGAGCACCTCGGCGATCTCCCGGTACGACAGGCCCTCGATGTCACTGAGCATGATAATCGTTCGCGCCTTGACCGGCAAGGAATCGAGGGCCTGGCGGATGCGCTCCCGTTGCTCCACACTGACGGCGGCAGCATCCGGCCCCGGCCCCGGATCGGCGGTCGTCCGCTCCCATTCCTCCTCGGGCACCTGCTCGCTGCCGAAGGCCCGCGCCTGGGCGCTCCGCGCCCGGTGGCGGTCCGTGGCCAGGTTCACCGTGATCCTGAAGAGCCATGTGTAGAATGCCGACTGGCCCCGGAATGAGCCCAGCGACTGGAAGGCCCGGACGAAGGCTTCCTGCGCGCAGTCCCACGCGTCCTCGCGATCCCTCAGCACCTGAAAGGCCAGCCGCCAGACGCGCTGCCGGTACTTCTCCACCAATGGCTCGAAGGCGGCGACCTCTCCGGCCTGGCAACGCCGGATCAGGTCGGCCTCCTCCCGGCCGGGAGAACCCGCGGGGCCTCCGGGAGCGGGCGCGTTCGCTGGAGTCCCTGGAGGCGTCACCGCGAAGCCCGCTCGGCCCCGCGCGTCCGACCCGACTGCCTCTTAGACGCGAGGCTGGGAAGCCCCATTCACCGCTTCGGCCTTGGCGCCGAGCGGGGGGCTCGAGCCCGCGCGCTCCCGGCCGGCCGGGACTGGGCGGCGACGGCGGCATCCAGGCCAAGCAGGTAGCTCGCGGGGCCGAAGCCGGAGATCTGCCCCGCGGCCGCCGGCGCGATCACCGAGTGACGGCGGAACTCCTCCCGGGCGTGGACATTGGAGAGGTGGACCTCCACCACCGGCAGCGCGATGGCCGACACCGCATCGCGCAGGGCGATGGAGTAGTGGGTGAAGGCGCCGGGGTTGATGACGATGGCCCCGAACCCTTCCCGCCCCGCGCCCTGGATCCAGTCCACGAGCTGCCCCTCGTGGTTCGACTGGCGGCATTCCACCTTGACGCCGATGGCGCCGGCGTGCCGGCGGATCGACCGGTCCACCTCGGTCAGGGACACCCGTCCATAGACCGCCGGCTCGCGGCTGCCGAGGAGGTTCAGGTTGGGGCCATGGAGCACCAGGATGGGCCGGAGGTCGCGGGGCGCCATTGGTGGCACAGAATACACTGGCGGCCGGGGCAACGGCAACACGCGGTCGCGCCCGCCGGTGCTAGAATACCGAGTCATGGCGATCTCGGTCGTCACCCGCCGGCTCGGAGAGATCCTGGTGGCCGCCGGCGTCATCAGCGAGGAGACGCGGGAGGCGGGTCTCGGCCGGGGGCGGAGCGCCCGCGTGCGACTGGGCGAGGCGCTAGTGGCCATGGGCGCGGCCACCTCCGAGGACGTCCTGCGGGGGCTGGCGGCTCAGCGCCATCTCCCCTACCTCTCGGGCGAGGAGCTGCCCTCGACCCTGCCCGTCCTGAAGAACCTCTCCGCCAAGTACCTGCGGCAGTACGCCGTGTGCCCGGTGGCCCTGGAGGGCTCGACCCTGACGGTGGCCACCGCCGAGCCCACGAACCCGGTCCTGCTCGACGACCTGCGCCAGAGCCTTGGCGTCGCCGTGAAGCTCTGCGTGGCGCCGCGGGAGGCCATTCTCGAGGCCATCGAGCGCACCTACGGCGCCTCCACGGCGCTCCAGAAGATCGTGGAGGGCATGGGGGCGGCCGAGGGCGACGGCGAGCGCGAGGAAGACGTCAACCAGCTCCGCGACATGGCCTTCGAGGCGCCGGTGGTGCGGCTCGTCAACCTCTTGATCGAGGAGGCGGTGAACGCGGAGGCCTCGGACATCCACATCGAGCCCTTCGAAGACACGCTGCGCGTCCGCTACCGGATCGACGGCCTCCTCTACGACCAGGAATCGCCGCCCCGGAGGCTCCAGGCCGCCGTGACCTCCCGGATCAAGATCATGGCCGAGATGAACATCGCCGAGCGCCGGCTGCCCCAGGACGGGCGCATCCGCGTCACGCTCCACGGCCGGCGGGTGGACATCCGCGTCTCCACCGTGCCCACCATCCATGGCGAGTCCATCGTGATGCGGCTCCTGGACCGCTCGTCGGTGTTCCTGCCCTTCGACCGCCTGGGCTTCGCCCCGGCCACCGCCGCGGTCTTCGAGCGGCTCATCCGCCGCCCGCACGGCATCCTGCTGGTGACCGGCCCCACCGGCTCCGGCAAGACCACCACGCTCTACGCCGCGCTCGACAAGATCAACTCCCCGGACAAGAAGATCATCACCGTCGAGGATCCCGTCGAGTACCAGCTCAAGGGGGTGAACCAGATCCCGGTGAAGCCCAAGATCGGGCTGTCGTTCGCCAGCGGCCTGCGCCACATCGTCCGCCAGGATCCCGACGTGATCATGGTGGGCGAGATCCGCGATCTCGAGACGGCCGAGATCGCCATCCAGGCGGCGCTCACGGGGCACCTCGTATTCTCCACGCTCCACACCAACGACGCCCCCGGCGCCGTCACGCGCCTCCAGGACATGGGGTGCGAGCCCTACCTCGTCTCGTCGGTGCTGGACGGCGCGCTGGCCCAGCGCCTCATCCGCCGCATCTGCGCCCAGTGCCGCGTCCCTCATGTCCCCGACCCGGCCGACCTCGTGGCCATCGGCGTCGCGGACGCGGCCGGAGCGTCGCTGTTCCGGGGCGCGGGCTGCGATGCCTGCCGCGGGACCGGGTACCGGGGGCGCACGGGGATCTACGAGCTCTTCGTCCTCAGCGAGGACGTCAGGAGCCTGATCCTCAGGAAGGCGCCAACCGGGGAGATCAGGCGGCGCGCCGCCGAGTCCGGCATGGTCAGCCTCCGCGAGGACGGCTGGGCCAGGGCGCGGGCGGGCATCACCACGGTGGAGGAGATCCTGCGGGTGACCCAGGAAGAGAGCTGAAAACGCGTGAAAAGACCCCGGCACTCGGGTAAGCGGTGGGGGGGCCTGGGGGAGGAGCGGCGGTTGTTCCTCCCCAGAGTCGGCTGAGCCCGGGCGTGCCGGTCTTCGTCTACCGCGCGGCAGATCAGCGGGGCAAGACCATCGACGGGGTGATGGACGCCCCGGACGCCCGCGCGGTGGTCGAGCGTCTCCAGCGGGACGCCTACTTCCCCATCGAGGTGGCTCCCCAGGCGAGCCGGCCGGGCATGCTCGGCCTCGGCTGGGCCGTCGTCCGTCAGCGCCGCGTCTCCGGGCGAGACCTGCTGGCCTTCACCCAGCAGCTCGCGACCCTCGTCGAGGCGGGCTTGCCGCTGGAACGGGCGCTGGCTGTCCTCGAGGAGCTGGCGCCGAATCCGCGCGTCCGCACCATCATCGGCGACATCCTGCGGAGCGTGCGCGGCGGGGCCTCCTTCAGCGATGCCCTCGCCAAGCATCACCCGCGCCCGTTCTCGCGCCTCTACATCAACATGGTCCGCGCCGGTGAGAAGGGCGGTGTCCTGGAGGCAACCCTCAAGCGGCTGGCCGAGTTCCTCGAGGAGGCCCAGGACTTCCGAGAGGCCATCGTCTCGGCTCTGATCTACCCCGCGCTGCTCACCGGCGTGGGCGCCGCCGCCGTGGTCTTCCTCATGGCCTTCGTGATCCCACGCTTCGCGGAGATCTTCCGCGATCTGGGCCAGGCGATCCCGCTCCCCACCCAGATCCTGCTGGCGATGAGCGAGGGGCTCCAGCGCTACTGGTGGATGACCGTCCTCGGCCTCCTGGTGGTCCTGCTTGCCGGCCGCATGGTCCTCTCCACCGTGAGTGGCCGGCTGGAATGGGACCGGGCGTTGCTGCGCTTCCCGCTCGTGGGCGAGGTGGTCCTGAAGACCGAGGTGGCCCGGTTCTCGCGCATAATGGGGACCCTCCTACGGAGCGGCGTTCCGGTGATCGCGGCCCTGGCCGTCGTCAGGGAGATGATGTCCAACCAGATCCTGGCCCGGGCGGTGGAGCGCCTCGGCGAGGGGGTCAAGCGTGGCGCCGGGATCTCGGCGCCCATGGGAGAGTCAGGCGTATTCCCGCCCCTGGCGGTTCACATGGTGCGCGTGGGGGAAGAGACGGGGCGCTTGGAGGAGATGCTCCTCAAGGTGGCAGCCGCCTTCGAGGCCGAGGTTCGGAGGCTCGTCAAGCGGCTCATCGGCCTCCTCGAGCCGGCCATCATCCTCACCATGGGCCTTGTCGTCGGCTTCATCGTGGTAGCCATGCTCATGGCGATCTTCTCCATCACCGAGGTTCCGATGTAGGCGCAGGACTGCTTGTCACGATCGGATGCGGTTGGCTGACACGGAATATTAGTTCGCATGTGATTCGAAAGGGAATATTATTCCCCCTCTTGGATGACGGTATTATTGACATATCTGAAGCAGGTTGAGACTTCCCGCACCGCCGCATTCATTGATTTTCGGCAGTAATTATTAGCCATATTTATACAGTATTTAGACCTAAACGGAACTCGATCTTCCCGAAGGTGCCTCGTCTCCACGGCTGCATATCCAGCCAGGTCGATAGTCATTGAGCTACGCTTTTTAGTAGTAATCCGGCACGGTAAGTCCAGTAATTTTACGGACCGCATGATGCATATCCT
>Ga0302046_10002119_pt1 | contig 18607 bp, 15 predicted proteins | sample RVTome_11_FD_200261 | JGI IMG/M metagenome (GOLD analysis project Ga0302046, IMG submission 200261) | Soil microbial communities from uranium-contaminated site in the Upper Colorado River Basin, Wyoming, United States - RVT147D111 (version 2) ...
GTTATTCGCCCGCCGCTCGATGATCTCCGCCAACTGGCCGGTGTAGATCTCCAGATATTTTAACAAGCCCCATTTTGTACCCCGGCTGCGGTGCAGGGCAATCGCCCAGCGGATCAACTGTCGCAGCCGTTGATCGGGCCAGTTCTCATCCAACTCCAGATCCAGCCAGGAAGCCAGCCAGGGCAAAAACCCTGCTGGCGTAATTCTGGGGTCGAAGTATGAGTCAATGCTGTCGATCTGCATCTCGACCGGGGCCCAGAAGCTTTCAAACAGCATCAAAAAGCGGGCCATCAAATCATCACGTTCATAGAGCGCCGGCAGGTAGCGCAGATAGCTGCCACGCGCCTGGACGGTGATCGAGACCGTCTGCTCGGCCTGAACGGTTTGATCACCACTTGTGACCACAGCCCGGCTCTCGAGCGGCCGGTCGTGAATTATTGAACTGACTCTGGCCCGGGCCACATATTCATGCCTTGTGCCGGCCGGCACGTCACCCTCGAGCCTCCAGATCAGGTAGCTGGCCAGATCGCCGGTTTCCAGGGACGGGATCAGACCGTTCTGTTCGAGTGGCAGCCCATAATCACCCAACTCCAGCCCGCTGGGAACTCTGATTCGAAGGGTCAGGTCAGACACAGACTCACGCACCTCGAGCTGAGTATAAAAAGTAACCAGTTCACCCCGGTAGCGCCGGTAGAAGTCTACCACGTGATCGACCCTGACCGGACCCTGTGGCTCGCTGGTGACCGGCCCGGAATCCGCGCTCCACCAATCTTCCTGTGCGCCCGTAACGTCCGGCCTAATCATCCTCTTCTCCCAACTCAACGAGCTCGATCTCATGGTCGAGGGAGCAGAGCAGCGTATCAGCCGGCACGTGAATGACTTTTCGTTTCACCTGGGTCAGTGATTTCTCGGCCTGGTCTCGATCCTGTTCGGCCTCCGGCGACACCTCTTGATTAGGCGTCACCGGCCGCCGGCTCAGTTGCACGTCCAGGACATGCTTGACCCCGGGTATCCGCTGGATCAGCGAAAAGATCTCGGCCACGTACAGGTCTCGGCCAAAGGGCCAACCCTCCCAATCCGAGTCCATCAAATCATCATGCTGCTTGGGATCGTCGGCGATGGGCAAAGGGTTAATGAAATTCCTTAACCCCTCGACCACTCTGGCCCGAATGACCTCGGGCAGGCTGTACTCCGCCGGTACGATTTCGGCGTGAACTTTGAGGCCCACATAACGCGGCTCCCGGATCTGCAAGGTTGTCGTCAGCAGACGATAACTGTCCAGGTGGGTGTCGATGGTCCGCACCAGATCCGCATCGACCGCCAGCTTTGTCAGGTCACCGACTCGCAGCGCATCGATCACGGACGGCACGATCAAGATTTCGACCATGCCCGGCGGCAGCCGGCCGTTGCTGCCCTGGGGAACATTGCACTTCACCCGGGCTACGGTCCGGGTGGCTTGTTTGGCCAGGTCTTCATAATCTTCCGGCGTGACGGCCCGAAGCTGCGCCCTTAACTCTCGCCGGGCCCGCAGTTTAGCCTCTTCCAGATTTTCCTGATCACGGCCACCGGCCGCCCGGCTCAGGTTGGTCACCTGGTCGATATAAGGGATGGCCGACTTGAGCACCTGGACCTTACCGGCCGGCACATTACCGACAACGCCGCCCCCATAACGATACTGGCTAAACCGGATGGCCCGGCCCGCCTCGGGTATCCGGCCATACTGGCGGACCATTCCTTCCGGCTGGCGAATGGCCGGACCAAAACGCAGTTCGCCGGTCGCCGTATCCAGCGTAAAATGGCGGTTGTAACGGTCGGATTGCGAGAAATCGGAGACCCGCTGCCAGGGCACAAAAACGAGCTCATCATGCCGCTTCTCTTCAACCTGGACAGCCTCGCCTTCGCGCAGCGCCAGCACAGGCCGGTTCTGAAGATAGAACACCTGGTTTGGATCGCCGTCGCTGATGCCCAGCACCTCCTCTCGAACGATCACCGCATGGGTCGCCAGGGTGGTCGCGCCCAGGGCGTGGGCCGTCACCTCAATGATACGAGGCGACTCGGTATACATGCCCTGCCCGTCATGGCGCGGCTCGAGACGACATCGCATCCAATAGCCATTCCGGCCATTGACCTGATCCGGCCTCATCCCCAGCGGTAGATACAGTACCAGGCTCCCTTCAGGGTTATTGAGGCCACCGGTCGTGTCCCTTTCCCCCGGCCGAGTGCTGACCGCCAGTTCCCGCCAGACTCCATCACCCATTGAACATTCCCAGACCAGCGGCGGATCTTCCCGCCGGATGCCAACCGCCTGAGTCCGTTCGCAGCGAAACGTCAATCGCACGATGTGGCCGCTAATATCCTCATCCTCTTCAAAGCCCAGGTAAAACATATCACCGATCTTCGGCTTTTGCTGATTAAAAGCGTAAAAAATCTCAATCCCCAGCCGGGGCGCATAGTTTTTGTGGAACTCTTCGTCTCGGCGTAACTGAGCCAGGGTCGGCGGGCGGATGACCAGCCTGGCATCGGTGGTAAAGGTGATTTCCTCCTCTTCCTCGGTCCGGCGGGTGGCCACTTCGGTGCCCTGGGGAACGATGGCGACAGTATCATCGTCCGGCCCAATTGGAAAGGGGGTTGACAGATAAAACGTCAGCGCCGTGCGAGCGCTGCTGGCCGGCTGTAGTTGGGTGCCCAGCAGTTCCATAAATTTGATGTAATTCTTCTCCGGCACCCGGTTGAGCCGGTAGACCATCATCTCGGTCATCCAGGCAAACAGCTCGATGAGCGTAATGCCGGGATCGCTCAAGTTATAATCGGTCCACTCCGGGCAGTAGTGGATAATCCGTCGCCGGGCTTCATCAACCAAATCTTTTTGAAAACGCAAGTCATCCAGATTGGGTGCGGGTAATGACATAAATCATCCCTCCGTGGATCTGCACGCGGTTGAGAAACGGGTTGACCTGACTCAGGTATCATCTCAATCATCCGAGGGGAGAAACCCTAAAGGTTTTGAAAACCTTTAGGGTTGGGTAAGATCGCCCCAACGTTTTGAGAAGAAACCCCTTAACCTTCTTCCCCCATCAGGTAAAATGGGTAGACGATACTTCGTTCATCGTGGGTGGCCTTGATACGATATTTGATCTCTACCAGCAGGGTCGCATCCTGGCCGGAAACCGGTAGCACGTCCACTTCCAACACATCGATTCGAGGCTCCCATCGCCCCAGAGCTTGTTCGACATAATAGATCATGAGCCCTTCCGTAGCGGCGTTGCGCGGGTCGAAAATCAACTCGTGAATGCGGCAGCCAAACTCAGGCCGCATGACCCGCTCACCCGGCGCGGTCTCCAAGATAATCCGGATCGATTGCTCGATGTCATGATCGCCGCTGGCCAGGGCGATCTCACCCCGGGGGTTGATTTGCAGCGGAAAGGCCAGCCCTTGCCCTAAGAATTCCCGCTCGACATTATATTCATTCACAGTTCTCCTCCTGCCTCAGGTTACGGTGAGCACTACTTCCCCGAACCCGGATAAGCCCCGTTTGTTGACCCCGGTCATAAAAAAGTGATGCATCCCGATACCAAGCGCGGCCATAAAAGGTGCCGTTAGAGTCATCACGATCGTCATACTTGGACTGGCCCAAATGCCGCCGGGCGGGGCAACCACGACCCCGGGCGGCAGGCCATTGCTGATGTCCAGGTTGACTTTGGCGACCGTATTGATCAAGGTCAGCATCCATTTCGAAGGGAATGGGCTGCTCAAAGTAAAGGTCGCGGCGATCGTGGCCGGCTGCATCGTCATGGTATTAAAGGCCAGCACCGGCGGCATGGCGATCACGATTGGCTTGACCTCATCGGCCATGTCGGGCGGCAGCGGTGGAGCCGTCCTCTGGCCGGCCGGTATCGGCGCCGGCGTGCTGTTATCGATCACCTGATGCGTTTCAACCATGATCAGCGGCAGGCCGGTGAAGGTCTGATTGAAATCGGTCACCAGAATCACACTGCGTCCATTAATCTTGGTCGTGTTTAGCCCCATCGATCTCAACGTATAGCCAATACATGGCAGCAGCATAAAAGGGCAGGCCAGCGTCCCGGTATCACCTTCCAACAGGACAAACCCACCATTGACCGACCAGATCGGCATTGTAGGGATGGTGGTGCCTTTGCCCCCATGCGGGCACATTATGATGGCGTTGGTCGTCAGAACTTGTGGCATCGTTACGTTATCTGAAATTGTCCCCCCCGAATGGTCATGTTTCGACCACCACCCTGCAACTGGATCGACTGGCTTTGATTATCCAGAGTCAAGATCTGCCCGCCGGCCTGAATCGTGATTTTGGCATTGGCCTTGATGGTGATCGTGTTTTCTACGCTATTGATGACAATCGAGTTGTTGTTACTCTTGTCGATGACCTCGATCTTCTCTTTCCCGGCGGTATCGTCAAAGATAAGCTGGTGCCCGCTCCGCGAGCGGAACATGCGCAAGTTGACTTTGCCATCCTGACCCACAACCTCGCTGTTATTTTTTGGCGGCCTATCCTTCCCATTCCAAAGCACGCCGACAATATAAGGGTAATGAATATCACCATGCTCAAAGCCCAATAGCACCTCGTCATTGACCTCCGGCAGGCAGTAAAATCCCCGGCCCTGGCCGGCCATGGGCGAAGCCAGTCTGGCCCAGGTGCTCTCTTCATTGTCGGCCAGCCAGGGAAACTTGACCTTGATCCGCCCCATCCCGTCGGGATCGTTATTATTGGTAACCAGGCCGATCACCATGCCCGTCCCGTCCCGCTGACCATTGCCGTTCTCAAACAAATGCCCCAGCGTATCAGGCTGCCGCCCGGTAATACTGAAGGTCGTCTCGTAAACCTGATTGGCCCCATAGGCATGGGTTGCCGAGGTAACAAAGTAGCTCCCGCTGAAGCGAGTGCCCACTGCCGTAATCTGGACCTTCTTGCCGGCCTGCAGCCGGGGCTCGCCCAGGCAAACCCCCTCGGCCTGGATGAACTCGCCGTTGATGATATCGCACAGCGCCTGGGCCATGGCCTGCGCTTCATCCTGAGATCGTATCGGACGATTAACCACCACGGCATTGGCCGCCCCATGGAAGGCCTGCTGGGCCGTTGGCCCGCCTTTTTTGGATGAGGCCCCAACCTCCGGCACAATCGTGCTGTCGGTCGCTCGCCCCACGATCTCCCGTTTCGAGGTCGGGTCCCAGCCCTTGACGATGACCTCGTTAACCTGATTGGCAATCGTCAAACGCGGTCGAAACACGGAAAGATTTCGGCCCCATTCCAATTCCGGACCCCGGCCTTGATCTTCATGACCCTTCCGAAAATGCAGCATTTGATCCTCGACATACATTTGGTAGCCAATTCGCCGGGCTCGCTCGAGCAGAAATTCCAGATTGGTCTGGTTATTCTGAAACACGTAATCATGCACGATCCGGGTCGGATCCGTCTGGGCCCGCAGCCCCACTTCCTGGGCGACCTTGCTCACAATTTCGCTATCCGTTATCTGTAAGAATGAGCGGGTCAGCTTGCCCCGGTGCAAGCGGTGAGCCCGATCATAGCCCCGAATCAATAAGGTCGGCTCGCCCATCGTTGTAAAATCCGGTTCCAGAGCCGTGATCTCACCCTTTATTAAGAGGCTTTCCTGTTCTGCCCCTTCGCCCTGTTCCGTGCCGGCCTTGGCCGAAATCTCGACCGGTGTCCCGATAGCCAACAGCTCCGAGTCGATCCACTGCACAGCTTTATCGTGAAGATGGATCGAGAACATATCCGGCAAATATAAGTTGTCATCGACGACGACTTCGATAATATCGCGCATCAAGGCTTCGGGCGCCGGTTGACCGTTAAACTTGATGAAAAACTGTGAGATGAGAACATCCCGGTCCGCCGCGCCACGGGCCATCTCCGTACCCAGACCAGGCACGCGGCTGAACGTATCGGTCACATCGGCGACAGCGGCCTGGGCCTGAGCCGCCGCTTGTTGGGCCGCCGCTTGAGCCTGGGCCGCGGCCTGCTGAACCACCGCCAGGGCTTGAGCAGCCACCTGTTGCGCGCCTGCGACGGCTTGCTGGGCGGCGGCCTGGGCCTGGGCCGCGGCCTGCTTAGCCGCGGCGGCTGCTTCTTCCGCCGCGGCCTGGGCCTGAGCCGCTGCTTGTTGGGCGGCGGCCTGGGCCTGCCCCACCCCCTCTTGGGCTGCATTGGCGGCCTCTTCGGCCGCCACCTGGGCCTGAGCTGCGGCCGCCTGGGCCGCGCCCGCAGCCTCTTCAGCCGCCGCTTGAGCCGCTTCGGCCGCTTCCTGAGTTGTAGCCTCGGCAGCCGCCGCTGCATTTTGTGCAGCCTCCTGCGCGGCCCCGGCTGCCTCCTGCGCCGCTTCTTGGGCTTGAGCCGCGCCTTCTTGCGCCGTGGCGGCCGCCTGCTCGGCCGCGGCCTGAGCCTGGGCTGCTGCTGCTTGGGCCTCAGCCGCCGCCTGTTCGGCCGCGGCCTGAGCCTCGCCGGCGGCCTGCTCCGCCGCCGCCTGGGCTTGCTGGGCGGCCTCTTGGGCTTGAGCTGTGGCTTCATCGGCCGCAGCCTGGGCCTCGTTGGCGGCCTGTTCGGCAGCGGCTTGAGCTTCCGAGGCGGCTTGCTCTGCCGCCTGCTGAGCTTGCGAGGCCGCTTCCTGGGCCTGCTGTGTCGCCTCTTCCGCTGTTTGGGCTGCTTGCTGAGCAGCATCTTGAGCGGAGCCGGCGGCCGCTTGGGCTGCCTCAGCTGCGACCACTGCTGCTTGTTGTGCTGCCTGAATTGGGTCCATAAGCTGGTTATCGGTAATTAGTAATTGGTCATTGGTGGTTGGTAATTGGGTTAACTACCAATCACTAATTACCAATGACGGTCGAGAAAGCATCAAATCTATTTAGACTGAGTAGTAACGCCGGCCTCAAGGCAGCGGCGCCAGATTTAGCACCTGACCGGGACGTAACTCCCTGGGATTGGCCAGATTGTTTGTCTCGGCTATGTACCGCCAATGGGCCGAATCGCCGTACTCCTGGTAGGCGATCCAATCCAACGTTTGCCCCTCCACGACGACCCAGACCTTCCTTGCCTCACTCCGCGAGGTCGGGTTCTGGGGATCAAATAGCTTTTCATCCGTATATTGCTGAAAGGTTACATCCAGGGTCGCCCGCACGGGTGTACCATCGTCCAGAAACATCGTGAACTTTTGGGTGATACTCTTGATGACGGCGGTAAAATAACGTCCCTTCCCCCACTGAAAGCGGCAGCGAGGCGGTTCGCCCTTATTGGTTTTGGGATTCTTACTGTTGGCATCGACCATCATCAAATCCCATAGCTTTTCGGTTTGCTTTCGCACATCCTCGCTGGTATCGGTCGTATTAAAAAACAGTTGCAGCTTTAAGCTGGCCGGCTGACCGCCACCGAAATCGGTCTTGCCGACATTCATCCCTTTCTTGGCTTTGACCGTCCAATCGTTGGTTTTGCTGAGTGTATATTCATTCGGATTGAACTGGCATTTGACCGCTTCATTGGTCACCAGATTCATAATTACGGCTTTTCCCGGTTGTTCAGGCATTGTCTTATTCCCCGACGTTTCTATAAGTCATGCAAGGTTGAGAGCCCGGCCCGGCGCTCTCGTTCAATTTGCAGCAAGCGTCTAACATGCGGATAAACCTGTTTGGCGAGCTGATCCAGATCGAGGTCCGGTTCGGCTTGCTCGTCGCCTGTTGTTTCAGTTCCCCCGGTGGCCGCAGCGGGTTCCTCCGCTCGAAGAATCATCTCCGAGCCGGCCGGCGAGGCCCTAACCGCTGAACCCGACGGCCCTAAGCGTGGCAAAGGCAGCTCAACCGCCGCCGGGCCCGCCCCGATCAAGTCCGGCCGCACTGCTGCCGCTTCCCGCCGAGCCATGAGCCGTGGCTGAACCGGCAGGACTGGCATCGTTTGAGCCCGAGAACGACCAAGACTTAGCGGTTCGATAACTCGACGCTGAACATCACTGCCTTCGAAGCGAGCCTGCAACCTCGTCCGGGCCGGCTGCGTTTGAAGCATGGGCTTGATTCGAGCCAGCGGCCTTTCCGGTCTCAGCGGTTCGATCAAAGGCAGTTCGACCCGTGACGCGGCCCGGGCCAGAAGCTGTTCCTGTAATCCTGAATCAAGCTCAACCGCCGGTTTTGCAGCCGGTTCGGGTCGCCGCTGTACCACGGGCAGAGAGGCCTCTGCTGTCGTCGAATGCGGTTCCCGGGCAGTCCTGGACCCATCCTCGGCCCTCCCGTCCGCTCGAGGAGCGGCGATGCCCGGTGCCGCTGGCGAACTGGACTCAATCGGCCCGCGCTCGGTTGGCCGAGGTTGGCTTGGCGGCGGCCGATCTGCCCGCGTTTGGCGCTGCACCGGCGGCAAGGAAGATTGTGTCGGCGCTTTTGGCTCTGACCGGCGCTCCGCTCGATCAGCCACTATGCCAGGGTCAGCCGATGAACCGGGCCAGAACGGCCCATCCGGCGGCTCCGCTTGTAGTGCCCGTTCATGGTCCACCTGTTGATCGGTTTCATCGACCCTCTCCGTTTCCTGGCGCTGGACTGATGCCTGGGTCGGCCACTCGACCGGCTTTGATTCTAATCTGGAAACAGAACGATCCTCAACCGCCCCTTCCGCACTTTCCTGGGGCGATGGTGCTGCCATCTTCGGTGATGATCGTTCTGGCTTGTCCGGTTCAGGCAGGCTGCCCGGCCGGCGTTGAATGGGTGACCGTGACACATCCAACTCGCGCTGTGCAGGTTTCGCCGCTTCAGTTTGATCGGGATCAGATTGACCCGGTCTACTCGCCAGTTCGCCGGCTGAGCCAACTTGCTTGGAAGCGAACTCTCGATCCGGCCGGGTCACCTCCGATTGGCGCTGCACTGGCGGCTGTGAGGACTGGATCGGCGGACCTGGCTCTGCTCCAGACTGCAACCAATCAGGCGGTGAGCCGGATGTACCTGCCTCACTCTGGGCCGGTGCGATGTGATCGGGCTTCGGTTGAGCCGCTTCCGACTGTCGCTGCACCGGCGGCTGGGCCGGCTCTATCGGCGGACTTGACACCGGCCCCCGCTCCGTTTGACCGGCTGCCAGGTCACGGTCAAACGGCTCGATGTCCGGAAGATCGTCCCCTTTAGGTGGCATTGGTTCCACCCCTGGCATCTCAGTTTGGCGGTGTGGAGTCTGCTCCCTCGGCTCCTCAGTGACCTGACGCTGGATCGGTGAAGCTTTCGGCCGGTCAGGCAGCGGCTGCACCGCACCTTCAGCATTTGGCTGATCGGCGCTAGGAGCAGACTTGACAGCATCTTCAGCGGGTTTCAGGACAGGAACCTCCGGTGTTCTCTTCTCTGTGCTGGCTGCCGTTGATGGCTCATCCACCGGGGCCGGTTCCGGCGGCGTCCCGGATGATCGAAGCCGAGTCGAGCGCCGCCCGCTGGGTGATATTTCCTCGACCCTGGAGAACAGTTGGGGCCGTGGTCCGGCGGGATGGAGAGGCGGGCTGGGCCTAGACGGCTCGGCAGTCGTCCGCTGAATCTGCGGCTGAACCGGTGCTGGCCGGTCCGGCGAACGAGACCAACTCGACCTGGCTTCAACAGCCCGCTGTAAATCGACCAGGTTGGGCCATGGCTGCTCTGGTTGAGCAATCGCGGTTTCGGACTCATCCGCCGGCGGCAAGTCGCCCGGCAGTACCATGTTAGTTTCCCCGGTTGAGGCCATCTGCAGTGGTTGGGTCTCGTATTTGCCCGCGACGGCCGGGAAGCGACGAACAATCGCCCCAGCAAAGCGATCAACCAGCTCCGGTTGCAGCGAACCAACGTCCGGTCGCCAGACGCGGCTGCCCTCGGTTCTAAGCTGCACTTTGCGCAGCATGGAGCCTAAACCTGGCCCGGTAAGCATGGGCTGGAGTCGCCGGGCGCTGCCAGGTCCGGCGGTCGAGATCGACGACTGCTCCGCCAGAGCCCGCTGAACCCAGGGTGAGACCATCGACCGGCTCTCCTGGGTGCGGGAGATAATCGTTTGAGCCAGATCGTTTAGCTGCCCAAAAGAACCCTCTTCCGGACGATCCGATTCGGGCTGATGCTCCGCCTGATTCATGCCGCTGTTTCTTCCAATTCTATCCCATGATGGGCCAGTTCCAGGGTCTCAATGGCAACCTGGCTGGTATCGGTATTAAATTGAGGCCCCTGCCACTTGACCGGATACGCATTACGCACGTGCCAGCGCTTCACTACCTTTCCCGAAACATCGTGCAGCAAGATGGAAAAATTGATCCGCTTGACCTTGCCATTATGCAACCCCTCCAAAAACCACTTCCATAATTTGGTCGAGGTTTCCGGATCGGCCAGACCGTGTTTTAGGACGATGTTGGTATATTTGACCCGGCCCGGCAGGATATGGACGTAGTGGTTGACCCCGCCCTCTTTATACTGCTCCACCTCGCGCTCGATATTCAACCCGCTGCATTCTTTGAATTCGGCCACGACAATATTCTCCAGCTCCACCCAAAACTTAAAGAGGGGCATTGGATCGGGATCGGTCGCGGCTTTTGTAACAAATGATTGCGTCGCCATGAGCCTGGCTCCTTACCAGATGTGATGCCGTCCCAGACGTTCCCGCTCGATGCGGGCTTCTTTCTTAAGCAGTTGGTAGATTTTTTCGGCCAGCGCTTTCAGATCGATCTGATCGAGAGAAGCGGCCTGGCGAGCCTCCGGCGCCGGTTCTTCACCCGCGCCGGGATGACGGACCTCATCTTCGATTGTCGTCGGACGTGATGCCATACCATGTTACTCCTCGGTGGATTCACCCAGCCTGCGATTTATCCTGGCAATCTCTTCCACCCACTGGCGCCGTTCATCATGCTCCAGCCCTAAAATGTCGCCTCGTGACCAGTGGAAGTGATAGGCGATATAGGCTACCTCCTCATGCAGGCGTTCGAGGGGGTAGCCTACGACCCCCCCAGATCGGCTAAATCCAATTCGAACTCGTGACGGCAGTCCGGGCAGGCCAGATTGATCCGGCTGGTTCCCTGCTCGTTGATTTGGCGATAGAAAGCCTGAAGATAAGCCAGGTCGGCGGCAAAAAGGTTTTCGATCACGCCGGTGGTGATCTGGGGTAAGCTGCCCAGGCTGACGACAACGCGCGACAGCAAAATTATCACTAAATAGGCCTGGTTCCCCTTCACCCGCAGGTCACGGAGTGGCGCGATTTCGTCCATCGCCGTGGCCAGCCGCATGACACCGTTCCGGTGCAGGTTGCCATCTTTATCAACATAGCCGCGAGGCAGCGTGAATTCGAATTCGGTCTGCAGACTCATATAATTTTCTCAACAATCAATAGATGGTGTGTTCAACGGTGTTCCCCGGTGACGACCTGAGACCTGACAAGTTTTGAAAACCTATCAGGTCTTAATAATCGATCCTATTGCTCGCGGTACATGCCTTCGTGGACAATGGTCAACTCTTCAACGCCAAACGAGTTGTCATCCGACTTGAGCTGTGGCCCGCTTACCTTCGATGGCCAGGCATTGTTGAAATGCCAGATCGCAACCGGTTGATAGGTCCGATCGAGCATCGTAATGGTGACGTTCTTGCGAGCGGTTTTGACGTCACCCTTAATGATATCATCGCGCCATTTCCAAATCTGCATATCGGACGTGATGCCTCGTTTCAGGGTCACATCCTGAAATTTCAAGCGACCGGGAATTTTTCGCACGATCTCATGACCTTGCTTGTCAACCACTTTATGTTCGATAATTTCATGCTCGGAGCCGATGCCGCCACACTCGGTAAAATAACCGGCCACAGCGCCCTCGAGCTCCAGCATGTAATTAAAACCAACAAGTGGATCTTCAGTTAACGTGTCGGCGCGGTTGGAGAGATACGGTTGTTCAGCCATTGATCCTTTACCTCCTGAATTAGGTTGATTTAACGTTTGATATCCGGGTTACTGATTTCGGCTGTCTATCGACAGGGGTGTAATTCAGTCAAGCACACGTGTGCATTGACCGTTTTACCCAGAATATGCCATGCGAGCCTGATTTTCCGGTCAGGCCATGGCATTAGGACCGGCCCACTGGCTGATGCGGAAGATGACAAATTCGGCCGGTTTGACCGGGCACAGGCCAATTTCGATGATCAATCGACCCAGATCCCGCGACTCGGGCGGATTAAGCTCTGCGTCACATTTTACGTAGAACGCCTCAGTCGGGGTGGCCCCAAAGAGCGCCCCATCGCTCCAAACCGTAGTTAAAAACGCCGAAACATCGCGCCGGACTCGGGCCCACAACATCATATCGTTAGGCTCAAAAACCACCCACTGGGTCCCGTACTCAATCGATTTTTCAACGTAGTTGAATAAGCGCCGGACATTGATATAGCGCCAGGCCGGGTCGCTGGAGAGCGTGCGCGCCCCCCATACCCGAATGCCTCGCCCCGGAAAAGCCCGGATGCAGTTGACGCCGTTGGGATTGAGCGTGTCCTGTTCCCCTTTGGTGGTGTTATAGGCCAGGCCCATGGCCCCCTGAACGATCTCGTTGGCCGGGGCTTTATGGACGCCACGCGTATTATCGCTGCGGGCCCAGATGCCGGCCATATGGCCCGAGGGCGGAATATGGATCGGGCGGCCTTCAGCCGGATCATCCACCTGAATCCAGGGGTAGTAGAGCGCGGCATAGGTGGAGTCGAAACCGGCCGTATCCATCCGCCATTTCTTGATCTCTTGCGGCGTCATATCGGGGGGTGCATCCAGGACGGCCACCCGGTCACCCAGGCGCTCGCAGTGGGCAATCATAGCGGTTTGGACGGCTTTGACCATGTCCAAATCAAGCTTTTCGCCCGGCATCTTGGTCATCAGGTCCGGTACGGCGACCATGGTCACATCGTCCAAGACTTCAAGCCCCTCCACGCCCGACCGCTCGCTGACATCGCCCCGGAAATCCTGGGACTTGGGCGGGGCCAGTTGCTTTTGTTCCAGGTTAAGCGATTGCTGCTGCTCACGCGGCCACATCCTGGCCAGGGGCGCTTTTGTGTCCGGTGGGATCACGAGCTCGATCCATTCCGGGGCCCTGTTATTTCTGTAAAGAACCTCGACCTGCTTACCGGTCTCTTCCTGTTCTACCTCGGCCAGGGTGACATCGCTGAGTCGTTCCCTTTCCACCCAGGCTCCGTTGGTACCCTGGCGCTCGACAACCAGGGTAAATGGGGGCTGTTTCGAACTTTCAGTCGAACCCGACCCGGCGGCCTTATCCTCTTCTTCTTTATCATCTTTGTCTTTGGTCTCGCTTTTGGGTTTGGCAGCCGGCTTCGGTTCCGGAAGCTGGGGTATCTCCACCTTAACTCTCAACCGCATGCCTTCAAAACCGGCCTGTTTAGCCCTGGCCAAAATGTAGGGCTTGCCGTCACTACCGAGCAAGGCTGCCTGGGCTTTGCCAATGGTCTTAACGCTGACGACGTAGCAGCGCGATCCTCCATTATTGAAATAGCCATAAACAGCGTGGGGCATATAAGTGCCGGCCACAAAACTGCCGAAGCGCTCGACATACTGGCTCCAATTCGTAACCAACTGCGGCCGATTGAGCAGATCCTGGGTGACCAGCTCACCATCGATCTGCCGCATGTATTCCGCTTTTTCGGAAAAACCGACAAAGGCGGCCATGGCCGTGCCGACCCCTTCAATCGGCTTTGGGCCCCGGTCTACTTCTTCAACATATACCCCCGGTGACAAATACTCTGGCATTGTTACCTCCTTAATGGCAATAGAATGGATGCATGAAATGGGTGTGTGCAGAGAACCTACCCTCGCCGAAAGGCTGCGTTTCTCAATCTACCCAGGGGCGAGGGTAATCCATAGCTTGCAAAGAATCGTTTCGGTTTGACTCGATTTGTATGTTACAGCCCTCCTTTCCACGGCCGCCGCCGTCAAATCTCTAGCTCATAGTCGGGCGAGGGAACTGAAATCTTGTGGCGGCGTGGTTGGCGTCCCTTGGTCGAAACCTCAAGCGTATAGCTTCCGGCCTCAAGATTACCGATAGTGAATCTGCCTTCCGATTGTATTTGAACCTGAAGATCTCGTTCGACCAGAGTCAACTGCACGTTTTCGAGTGGTTTATCACTCCGAACTCTGCCTCCGATGGTCCAGAATGTATCCGATCCGGACGGGTTATCAAGCTCCTGTTTTAAGGCCGGGGCATAGGCTGGGCCGATGCGCAGTTCGCGGGTGCGGACCAGCGGACCCGTGATCGGCCGGTAAGGATTCAGGGCCAGCGTAATAACACACGCTACCGTTGGCCGGAGTTCATTATCCAGAGCACTCCAGATATCAGCGGGCGTTTGTAGGGTATCCTGTTGGGCGGCCATGATCGCAATGGGCGCCGGCTGATCCAACAAACTTTCAGGGAGAAGCTCGTTGGGCAGTTCCGGGGTGCGAAACAGAGCCATCAACGTCCGGGCTAAGAGTCGATGCTCATCGTCGGGATCGGTCGCCCAGCAAGTCAGCATATAGTGCAGATCAACCCTCACCGGCTTACGACGCCTGGTGACATTGCCGTTGTGGCGCTGAATCTCCCAGGCGGGCTGGGTTTGGCGCAGTTTGGAATTCTCGCGGACATCGTGCAAAAACAGATTCAGCGTCGGTCGATTCAGCCGGCTGGACCACTCCCGCTTAGGCTGGTCAAAGGCAATGTCAACCTCACCATTCTTGATGGGTATTTCGCGAATGAGCAACTGCCGCAACGCTTCGTCGAGGTCGTTTATCATAATGACATTTCTTCTTCCTCTGGCTGGCGCTGAATAGCTTTCGTTTGAGCCATTTCTTCTTCCTCTTCCTGGCGTTGAACGGCTTTCATCTGAGTCATTTCTTCTTCCTCTGGCTGGCGCTGAACCGCTTTCGTCTGGGCCAATTCCTCTTCCTCGGCCTGGCGTTGGACTCCCCCACCACTCCCGGTCTGGCTGCCCGCATCATGGTCAAGACTGGCCGCCTGCCTGGCGATGGCATCGGCTTCCTGCTCGTAGACATCATTGGGCGCGTTGACGGTCATGCCGTCCGCACTGCCGCCGACCCGGCCGGTGCTCTGTTGAACAACGTGGGTCAATTCGTGGCCGATCAATTCCCGCCCGCTGCTGGAACCGGGGTCATATTCGCCCTGTCGGAAGAAAATATCGCGGCCGGTCGTGAAGGCCTTGGCATTGAGTTCCTGGTTGAGCGTATCGGACTCGGCCGAGGTATGCACCCGGACATCACTGAAGTCGTGTCCCATGGCTGTGCTCATCTGGGCCTGAACGGTGCTGTCCAAAGAGTGCCCCCCGCCCCTGGCCTGATTGATCCGGCCCGCGGTCGCCTCATCCAGGTCAAAAGCGCCGTCGCCACTGCGCTGGGCCAGCATCCGCTGCACGGCCTGATTGCCAACCATTTGCTGCAAGCCGATCAGACTCGATTTGTCTGCCTCGGGTCCACTGGCCTCTCGTCTGGCCGGCCCGGTTTTTGGTTCCGGTTTGCGCACCGTTGCTTTTTTATCACTCAGAGCTTTTTCATGAGCCATATGGCATGTCTCCTTTCGTGCTTATAGCCACGTTAGCCGGTTAATCGGTTTTATTGAATCATATTGCTGGCATTGAGCGCGATCTTGTTTTCCCGGCCAAACTCTGTCTGGCGGTTGTAAAGTTCTTGCTCAGTTTTTAGATCTTTCGTGAATTGATCGGCGATCGCTTTGACCTGCTTTTCCGGCTGATTGATGAGCCGCTGTTGTAAAACCAGCGCTCGCCGCCTGATAATATCCAGCGGGCTTTTCTCCTGGGTCTGCAAGGCTTGCAGCATGGCTCGCCATTCCCCTTTGACGGTATCCGGAGCTTTTTCCCAGGCCGGACCGAGCAGCCATTTCCTGGGCAGGGTGGTCACATCTTCATCCTCCGCCTCCGGGTCAACCTCGACCGATTGCAGCATTTCCAGCCAGGCCATTTTGTCAAGATCGGTGGCATGCTCCCAACCCGGCCCGGTCCAACGCGGCAGACGGATGGTGATCGCCACTTCAACGTCAACCTGCTTGACGACACCGTGCTCCAGTTGTGGCGTTTGGTGATACTCCACCTCGTACCACTGGCCCGGCGGCAGCAGTTGTCCTGAGATCTCGCGCAGGCTGCTGCCGGTCACCTCGTAATACTCAACCTTCGGCTGTTCGATTTTGATTTCACCCAGCTCGACCGGCATTTTGGCTGCCTTTTCTTTATCCTCCGCGTCATGCTGGGCCAGCACCCGCTGCACGGCCCGGTTGCCGATCTGCTGCTGCAAAAGGGTCAGGCCAACGCGGTCACTGTCTCTATTTACGGTACGCGGTTTAACCAACTCCTCATCGTCCAGTCTGCGGCGTTTTCCTCGTCGCTTCAACGCTCTTTGCCAACCCATAGTTATGCCGCTCCTATTTGCAGCACTCGTTTAGGATGAATTAAACTTAATTTTATGGTCACGGTTCCCACCGAGTTTCGCAAGGTGCAAGCTCAAGATCGCCAAACTGCATGGTCACCTGAAGACGCACCGGGGTGGGCGCATGTTGCAACGTCCACAGGGTCGGATCATCTCCCCCGGATGGGGCCATATTCGGATCAAATTGAAGCCGAATGGGTGTCTCAAGGCGTATCGTCTCGCCGGCAGCCAGGGTCACACTCACCGGCTGCACGCCGGTATCGTAAGCGGGTTGGATGACTGGAATAGGCTGGCCCTCGTCGGTAAAGGCCCTTAATTCGAAATCAGCAAATGGCATAAAATATTGGACTGTAATGGGACTGTCAGCAATGTTTTGTAGTTTGAACCCCATGCCAGCCTCACTTTGCCTGGGGGTCAGGTCAAGCTCGCACATAAGTTTGTAGTTTTTCATTTCAACTGTCTCAACTGATCTCTCTACTGCCTGACAGGCCAGGATTGTTATGAGCCATAGCGCCAGGATCAGGCTCGTCATTCCATTTTGTAAACGGGTGCGATTGGACACGCTATTGTTTCATCTTTCTCATTTTTTTGGTGCCGTCGGTTTTTAGGATACGACGAATGAGATACCGTCCCAAGGCTACACCCGGTTCCGCTTCATAGATTTGGGGCAGGTCGACATGAATTTCTTTCATTGTGATTAAGGCTGCCTGGAACACGGAAAGATCAGACATACCCCCGCTATGCCGGTCATAAATCATATCGCCGGCGGAAACGGTGAAGGTGCCATTGTTGCTGGAAGTGCCAAAGAAGTGAGCCGTAATCTGGGCCGGGCCGGTAATTTCCGGGTGAGCCCTTCGAAATTCCGGTTTTAATTCGGCCAGAGTGATGTTGCAAGATCGCTGCTCAAAGCGTTCCAAAATGGTTTGATGCAGGTAATCATCAACCGCATCGCCGTTACGGTCGGGGCCAATTTTGTAGCTGTAAGCGCTGGGCAGGGGGCGCTCGCCTTCACCATTTTGCTGCGTTATAGTGGTTGGGAAGTAAGGCTTTTGGTTAAAGGTCCAATTGAAGGTGTGGAAAATGGTCTTATCGGCAATACGCTGCACTTGAAGCTGGACTGTAACCGCTGTTGTGCCATCCCAGGTTGAATTGATAAAGAAAAAGAGGTTGCCCGAGCTAAGACCGGGTATGGTTTTTGTGTCTGCCCCGCCGGCTGCATCAAAGCCGCCGCCCAGGCCGGTGTAAACCAGTTGAAAATCAGCGGGTTGGGCATGGCCAAGCCGGGCATTGAAAATTATTCGTTCGCCGGGGGCAGATAATGGGTTGCGGTCGAAGGGGACAATGTAATCGGCGCTGGGAAGCTGTACAATTTCAACGTCAACCGTGTTAGAGTCGTAATTGGCTCCGCCGTAAATGATACCGACGGTGACCCGGGCATTACCGGGGGTCGCGCCGGCTTCCATGGTCAATACTCCGGTTTCGCCGCCGGGCATCCTGGGTAGGCTGCCATCGACCCGATGCACGTCGCCGACGCTGGTCAGCGAAGCGCCGCCATACTTGTCCGTATCATGCACATCCAGCACTTCGTAAGACAGTGTAAATTGCTTGCCCACTTCGGCGACAACTTTGTTAGGATTAAGTCGAAGGGTTGGTGGTACTTCCTCAGCTTCAGGGCCTTTGGCAAAAATGAGCTCTACCCGGCGATTCAATTGAAATTGGCTGGGGTCAACTTCGGGCGAGATTGCCGGAACGGCTTCACCCCAACCCATTACAAATTCCTCGGGAACCCGATTGGGCTTGACACCGAGCGTTGTAACCAGATAATTGCGGGCCGATAGCGCTCGCCGGTACGACAACTTGACGTTGTACTCATCGGTATAGCGCGAGTCGGCGTGTCCTTCCAGCTTTACAACCAGGTCGGGTTCGGCCTTCAACCGGGCCGCTACCTGGGCTAAACCGGTGGCAGCGTCGGGCCGAATAGCATCGCTATCGGTGTCAAAGAAAATGCGGTTGGGACTGGACGGCATAAGCGGCCCAGACGTCACATTGATGGTAATTGGATCTGATTCAATCGAATCGCCTTTGTATTGGAGCCCCAAGGTCAGCGTGCCGCTGCCCTCGGTGGTAGCGGCTTCCAGCACAATGTTGCCGGTTTGGTTGGGGTGGCTGGGAAACGTCACATCTTCCACCACC